>Ga0209607_1001423_pt1 | contig 20051 bp, 13 predicted proteins | sample AD_UKC117_MetaG_FD_184413 | JGI IMG/M metagenome (GOLD analysis project Ga0209607, IMG submission 184413) | Active sludge microbial communities of municipal wastewater-treating anaerobic digesters from Hong Kong - AD_UKC117_MetaG (SPAdes)... | ecosystem: Engineered > Bioreactor > Anaerobic >... | reverse complement strand
CCTCGATCCACAGCATGGTCTCGGCGGCCTGGGGCGTGAGGGTCAGCGACGTGGGGAAATCCATGCGGGCGCGGCCCGCGTCGGTCAGCAGAAAGACCTCGGCCAGGCTCGGGTCGCCCGTCACCAGGTCCACGCTCACGGTCACCGGTTCGTCCGGGTGGTCGGTCTCCAGGACGAGCTCCCAGAGCTCCACGTCATCGTCCAGGACCGCGACGGGGCGGAACTCGTGATGCCAGCGGTTGGGCCAGGGATCCGACGCCACGGGCATGCGCAGCGCCAGCGTCAGGTAGTCCGACGGCGGCGGCGGCGGCTCGGGCATGTCGTGGGCGTCCAGGCCGAGCGCGGCGTCCGGCAGCACGCCGAAGAGGTGGGCGCCGGCCTGGAGATCGCCGTTGACGGCGTCGACGGAGAAGGTGAGGGATTGGGCGATCGCGGGCACGGCGACCAAGGCCGCGAGCAAGCCGATCAGCGCAGATCTCGTGATGCAGTGCATGGTGCTTTCCTGCTTTCCGCCGTTGCGGGCGACGCCTCCGCATGAGAGCGCCGCCCGCCGGGCTTCATCGAATCAGACTCATCCTGGCGATTCCGCCTTCGTTGCGGCCGTCCACCAGCAGACGGGCGAAGTACTGGCCGCTGGCCAGCTCGCGTCCGGAATCATCGCGGCCGAGCCAAACGACGGATCCGCGAGTCCCGGGATCCAGAACGCCGGCATCCAGAGTCCGCACGCAGCGGCCGGAGAGGTCGTACACGCGGACGCTGCAACGACCGGTCCTCGGGGCCGTGAAGCGGATCTCCGTCCGGGGGTTGAAGGGGTTGGGCACGGCCGTCAAGACCGTCGCCGCCACCTCGGGAGTCTCCACGCCGGTGCCCGACCGCGGCGCGCGAAAGAGCAGCGTCAGAGGCTCATCGCCCACCACCAGCGTGACCTCGCCCACCGCACGCAGCGACGGCACGGCCAGCTCGGAACGCTCGGGCAGGATGAGTTCCAGATCCTCGGCACCGCCCCAGGACTTGCGGTTCCAGGTCAGGGTCACCGGTCCAGGTTCGGCGACGGTGAGCACGGCTCGCCATTCCTGCTCCAGAATCCTCTGCGGCGAGCGGATGTCGCCGCGGATCTCGGCGCCGGTCTCCAGGCTCCACTCCTCATGCGGGAAGGCGAGGCGCGGACCGAGGCGCCCGCTCGGCGCCACGGGGGCCTTGGGCCTGTCCTGAGAGGCGTCGAACCCGTCGCTCGCCCGCTCGCACACGCCGAGCACCAGTGGCTGATCGCCGCCGAGGGCCGCGATCTCCAGGCGCCAGTTGTTCGGGTCATCGAGATCGGCGTAGGGATTCCAAGGCCGCTGGAGCGTCGTCGGCATGAGCTCCCAGGAGAATTCGAGCCTCAGGCCGGGAACGTAGGCGGCGACCCAGTAGCCGTGCCAGGCGTCCAAGGTGGTCGTGGCTTCGTAGACGATCCCGTCGTAGGTGGTCAGCTCGCCTCCGACCAGTCCGGCCGCGACGGCTTCCGGCCAGGTGTAGGAGCTGCCGTCGAAGAGGACCTGGATGCCGTTCACATGGGACGGGAACCAGAGCGGATACCCGATGAGGTTCCAGCCGGCTTCGAGATCCACGAGCACGGGCTCGCTGTCCATGGTCCCGGACATGGACCACTCGAACCCTGCTTCGGTGCCGATCCAGTAGCCGCGGCCGCGCGTCAGGGGATCCATCTCCCCCAGGCGCCGGTAGCCCGTGGCCACGTCATGTTCCATGGCGAAGACCGGACCGACGGCATCATCCAGGACCGTGTTCAGCAGCGTGGCGTCCGCGGATGCCAACGGCAGGCCGATCATGCTCCAGCCCGCGGCGAGCGGTCGGGACACCGGATCGACCAGCGGGAAATCCAGATGGCCGATGATGAGATCGAAGAAGTTTTCGCCCGAAGGATTGGGCGTGTAGGAGTAGGTCAGCCCCACGGTCCTCAGGTCGGTGTACCCGCCCGTGTCGTGGTCGCGCAGGTAGAGGTCCACATCGAAACCGGAGAGCTGAGCGAAGGACAGCGTGACCGGTCGCGAGGTGTTGTCCGTGGCGACCTGCAGGAGCCAGCTCTTCGCTTCGAGCTCGGTCAGATAGGGTAGGCGCACGTCCCCGTCGTACCGCTGTCCCAGGGGCGTCGACCAGTCCGGATGGAAGAACGACGCCTGGACGTAGCCGCCGGGCGGCAGGGGCGCGGACGGCGCATCCAGCCCGTCCAGATCATCCGCTGCGTCCGGGTCTGTGGCGGCGTGGTTCTCCAGATCCTGATGGATGCCGTTGTCCGCGCTCACCAGGACGTCGAAGGTGCTGTAGGGAGGATCCGAGCAGTCCGGATCGTTGAAGCTCAGCACGGGCAGCGAGGAGGAGCCGGTGGAGATGGTCAAGGGACGGAGATCTCCGGCGTCGCTTCCGCCGGCATAGCCAGGGACACCGTTGAAACTGGTCGAGCCGGGAACGCCGTCGAGATAGAAATGAACCTGGCCACTGGCGCTCTGCACGAAGGCGGTATAGGTGGCCAGCACGACCGCCGGAGCGGCCGGAAGCGCCAGACCCCCGGTTCCGATTCCAACTTGGAAGCCTTCGGCAGATGGATCGACGTCCAGTCCCGCCGAGAGTGTCCAGGCGCCAGCCACGAAAGCACCATCGACCGTGACATTGGCTTCCCAGCCCGAGATGCCTGAAGAAGCCGAAGGGTTGATTACGAGCAAATAGGCCGTGATGTGTTCGAACGGGGCCGAGGTGCTCCCGCAGAAGGACATGCCTCCACTCTGAATCGAAACATCCATCACATCCGTCTGCCCCAGGACCGGCCCGACGGAGATCAGCAGAATCAGGGCGGCGAGGCCCGCATGGAAACGCGATTGCATGGGACAACACTCCCGTGTTCGAGGATGGAGCTCAGGAACGGACGCGAGGGCGGGCGGCCGCAATCGTGATGGGCGCGGAGGGAGGAGATCGGAAGAGGAATACGATATCGTTTCAGTGTCATATCCAGACAAAAAATCAGAACGATGGGCGATCGACCATCGCACCATACCAAAACCAAAGGCCGCCCCACAAGAGGGCGGCCCCAGGTATCTGAAATTTCACCAACCGCTAATCCCCGCTCAGCAGATCCCCCAGGATTCCGCCCTTGCCGGCCAGCCCGGCCACGCCGCGGTGCTCGCCGCTGTTGCGGCCCACGGCGGCGCTGATGCGGTCCGCCAGGCGGCTGAACGGCAGGGTCTGCAGGTAGACCTTGCCGGGGCCGGTGAGGGTGGCGAAGAAGAGGCCCTCGCCGCCGAAGAGGGCGTTCTTGAACCCGCCCACGAACTTGATGTCGTAGTCCACGGTCTCCTGGAAGGCCACCAGGCAGCCGGTGTCCACGCGCAGGACCTCGCCCGCGGCCAGGTCCTTCTCCATGATGGTGCCGCCGGCGTGGGCGAAGCAGAGGCCGTCGCCCTCCAGGCGCTGGAGGATGAAGCCCTCGCCGCCGAAGAGGCCGGCGCCCAGGCGCTTGGTGAAGGCGATGCTCACGTTGATGCCGTAGGCGCAGCAGAGAAAGGCGTCCTTCTGGCAGAGCATGCGGCCGCCCAGACGGTCCAGGTGCAGCGGGATGATCTTGCCGGGGTACGGCGCCGCGAAGGCCACGTGGCTCTTGCCCTGGCCGCCGTGCTTGAACGTGGTGATGAAGAAGCTCTCGCCCGTGAAGGCGCGCTTGAAGCCGGCGAAGATGCCGCCGCCGGTGCCCGTGTTCATCTCGATGCCGGTCTCCATGTAGAGCATGGCCCCGGCCTCGGCCTGCACGGCCTCCTGCGGGTCCAGCTCCACGATGACCGCCTGCATGTCGTCGCCGATGATCTGGTAATCGATCTCGTGGGCCATGGGAGCCTCCTCCTAACGCTGGGCGATGCGCCCGTCGATGGTCGCCGCGATGGGGCCGGAGGCCTCCACCGCGTGGATGATCGCGTCGGTGACCGTCACGCCGGCGCTGCGGGTGACGGGCTTGTCCATGTCCATGTAGAGTCGGGCCTTCATGGCCACGTAGTCCGGACACGCGACCGTATAGACGCGGTCCGGGTCCAGAGGTTGCCCTCCCACCGTGACCTCCCGCAGCTCCACCTCGCCGCCGTTCACGGCGTAGGCGTAGCGCAGGCCGCCCACCTGCAGGATGCCGTGGCGGTCCTCCACGGCGTTGCGGGCGTTGGCCAGGCAGATGCGCTCCAGGCCGCGGCCGTCCACCTGGAAGGTCTCCAGCAGATTGCCGAAGGGCAGGAGCTGGTGGATGTCCAGGCGCGTGAGCGGGCCGGCCTGGAAGTTGCGGCGCAGGGTGCCGGAGTTGAGCAGGGCCACATCGGCGCCGGCGGCCTCCAGCATGCGGTCGCAGATCCAGTCGCCCACGTTGCTCTCGCCGCCGCCGCGACGGTGCCAGGGCTGCACGAGCTCGCCGATGACCTGGCCGAACTCGGCGTCCACGGCGTCGTCGTAGCGGGTCACCAGGGCCTGGAGCTCCGGGTCCGCGGCGCCGCGGCCGGCCACGGTCTCGAGGAGGCGGCCGGCGTAGCCGGTCACGCGGTCGTGCTCCACGCGCAGGTCCAGACGGCCCAGGTTGGTCATGCGCGAGCCGGCCTGCACCACCAGCACGTCGCCGATGAGCAGGGGCTCCTCCAGCCGCGTGTGGCTGTGGCCCCCCACGATCACGTCCAGGCCGGAGCCGACCAGCTTGCGGGCCAGGGTGGTGTCGTCCTGCACGCCGTTGTGGGTGATGAGCACCAGCAGGTCCGTGCGCGGGTCCAGCTCGCGGATCCAGCAGCGGGCCACGGTCTCCTGGTCCTCCAGGACGAGACCCTCCACGCGGGAATCCGCGCACACGTCCATGAGGCCGGCGCAGGTCACGCCCAGTACGCCCACGTCCAGGCCGCCGCGGTGCAGGACCACGGGCTCCACGGGGTACTCCAGCCCGCCGGACTCGTTGCGCAGGTCCAGGGCCATGACCGGGTGGGTGAAGCGGGCGGCCAGGGCGCGGGCGTTGGCGCGGCCCAGGTCGAACTCGTGGTTGCCGATGACGCCGGCGTCGATGCCCAGGCGGTTCAGCATGTCCACCAGGCCGCCGCCCTTCACGCCGTCCACGTCGATCTCGCAGATGGGGTGGCCGGTCATGAAGTCGCCGGCGTCCAGGGTGATGGACGCGGCGGCGGCGGCGCGCTCCGCCGTCAGGTGTTCCTGCAGGGCGACCACGCCGCCTACCGAGGCGCCGTCGTCGCGCCAGGAGGCGGGCTCGGCGGTGAACGCGGCGTGGGTGTCGTTCACGTGGAAGACGGTCAGGTTGAAGGGCCCGGCGCTGGGGGCGGGCGGCGGCGGGGGCGGCGCGGCGGCGGTGGGCACGCGGCAGGCGTCGGCCGGGCCGCAGGGCGCGCAGCCCAGGGCGGCCAGCAGGGGCAGGCAGAGCAGGAACAGGAACCACGTGGGGGATCGGCGCATGGAGGACCTCGGGGTTCGGGGTTCGGGAAGCCGGGCCAAATCTACGCGGTCGCGGCCGATCCGGCCACCAGCAGCAGGTGCTCCCGGTTGCCGCCCTTGCCCCCGCGCAGGGGCGACTCCACCGGGCCGGTCACCCGGAACCCCAGGCCGGTCAGCTCCGCCACCACCGTCGCCAGCACCTCCGGGTGCCGCGCGTCCGGCAGCACGCCGTCCTCCAGCAGGTCCCGCGCGGCCTCGTAGTGGGGCTTGATCAGCGTGACGATGCGCCCGCCGGGCCTCAGCAGCCCCGCCGCCACCGGCACGATGCGGGCCTGCCGCGTCCAGCTCGCGTCGATGGTCACCAGGTCCACCGGCTCCGGCAGGGTCAGGTGCAGGGCGTTGGTGCGCTCCATCACCACCACGCGGTCGTCGCTGCGCAGCTTCCAGTCCAGCACCCCGTAGCCCGTGTCCACGGCGTAGACGCGGGCGGCGCCGCGCTGGAGAAGGCAGTCGCTGAAGCCCCCCACGCTGCAGCCCAGGTCCGCGCAGACCAGCCCGGCGGGATCCACGCCGAAGGCGTCCAGGGCGTGGGCCAGCTTGGGGCCGCCGCGGGAAACGTAAGGCACGCCGCTCTCCTGCCGAAGGAAGGTGGTGGTTGAAGACCGGCCGAGAATCGGCCATCATGGTTCGTCGGGTCAAGGCGAACCGGGGGTGGGATCCCCGTCCATGCAGCACAACCTCAAACGACACCTCCTCGTCCTGGCCGGCCTGCAGATCCTGGTCTTCCTGCTGTACCACCGCATCCTGTCCATGCCGTTCTGGTCCGCGGAGGATCTGGAGGTGCTCCACGACGCCCTCCGCCTGAGCCCCAACCCCGCCGTGCTCCTGCACCACATCGGATCGGTGTTCAGCCAGCCCATCCTCCAGCTCCTGTTCGTGCTGGAGTTCCGCACCTTCCAGCTGGATCCCTCGGGCTACTTCGCCGTGAACCTGGTCCTGCACGGGCTGAACGCCTTCATGCTGTACCTGCTGGTGAACATGCTCTTCCATCGCGCCCGCATGGCGCTGCCGGCGGCCGTGCTCCTGGCGGCGTCGGTGGGCAACTACGGCAAGGCGCTCATGTCGCTGACGGGGCAGGAGACCCTGCTGCTGGCCCTGCTGTACCTGATGGTGCTCTATGTGCTGATCCGGGCCGACTTCAAGCACCACGGACGCATCTCGTCGCCCTGGTACCTGCTGGGGCTGGTGCTCTTCGGCCTGGCGGGGCTCACGCGGCCGGCGCTGTTCTCCATCCTGCTCTGCCTGCTGGCGTACAAATTCTTCTTCTACAAGGAGCGGGGCGGACGCGGCGTGTTCCCGCCCACCATGGTGATCCTGATCGTGGCGGGCGTGCTCTTCGCCGTGTTCCGGGAGATGTGGGGGTTCCGGCAGCCGTACATCCACTTCTCCGAGGACCAGACCGTGCTGTCGTCGGTGTGGCTCGCGGTCAAGACGGTCTTCCGCTACCTGAACCTCATGGTGTTCCCCATGCAGGTGAGCGACCTGCTGGAGTCCACCCACCCGGTGGTGCAGCAGGTGTACGCGTGGCGGATGCCCATCCGCGTGGCGGTGTCGCTGCTGATCGTGAGCTTCAGCTTCTTCGGGTTCCTGTTCGGGAGCAAGCCGCTGCGCTTCTTCATCTCCTGGACCTACATCACGGTGCTGCCCTTCTCGCTCACGCAGCTGGGCAGCAGCTGGCTGAACCTGCAGTATCTGTACCTGGCGTCGCTGGGCTTCTGCGTGATCCTGGCCGCCGGCGCCACCGGCTGCGCGGGGCTGCTGGAGGCGCACCGCTGGAAGCGCCTGGTGCCGTGGCTGGGGCCCCTGTTCTTCGTGGTGGTGACCCTGAGCCTGAACGAGCGGCTGCAGACCAAGTACCGGGCCATCGGCGAGTCCCCCCAGCTGCGCGCCATGACGGCCATGCTGCAGCACCGCATCGACTCCCTGGACGACTGATCCCGCGATTTTTCCCTCTGTCCGCCGCGCGGCGGCGGGTTATCTTGACCGGATCCGGGGCGCGGACGGGCCGCGCCCTCGGCAGCATCGGCGTAGGCCAGGAGGAAGCAGGACATGGCGAAGTACCGCATCGGCTGGATGCCCGGAGACGGTGTCGGCGTGGACGTGATGGACGCCACCAAGGTGGTTCTGGACAAGCTCGGCTTCGACGCGGAGTACGTGCACGGGGACATCGGCTGGGAGATCTGGCGCACCGAGGCCAATCCGCTGCCGGACCGCACCATCGCCATGCTGAAGGACGTGGACGCCGCCCTGTTCGGGGCCATCACCTCCAAGCCCAAGGAGGAGGCCGAGGCGGAGCTGGCGCCGGAGCTGCGGGGCCAGGGCCACGTGTACCGGAGCCCCATCGTGCGGCTGCGCCAGGAGTTCGACCTGACCACGAACCTGCGCCCCTGCAAGGCCTACACGGGCAACCCGCTGAACTTCAAGGACGGGCTGGACCTGGTGGTCTTCCGCCAGAACACCGAGGGCCTGTACATGGGCGTGGAGTACCATCCCCTGCCCCAGGACGTGCGCGAGAAGCTGACCGAGACCCACCCCGCCCAGATGAAGCGGCTGGCGGCCACGGCCAACGAGGACATCGCCATCAGCACGCGCATCTTCACGCGCAAGGGCTGCCAGGACATCGTGCGGGAGGCCTTCGAGTACGCCAAGAAGTTCGGCTACAAGACGGTGACCGTGGTGGAGAAGCCCAACGTGGTGCGCGAGACCAGCGGCCTCATGGTGCGCGAGGCGCGGAAGATCGCCCAGGAGTTCCCGGGCATCGAGCTGTGGGAGACCAACATCGACGCCATGTGCATGTGGCTGGTGAAGAACCCCCAGGACTACGGCGTGCTGGTGGCCAGCAACATGTTCGGCGACATCATCAGCGACCTCTGCGCCCAGCTCGTGGGCGGCCTGGGCTTCGCGTGCTCGGGGAACATCGGCGCCAAGGTGGCCATCTTCGAGCCCAGCCACGGCTCGGCCCCCAAGTACGTGGGGATGAACAAGGTGAACCCCATCGCCATGATCCTCAGCGCCAAGATGATGCTGGACCACCTGGGCGAGCTGGACATGGCCAAGCGGCTGGAGGACGCCGTGGCCGCGGTCATCGCCGAGGGCAAGGTGCGCACCTACGACATGGGCGGCAGCAGCACCACCACGGAGATGGCGGAGGCCATCGCGGCCAAGTGCTAGGCGGCCCCGCCGCGATCCTCCGCAAGGGCCCTGGGCGATCCCCGGGGCCCTTGCCGTTTTCCGCCGATTTTTCTGTCGCCGCGCTCCATAATGAGTTATGATCTTCGAGTTCGGCAGCGGAGCGATCCGAATCCTTCGGACCGCTTCGTGGTGCCTGGATGCCGCGGGGGGTTGCCTCCGGGCTGAGATCCGCGCCCCGGCGCGGGTGATCTGTCCTCGATCTCGAGCCATGGATTGAAGTGACAGCGTTCTGGAGTGGCTCGAGAATTCAGAGGTTTGAGAGATGACGAACATCTACGTCGGAAACCTGTCCTACCGCATGAGCGACGACGAGCTTCGGAACGCCTTCTCGCCCTTCGGCGAGGTGTCCTCGGCCCGCATCATCATGGACCGTGACACTGGCCGCTCCAAGGGCTTCGGCTTCGTCGAGATGCCGGACGACAACCAGGCGCAGGAGGCCATCAGCAAGCTGGATGGCAGTGATCTCGAGGGTCGCACCCTCAAGGTCAACGTGGCCCGTCCCCGTGAGGAGCGTCCCCGCCGTACCGGCTGGTAGGACCTTCCGACACGTCGGATTCGTCGCGAAGCGCCCGCCCCTCAGGGGGCGGGCGCCTTGCTTTGCCGGGGAACCGGAATTCGGTCCCCGTCGATCCCGGTTTGTGGTAGGGTGTTCGGGAGCGACCCGTCCGGGGCCCCACCCGAAGGACGGCGAAGCTTCCCGCGGCCACGCCCGCCGCAGGATCCGACGCCTCACGTCTCAGGACGCGCACCGTGGGCACGAACGGGGCGTCCCCCCCTTGGCAGGGGACGTCGACTCGCGTGCGCGACGACCCACCTCCGGTGGGTCGTCGTGATTTTGGAGCCCGATCGCTCAGAAGAGCGGCAGCGCCCGCACGTCCACGCTTCCCCCCGCTTCCAGCCGCAGATACCACACGCCCGGCGCACGGCCCCAGCCGTCGGCCAGACGGCCGTCCCAGGTCTGGCTGTGGGTGCCGGCGCCGCAGGGGGCGTCCAGGAGCACGGCGGCCTCGTTGCCCAGGGCGTCGTGCACGCTGAGGCGCACGCGCTCGTCGCGGGCCAGACGGAAGACCACGGTGGCGCCGGTGTCGTAGGGGTTGGGCAAGGTGCCCAGCAGGCGCGTGGGGCCGTGGGCCACCGGGAAGCCGCCGTGGACGGGCGGAGCGGCGTCGGGCAGGAGGTAGGGGGCCAGGCCGCGGGCGGCCACGGCCACCACGCCGTCGGCGGCGGCCACGGCGCGCAGGCCGGACGGGGCGTCCACCGGCGGCAGGGGCAGGAGGCGGTCGCCGGGGATGCGCTCCGACACGCGCAGGCGGCCGTCCAGGCCCAGGGCGTAGAGGCGGTCGGCCAGCACGTCCAGGTCCACGGCCGGGGAAGCCTGGCTCAGGCGGGTGCGCTCGGCGGGGTTGAGGGGATCGCTCACGTCGCAGACCAGCAGGCGGCCGTCGATGAGGCCCACCCAGAGGCGGTCCGCGGCGGCGGCCAGGGCGCGGGCGCCGGAGCCGGCCACCAGGGTGCCGCGCAGGCGCGGGGCGTCGTCCGCCAGGTCCACGATGGCCACGCCCGCGGCGGTGGCCGCCCAGGCCACGCTGCCGTCGGCGGCCAGGGCCACGTCCCAGGCCGGGAACTCCGTGGTGACCACGGCGGCGGTGAGCAGGGGCTCGGGCGCGGAGAGGTCCAGTACCAGGAGACCGCCGCGGTCCAGGGCCGCCACCAGGCGGGCGCCGCGCACGGCCAGGCGGCGCACGGCGGCGCCGGTGCCCAGCACGCGCGGCGCGTCGGGACGACGGCGATCCAGCACGGCCAGGTGCTCGCCGGCGCCCACGTACAGGTCGGGACCGTGGAAGGCCACGGCCAGGGCGGGGCCGGGCAGGAGGGCGCCGTCCACGTCGGTCAATGTGCCGTCGGGCGCGCGCAGGGTGAGGCCGGCCTCGCCGCACGCCACCGCCGACCAGCCGTCGGCCGCGGCCACGTCCACGGGGCCGGACGCCGCCCGCGCCGTCACGGCGCAGAGCAGCGCTCCCAGCACGAGCGGAACCAGACGTCCCTTCAACGCAACCTCCTGCACGCTTCCACGAATGACACGACGGCGGGTCCACGATGTCCCCGCCGCTCCATGATTATACCACAGCCGCGCGACGGGGGTTGATCCCCGCGGCGAGTTGGCGTTCACTCAGGAGGCATCCCCCTCCCCCACCACTCCCGGAGAACGAGGTCCCTATGCGTTCCAACGCGATCGTTCCGCTGCTCGTGCTGGCCCTGGCTTCCCTGGCGTTCCCCGCGGCGGCGCGCACGCCCGGCGAGCTGCCCGCCCTCTACTCCTCTCTGGACGACGCGGCCCTGAACGCCGCCGTCGCCCCGCGGCTGGCCGGCGCGGCCCAGGCGGCGCCCGCCCACGCCGACCGCTCCATCCTCTTCGAACGCCTGGCCATGGAGCTCACGGCGAACGGCCTGGCCATGCGCTGCGACGGCGCCGTGCTCCTGCATGCCGGCGCCGCCGGCGGCCTGGAGCGCCGCGTGCCCCTGCCCTTCGAGGGCGAGCTGGGCGCCACCGGCGTCTGGGTGCGCCGCGCCGACGGCACGGTGGAGCGGCTGGGCGAGCCGGCCCGCGAGGAGGCGCCGCTGAGCGGCAGCCCGGTGCTGGTGGTGTCGGTGCCCGACGCGCGCGCGGGCGACGTGGTGGGCTGGTCCGCCGCCGTCAGCATCGCGGGTCTGAACATGCGCGTGCTGCACCCCACGCGCGACCTCTTCGTGCACGAGTCGGAGATCCGCATGATCGTGCCGCCCGCGGTCCATTACGGCCTGGCCATCCTCAACGGCACCACGGGCGACGCCCTGGTGGACGTGGGCACGGAGTTCGGCAAGTCCTTCGACCAGGCCGCCGTCTTCACGGACCTCCCCGCCGACGACGACGGCCCCTTCAACACCCCCCGCGTGCTGCGGCCCGCGCTGCTGGTCACGGCCATGGGCCAGTACGCCGAGCCCATGCAGAAGTGGTTCACGATGGACTCCTGGCTGCCCCTGGCCGCCTACGTGGCGGGGATCCAGCAGGCGTTCACGGAGGATGCGCCCGTGTCGGCGTCGGTGGCCAAGCAGGCGGTGAAGGACGACGACAGCGACCGCGTGAAGCTCCTCAAGCTGCAGCGCCTGGTCTCGAGGCAGATCGCCACCATCCCCCCCGGCGATCTCGAGACCCCGGCCGAGCTGAGCGACGATGCTCTGGAGCGCAAGGCGGCCACGTCGCGCCAGAAGGTCATGATGATGCTGACCATGGCGTCGTCCCTGGGCCTGGACGTGGATCTGGTCCTGGCCCGCGACAACCGACTGGGCCCCCTGGACGACGCGATGCCCTCCCTGGCCCAGTTCACCGACTCCCTGGTGCGCCTCAACGGCGCCGAGCCCCTCTACCTCACCGACGACGAGCGCTACCCCGCCGGATCGCTCCCCCACCACCTGTGGGGCGCGCCGGCCATCGCCGCCGCCGAGGGCGCGGCCGAGACGGTGCAGCGCGTCATGATGAAGGCCATGATGGCCGGCGCCACGCCCGAGTGGGGCGACGCCCAGCCCCTGGAGCGCCTGACGCTGCCCGGCGATCCCGCCGCTCCCATGGGGACCGTGACCGAGTCGCTGACGTGGGACGCCCAGGGCGCCGCCGAGGCGCGGCTGGAGAGCGTGGGCGACACGCCCCTGTTCCTGGCCTTCCGCGGCCGCACCGCCGCGCAGACCCTGCTGAACGACGCCCTGGCGCAGGCCTATCCGGACCTGGGCCTCACGGCGGCGTCGGCCGCGGCGGGCAAGCCCAAGTCCTCCACGGAGGAGCTGCACGTGATCGTGAAGGGGCCGGTGGACGGCGGGGCCGGCGTGCCCGCGGCCGACGGCGGCGCCTGGACGCTCCCCGCCGCCGCGGTCTTCGGCGCCCCCACCGCGGCCGCGTGGCGCGAGGGCGGCCCCTTCCACGTGGACGGTCCGCTGGTGCTGACGCGCACCTGGTCCCACCCCTTGCCCGACGGCTGGAGCGGCGTGAGGCCGGTGACCGTGCCGCGCGTGACCAACGACGTGCTGGACTACCGCGCCCAGGTGAGCGCGGCCGACGGCTTGCTGACCGTGACGCGCACCGTCACCTTCCGCCCCCAGCACCGCATGGCCAAGGACGCCGCCGTGGTGGCGGGGGCGCTGGAGCGGGTGCGGGCCTTCGAGTCGGCGCCGCTGACGCTGGAACGGAAGTAGCTAGTTGTGCCTCTGAAATTGTGCCCGGCCTGTTCCTCGCAACAGGCCGGGCATGAACATCCGACGACCCGGCTGGCATCCACCCCACTGCCCCAACCCCAACTGCAAGCACCACCGCGGCTTGGCCGAGGGTTGGCGCTACAAGCGCCGCGGCTTCTTCCTCCGCCGCATCCGCCCCTTCCGTATCCAGCGGTTCACATGCCTGACCTGCGGCCGCAACTTCAGTAGCCAGACCTTCTCCACCACCTATTGGCAGAAGCGGCCGGAGCTGGATGCGAAGATCCTGCTGCTGACCGTCGGCTGCATGGCCAACCGCCAGATCGCTCGGGCGCTCCAGGCGGCGCCGTCGACCATCGACCGGCACATCGCCAGGCTCGGCCGGCACTGCATGTTGCTGCATATGAAGTTGTTGGAAGGGGTGCCGTCGCCGGCGGAGATCATTTTCGATGGGTTCGAGACGTTCGAGCTGAGTCAGTATCACCCGTTCCACCACAACATCGCCGTGGAGCCGGACAACGGGTTCTTCCTCTATCACACTGATAGTCCGCTGCGTCGGAAGGGGCGGATGACCGACATCCAGAAGCAGCGCCGCGAAGAACTTGAAGCCGAGCTCGATCGGCCGGATCCAAAGGCGGTTCAGAACGGGATCCGCGAACTCCTCGAGTTCGCGACCCGGGGCCGGACCGTGATCACCGGCCGCAGCGACGAGCACCCAGCATACCGACGGTCCATCGCACAGATCGCATGCCGCGTGCGGCACAAAGTGACCTCGAGCAAGGACCACCGCGACAAGCACAACCCTTTGTGGGAAGTGAACCTGGCCGACCTGATGATCCGCCACAGCACCGCCGCCCACAAACGCGAGACCATCGCCTGGGTGAAGCGAAGACAGAGCTCGGCGGAGCGGTTGTCGATCTTCATGGTGTGGCGGAATCTGATGAAGCGGCGATGGGAGAAAGGGCCGGCGGTCTCATCGGGGATGCTGAAAGGAGTGACGGATCGGCTTTGGAAGGTGAGGGATGTCTTGGCAGAGAGGATCTTCCGGACTCGGATGGATCTGCCGGATTGCTGGGATCGGTACTATGTGCGATCCGTTTCCACGGCCGGGCTCAGCCGGAATCATCGTCATACCCTGATGTACGCCTATTGAAGAAGGCGCCCACCCTGAGGTGGACGCCTTTGGAGACTCCAGGAACATTTTCGATGGCACAACTGAAGTAGCTAGAAGGCGTCGCCGCAGATCAGCTCCACCACCTGCAGGTGGGCCTGCTCCGGCTCGCTGAGGTCCAGGAAGAGCGCGCCGGGGGCTTCGCCCGGCTTGGGCACGCGGTGGATGCGCGGACGGTCCACCTTGGCCCCGGCGGCCAGCACGGTGCCCAGGGCGCCGTCGCTCAGGCGGACGCGGCAGCCCGGCGGGTAGAGGCCCACCGCACGCACGAAGGCCTGCAGGGCCGTGGGATCGAAGAGCGGCGCGTTGGCGGCCATGATCTCGTAGGCGCGGCGCGGCGAGAGCGAGGTCTTGTAGGGGCGCACGGCGGTGAGGGCCTCGAACACGTCGCACACCTGCAGCAGAGCGGTGACCCAGCTCCGCGCCGGCGTGAACGGCAGCTCGGGGTAGCCGCCGCCGCCGTGGTGCAGATGATGCCCCCAGGCCGCGGCCACCACCATGGGCGTGGACTCGCGGTTCTCCATGAAGATCTCCGCGCCCAGAGCGGCGTGCGTGTTCATGACCGCGCGCTCGTCGTCGTCCAGGCGGCCGGGCTTGAAGAGGATCTCCTCGGGGATCTTGCTCTTGCCCACGTCGTGCAGCAGGGCGGAGGCGCCCAGCTCGGTCAGCACGCTCTGCTCGCAGCCCAGCGAGCGCGCCACCATCACGGCCAGCACGGCCAGGCGCACGGAGTGGCCCACGGTGTAGGTGTCGAAATCCGGGTAACGCACGGCCTGCAGCAGGTCGCGGTCGCCGTCGGCGGGGGTCTGGGCCAGACGCTCCGCCACGCCGTGCACGCCGCTCACGTCCAGGGCGCGGCCCTGGGCGGCGCGCGCGTGGGACTGCTCCACCGCCTCGTACATGGCCTTGGTCACCAGGACGGTGGTGGGGTCGTCCTCCTCCTGCTCCCCTTCCCAGACGCGGTTGTTCTGGGGGTCGAACTGATCCACCTCCACGTAGGCCGCGGCCAGCTCCACGCCGCGCGATCCGCGCTCGGTCAGCAGGCGGCGGGCCGTGTCCAGGTCCGGCAGGGGCTCCACGAGCTCGGCGGCCAGGGCGGTGAGCACGGCCACGTCCTGCTCCGAGACCGTGGGCTTGAAGGTGAAGCCGCCGCAGCGCAGCAGCGCGGCCAGGTCCGCCAGCTTGCCGCCGGTGATGGTGGAGCCCGCCAGGTAGCGGCCCTGGTAGATGAGGCGGCCGTCCTGCACGCCGATGAAGAAGGCGTCGTGGCGGCGGTCGCGGAAGTGGTCCTTCAGGGCCTGCAGCAGGTCGGCCTGGCACTCGCGCACCTTGGGGTGGTCGGCGCCGAAGAGACGGCGCTGCGCCAGGCCGCGGCTGAAGAGCATGATGATGGACTGGGGATCGGCGCTCACGCGGTCACCTCCCGACCGCGGCGGCGGATCTGCTCCGAGGCCGTCGTCGCCGCCTCGCGGCACTCGGCGGGCCAGGTAGGCAGCACCAGCAGGCGCTTCTCGTTGCGGATGCGCTCCAGCAGCCGGCCCACCTCCAGGCCGGAGAGCCGGCCCAGCATGAGGATGCTGCCGCGCACCCAGCCTTCGCGCCGACGCTCGGCCGGCAGGTTGGCCAGACGACTCAGCAGCAGCTCGGTGGCCAGATCGCGCAGGCGCGGCAGGTCGCGCTCCTCGTGGGCCTGGCGCAGCAGCAGCGCGTAGATCTCGCGGTGATCCACCGCCGCCCGGTCCAGCAGCGGCAGCACGCAGGCGCCCAGCCAGCTCGCGGGGCGGGCATGGAGTCCCGCCACCAGCTGCTGCGAGAGGGCGTCGTCGCGGTCCAGGCGCAGGTAGGCGCCGAACACGTCGGCCAGGGGGCGGGGCACGGCGCGCACCAGCTCGCGGTCGAAGCGCTCGCGCGCCGCGGCCTCGAGCCCGGCCAGGGTCTCCAGGGCCTTGCGGCCGGCCGCGCCCTCGGGCACGGGCAGCAGCCAGGCCTGGAGCGCGGCGGTGGTGACCGGATCGGAGTCCGGGCCGCCCAGCAGCACCTCGTTGGCCACCAGGGGCCAGAAGGCGGTGCGGTTGGCGGCGGGGCAGAGCCGGGCGAGGTCCTGCAGCAGCTCGAAGGACGAGCGTCCGGGCGTCTCGCGCACCGCGTGCAGCAGGTCCGAGAACCCGGCGCGGTGGCCCTCCGTCCACGCGCCCTGGAGCAGCGCCCCCACGGCGAGGTGGAAGAGCTTGGTCTCCTCCGGCGTGGGATCGTCGCCCAGCCACGCCTCCAGCTCCGCCCGCAGGCGGCGGCGCACGCCGGGCCGCGAGGCGGTGGCCAGCATACCCGCCACGATGGAGAGGAACTCGCGGCGGTCCTCCGTGCGGATCTCGGGGACGGACCAGACCAGGTCGTCCGCAGGCGTGAGGGCCGCCAGCAGCAGGGAGAGGTCCTGGCTGAAGTCGCCCGTCTCCGCGTCCGCGCTGTGGGTCACCTCGATCTTGCCCACGTGCCAGGAGTCCGGCACCGAGCGCTCCAGGATGCCGATGAGGCGGCGGAACGTCTGCTCGGTGCGCCGGGCGTCGTCGCCCACCATGGACTGCTCCAGGAGGTCCATGAGCCCGTCCAGGCTGCGGGTCACGCCCTCCACGCCGTCGTACGACGCGGACCGGGTCATGTCCAGGTTGGCGACCAGGGAGTCGCCCAGCTCCTGCGGCGTGAGGTCGCCCTGGGCCAGGCTGGCGGCCACGCGCGCGCCGAAGCCGCGCAGCAGGTGGCGGCAGAGCACCGCCTGCTCCATCTCCAGGCCGCGGGACTCCAGCTCCTTGAGGGCCGCCAGGATGCGCTCGCGCAGATCCTCCCAGAACTCGCCCAGACCGTCCTCCTCGCCCACCACGAACTCGCGCTGGTCGATGCTGACGCCGTCCGGCAGGCCGGTGAAGGCGAAGCGCTCGTCCGCGTCGGCGTCCAGGACCTGCTGCTGGAGCAGGGGCAGGAGGGTGACCAGGGCGTGGAGCTGATCGCGGGGGATGTCCGCGGCGATGGTCATGCGCGCCACCGCCAGCGGCTCCAGCATGGCCGAGAAGCCCTGCACGCCGGGGGCCGAGGCGGGCACGGGCTCGCCCTGGAGCACGAGCACGCCGTCGCGCACCTCGAACACGAGCTCGGCCTCGCCGCTCAGGTCGGCGGCCGCGGCGTGGAACTCCGCGGTGAGCTCGTCGGTTTTGACGTGTTCCGCGGGGTAGTAGCGGCCGGCCCGGAACATGAGCTCCAGGGCGCGCAGGAACCGTTCCGTACCCGGGGATGCGGAGGGTTCGGCCGCGGGGGTGGTCACACCGATCGCCATCGGACGTCCGTTTCCTGAGGAAGTTGCGACGGGCGGGTCGCTTCCATCAGGCATGATCGGCCGTAAGTGGCGGGAACTTGAGGGGTTTCCTCAGGGTCGGGACGGCTCAGGGCGCCATGCCGAACTCGGCGGCCAGGGCCCGCGCCTCCCGGGCGGGGCGAAAATCGCCGTCGGCCCTAGACCAGGCCTTCAGGGCCGTCTCCAGGTACGGTCGGGCCTTCTCCGGCTTGCCCCGGAGTAGAAGCGCCAGCTCCAGGTTCAGGTCCGGACGGGCCGGCGTACGGGCGTGGGCGGCCAGCAGGATGTCGCGGGCGTCGCCCTCGCGGCCGGCCTCGCGCAGGGAGCGGCCCAGCTCCACCATGAAGCCCAGCTCGGTGGGCGAGGTGTTCAGGGCGGCGCGGAAGAGGTCCGCGGCCTCCGCGGCGTCGCCGCGCGCACGGGCGATGCGCCCCTGCAGCTCGAACACGCGGGCCTTCACCACCTCCAGCGACATCTCCATGGCGGCCGCGCTGCCGGCCTCCACCACGGCGGCGGCCTGGTCCAGGCGGCCCAGGGCGATGAGGTGCGGCGCCCCGGCCAGGCGCGCGAAAGGCTGCACCATGGGCACCAGGGTGGGCGCCGTGGAGTCCACCTGGGCCAGGGCCCAGGCGGCGCGGTCCGTGTCGGCCAGGGGCTCCAGCACGTTCAGGCGCTGCACCGCGAAGAACAGCGGGTTCATCACGTGGGGCGCAGCGTCCTCCCACTCGGGCAGCAAGGCGAGCAGATCGCCGATGCGGCCCTGCTGCCGCAGCAGGTCCATCCGCTCGTTCACCACGGTGAGCCGCTCGGTGGGCTGCTCGGAACGCGAGGCGAGAGCGGTGAGCAGCTCGTCGGCCTCGGCGTACCAGCCGCGGTCGGCGTAGAGGCCGGCGAGCTGGGTAGTGGTGGCGCCGTCGTTGGGGTCCACGGTCTGCGCACGCTCCAGGACCTGCTCGGCCTCCTCCAGGTCGCCGGTCATCTGATGCAGCGAGGCCAGGGAGCGCAGGGCGCGGGCGTTGGCCGGGAAGGCCTCGGCGTAGCGGCGCAGGTAGCGCTCGGCGGCCGGGAAGTCGCCCTGGTTCTTGTGGAGGTTGCCCAGGGTGCGCAGGGTCTCGTACTGGGTGGGATCGATCTCCAGGACCCGCTCGTAGCAGGCGATGACCGCGGGCACGTCGTTGCGCATGCTGTGGAACTGGGCCTTCATGCGGAAGGCGTCGGCGTCCATGGGATAGAGCTGGGTCCACATGTCCAGCACGGCCAGGCTCTTGTCCATGTCCAGCTCGTAGTTGATGTAGTACACGGCCTTGACCATGAACTGAACGCGCTCGGGCAGGCGGTAGAGGTTGGCCATGGCCCGCTCCTCGGCGCGCACCGCCTCCTCCTGGCGGCCCAGGGTCATCAGCACGCTGGAGAGCAGGTGATGGGCCAGGGCGAAGGAGGGATCCACGTCCACGGCGCCCTCCAGCAGCTCGGCGCCGCCCTGCCAGTCGGCCTGATAGGAGATGCGCTCCACGCCCAGGATGTAGAGGCGCAGGGCCTCCTGGTCCTCGGTCACCAGCTCGGCCACCGGCAGGTCCGGCTGCTCGGCCAGCGACACCTCCGGCACGCCCAGGTCCTGGCGCAGCAGGTGGCTGGCCTGATCCACCAGACGGTCGATGTCCCCCGCGCGCAGCTCGTGCGAGGCCTCCACGCGGCCGGTTTCCGCCGACATCAGCTCCATGAGCAGCACCAGCTCGTCGCCGTCGCGCTCCAGAGAGCCGTCCAGGATGCGGGGAACATGGCGGTCGCGGGCGATCTTGCGCTGCAGGGTGCGCGGCACGCGGTGGGCGAGATCGTGGCCGGCCTCGTTGAGCTCGGCCACCAGCTCCTCCTCGCGGATGGTGTCCACGAAGGGGTCCTGGCTCAGGTCCATGTCCAGCAGCACGGCGAAGGCCGTGCTCCGCCAGGCGTCCTCCGCGGCGCCGGACAGCTGCGGCCGGATGATCATCACGCGCTTGAGGAACTCGCTGCGCGGCACGGCGCGCTCCACGGTGGCGCCGTGCTCGTCGGTCACCGCCACGGTGGTGGTCACCGCCCGCAGCTCCTTGCCCTGGAACAGCACGAAGAGCAGCACCGCCGCGGCCACCAGGTTCAGGGGGATGGCCGTCTTCTCCAGGCGCCCCCAACGGTCCTTGCCGGGCCGGCCCTGGGACCAGGCCACCAGCACCACGGCCGGCACCAGCAGCAGCAGGGTGAGCCCCACCAGGTTCAGCACGTGGGGCGACCAGCCCAGGCGCCCCTCCAGGAACTGCACGAACTGCACCAGACCCCAGGAGCCCACGGCGTAGGCGGACACGATCTGCGGCACGCGGCGTTCGCGGAGTTCATGCAGGAAGCTCATGACGGGCGATTCTCCCCGGAAGCGGATGTTTCGACGTGGAACCGGGAAATCATACGCGATCCTGCGGAGATTGGCGACCGTGCACCGTCGCGCGACGTCAGCGGACCGCGTCGACCCCCAGGCTGTCCGCGGCGACGGGCTCCACGGGCAGCGAATCCAGGAAGGGCCGCAGCACCACGCCCACCTTGTAGGGATGGGCCAGGGGGAGGTTGAGGTTGGCCCCGTCCCAGACC
>Ga0209607_1001422_pt1 | contig 20065 bp, 19 predicted proteins | sample AD_UKC117_MetaG_FD_184413 | JGI IMG/M metagenome (GOLD analysis project Ga0209607, IMG submission 184413) | Active sludge microbial communities of municipal wastewater-treating anaerobic digesters from Hong Kong - AD_UKC117_MetaG (SPAdes)... | ecosystem: Engineered > Bioreactor > Anaerobic >... | reverse complement strand
AGCTTCGGGTGAAGGTTCCACAGACCACGCGCCACTTCTTCCGCTAATCTCTTGACTGTTCCCATGGGATTTTTTCCACCCCGTTGATGCGATGCGGAAGTCTATCTGGAAATTGATAGGTGGTGAGCGCGTCGACGCAGGGCTTCCCGGTCTAGGGGAATTTGTGCTATCGATTGTAAGAGCGCCTGTCGTTCTTCGAGAACGCACACCCGAAAATCATCGAACAGCGATTTCGCTATGGCCAGATCATGGTGAGAGGACATGAGCGCCGTTTCAAAATTAAATACAACCGGCGCCACCACGGTACGAGAGTTAATCACCGACATGATTTAGCTTAACGAGATGTTACGCTGAGTTCAACCGACCCGTCATCGCCACTCTATCCATGTCTCTTCCCAAAAAACAAGCCACCGCCCTCCATCGCCTGCTCATGGAACGCTTCCCCAAGGCGTTCCCCAAGGACTACGACGCGATCCTCCCGCTCAAGCTCGACATCGATGTGGATATCCGCGAACGGCTGATCCAACAGGGCGCACCGGTCGATCCCGACCTGTTGCGCCGGGTGTTGGCCAACCACGTCGGGCGGGCCGGCTATCTCTTGGCGCTCATCCACCGCCGTGACGGCCGACATTTCGACCTCGACGGGAAACCGGCCGGCGAGGTGGACGCCCTGGCCCGGAGCGAGGCGGTCCGATTACTCGGCGAGCACCAGAAACGGCAGAAAGAAGTCGCCACTCGCCACCGGCACCACCAGGCGCTGGAGAAGCAACAGCGGCGCGCCAAGGCCGAACGGATCGCCGAGCGCGAGCGGCGAGCCGCCGAAAAGCAACGCCGGCGCGAGGAGCACGAGCGCAACCGTCAGCGAGGCATCGAACGGCGGGTCGCCGAGGCACGGGCGCGGGAGGCGGGCGAGGCCGCCCGGCGCGGGGAAAAACCGCCCATGCCGACGGTGATCCACAAGAAACGGCGGCGGATCGAGCCGAGAGGCGGTGATCCGGGAGGCGGGCAGGAATAGCCGACGCTCGGAGGACCGGCGCGCGCGGATTTCGGCTTGCGGCGGCGGTTCATGAACCCTCGGTTCCTCCTGTCCGATCAACCGGATCAAGAAGAAACCTGATTCAAGAAAACCAGGGCGCGTCGCGCAGGGCTGCCGGGAGGACACGGTCATACCGGGTCCGCATCCCAAGCCGTGTATTGGCTTGGAAGTAGACATCGGACAAATGCAGGATGCGGATCGGTGAGTCGTCGGTTGGCGTGGGCATCGGCGCGGAACCTCCCCGTTCGGCGTGAAAAAGGTGCGTCCCACGATGAAAGGCGACACCCACGCCTATTCATCGATATTGTGTTATAAGGTTCCTACATTGAAGGGGAACATCATGCAAGTCGTCAATATCCGCCAACTCAAGAACAACCCCGCCACCGCCTTGCGCGGCGCCAAGGAGGACGATGTGGTCGTGGTGATGAACCGCGATCACCCGGAAGCCGTGCTGGTCAGCCTGGACAAGTTGGGGTTGCCCGATCCCGACGCCGTGCGCGTGGCGCTGGCGGTTTCGCTGTTTCGAAATGGCGCCGTTTCCGCCGGATTTGCCGCGCGGATGGCGGGTAAACCGCTGCCGGACCTACTGGCGCTGCTGTCGAGCCTCGGCATCCCGCTGGCGGGTGGCGCGGCGGACGGCCATGATGACATGAACACCGCCCGCCAATGGCTCGATCAAACGTCCTCATCGCCGACGCCGGACCGCTGATCGCTCTGTCCCGCATCGGCGCGCTGGATCTCCCGCGCGGCGTGTTCGGCGAAGTGTGGGTCACACCGGAAGTGCGCGCCGAAGTGTTGCCGAGGGCGGATTATCCCGGAAAGGCCGACCTCGCCGCCGCATTCGAAGCCGGCTGGCTACGCGACCGGACGTTTCCCCTCACGAGCTGGCGCCCGCTCAATCCGGGACTCGGACCCGGTGAACGCAGCTCAATTGCGGCGGCGCTGGAGCATCCGGGTTGCCTGCTGGTGATTGACGATCGTGCCGGTCGCGCCGAAGCGCGTGCGTGGAAAGTAGCGATCATCGGTACGGCGGCCGTGATCGGGCTCGCGAAACTGCGCGGGCTGATCCCGGCGGCTCGACCGGTCTTGGAACGGTTGCAACCCGCCGGTTATTTTATCGGTCCGGCGGTCATCGAAGCCGTTTTGGCGGATGTTGGCGAAGCCCATGAAGCGAATTGATCCTTGCCTTCCAGGCAACCGGTAGACCCTGTTCCTTCAGGAGGCATGGCGCCTTCCCATTCGGACAGTGATGGGTTCGAACGCTTTTGCGGCGCCCGTAAACGTTCGGCGTGAACGTTATCCCATGGGTGTCGATGCGCTGCCGGATTGCTTTGCATGAACCGGTTCAGCCCACCGGCCACGGGCGCACGACCACCACGTTGGGCTTGGGCAGGGTCGCCGCGAAGGGATTGAACAGCGCCGAAGGGGTAGCCACCTCCTCGGCGGTCGGCACCCGGAACACCGGCTGACCGAGTGGGGCGCCGTAATCGATCTGGATCGACCGCAAGGCCGTCAAATCCCGCACGTACATGATCTGCGCGGCCGGCCGGTTGCCGTCCGGGGCCTGGAGACCGGGCAGGGTCGCCACGATGGCGCGCAAGTGGGCAAACTCCGGTTCGGTCAGCAAGCGCTGGAGCAGTTCGGGATGCTGGCTGATTTCGTCGAAGCGCAAGGCGGCGTGGCGCGGCAATTCCGGCGCGCCGGCCTCGGCCAGATAGCGCCGGGTGTGATCCTGAATCCGCTCGGCGATCGCGCGGGCGCAATACATGCGGTTCAGCCACAGCACCTCGACTTCCGGCACCCGCTCGGCGGGCAATTGGCGGCTGGCCTGCTGCACCCGGTCGAACGCGGCGAAGGCCCGCGCGCCGATCCCGTAATAGCCCTGTTGTTGCGCCCGTTGCAGCGCCTGCCCCAGCCAACGCGGTGCGTTGATGCCATAAAACAACGTCACGCCACCGGCCGGCAACCGCAGGGCGCTATTGGGCAGGGGCGCATCGGGCAGCGGAACGTCCACCGGCGGCGGGGTATTCGCCGGCAGAAACAACCCGGTCAACAAGGTCGGCGCGATGGGCCGTAACGGTAAGGCATCTAAAGAAGACTCGGCCATGCGCGCGATCACTCGGTGGGAAGAGACTCACAACATTATTTTTTTCAGTATAATAACAAAATCAACAGTTGCATGAATAGGCCACGCAACTCCCCAGGACCGGACCCATGGCGCCCCTGCTCGTACCCGACCCCGAGACCTTGCATCTCGATCTGGATGATCGCCCCGTCTGCGGGCAAGACCTGCTGTTTCTACAACAATGGTACAAGCTCTCGCGGACCGACATGTGCTACCTGTTGGGTCTGACCGATATGAAATGGTGTCATTACACAAACCCCCAGCATGTCCAGGAACCGTTGGGCGATCCGGCCGTCTCGCTGCTGGTGTGGGTGCTGGCGCACTATCCCGAAACGGTGTTCCTGCCGAGCTTTCCCACCGCCGCCGAGGTGTATCCGCTCTACGAACGCTTGGCCGAGCAAGGCGCCCAGCGGTCGCGCGCCCACGGGCGCGGTCGTGATCAACTCTATTTGGGCCGCACGGCGTTCAGCCTGTTGCTCGGTCGGGAAATCGGCAGCGCCAGCCGCTGGCTGTCGGAGACCCAGCCCGCGACGATTGCCCCGACCGTCGCGCGGCTCTTGTTCGTGCTGAAGACCCTCCTGCAAAACCAGGGAGTCGCCGGCCTCGACGAATGGGTCGAGCAGGCCCAGTTGGAAGCGCAAGCGCGCGGTCTCTCGCTCCACGACAAAATGACCTCGTGGTTTCGCGGCGACGGCGAGCAAAAGATATCCAATCCGCGTCCGCCGGTCCGGCGCCAGCCGGGTACCAGGAAGAAACCGAAAAAGGAGACGCCCGATGCCGCCGACGATCTCACCCCGGCGGCCGAGTAACCCACCGTCCCCGTTCCCTTGACCCTGGCTCCGGAAGACCCATTCCATGGCGATGCCTCTGCCCGACGAACATCAACTCGAAGAACTCAAAAGCCGCGCGCTGCGGGGCAAGGATTTACTGTTGCTGCGCCAATGGCTGGGGCTCAACATCGCCGACTGCTGCTATCTGTTGGGCATGCCGCTGATCCGTTGGCATTACTACCAAAAGCGGCCGGAAAGTCTGATTCAGGATGCGGGGGTGGCGATGTTGGCCCGCGCCCTGCTGACCCATCCCGAAGTGCATTACCTGCCGCATTTTCCCACCCCGGCGGAAATGTTGCCCGCCTATCGGCGCGCCCTGGCGCAAAGCAACCGAAAACTGGCCGACCCCGACACGGCGTTGGGCTTGTTGCTGGGCCGGGATCGCACCAGTGTCAAGCGCTGGCTCAACGGCACCGGTCAGCGCCAAGTCCCCCCGCCGGTCAGCCGGCTGTTGGGGGCACTGCACATCCTGCTGCTGCATCATGGCGTGCCGGGTTTCGAGGCGCTGGTCGACCGGGCGGCCTTCGAAGCCGCCGCTCGGGGCTTCGATCTGCATTCCCCCGCCATGACCACCTGGGCACGTCGGGCGCCGTATCGACCGCGCAAGCCCCGTAAGTCCCGCCCGGAAAACGAAGCGGAACCCGATACGGGACACGAAGCGGACAGCGACCCGGCTTAAACCTCGACCCGCGTGGTGGGGAGGCTGCGTCAGTCGTCCATCGCAGGCCAGCCATGTCCAAGACGATCGGTGAAACGCCCACGCCGAAAAGCTCAAAAAACGAGGCACGAGCATTCTCCCGAACGAATTTTGAATGCCAGCATGGTGCTTTTCTCTCAAGGCAATACGGCCTCATGAAACCTCGACTTCTCCATCAGGGGCGACTCCAGCAGCCCTTGCGCTGGCTGGATCGCTTGCCGCTGTCCGTGGTGATCCCGGCCGGCATCGTGTTGGGCTGCGGCGTCGGCGGGGCGGGTTTCTATTATCTGGAAGCGCCGGGCTGGGCGGTGGCATGGCTGGCGCTGTTCGCCGCGCTCGGCTGGCTGGGCTACACGGCGACACCAGTGTTCGACGAGCCCAACCCGGCCCAAGCCACGGTCAAGCCGGCCAAGCCGCGCCCCGTGCGGGACGGTTCCCTGCTGATGGTGGACCTGCCGGGCGACCGGTTTCTGATGGGCTCGCCGGATTCGGACGACCTGGCCCGCAACAACGAGAAGCCGCGACACGAAGTCACGGTTTCGCCCTTTCGCATCGCGATCACTCCGGTGACGGTGGAACTCTACCGACGGATCATGCCGGAATCCTCCGCAGCTCAATCAGAAGCCGAGGGGCGTTTGCCAGTTACCGATGTCACCTGGTTCGACGCCGTCGAATTCTGCAACCGGCTGTCCGCGCGGGCGGGTTATCGGCCTTGCTACTCCCAGCAATCAGACCAGTGGCGCTGCGACTGGCGCGCGGATGGCTATCGGTTGCCGACCGAGGCCGAGTGGGAATACGCCTGCCGGGCGGGCACGACAACTCGATATAGCTTTGGTGACGACCCCGCCAACCTTGGCGGCTATGCCTGGTACAGCGGCAACACGAAAACCGCGCAGGCCGTCGCGACCAAGCGCGCCAATCCGTGGGGGCTGTACGACCTGCACGGCAACGTCTGGGAATGGTGTTGGGACTGGTATGGGGCTTATTCGCCGAAATCCGTCCGGAATCCGCATGAATCGAAGCAATCCACGTCCGGGTGGCGGGTTTTGCGCGGCGGTTCGTTCGACCGCCCGCCCGAGGACCTGCGCTCCGCGGGCCGGTTCAACGACGTCCCCGGGAGCGGGTTCGGGGACTGGACCTACGGGTTTCGGTGCGTGCGGGTCCCGCCCCAGCAGATTGACCGATTGAGCGATTGATTTATTGAAAAAATCGGCGCGTCAGCGCCGGTCGTTTTTGTTTGGCAAATGGACAATGTTGTTCAAACAACAAACATTTGTTTGTTTGTCATTGGTCGTTGGAAGCCGGTTGGGTGCTGGCGGGGAAACAGCGAATCAACAGGGGTTACGGAAAGACCAGCAGACCCCGGTAGGAGCGAACGGTGCGAATCAAGGACTCCTCGCCCTTGGCGGCGGCCGCTCGCAGGCGGTGGCGCAAATGGCGGCGCAGTTTGCGGCTGGGGACAATACCCGCTCGACTGATCCGATAGCCCACGAAGACCGCCGGCGTCCGCGTCGGCTCGACGGCCAAGCGTTTGGGATTGAGCCGAAGCGTGCGCTGTTCGCGCAACCAGTCGGCAATCGCCCCGCGCGCTTCGAGCAATCGCGTTTTGTCTTCGGCGAACAACACCAGATCGTCCATGTAGCGCAGATAACCGGGGATTTTCAGCTCGCGCTTGACGAAGTGATCCAGGCCGTCCAGGAAAAAATTGCCGCACCATTGGCTGAACCAGGAACCGAGCGGCAATCCCTGTCCGGGAGGCGGACAGCGTTCTCCCAATAGTCGCCTGGCCAGGCGGCTGCGATAGACCCGATCACCCGAGGCGATGATGGCTTGCAACAGAGCAAGGGTGTCGTCGTCGCGCACGCGCTCGGCGAACAGCGTCAATAAGCGGGAATGGACGATGCTCGGAAAGTAGGCGCTGATATCCAGATGCAGGCGCCATTCATGACGACGTTGGCAACCCAGAAAATACAACGCCGCGCGGTGGGGGCCACGTCCATGGCCGGTGGCGAACGATTGGTCGATATAGCGTCGCTCGAAGACCGGTCCGATCTCGCGCAACAGCGCGTGATGCAAAACCCGGTCGTGCACCGCCGGCGCGGCGATCAGCCGGGTTTTGGGATCGCGAATGCCGTGTAGCCGCCAGGGCGAAGGCCGATAACGATACTCGATCAGTTCTCGCTGTAACGCCAGCAAATGGCGGTCGCAATCGAGCTCGAACGCCGCGACCGTCGGGCTGCGCCGCTTGCCGCGCCGGCAATCGAGCCAGCCCCGCCACAGCGCCTCCAGGCTGGCGAGCCGCAGGTAGCTGCCCGATTTCAGCGTCCGCATGAAGTCGCGCCGCGAAAGGTGGTCCGCCCGGACGGTCGCCGGGCTACTGGAACGGGCGGACCGGGATGTGGGCCAAATGGCCCTGACCGGCGCTGCATGGCGCACGGGGCGGCATGTTGGGGCGGGACCCGCATGCACCGAAACCCGTTGTTCCTGTTCCTGTTCCTGTTCTCGGGGTCGTCGTTGTCCCGGTTCGCGGAGCGCAGGTTCTCGGGCGGGTTGTCGAACGAACCGCCGCGCAAAACCCGCCTCCCGGTTTTTCGCGCCTGTCGACACATTATTCTGCGCGGCTTTGCGCTTTGCGCCAACCCCCCAGTTGGCGACCGATGGCATCGGTTTGTTGCAGCGCGTAGTGGGCTTGTTGGGCGTTGAGGAATTCGGTTTCCATCGCCAGCCGCAGCCGCAGCCGCAGCCGCAGCCGCAATTGGATCAGCAAGAGGTCGGCGTCTTGCAGCGCGTCGTCACGGTCGATGTTCTTCAGCGCGAGGGTGATGGCATCCAGCAAGCGCAATGCGCCGTCGGCCAGGGATTGCGCCAAGGGGTCCTGCGGCGCGGCGCGCGTTTTCTTCAACAGCCAAACGCTGAAATCCCAGGTGACGGTGAAGATCGGCGCGCGCTGAAACGGCGTCCTCATGGCCCGTTACCCGCCGGTGGCGCGGGAGGGAACCGTCATTCGAACCCCCCGCCGCGCTCGCTGCGTCGGAGCAGGCCGGCGAATGCCGCCATCAGATTCTGTTCGATGGCGTTCAGCAGCGGTTCGTCGGCGTTCGCCGACCGCAACCACAGTTCCATCGCCACCAGACTGGCGGCATCGCGGGCCGCGCGATAGGCGGTGGTTTTTTCCCGCCGGTCGTAACGATGGCAGCCCACGGCCAACTGATCGAGACAGGCACGCATCCGTGTCGTCGCCTGTTCCCATTCCGCGCCGCGCGCCACCAACTCGCGATAAATCGGCGTCGCCAGTTGCACCGCCTTGAGATCACTCAGAGCGTAGCGACGATTTTTGCCAGTCGGCGCCAGCGCGTCCTCGATGGCGGCTTTGAGGTGAGCTTCCCGCAGGCTGGCGCGTTGCTGGACGGTTTCGTCCACCGTCAGATCGGCGCGTTCGATCACCCAGCGGCCACCCACTTTTTGCGCCGGCAACCGGCTCTGTTCAATCATGTATAGCACTTGCCGGCGTGTTTTCCCCAATAAATCAGCGGCTTGCTGTAGCGACAATTGCATGGCATTGTCCAATATTTGACAAATGAACAGAGAGAAACAGACAAAAACCAAACAGTATTAGACAAAATAGCACAAATCGACAAACAGACGCGCGCCGCGCTTCGCGCGGCGATTCAAAAAATCAATTAAATCAATTGGTCAATGCTGGGGCGGGACCCGCATGCACCGAAACCCGCTGTACCTGAACCAGCTCCTAACCTCGGGGTCGACGAAGAACCGGTTCGCGGAGCGCAGGTCCCCGGGCGGGTAGACGAACGAACCGCCGCGCAAAACCCGCCACCCGGTGGATTTCCCTGCCCCTTCGGGATCGACGAAGGTTCCCGCTTCATACTTGTCGTACCAATCTCGCGCCCATTCCCAGGCGTTGCCGTGCAGGTCGTATAGTCCCAGCGGGTTCGGCAATTTCTGCTTTACCTCGTGGGTTTGACCATCGGAGTTCCCGTTAAACCAAGCATACCGGCCAAGCTGGCTTTCATCGTCCCCGAACGACCAAGGGGTACGACTGCCGCCTCGTGCGGCGTATTCCCACTGCGCCTCGGTGGGCAAATCGCCGCCGACCTGCTGGCAAAAAGAGCGGACCTGTGCCCAAGTCACATTTACGACCGGCCGGTTATCGCGCTCCTTGTAATCTGAAACCACCTGGGCATACTGCCGGTTGGTGGTTTCGGTGGCAGCGATCTGGAAGGCTGACAAGGCGACCACGCGCGGCGGTTCGTCGATTTCATTCTCGTAGGCCATCGCCTCGCTCTTGGCCGAACCCATGGTGAAGGTGCCCGGACAAATAGCGACCCACTCGATGCCATTTTCCCTCGTGGTCTCCGGCCCGCCGTAAAGGCGCGCGTCGCCGCTAGTTTCGAGCACGCGCCACGGCAGAGCGGCCTGCGTGACCGGTTTCGTGCCCGAAAAATCGACGGCTTTGGCGAGCGCGGCCAGGTCATCGGCGGCCACCACCACCCACGGTCCCGGATGATCGGCCAGGAGGCGGGCGGCGGCGTCCGAGTCTCTTCGATCTCTTCCCGGCGGTAAGATCACCAGCACTTGGGTGTTCCGGTTCAATGTCGGACTGGCTCCCCGCCATTCCCGCCAGTGTTTGGCCCAGTCCCGGCCGACCAGCACTTGATCGGCGCTGCCTTTGTCCAGCAGCCGAATCGCCAGTTGCCGGGCGGCACGATCCGCGTCGTAAGTGGCGGCGATAACCACCAACGAGCGTTGCGGCCAGCCCGCGCCACAGGCGCGGATCGGCTGCGCTAGGGAACCGGCACGCAACAGCACGCTGTCGCTGCCCTCCAACCGTTCTGGATTCCCGCTCGCCGCCCAGCGCCAGTTCACCGGAATCTCGGCCCCGACGGGGACTGCTTGCAGCGTCACCTGCGCTTTGGGATCGCCGAGCGTGACCGTGTAGTGATTCGCTCCGGCGGGTTCCACGATACGCAGCGTTTGCGCCGCCAGCACGGGATCGTTCTGGATGGGGTCTCGTACCCGCAAGCGCGGCGGGTCGGGGGTCAGCCAACGGTAGCCGGCGACCGCGAACGCGGCCAGCGCCAGGGCAACGAGCAGGGTCGAGGCCAGCACCAGACGCGGCGCGTCCTTCAGGGGCGGCGGCGCGCTCGGGAACAGGCCGCCGGCGAATCCCAGGGCGCGTAAGCGGTGGCGGGTCGCGGCCGGCCGGTCGGCGAAGCGCCAGGTCAGATAAATCCGTTCGCCGTCGTCGTCTCGGTCGGTCGGCCGGTGATCGGTGGCGGCGAATTCACCCAGGCGGTCGCGAATTTCCGCGTGCAATTCCGCGTCGGCCAATTCCGCCAGCCGGTCGGCGGCGGCCTCGGGCTCGGTGTACAACCGCAGCAGGGCGTGTTCGACCTGCCAGCGCCGGCTGGCGAGCGAGTTTTGCCAGGGTAGCAGGGGATTTTCCTGGTCTTGCTTGTTTCGGTCAGCTTCCTCGTGGCGTACCCGCCACCAATCCAGCGCCCGCCGCGCCAGGCTATCGGATCGCGGAGTTCCATCGGCGAGGGGTTCGCCGCGCAACAGCCAGTTGATCAGCCGACGGCGGGTTTCCGGGCGGGCGTTTTCGGCCAGGATTCGGTCGATATTCCAGGGACTCGCCGCCAAACCCAGCACGGCGCGCAAGGTGTGCGCGGCGGCGGCATCGGCCTGACCACCGCCCAGCGCCACTCCGGCGGCCCACTGGCGCGCGGGTCCGAACAACCCCTCGTCCGCCCGCGCAGTAGGCGCTGTCTCGGTTTCGATGCCGCCGAGCCAATCCGGCAGTTGCTCCAATGTCACCACCTCCAGCCGGAACCGATTCTCCTTTTTCGCGAACAAGGCGCTGAGTTGATCGCCGCTCGGCGAGCAGTCCACGAAACAGAGGCGCGGCCAATGCTGCAAACTACGCAGGAGTCGCTTGGTTTCTTCCTGGTGCAGGGGGTGGTCGAGCCGCCGCTGCAACCCCGCGCCGTCGCAGAAGATCGCAACCTGCGCCTGGCGACCCTGGCTCTCCTCGGTCACCGGCCGATAGCCGGCTTGCTCCGGCCAATCGACCCGATGGGGGACATCGGTAAAAAAGCCTTGCCGCGCGTCCAGCCCGGCGGCCCGCAAGGTCGCACCCAACTGCGCGGCGATTTCCCGGGGCGTCCGGGATCCCAGGTGACGATCCAACCAGAACCAGATGGCGCGCTCGTAGACGGCGGAGTGGAAACAGAGCCGCACAAAGCCGCCGGCCCGGGCAGTTTCGTCCACCGTCTTGGCCAGATTCAGGCGGCGGGTGGGATCGTCGGCGACGAAGCGCTCGATGTTCCACACCAGTTGGCGGCGCGTGCGGGTGTCGATCAGCGCACCGTCGTCGCGTCGCGGAGGAGGCAAGGGTTGCCAGCCGAAGCCCCGGTAGGGTTGGGGCTTGGCCCGGATGACCCGAAACCGTCGCCGGTAGCGCCATCTCATTCCCAGCGCCAGCGTCAAAGCGGTCGCGCCGAGCAGCGCCAACGGCACGGGGCCAAGCCGGTTCGGTGTTCGCACCGATTCGGGTGTTATTTCGTCGATGCGCCAGGACCAAACGGCGTTGACGGGCTGGTCGGGCAGTTCCGGATCGGCGCTGGGCGGGGTCGGTATCGGTTGGGTGGGTAGCTCTTGTGATTCCGTAATGGGCGCCGATGGCCATAGCGCCCAGATCGCGGTGGCGAGCGCCAGCAGCCCCGCGAGCGCCAGCGGCAGCCACTGGACGAAGCGAGACGGCTCTGGAAGAGTGGGCAACTCGAAAACCGATGGCGCCGTTTCCCCTGGCTGCGGCGGTTCTGGTCGGGAGGGTTCCGCTGTGGGGCGTTCCGCCGGTTCCGGCCAGTCGGCCTCGTGGTCCGGACACCAGGCCGCGAACAGACCCTCGAAGGTCTGGCGCTGGGCCGGAGTTTTGATCAGCAGCGCGCCGAGCAGGGTTTTCAGTCCCGCCCGGTCCAGATGTAGGCCCTTGGGGGTTTTAAGGTTCTCCCGGTCCAAGGGTAGATACTCGGGCTCTAACAGATGGCGCAACCGTTCGATTTCGCCCGGTCCGACCGGCACGCCGTTCAGGCGCAACGCGGCCAGGAAATCGCCCAGTTCGGCCAGGCGGTCGCGCCCGTCGAGCGGCATGGCTCAGCGCAGCCGGGCGAGGTCCCCGGCGTCCTTGATCAAGGCTCCCAGCGCGGGCAAATCCGCCAGACGACAGCCCACTAAGTCTTGGGCGTTGACCCGCTTGGCACTCAGGATACTCAGCCAGGTCAGCAGTTCGGCGGTGGAGGGTTTTTTGTCCAGCCCCTGCACCTCGCGCAAATCCCAGAAGCGTTTGCGGGCCGCAGCGTGGGTGCTGGCGTCGAGGTTGGGAAAACCGCTGCCGTCCGCGCCCGCCATGCTCTCCACCGCCGCCTCGACCAGCGCCGACGTCAGCTCGATGCGGTGGAAAATGCAGCGGCGCAGAAAGGCATCTGGCAACCGGCGCTCCTCGTTGCTGGTGACGATGACGATGGGCCGCCGGCCCGTGCGCGGCGTGATCCATTGCGCGTGGTCGAAGGGGTGGGGAAAGTTGTGCTGGTCGAGTTCGTGCAGCAGATCGTTGGGAAAGTCGCGCGAAGCCTTGTCGATCTCGTCGATCAACACCACCGCATCGCCCTCGGTGTCGTAGGCTTGCCAGAGCGCCCGCTTGTGTAAAAAACCCCGGCGTACCGCCTCGGTTTCCTTAGCTTCTTCGGCAATCTCCTGGCTGAACGGTTGACCGTCCGGCATGGGTCGCCGACCCGCCGACTGCGCCCAGTGCAGATAGCCGACGGCATCGAACTCGTACATCAGATCTTGGGCGGTGGAGGTCGATTTGACCAGGAACTTGAACACCGGAATGTCGAAGTACCCTCCCACGAAATCCGCCGCCTGGGTCTTGCCGGTGCCGGGCTCGCCGGTCAACAGCAGCGGACTGCCGGTGTGCAGCGCCATGTTGAGGGCGAGCAACAGTTCGGCGGAAGGCCGGTAGCGCAACGCCGCCTGCGGGTGGCTGCCCAGGAACGGCGGCGGTCGGCGTCGCGCCAGCCATTGTTGGCTTTGGGTCGGATCGTGAGCCGCCGGGTCCGCGACCGGCCCCGCAATCAGTTCGAACGGCAAATCGTCAGCGGCCATCCCGCGTGCTCCAGAAGGTGGGGTCGTAATGCGGTGGCGGCCAGGCGGGAGGGTTGGCGTTGGTCATATCGGTCAATTCGTCGAACAAATTGCCCCAATTGTCGGGTTCTCCCCGGCGGATCGTGGCGACTGCTTCGTCGAAGGGCATTTCCTTCCGCTTGGCGAGGAGCACATCGGGAAACGATTCCCGGTAACGGTCGTCGCAGCCGCAAATCATCTCGTTGCGAAAATAGTTGCGTAAATCCTGGCGACGCACGGCGGCCAGCGGCTCCAGTTCGCCAAAATGAAACCCCGGCTCCGTGTCGTACTCCTCGATCAGCCGTTCGACCGTATCGGCCAGCTCGTCGGTCCGTTCCGATTCCAGGGCGAGGATGGAAATGACCCGGACCTTACCTTGCCAATCGCTCGCGCCGAGTTCCTTACCCAGCCGGCTGCGGCACCAGTCTGCCACGGCGCGCAACGCGGCCTCGTTCACTGGAGTTTTACCCGCTTGCCACCCCAGCACCAGGAAACAAAACGTCGTGCCAGTCACGGTTGCCGGGTCGAGTAGACCCTCCAGCAGCGGTTGGTGGGGGGTGAGGTGAAACCGGCGGCGCACCCAATCATCTATCCGTTGGGTATTGTCCGTGTTGGCGGTCAAGTCGATGGAACGGAAATAATACACTTCCCGCTCGCGCTGGTTTCTGACCAGGTGTTGCTTGATCATTTCCGGGAAGTCTCGGGTGAGGCAACCGGGCGTGCCGAGCGCCACCACATGGACAATATGGCGCGTGGCATAAGTGTAAAAATCGTCCCGCGCGCCCGACAGCGCGTTGCGCTGAGTGTGGCGGTCCAGCAACAGGTTGACCAGATCCGGATTCGGCGGGCGCGGCGGCGCCACCGTTTGCCAGCTCGAATACCGGGTCCAGGCGGCGATAGGCCCGCCGGCTTGCTGGTGTAGCGCCACCACCGGGTCGAGCTGGCGACAGAACACCGCATCCAGCCAGGCTAGGCCCGCCTTGGCGGCGACGTGGGCGTTGGCGCTCGGGTTACACTGCAACAGCACCGCGCCCTTGACACCGTCCACCAAGATCGGCCCCTGGGCGAGTGCTTCGTACCCCGTTTCGCCCACCAGATTGAGAAACAGTAACGAAACCGACTGGGATTGCTTCAGCCACTTGGCGAAATCCGGCCAGGGTACACACCCGCCGTCCGCCCGATCTTGCAGCAACAAGCCCTCCCGCGAGGCCGGTCCGTAGTAATACACCAGGCGGGTCGAGCCGGCCTGCAAGACGACGCGCAACGCATCCGCGTCGGCCGCCAGCGTCGGGTCAGGATTTTCCGGCCAGTGGCGCTGGAAAAAGCGCTGCAAGTCCCGAAAATGCGCGGACTGGTGGCTTTCCGTGGACCCGATCAGCACCACCCGGCCGGGGAAGTAACAGCGATGCTGAGGATACTCTGGAAAGCCGGGATCACCCTTCGCGTGAAATTCGACCGTCCAACCGGCTTGGGCAAGCGGGCGGCCCCGGTAGGCGATACTCCCCCACGGCAGGACCTGAAGCCGCGAGTCGTCGGTGACCAGCCGCACCCGCAGCGGCGCGTAAGTCGGATCGGCGGGAGGGGCGGCATCAAACGCCGGCGCGAGCAGGTCGCCCACCGTCGTCTGGTCGCTGCCGAATAACAACTGGAATAGCGTTTCACCGTCGAGATCGTAACCCAACACCAGCGCCGGTTCGGGACAGTCCAGTTTTGGCTTGATCGCTCTGGGTAGGTTGGGCAGAAAAAACTGGTGCTCCCAGTAGCCGTGCCGGGCCTGAACGAAGATCGCCAGATCGTGGCGCGCGCCGGTTGGCTCTCTGGTTGGCGCGGGCGCTGGAGCCAACTGCCGGACGGCCCAGTCGGCGGCGCGGGCGTACAGGGCGTTACGGTCGCCCCGACTCATTTTGTCGAGCGGTTCGGCAGGGCTGTTGACGCCGATGGTGTCGACCAGGTTGACGGTGCGGGGTTTGCCGTCGATCTCGACGGTGACCGACAAGGCCGCCTTGGCGACGGCGCTGACGTGGAGGATGCCCAACTTCAGCGCGCCGCGCTCGGCCTGACGCAGCAGGAAGGGCAACTCGTGTCGGGTGATGTAGTCGGAGGTCAGGAAGTGGTTGCTGACCAGCAGGATGCCGACCTTCGATTCGGCCAGCGCCCGCTGGATTTCGGGATGGAACCGGTCGCCGACATCGATGCCTTTCTGATCGAACCAAACCCGGTCCCGGATGGCGGCCACCGCTTCCAATGCCGGCACCAGCTCGTCGCGGTAACTGCGGTCCTTATGGCTAAAGCTGATGAAGATTTTGCTGTCCATTGGCGTATTCTTTGATAAACAACCGAACATTATCCGTATCGCATCAAAGCATAGCAGGCAATTTCTGAGTGGAGGTGGTCATGCAATGGCGCAAGTGGCTGGAGAACTGGGACATGACGTCCCTGAAGATTTCCGCTCCGTTCTTGGATATGGAGTGGAAGCCGCAAACGGCCGACAAGGAAGCGGCGTGGGAGCTGTACGTCGAGCTGCTGACGCGGGTATCGACGCAGGGTTTGCCGCCGGACGCGGGAGACGAAAAAGCCGCGCTGGCCAGCATCCACGAACTGTTCGACCTCACCCGCGCGATCATCAAGCGCTACGGGCGGGACTGCCTGGAATTCACCAAAATCGCGGTGGTGGTGCTGAATCAGGTCGTCCGGCCGTTTACCGCCCAGTGGCACCGCAAAAGCCTGGAAGGCTCGCTCGGCAATGCCGAACAACCGGCGTTTCGCGCCGACTTGGCGGCGTTGCAGGTGAAACTGCGCAACTACACAAAAATGCTGGCCGACATGGCGGGAGTCGAGGATTTGACGGCGTTAGAAGAGCACTTTTAGCCTGAGCGAAAGCGCCACGCATCGAGTCGCTTCCTATCCAAACAGCTTCATCGATCATCCATCTATGGCTGGAACCTCGCCGCTACCGTACCGCGCGAGGTCGCCTGCCGAGCGTTGTCTCGCGCCTGCCTCATCGCCGCCCGCAACTCAGGATTACCGAGCGGCAAGCCGCACTCCGCCGCTAGCCGCACGCACAGCGCTTGATAGGCGGCATTCCCCTCGACCTGAAAACGTCCCCATTTATGGGCGGCCAGTTGCAGCGCCGCCCGCGCGGCGGTTTCGTCGTGTTCAGCGTGCACGATGATCTCCCGGCCCCGATCCACGAAACCGGCCGGACCGGCGGGCGCGTCCGCCCGACGATAATCCACCCGCCGGCCGTAGACGACCGCGACGAAACCACGGATATCGTGGGCGTGGAGGACAAGGGTCTCTTCCTCCTCAAGGAGTAGGGCGATCAGCCGTGCCTGGCGATGGGCCGGACCGGTGGTTTGAGCCGCTAGCCAATCCTCATCAGTGGGAAAGTGGTCCCATTGCGCTTGAGCGTGCATTCGCGCCCGCCGCTGGTGTTCCAGAAGCGCCGCCCGCTCGGCGGCTTGCCGGGCGGCCAGCAGACTGCATTGCCGATTCAGTTCGGTCCCGCGTCCACGCCAACCGCCCGGTGGCACCGACCGCCACAAAGCCTCCCGTTGGCGCCGGTGCGCCGCACGGAGGGCCTCGCGTTCAGTGGCCTGGGTCGCGCGTTGAGCCTGCGCCGCCGCTCGCTTGTGACGCTGGTGAGCTTCGCGGACCGCGTGGTATTCCGCCCAGCGCGTGGCTTCCGGCACGTCGGATTCGGGTGGTCGCGCCGCGACGCGCAATCCCTCTGGGGCGGGTTGGTACGCGCCCAGCCGCCGCTCGACGGCCAACAGGCTGCAATCCCGCGCGGCCCGCGAGGCTTTCACCGCCGTTTCGCCGACCCATAACACGGCCCCGCTGCCCTTGCGTTGGTAGCGCAGTCCCAGGGCGGCCAGGTGGGTATGCAAATCCGTCCAGCTCGTGGCCGCCCGAATCGCGGGCGCGGCCAGGTCGATGGCAATCCGGGTGGCCGATTTCGCGTCGCTGGCATGGCGATTTCCCCGGTGGCTTCGACCGTGGATCGGAACTGGCTCCTCGGGTCCAGCCGACGCGCTCCGGTTCACGCGTTGTACGGTGCCGTCCGCTTGCACGCGATAGCGCCCACGCGTCTCGCGTCGCCAGCCCTGGACATGTTCAATGCGGGCCACCGCGCGATGCAGCGCCTCCAGGTCGAAGCCTTTGTTGATTTCAATCACCTTGCGGGTGAGGGGATGTACCCGGTTCACCATCAGGTGCAGATGCACGTTGTCGGTATCGGCATGCAACCCGTAGAGCGTTTGATGACCGATCAGTCCCATCGTGTCCAGAAACACATCGACCGCTTCTTCGATCTGGGCCGGCGTTGGTTGTTCGCCCTCCCGCCAACTCAGTACGTAGTGGTTGATGGGGTCTTTGCTGTGCGTTGAGTTTTGCGCGAGAGCCAGCATCTCCGCTTTCTGGGCGTTACGCGTGGTCGTAAAAAAACCGCGCGCGCCGTCGTGGATGCACTTCTCCCGTAAATCGTCGCCGGTCGGGCGTTGGGCGTAATCGGCCAGTCCCTCGACCCGCGCCGCCTTGGCCGCATGGGCGATCGCACGAGCATGGGGCGGTGTGTTTTCCGGGTCGTTGATGTAGTCGGCCAGCCGTCGGACGCGCGCGCCCAGCGTGCCGGATTTCCGTGGATTGGGAATCTTCTTGCCGATCAATTTTGCCCCAGCAGATTCATCGCCTCGCGCAGCCAGCGCAAGGCGGCTTCGGTGTGAACGCGCGCCCGGTTTTGATCGCCCGCGTGGAGGTGCGCGGCACGGATTTCCTCGCTCCCTCGACGCAGGTATTCCATGATGCCCAGGGCAGGGTCAGTCACTACCTTGCGGCCCCAGCAGCACCGGCGGACCAGCGCGCTCAACGACAGACCCGCCTGAAACGCCATCTGCTGTAAAGCCACCTTCTCCGCCATCGGCAGCCGCACGTTGAGGACTTTATCCATACCGGTCGGTTTTTCCGGGCCACGCCACGCTTTCTGAACACTGGTTTCTGGTTTCATCGTCATCGGCTCCTCATTGCGTTCGATGGCGCCACCCGCAAGCGGACAGCCTGATGCCTGGTCGAATGATCCCCGCCAGCGGCGAGAAGCGCAGCGCCGAGCCGGATCTTGTGAGTTGTCACGAGCGCAGCGTGTGTGACAACTCCCATCCTGTAATCACGATTGACCCTCCTTGAGCGGTCGGCGGGCCTTCCTGGGCGGTCGGTTCATGAGCCGGGTTCATGAGTAGGGTTCATGATCTCGGTTCACCCTCTCGGTGTATCAACCCAGTTCACGATCCCGATTCACGATCCCGTTCACGATTGACCCTCCTTGAGCGGTCGGCAAGCCTTCCTGGGCGGTCGGTTCATGAGCCGGTTTCATGAGCCGGGTACATGAGCCAGGTACATAAGCCGGTTTCATGAGTAGGGTTCATGATCTCGGCTCACCCTCTCGGTGCATCAACCCAGTTCACGATCTCGGCTCGCGATCTCGACGGATCAACCGAGTGCATGCATCCAATTCAAAGGCATCACGCCTCATCCGAATCAACGAACCGGTTCAGCCGCCCGTTTCCTCCATCGGATTGACGAAACCGTGTCAATCGACCGTTTCACCACCGGCGTCCAGGCATCGGGCTGAAGTCTAGGGTTATCCATCTCAGCACCGCGCCCGTGCGTTGAACCGGCCGATCCGCCGCGTCCATCCTTGCGGTTCAAGAGACCCCAATGGCCGTTGGGGTCGGCGGATCACGATCCAGGCGGTTGGCCGAACAACCTCGCGATGGAGAGCACCGCATCCGCCCGCCGAATCCGATCCTTGCCGGTGGCCAGGGTGGGCGGCGTGGCGCTCAACCCGGTGGCGAGGGCACAGTGTTGATGGCCATCAAAATATATTTAATGATATATAATAACGTAATAAATTTATTTTCCATCCTGGAAATTGTCTTATGGATCAACGCCGGCAACTGGCGATCGACGATGAGATCGGCACAAAACCGTGGGGCTCCAAGCGACAAACACGCGCTTTGTCAGGTCAGCCGTTCTCGTTGTATATCTCCATATAAATCAATGGCTATTCAATAAATAGCCTATCTCGCGATCCGATCCGGCGCATTCCATAAAAAACCGATGCGAAGCCCACCTCAAGAACTGTCCAAATGAATCGAATCCAATAGAATAATTCGTTATAGTATGTTATAAGAAATCAAGAAATGCGCAAAGTGAAGCCTCATTCGATGAAGAAAACAACGCCGGTAAACGCGGCGGTCCTCCTTCAGCGCCTGACCGAACGCATCGCCCACACGCCGCCGGTACGTCGTCCCCGAGCGCGTCCGAAGGGTGTCTTGCTCGAACCGCTCCGCGAACCGCTCCAGGCGTTGCGCCGGGAGCATCGATGCTCCTGGCCTCGGTTGGTGGAGCTCCTTGCGGAATGTGGGCTCCAGATTCACTTGAGCACCCTGAAACGCTATTTAGGGCCAGCCGCATCCGCGCGAGCGGTCTCTCCGACCGGCGCGCCAGCGGTGATTCCGCCGCGTGTGTCGAGGCCCGAGCCCTCCGATACCAAGGTCCCGGTCGTGACGCCCACGCCGGATTCGGTCATGACGCCCGCGCCCGCCCCGGACACCGCAGCGGTCCCGCCTCGGCACGAGGTCACCCCGTCGCGGCTCCATCTCGCCAGCCGCTTCACGCCCAAGCCGGAAGTTCCCTATCCCGAGTTACTCCGCCAGGCGGCGTCCCGAAAACAAAGTCAGGACACGGCCCCCGCGTCGGACGACCCACCGGGATCGTCCGACCCGCCGACCCCATCGGCCTGATCGTCGGTCTCAGCGTCGGCGTCCCGATCCGTTCACCCTTGCCTTGAGAGGAACCGTTGATGAACGCACCGATCCCCCTTCACCTCACACCGGGGTCTCCCACCCTGTTCACCGTCGGCGGCTGTAAGGGGGGCGTCGGCAAATCGATGGTCTCCATTGCCTTGCTGGACTACCTGCTGCGGCGCGACACGCCGGTATTGCTGATCGATACCGATACCTCCAATCCCGATGTGTGGCGGATGTACGGCCAGGAACCTGGCGTGGTTCCGGAAGCCTTGGATCTGGATGAGGCGTCCGGTTGGATCGATCTCATTAATCTGTGCGAGGCGTACTCGGATCGGGTCGCGGTCATCAACACGGCCGCCCGCAACAACA
>Ga0209607_1001415_pt1 | contig 20127 bp, 21 predicted proteins | sample AD_UKC117_MetaG_FD_184413 | JGI IMG/M metagenome (GOLD analysis project Ga0209607, IMG submission 184413) | Active sludge microbial communities of municipal wastewater-treating anaerobic digesters from Hong Kong - AD_UKC117_MetaG (SPAdes)... | ecosystem: Engineered > Bioreactor > Anaerobic >... | reverse complement strand
CCACGAGGTGAGGTCCCGGACGGCGTGCGGGCCCACGGATCGCCGTGGCTCTCCCCGGCTCACGCCGCCCCGCCTCCACCAAGGCGTCTGCGTCAGGCAGAATCGGGGGATGACCGACATCGTCAAAGAAGACGTCCGCCGCGACCTCATCGCCCACCTGCTAGGCGGCGAGAGTGCCACCGACGACGCGATCGGCGTGCAAGCCGTGGCGGCGGAATGGGTCGATGACGAGGCCTCCTCCGTCGACGACATCTCCCAACGCGATGCGGCTGGTGACCTGCACGCGCTGATGCAGGAGCACGACGACCAGCAGCAGGCGTTGGTCGCCAAGGCGCGGGCGCTCGACATGACTGCCACCGAGACGGTGCGGCCCGGTGCCATCATCGGCCTGGACGGCGCTCACTACATCGTCGGCGTCGCCAGTGACGAATTCACCTCTGGCGCACTGACATACGCCGGGATCTCCGTCGATGCCCCCCTCTACGGCCGGCTCGAGGGAGCTAAGGCCGGAGACACCATCGCCTTCAACGGCCACTCCAGCACAATCGACTACGTCGCCTGACCCCCTCCCGGACGAAAGGACCACCATGGCCGACTTCGACGCCCGCATGATCATCTTGTCGACAGAGAACCTCGACGAGTCGATCCGGCTCTATTCGGAGGTGCTGGGCATGCCGCTGAAGTTCCGCGACGGCGACCACTTCGCCGCGCTCGACGGGGGCTCGGTCACCGTGGCTCTCGCGACCGCCATCGACCATCCGCTCCCCGGGCAGGTCGTCGTCGGCATCAAGACGCCCGACGTCGATGCCGCGGCCAAGGCAGTCGAGGATGCCGGTGGCGGGATCGCCAAGGCCGCTTACGACGATGCCCACGAACGCCGCTCTGTCGTCTACGACCACTTCGGCAACGGCATCGTCTTCTATTCGCCCCTGCAGCGCTGATCGTGCCTGAACGCGTCTCCTACCGGGTCTACTACGAGGACACCGATTCGCTCGGTGTCGTCTACTACGCCAACTACTTCAAGTACTTCGAGCGGGGCCGCAGCGAATTCCTCCGAGCCCACGGGCACGACGTCGCCGATCTCAATGCCCGGGGGTTCGGCCTCGTCGTCCACGCGGTCAGTGCCACGTTCCGCAAGCCCGCGGCCCTGGGTGAACTGGTCGAGGTCGTGACGTCCTTCGCCGTGACCTCGTCCTACCGCGGCCGGTTCACTCAGCGGGTCGAGCGGGACGGTGAACTCCTCGTCGACGGGGTCGTCGACGTGGTCTGCCTCGACGGGTCCGGGCAACTCATCGAGATGCCGGCGGAGTTGACGGCTCTCAGCGGGCCGTGAGCCGCACCCGCGGTCGTCGCCGGGATCGGCTGTGGTGGCTCGCGCTGCCGGTCGCGCCGATTCAAGGCGCGTGGCTCACCCGAACGATGGTGCGCTTCACCGACGCAGAGGGCGTCGCCGGCAAGGTCGGCAAGGGGGCGCGGCAACTGGTTGTCGTCGCCCTGGGCGACAGTGTCACGGCGGGGTATGCCGTGGCCCACCACCGCTCGTCGATCGCCGGCCAACTGGCCGACCGGCTCGCGCAGCGGTATGCCGCGACCGTCGAGTGGCGAGTCGCCGCTCGCTCGGGTGCCACTGCAGGAGAAGCGATTTCGCTGGCGAGGCCGGACGTCCTCGGGGACGCCGACCTCGTCTTCGTCTCGGCGGGCGTCAACGACCTGAAGAACCTGCACCGGGCGGCGCAATTCCAGCGGGAGTTCGGGCAGCTGCTCGATGCGGTGCTGGCGGCGGCGCCTCGTGCCCAGGTGTGCTGGCTCGGCATTCCGCCGCTCGATCACTTCCCGGCGTTCCCGCGGCCGCTCGCGGACGTCCTCGGGTGGCGGGGTCGCGTCTTCGACGCGATCGGGCTGGCAGCGGTCGACGCGCGCGACCGATGCTTTCGCATCCAGTCCGACGGGCCGCTCGGGCTGGAGATGTTCGGCCCCGACGGTTTCCACCCGAGCGAGACCCTGCACGCCGCCTTCGCCGACGCCGTCATGGCCGCGCTCCCGCCGGACGCCTTCTGATCAAACCGGGTCGACGAAGTAGCTGTCGTCCATGGCGGGGTGCGGCTGGACGGGCACGACCTGCAGGCGCACCCGCTCCTCGGTCCAGCGCCGTTCCTCGATCGACTCCCGGGCGTCGTTCATGGCCTCGCATTGTGGTGCGGTCATATAGAACTCGAGTTTCTCGCAGGCCCGGTTGAGGCGGGCGAGTTTCTCGTAGTCCTCCTCGTCGGCGACCGCCTCGGCGAACTGGTCGACGACGGCCTGGACGGTCTCGCGGCGCACGCGGCGCATGAGTTTGGGCAGCAGGTCGATCGTGCCGTCTTCGCTGACGATGATGACCATCGAGCCCTTGCCCTCGCCGGCGAGATAGCGGATGGCCGAGTTGTAGCGTGCGCCCCGGCTGCCGTCGCCGGTGCCGGTCGCCGCGCCGTCGAGGATGACCCCGACCGCGTGGCACTGGGCATCGGGTGCGACCAGCACCGCCCCGTCGATCTTGGTCAGCGTGTGAAACGCTCTCTCCCCCAACGTGGCCGGCATGATCGTGAAGGCTTGTGGCAACAACCGCTTGCCTTCGGCGGCGGCGTCGGGATGCACGACGAGCATGGTCCCGTGCTGCTGGCGGGAGCACGCCTGCGCCATCTCCCACAGGGCCTCGGCCTCGGCCTGGTTGCCGAAGACGCGGCGCACGGTGTCGGCGAAGGTGCCCTTGTCCATGGCGTCGACGGCCACGGACGGTTGGCCGTGGTCGACCCGCAGCAACGGCTCGTCCTGGTGACGCAGTTCCCACGCGCCGTTGCCGACGATGTCGATGAGGAAGCATTGCTCGCTGGCCTCGTCATACGACGCATTGATCGCACCCAGGCCATAGACCTCCCGGCCGTCGGTGAGCAGGCGCAGCCCGGACCCGGACATCTCGAGCACTTTGCGGAACAGGCTCGGGACGGTCACCGGCGTCTCGTGTTCGAAGCGGATGTCGACGCTGACGGCCGGGTGTTCGCGCGGTGCCAGCACGAGGGACCCGAGGCTCGCCCGGCCCTCGTAGGTCTGAGCCGAGACGGCATCGAGCGCGTCCCGCAGGCCGTGCGCGAACTCCTGGCCGGTCCGGGCGACCACGCCGTTGACGAAGGAGTCCGCGGCCGACCGCAGGACGGCGCCGGCATCGATCCCCATGAGCGTCGTCGGCGTGACCCGGTCCAGTTCGCGCGCGGCGGCTCGCAGCACGTCGTTGATGATCGCCTCCGGGAAGGACTCGTCGACCGGCAGCCCACCGACCATGGCCGGTGGTGATGCCTGGCGGGTCCGGCTCGGCATCGTGTTGCAGTGCTGGCGTGACCACAGCCGCTGGCGAGTGCGTGACCTGGTCCGCCATCTCGCCGGGTTCTACGAGCCGTGGAGCACGCCGCAGCATCCGCGGCCGTGGGACACCGACGCCTTGTTGGACCGCGTCGGACTCGGCGACAAAGCGCAGTCTCGCATCGGCGACCTGTCCGGTGGGCAGCGCCGCCGTCTCGACGTCGCGGTCGGTCTCGTCGGCCGCCCGGAACTGATGTGGATCACGGCGCTTGTCGCCTATGCCTCGATGGCCGTCTCCGGCATCTTCTATCCGATCACCGCCCTCCCCGATTGGCTTGCCGCACTGGGCAAGTGCCTGCCCACCCACTGGATCGGGCTCGGCTACCGCTCCGCGCTGCTCCCGCCCGAGGCCGCCGCCCTCGAGGCCGGGGGCTCCTGGCAGACGGGCTTGACGGCACTGGTCCTGACCGGATGGGCCCTCGTCGGTCTGTCGGTCGCACCCCGCGCCTTGCTGCGCTTGGCCCGCCGCCAGTCCGGCTCGCAGGTCGCCGCGGCCCGCGACCGGATTATGTCTCGCGGCTACTGACCATGAGACTGAGACCTCGAAGGAGGATCCGGTGACCGACCAGGTACACAACCGCATCGCCATGCTGCGTGCCGAGCGCGGCACCTCCCGCCGCGAACTCGCGGATGCCTTGGGCGTCCACTACCAGACGATCGGCTACCTCGAACGGGGCGAATACTCCCCGAGCCTGCACCTCGCCCTGCGCATTGCCGGCTACTTCGACGTGCCCGTCGAGGTCGTCTTCTCCACCGAACCCTTCCCCCGCCTCGGGTCGGGCCGCGCGGGCTGATCCCGCCCTGCGTGTCGGTATGCGGTGGCTCTAGTCTCGAAGGGTGCCTTGGGCCGCGTCGTGCGGCCGCCGTTCACCCGAAGGAGTGTGGATCGTGAGTGTCACCGAGACCTATCGCGCCGCCCGCGACGAGTTGCTGCGGCTGCGCGGTGATCACGACCGTGCGGTCACCGAGTTCCGGTGGCCCGACCTCGGGGACCGGTTCAACTGGGCGATCGACTGGTTCGACGCGATCGCCCGCGGCAACAACCAGCCGGCCCTCGTCGTCCTCGAGGAGGACGGCAGCCGCGCGGAGCGCACCTTCGACGAATTGGCGACCGCCTCCGACCGGCTCGCGGCGTGGCTCGGTGAGCGTGGCGTGGGGAAGGGCGACCCCGTCATACTCATGCTCGGCAACCAGGTCGAGCTGTGGGAGTCGATGCTCGCGATCATGAAACTCGGCGCCGTCATCATGCCGACCACGACGGCTCTCGGCCTGACCGATCTGACCGACCGGGTCGAGCGCGGCGGCGCCAAGCACGTGCTGTGCAACGCCAAGGATGCCTACAAATTCGACGGTGTCCCAGGGGAATTCGGTCGATTCAGCGTCGGCGCGGTGGACGGGTGGGAGGACATCACCGGCGTCGGCGCGGACCCGGTGCCGCCGGCGGCCCACCCTGGCACGACACCCGCCGACCCGCTCCTGCTCTACTTCACGTCCGGGACCACCTCGCGGCCGAAACTCGTTGTGCACAATCAGGTCTCCTATCCCGTCGGACACTTCAGCACGGTGTACTGGATCGGCCTGCAGCCGGGCGACCGGCACCTGAACATCTCCTCGCCCGGTTGGGCCAAGCACGCCTGGTCCTGCTTCTTCGCCCCGTGGATCGCCGAGGCGACGGTCGTGGTCGTGAACTACGCGCGGTTCGAGGCCGGACCGCTGCTCGCGCGGATCCGCGAGGCGGGTGTGACCACGTTCTGCGCGCCGCCGACGGTCTGGCGGATGCTCATCAACGCCGACCTGTCCGCCGGGCCCGGATCCTTGCGCGAGGTGCTCTCCGCGGGTGAACCGCTCAACCCCGAGGTGATCGACCAGGTGGAGGCGAAGTGGGGGCTGACGGTCCGCGACGGCTACGGGCAGACCGAGACGACCGCGCAGGTCGGCAACACGCCCGGCTCACCCGTCAAGCACGGCTCCATGGGCCGGGCGCTGCCGGGCATGCCCGTGGCCCTGGTCGATCCGCTCACGCACGAACGCGTCCACCCCCCGGCCGAGGGAGAGGTCTGTCTCGACCTGTCGGCCTCGCCGCTGGCACTGATGGACGGTTACCGGGGCGACGACGGCCGCAACGCCGAGGCGATGGCCGCCGGCTTCTACCACACCGGTGACGTCGCGAGCATCGACGAGGAGGGCTACATCACCTTCATCGGCCGCACCGACGACGTCTTCAAGGCGAGCGACTACAAGATCAGTCCCTTCGAGCTGGAGTCGGTGCTGATCGAGCACCCGGCCGTCGCCGAGGCGGCGGTCGTGCCCGCTCCCGACCCGGTGCGTCTCGCCGTGCCCAAGGCCTATATCGCCCTCGTCGACGGGCACGCGCCGGACGAAGCGACGGCCAAGTCGATCCTCGGGTATGCCCGTGAGCACCTTGCCCCCTTCCAGCGGGTGCGGCGCATCGAGTTCTACGAATTGCCCAAGACCGTCTCGGGCAAGATCCGGCGGGTCGAGCTGCGCCAGCGCGAGAACGAAGGCACCGACGCCCATCGCGGCACGGAGTGGCGCGACGACCAGTTCCCGAATCTGTTGCGGTGATCTCGGCGCGGTTGTCGGCGACACTGTCGAGATGGCGCGCAGCAGCGGGACCCCGGTGAACATCGACGGGCATACCGTCACACTCACCAACCTCGACAAGGTGCTCTACCCCGAGACCGGGACCACCAAGGGCGAGGTCATCGACTACTACCGTGCCGTCGCGCCGTGGTTCATCGCCCACAACTCGCGGCGGCCCGCAACCCGCCTGCGCTTTCCCGACGGGGTGGGCACCGCCGCCACGTCGGTTACGCCCTTCTTCGCCAAGAACGTCGACTCCGGCACGCCGTCCTGGGTGCCGACCGTGACGATCACGCATCAGCACCGGGAGGCGGACTATCCGCTCATCGACGACGCGGCCACGCTGATCTGGATGGCGCAGATCGCGGCCCTCGAGATCCACGTGCCCCAGTGGCGTGTCGGCCCGCGTGGGGGCCACCACGACCCGGACCGGCTCGTGCTCGACCTCGACCCGGGCGAGGGTGCCGGGCTGGCCGAATGCGTGCGAGTTGCCTTCTTGTGCAAGGAGATTCTCGACGGTATGTCGCTGCCCTCGGTGCCCGTGACGAGCGGCAGCAAGGGCATCCACCTGTATGCCGGTCTCGACGGCCGCACCAGCGCGAGCGTCGCCTCGCAGGTGGCGCACCAGCTCGCCCTCGCTCTCGAGGTGTCGCATCCGGACCTGATCGTCAGCGACATGAAGCGATCCAGGCGCGAGGGCAAGGTGTTCATCGACTGGAGCCAGAACAACGGCCACAAGACGACCATCGCGCCGTATTCGTTGCGCGGGCGCAGCCGGCCGTATGCCGCCGCCCCCCGCGCGTGGGACGAACTCACCGAGGACGTCACGAACCTGACGTTCACAGAGGTGATGGAGCGGCTGCGCGCGGGTGACGACCCACTGGCCGTGTTGTTGCCGACAGACGCCGCCGTCGCGGATGCCGGCGACCGGCTCGCGACCTATCGATCCATGCGCGATGGCGCGAAAACCCCTGAGCCCGTGCCCGACAGCCCGCCGACGGCGACCGGCGTGACCGGCAACTCCTTCGTCATCCAGGAGCATCACGCGAGTCGGTTGCACTGGGATTTCCGGCTCGAACACGAAGGCGTTCTCGTGTCCTGGGCGCTGCCCAAGGGCCCGCCGACAGATCCGAAGAAGAACCACCTCGCCGTGATGACGGAGGATCACCCGCTCGAATACGGCACCTTCGAAGGCACCATCCCCAAGGGCCAGTACGGCGGCGGCGAGGTGGCGATCTGGGACGCCGGGACCTATGACCTCGAGAAGTGGATCGACGGCCGCGAAGTCATCGCGACGCTGCACGGGCGACCCGACGGCGGTTTGGGCGGCAGCGCGAAGTTCGCCCTCATCCATACCGGCAAGGGCAAGGACGACCGGCAGTGGCTGATCCACCGGATGACCGAGAGCCACGCGACGACCGACTCGGCGAGAGCGACGAAAATGGCTGCGCCACAAGGTGATGCCCTGCCTCACATCGCGCCCATGCTCGCCACCGCGGGTGACGCCTCGGACCTGCGCGCCGGGGAGTGGGTCTACGAGACGAAATGGGACGGCTATCGGGCCATCGCGGAGGTGGCCGACGGGGTGGCGCACTTCCGCAGCCGCAACGACAAGGATTTCACCCGCACCTATCCCGAACTCGGCGAGCTCGCCGCTCTGCTCGACGGACACCGAGCAGTGCTCGACGGGGAGATCATCGCCCTCGACCCGTCCGGGCGCTCCAGCTTCGGGACGCTGCAGAATCGGGGCGACGTCAAGGCCGGCATCGTCGCGCACTACATGGCCTTCGACGTCCTCCATCTCGACGGCGAGTCGCTCCTGAGGCGCCCCTACCGAGAACGCCGAAAAGTGTTGGAGAGCTTGGGGATCGACGGCAAACACATCCACGTCCCCGTCACCTTCGGCACCGACCGGGAACTGGCGCTGCGGACCAGCCGCGAGCTCAAGCTCGAGGGTGTCGTCGCGAAGACGGTCGACGGGATCTACCAGCCCGGAGCCCGCGCGCGCACCTGGATCAAGCTCAAGCATGTCTATGCCCAGGAGGTCATCGTCGTGGGCTGGCGACCGGGGGAAGGCCGCCGCGCCGGCGGGATCGGCTCGCTCCTGATCGCCGTCAACGAAGGAGGTGGCCTGCTGTATGTCGGCAAGGTCGGCACCGGGTTCACCGAGGCCGCATTGGCCGAGATCCGAAAGCGCCTCGACCGGATCGAGCGCAAGACGCCACCACTCGACGGCGTCCCCCGCGCGGACGCCAAGGACGCCCACTGGGTCACGCCGACGCTGGTTGGAGAGGTCTCCTTCACCGAGTGGACCACGACCGACCGGATCAGGCACCCGTCGTGGCGGGGGTGGCGACCCGACAAGGACCCGAAGGACGTCGTCCGGGGCGCCGGCTGACCCCGGTGCCGAGGGCTGGCGAGGCGGTGGCACTCGGCACAGCCGTGACACACGTCCGGCTGCCCGCTCGATCTCGTGCCGGTGGGCCTGGTGTGGCCGTGACCGGGGTCATCCCGGGTCTCGCCATGGTCGGTCCCTGAGACACGTGCCGACGCTACTTCCCCAGGCGTAGGTTCGAAGCGGACCGTTCATCGTCGTTGGGAAGGAAAAGCAGTGAGCCGCAACCGGTCTCATGTGGCACAGGTCGAGTCGAGCAGCGCGGGAATCGACCCGGTCGCCTATCGCTACGACCGGCCGGTCACCTTCTACGTCCTGGCGTCGGCGATCACCTGGGCGCTCTGGCTGGTGGCCGGTCGTCTCAGCCACCTCCCCGACCAGACAGCGACGGTCCGCTTCCTGACCGCCGCCGCCGGGCTGGCCGGCCTCGCGGCTCCGATGGTCGTCGCTGCGATCTTGATCAGCCGCCGGCCAGGTCTGTGGGCGGATGTCCGTTCGCGGCTGTTGTGGAAGCGTGGGACCTCGCGCTGGTACCTACTCCTCGTATTCCTCCTTATGCCGGCCAGCCTCGTTGCGGCGCAAGCTATTTCACTGCTCTTCGGCTACAGCGGCGATCAGTTCCTGTTGCGCACCGAACCCAGCTTCACCTCGGGTCTGCTGCCGGTGTGGGTGATCCTCGGCCTCGCCCCGATCGTCGAGGAAATCGCGTGGCACAGCTACGGCACCGACACCCTCATCACCCGGATGCGGCTGTTCTGGGCCTCGCTCCTCTTCGTGGTGTTCTGGGCGCTCTGGCACCTGCCGCTGGCGATGATCAAGGGCTATTACCAGGCCGAGCTCGTCGAGGAGGGCTGGCTGACAGCGCTGAACTTCCCGGTGAGCATGATCGCTTTCGTGTTTCTGATGAATTGGTTGTACTACCGCACCGGCCGCAGCATCGCCGCGGCGATCATCTTCCACTTCGTCGCGAACTACGCCAACGAGATCTTCCAGACCGACCCCGACACCAAGTTCATCCAGACCGGCCTGCTGCTGATCCTGACCGTCGTGGTCGTCGCCCGGAACCGGGAACTCTTCTTCAGCCGCCCGGCACGGAGTCAGAGGCGTGAGCCGGTCGCGCCGGCGCCTGGCCCGGTTCCGGTGAACGCCTGACAGCCGGGCCGGCGCGCCCGGGGAACCACCAGTTCCAGCGCCCGAGCAGTCGCATGGTCGCCGGGACCAGCAGGCCGCGGACGACCGTCGTCGAGGAGAACCGCGACGAGCATGCCGACGCCGAGCATCTTGACGATGAGGATGTCCGAGGTGGCGAAGCCGCCGATGACGACGGCGAGCAGCAGCGCAGCGCCGGTGATCAGGCATCCGGTGCGGGCGAGACCGTGGCTGACGGCCAGGGTGTTGTCCCCCGTCTTCAGCCACTCCTCGCGCATGCGCGACAGCATGAAGACCTCGTAGTCCATGCTCAGCTCGAAGAGGATCGCCATCATGATCATCGGGGTGGTCGTCTCGATGAAGCCGGGGGCATCGAAGCCGAGCAGGCGCGCGCCGTGGCCATCTTGGAAGACCCACGTCAGCACGCCGTATGACGCACCGATCGAGATCGCTGCCATCACGATCGCCTTGAGCGGCAACACGATCGAGCGGAACCCGATCGTCAGCAGCACGAGCATCGCGCCACCGAGGGCGAGCAGCATCCACGGCAGTGCCGACCGGAAGGTTTCCACCAGGTCGACGGTCACCGCCGTCGGACCGCCGATGAGTGCCTCGCCGGTGGACAGCGGCACATCCCGCAGGTCACGGACCACCTGCTTCGAGGAGTTCGCCTGGGCAGCCCCGACCAGGTGACGCGCAGCGTCGTGACGGCCCCGCCGCCGGCATCGGTCGTGGCCAAGGCGGGCCCCACCGAACGGACGCCGGGCACCTCGGCCAGCTGCGCGGCATACGACTGCAGGGCGTCGGCGTCCGCGCCGGTGACCATCGCGTAGCCCCACGAGGTGTCGCCGCCGAAGTGCTTCGCCTGCTGTGTCAACGCCGTCCGGCTCGGGGCGTCTGCCGGCAGCAGATGCTCGTCCAGGCCACCCCAGCGCACACCGGTGCAAGGCAATGCGAGAGTGAGCAATAGGGCGCACGACGCCACGAGGTAGGCCCACGGGCGACGCATGACGTGGCGCGCGATCCGAGCCCACAGGCCATGATCATCATCCGCGGTTCGGGGACGCAGTCCCGGCACCCGTCCGGCATTGATGCGCTGGCCGAGCACGGCCAGCGATGCCGGCAGAAGAGTCACGGCGGCGAGCGCGCACCCCAGCACGGCGGCGATGGCGCCGTAGGCCATGGAGCGGGCCGAGCCGATGGGGACGACGAGCAGGCTGGCCAGCGCGACGGCCACGACGAGGGCGCTGACCAGGACCGTGCGACCGGCGGTCGGGAGCGTGCGCGCGAGCGCCTCCGAGGCGGCCGCGCGGCCGTGGCCGCCGCTCAGCTCTTCGCGGAACCGGCTGATGATGAAGAGGGAGTAGTCGATTGCCATGCCCATGCCGAGCATCGTCACGATCATCAGGCCCTGGGTCGCGACGTCGGTGAACGTGCTGACGATGCGCGGCACCGCCAGCGACAACACGATGGCGACCATCCCCAGCAGCGGCGGGACGAGGGCCGCGACCAGGCCGCCGAAGATCAGCGGGCTGAGGAGGAAGACGATCGGCAACGAGATCATATCGGCGCGCCGCGTGTCCGCTTCGGTGACGGCCTGCGCCGGCAAGCCGCTGATCGCGCGCTTGACCGTGTCTTGGAAGGCCGGATCGTCGACGGTCGACTTCATCACCGCGGTCTTGCCGGGAGCCCAGGGAGAGGCGGCGGCTCGCATGCTGATGGCCATGATCGACGGCCTTCTCCTGCACCAGATCTCGCTCCGAGCGAAGTGGTCGAGCAGATGGCGCCGGCGTATCTCCTCGGGACGATCAGCGCCGGCTTGCTGCTCCCGGCTCTCGAAGACCTGCCCCCGGCTGCTCGCCGGTGACACCGCCAGACCGAGAGCGTCAGCCGAGGGCGAGGAGGCCAGGCACGTCGGCCAGTGAGCGCAGCAGGTCGTTGAGGTGCGTGCACGACTCCGGGCCGAAAAGATCTGACGAAACCCGTTCTCGCAGTTGACCAAGCGGTATGCCGCGCATCCGCTGTGCCGAGGCTGCGGCAACGGGGCATTCGCGATGGGGCAGGACGCGCGGGTGCGCGGAGAGGTGGCGCACGGCATACGACCCTCGGTCGGCGGTGACCGAAACGCGGTATTCGTGGAGCACGCGGTGTGCGCCGTCCGCGTCGGTGAACGAATCACGGAACCAGGCCTCGGCGACGACTTCCTCCCCGGTGTCGAGGACATCGATCCGCCGTCGGCGGGAGATGCCGTATGCCGGGAGCTCCGGAAGCGTATGCCACGCCAGGGAATCCGTATCGCAGCCGAGGTCAGGGGCGAGCGGAGTGACCGGAGCGGGAGGTATGCCGGTCTGCGCCAACGTGATTGCCGCGCGGGATTCGGCGGCCCAGCCGGCGCACACGTCAAGTCGCCGACCCGGTTGCGGCAGTGGGCCACCGGCGGATTCGGCGATCGCCCGACGACGGGTGAAGCCCCCGATGATCATGCCGCCGGGCAGATCGTCCAGCACCAGGTGCAACACGGTGCCGGCGTCATGCTGCCCGCGCAGGTGACGCCACAGTCCGGTGCGCCACCCGACAACCGCACGCCGGCCCACCATGTCGGCTATCCCCGGGGGACGTGGATGGGTCGTCAGCGCGGTGACACGGTCGCCCTCGACGGTCGCGGCGATCAGAGCGGTAGCGCGGACGATGCCCCGGCCGTCGGCAGCCGTCCGCAGGTCCCGTCCCCGGCCGGTGATCCGGATGGGACCATCGGGTCCCTCCGGGCGAATCAGGTCCAGATTCGTCGTCCTCCGGATCGATCCGGCGACGCGTTCCGGGGTGCCCCTCAGCGGTCCGTGCAGTCCGTTGTGAGCCATGGTGCCCGGGTCACTCGCGACCACCGCGGGTAGCACGCCGGTGCGGCCGTCAGTGTCGGGTGTATCGGTGCTCACACCGACATCCTCGCGCACGCTCAGCAAGCCTCGGTCAGGCTGGTTGCCATTGGCTTATGGCCGCCCATTGGTGGGAGGCTTAGGGGCATGACTCGACCCGTGATAGTGAACATCAGTCTTGGCGGGCCGGAGTCCGACTACGACCGGCAGGCCACCCTGCTCGGGCACACCTTCCGCATCATCCGGGTCGGGACGTCGGGTGACGTCGAAGCGGCGATCGACGTGGCGCGCACCTGGTCGGAGCGGGCCGCCGCCTTCGCCTTCTCCGGCATCCGCGAAACCCCTGGTGGAGCCCTCCTCGATATCACCGACGCTGACGTTGCGGCCCTGCGCCGCGCCTGCCGTCGCGTCCCGCTCACGGATGGCCACCGGCTGGCAGATGTGTTGGAGGAGTGGAGTATTCGCGCCGTACAGACCGAGTACCCCGCCCACTTCACCAACGCGCGCACGATTGTTCTCGGTGGCGGATACAAGCGGGCCGTCGCGGTGCTGGCTAGCTTCACCCGCAACATCGAATATGTGCCCGTCAAGGGGGAGCGGCCCAATCCGGTCATCCAGGCGGCGAAGTCCGTGAAGGGCCTGGCCGACGAGTTCGCGGGCAAGGCCAAGGAAGCCGTCCGCGATCCGCTCGCGCCGGCGCTGTGGGCGATGGGCAAGATCGCCCAACCGTCCCACAAGGGCCAGGACGTCGTCGTCGGGCTCTTCGACGACATCGTCTCCGCCGGTCCGTCGGAGTTGTCCGGAATCACCGTGATCTCCTCGGCCATCTCACCCGAGCGCGAGGCCGAACTCGCCGAACGCGATGTCGACATGATCGTCGACACCACTCCGCAGCCCTTCCGCAATGTCACGGTCGTGACCGCCGTCCTTGAGGCGATGATGTTGCACCACCGCGGCAAGCGGAAGCTGGACGTCGAGTCGATGCTCACCGCCATCGAGGAGGCCGGGCTGCAACCGCGCATGTTGCACCCCAACGGCCCTCGGCGCAAGAGCCGGTTCGCGTTCGTCATCCACCCCCTCTCGACCCAGTACTTCCGCAACGTCGAGCCCCTCGGTTCGCTGACCAAGGTGCCCGGCATGACCCCGGTCATCGAGAAGGCCGCCGCCTACTTCCCACCCTTCGTTTACGGACGGATGACCGGCATCACCTCGCCGACGGGTGCCGAGGCCGAAGGGTGGCTGATCTCTGTCGGCGGCACACCCAAGGAGTTGCTGGCGCACAGTCCCGAGTTCACCTACGACCGGCTCCTCGAAGCGGCCGAGATCGCGCAGGGCCTCGGCGCCCAGGTGATGGGGCTCGGTGCCTTCACCAAGGTCGTGGGCGATGCGGGTGTCACGGTGGCACAACGGGCTCCGCTGCCGGTGACGACGGGCAACAGTTACAGCGCGTCCGGTGCCCTGTGGGCGGCGCACGAGGCCATCCGGCGCCTCGGCATAGCCGAGATCGACGCCGACGGGCGGTTGCGTGGCAAGGCGATGGTCGTCGGCGCCACGGGCGCCATCGGCTCGGTGTGCGCGCGGCTGCTCGCGATGGCGTGCGACGAACTGTGGCTCGTGTCACCGGAGACGGCCAAGCTGCTCACGATCAAGCACTCGATCGAGCGGGAGCACCCGCGCGCGAGTGTGCACGTGGCCGCCAAGCCCGACAAGCACCTGTCCGAGATGGACATGATCGTCACGGCCACGTCGGCGGCCGGTCAGAAGGTCCTCGACGTCATGCGCATCAAGCCCGGCTGTGTCGTCACCGATGTCGCTCGCCCGCTTGACCTTTCGGCCGATGAGGTCGCCAAGCGCCCCGACATTCTCGTCATCGAATCCGGAGAGATCGAGCTGCCCGGCGATGTGCACATGCGCGACATCGGTCTACCCAAGGGCGTCGCGTATGCCTGTCTCGCCGAGACCGTCGTGCTCGCCCTCGAGGGCCGGTACGAGCGGTTCACCGTCGGCCGGGAGATCGAGTGGGCCAAGGTCAAGGAGATCTATCAACTCGGGCTCAAGCACGGGATGAAGCTCGCCACGATCTCCGGAGTCAACGGCGTCTTCACCGAGGCCGACTTCGCCCGCGTCCGCGAACTCGCCCTGGCTGCCCGCGCTGCTCAGGAGGCCAAGAAATGAAGGATGTCGCCGGTGCCACGGTCCTGATCACGGGCGCTGCGATGGGGATGGGACGCCTCTTCGCCGAGCGCGCCATCGCCGAGGGAGCCGACACGGTGGTGCTCGTCGACGTCAACGCCGGCGCCCTCGAACAGACGGCGGCCGAATTGTCCGGCGGTGCCACCCGGGTTCTCGCCGAGGTGGTCGACGTGCGCAAGCTGACCGACATCCGGGCGTGCGCGAAGCGCGTCGCCAACACCGCCGGCCCGGTCCAGATCCTCATCAACAACGCCGGTGTCGTGCGGGGCAACCACTACTTCTGGGAAACCGACCCGGTGGCGGACACCAAGTTCACGATGGAGGTCAACGCGCTCGCTCCGATGTATGTCGCGCGGGTGTTCTTGCCGCAGATGATCGAGAGCGACGCCGACTGCCGCCTGGTCAACCTCGCCTCCGCCGCCGGCCTGACCGCCAATCCCCGGATGGCCGTGTACGCCGCCTCCAAGTGGGCCGTCGTCGGCTGGTCCGACTCGGTGCGGCTGGAGTTGGAGCAGGCCGGACACCACCACGTGAAGGTCACGACGGTCTGCCCCTACTACGTCAAGACCGGCATGTTCGACGGGGCCCGGTCGGCGCCGCTGTTGCCGTTGCTCGAACCCCAGGACGTCGTCGACAGCACCTGGCATGCGATGGTGCGCGGGGACGCCATGCTGGTCATGCCGCGGACGGTGATCCTCAGCGAGACGGTCAAGGGGATTCTGCCTGTGGGAGTAAGGGATTTCGTCGCCGACAAGGTGCTCGGGATCTATCACACGATGGACGACTTCACCGGGCGTAACCCTGGTTGATCCCCCATCATCGGTGGGGGTCCTTGACGCGGGTCGAGGTTCGCTTGGCACACTTCCTTGCATGACGTCCGTGAGGACAGCTGGGGGGAGTTGACGAGTGAGCGCGACGACAACGTCCGTGACACCGGTGAGTGCGTCCACGGCCGTGAGTGTGCCCAGGACCGTGGGAGCCAAGCAGCGGGTGGCCGCGGCACTCGGGGAGGCGAGTGCGGTGACTGCGCTGCTTGCGGTCTTTACGTGGATCCAGAACCGGCTGGGCACTAATACCGCTGCGGCGCACGCGAATGCTGACGCTGTCGCCCGCCTGGACGGAAGCGAGATCCTGGGGTGGGAGGTCAGTGCGAACACGTGGCTCGCCGGGATCCCTTGGCTCGCAGCGCTTTCGGCGCTGCTCTACAGCGTCGTTCTCTTCGCGCCACCGGCGGTCCTCGCGTGGGCCTGGTGGCGGGACCGCGCGGCATACGGCCGGCTGCGCACCATGCTCGTGACGTTGACGTTCGCCAGCCTCATCCCGTTCGCGCTCTTTCCCGTGGCCCCGCCGCGGCTGCACGTGCCGGGCACCGTCGACATCGTCGAGCGCTATCGGCTGCTCGGTTCGTCGACCACGCCGACGACCGAGAGTGCGGCCAACCTCTTCGCCGCTACCCCGAGTCTCCATGTCGCCTGGGCGTGCTGGGTCGCCTACGCGGTGTGGGTGGTGCTGCGGCGCCGCGGCTTCCGGCCGTATGCCGTCTGGTCCTTCCCCGTCGTCGCGGCGGCTGATGTCGTGGTCACCGCGAATCACTATCTCCTCGACGTCTTTTCGGGCGGGCTGCTGGCTCTGCTCACCATCGCCGGCGTCGGCGCCGGCCACCGGTGGCTGGCCCGCATCTGAGGTAGCGCAGCGGGCAAAATAGGGCGTCCTGCCGAGGTGCGGGACTACCTCAGACGGCGAGTCTCGTGGTGTCGACAACGACGAAAACCCGAGACAGGGAGCAGTCATGAGCTACATCACCCCCGAACTGGTCGAGGCCGTCACCGCACGCCACTACGAGATTGCCGGCGTGCCCGTGCCCGGTCAGCGCCCCCGGCCGTCTGCCGCCCGCCACCACCGTCCCGTGGCGGCCCAGTTGGCCGACCTGTTCCGACGGCGGGAGACGCGAGCCCCGTCGCCTCCGCCCGCTCCGGTCCTGACCGCCCGCGCCGGCGGACGGGCCCTCTTCTGAGCACCACGCTGCGCGACCTGGCCGTCGACCACCCGGCCGGTGCCTGGCCTGTCGTGACCAGCCCTGCGATGATCGGCCCCTGACGTGGTCGCCGAGGAGCCGGGCCATCGTGGGCCGGGACGCCGAACTGGACCGGATCCGTCGCGCCGCCGGATTGGCGGCGTCGGCGAACCGTTCGGACGACGCGCCCCCGGGCGGGCTCGTGCTGCTCTCCGGAGGCGCCGGAATCGGCAAGTCCCGACTCCTCGCGGAGATGGCTCACGAGGCGCAGGTCGCCGGGCGGCTGGTAGCCATCGGGCACTGCGTCGGCCTGGTCGGGTCGGCCATCGCGTACCTGCCGGTCGTCGAACTGCTCGGCCAGTTGCGCGACTGCGCGCCGGAGACGGTGGCCGATGTGACACACCGTCATCCGGTCTTGCACCGGCTGCTGCCCGGCACCGGGTCCGCTCCCGAACAGACGCAGCTGTCCGAGCCCGGCCAGGTCGCCGTGGCCGTTCACGCCTGCCTGAGCGAACTCGGCAGGACGCAACCGGTCCTCGTAGTGGTCGAGGACGTGCACTGGGCCGACCATTGGACCCGGGACCTGCTCACCCTGATGCTGACGCGCGGCTTCGCCGCCGGAGTCACTCTGGTGGTCACCTATCGCACCGACGATCTGCACCGGCACCATCCGTTGCACGCGCTGCTGCCGGTCTGGACACGCATCGCTCATGTCGAACGTCTCGAACTGGGCCGGCTGAGCGGCGCTCGAGCCGAGGGCAACCCGTTCTTCGCCGAGGAGCTGGCGAGCGCCGGCGAACGCGACGTGCGCGTCGAGGATCTCAACCGCCTGGTGCTGCGGCGGATGGACGAACTCGGCGGCCCGGGCCGCCAGATCGTGCGTGCCGCCGCCGTCGGCGGTCGCACCGTGAGCCACGATCTGCTCGCCAGCGTCTCGGCGCTCGCAGAAGAGGAGTTCGACAGTGCTGTCGCGGACGCCGTCGAACATCACATCCTCGAGGTCACGCCGACCGGTGTCTACACCTTCCGCCACGCCCTGCTGGCCGAAGCGGTGGCCACCGACCTGCTGCCGGGCACCCGCAGACGGTTGCACACCGCATACCTGGAAGTGTTGCGGAGCGTGCCGGGCCTCGGCGGGCCCGGCGGACATCGCGCGTCATGCCGGCGCCGTCGGAGACGACGAGGCGGCGGCTGCCGCTCACGTCGACGCCGGGGATGCCGCGATGGCGGTCGGCGGTCCTCGTGATGCCCATGCACACTACGAGGCGGCGCTACGCCTGACGTCCGATCAGGTGCGACGGGCCCGAGCCGCGGTGGCTGCCGCGGAAGCGGCGAACCTCGCGGGGGAGAACCTGCGGGGCGCGGCATTGCTGCAGGACACGATCGAGGAGTTCGACGCCGAGGCGCATCCCGGTGAGATGGCCGACCTGCTCACGAAGCTGGCGAGCCATCTGCGCGTCCTCGACGTCCCCGGCGATCCAAGCTCGGCGCCGCAACACGCGGCGAAGCCGCCGCCATCGCCCGCCGCGACGCCCTCCTGCCGTGGACCGACCCGGGCTGGTGGACGAGCCGGCTCAGCGGAGCGCTTCTCGCAGCAGGGCTCCCATGGCAGTGATCCCGGCGACCAGCCGGTCGTCGGGGACACCGGAGAAGCTCATCCGGGCGTGGTGGGCTGGGGCTGGGTCCTCGGTGAAGAAGGGCGCGCCGGGAACGATGATGACTCCGGCCCGTGGGATGAGGACGTCGCGTTGGAAGGCGGCGGCGTCGAGGGACTCGGGGAAGGTGACCCACGTGAAGAGACCACCCTGCGCGTGGGTCCACGTGATTCCCTCGGGGAAGTGCTCGGCCATGGTGGCGAGCATCAGGTCCCGCTTGTGCCGGTAGACCGGCAGCATCGCTCGGATGTGTTCTTCGATGTCGAAGCCGGCGAGGTAGGCCGCGGCCGCGTGCATATTGAGGGTGCCGTTCTGCGTGTCCGCGCCGAGCTTGAGCAGCACGAGCTTCTCGCGGATCTCCGGCGTGGCGAGCACCCAGCCGAGCCGGAAGCCGGGCACCAGGATCTTGGAGAAGCTGCCGACATGGATGACCCGGCCGGTTCGGTCGAGGCTCTTGATCGCCGGCAGCCGCTCGCCCTCGTAGCGCAGCTCGCGATACGGCGTGTCCTCGAGGACCATGACGTCGAACTCTTCGGCGAGTTCGACGAGCCGGCGCCGCCGCTCGAGGCTGAGGCTGCGGCCGGTCGGGTTCTGATAGTCGGGAACCGTGTAGACGAACTTGACCCGGCGGGTCGTCCGCAGCACCTCTTCCAGCGCTTCGACGTCGAGGCCGTGCTCGTCCAGCGGCACCGAGACATACTGCGGCTCATAGGGGTTGAAGGCGATGAGCGCGCCGAGGAAGGTGGGCCGCTCGGTGATCACGACATCGCCGTCGTCCAGGAAGAGTTTGGCCGTCAGTTCCAGGCCCTGCTGCCCGCCCTGGGTGATCAGGATGTCGTCGGGGGTGCACGGCATACCGTCTCGCGTCAGGCGGGCCGCGACCTGCTCACGCAGCAGCGGTATGCCGTCGGAGGCGGTGTACTGCAGCGCCGCGGCGTTCGCCGGAGTCAGCAGTTCGTCGAAGATCTTGTGCAACTCGTCGACGGGGAACAGGGTCGGGTCCGGATAACCGCCCGCGAACGACGTGATCGCCGGATCCCCTGCGAGAGCGAGGAATTCGCGGATCGCGGACTGCTGCACCAAGCGGGCGCGGCGGGCGAAGGCGGTCATCCGAGAGCCAATCCGCCCGGCCGTCCGGCCCGCAACTCGGCGAGATGCTCATCGAAGTTCATCGCGTCGAAAAGAGAAGCGCCGGCCAGCATCGCGGACTGCAGCCGCCGTTCCCGCGCCTCGATCGTCTCCGCTCCGCCGAGGGCGGCGGCCAGCTCAGCCGCCGTCCCGACGACCAGTCCGTCGTCGTCGCCGACGATCAGATCACCGGGCGCCACCGCGACGCCGCTCAGGTCAAGGGGGATATCGACCTGCGGGATCGCCTTGGCGGGGAAGGCATTCGGCGCCACGCCGGTAGACCAGACCGGGATGCTCAGCGTCGCGAGCGTCGCCGTGTCACGGCTGCGTCCGTGGATGACGAACCCGGCCAGCCCACGTCGCTGCGCCTCGGTGGCGAACAGCTCGCCCGCGACAGCGCGCTCATCGCCTCCGGCGTCGACCACGAGCACATCGCCGGCGCCGCATACCTGCAACGCACCGATCACCGACATGAGGTCTCGATCGGCCCGGGCGGTGCGCACCACGCCCGCGAACGGACGGCCCGGCACGAGCGGGCGCAACCCGGGCGGCAGGATCCGCAGCGCCGGTGCGGCGTCCACGAGGCTTGTCGTGGAAATCCGGCTCAGCCGAGGCAACAGATCGGTGGCATCGCTCCCCATGCGCCCACCGTAATCGCGAGCAGGGCCCTGTGCAGCCGGGTTCCGTCCCCCCTATCATCGAAAGACGAGTTCGCGGCAAGGG
>Ga0209607_1001411_pt1 | contig 20145 bp, 16 predicted proteins | sample AD_UKC117_MetaG_FD_184413 | JGI IMG/M metagenome (GOLD analysis project Ga0209607, IMG submission 184413) | Active sludge microbial communities of municipal wastewater-treating anaerobic digesters from Hong Kong - AD_UKC117_MetaG (SPAdes)... | ecosystem: Engineered > Bioreactor > Anaerobic >... | reverse complement strand
CGGAGTTCGGTATCGTCAGTCAGTCGATCAAGGCGGTGACTGGCGGTTGGGCGCCCGCCTGGTTCTCCGACCCATTCTGGGCAAAGATAGGGATCCTGCTCATTCAGCTCTGGTTGGGCATGCCCTACATGTTCATCATCGTCACCGGCGCGTTGCAGTCGCTGCCGACCGACGTCTATGAGGCGGCCGATCTGGATGGTGCAAATCCATGGCATAAGTTCCAGAGCATCACGCTGCCGCTGCTCCTGATCACCGTTGGCCCGTTGCTGGTGGCTTCATTTGCTTTCAACTTCAACAACTTCACGGTGATTCAGCTCTACAACAATGGCGGCCCGCCGATGATTGGTACAGCATCGCCGGTCGGCCACACGGACATTCTGGCAACGTATACCTACCGCATTGCGTTTGCCAGCGGGCGCGGCGCCGACCAAGGCTACGCCGCCGCGATCACGGTGATCATCTTCCTTATCCTGGTCGTGATCACCTTCTTCCAGTTCCGGTACACCAATATGCTGGAGGAGAGAGGCGAAAATGTCTAAAGGCGGCAGATACACCACATCCGTTGGCTCCATGCGCCGCGGCAAATTGATCACGCTCATCTTCCGCATCGTTCTGGCGATCATTACGCTGATCTTTGCGCTCTTCCCCATCGTCTGGGTGATCTCGGCGTCCTTCAACCCAACCAACTCGGTTGTCGGCCAGCCGCTGATTCCGCCTAACCCGACGTTGGACAATTATCGAGCGCTCTTCAATGACCCGCTCAACCCCTTCCCGCGCTGGCTCCTCAACTCGCTCTACCTGGCGATTGTCGTGACGATCGTTGCGGTCATCATCACGACGTTGGCCGCCTATGCCTTCTCGCGCTTCCGTTTCAACGGCCGGCGCCAGTTGCTGCAATCCATCCTGTTGATCCAGGTTTTCCCCAACTTCCTCAACATGGTGGCGCTCTTCCTGATCTTGCAGCAGATCGGCACCTATCTGCCGCGGCTCGGTCTGAACACGCATGGCGGCTTGATGCTGCTCTATCTCGGCGGCACGCTGGGCGTCAATACGTGGCTGATGAAGGGTTACTTCGACTCCATCCCGCGCGATTTGGACGAAGCTGCCACCGTCGATGGCGCCACGCCCTGGCAGGTTTTCTGGGTGATCCTGGTGCCACTCGTGCGGCCGATTCTGGTCGTGGTGGGTATGTTGACCTTCATCGGCATCTATTCGGAGTATGTGCTTGCCCGCATCATCCTGACCGACAAGTCTCTGTACACGCTGTCGGTCGGACTCAATCTGTTCATTCAGAACCAATATTCCGGGCGGTGGGGAACCTTCTCCGCCGGTGCGCTGATCGCAGCGATCCCGGTCGTCGCCCTGTTCCTGATCTTCCAACGCTACCTGGTTGGTGGCCTGACCAGCGGATCGGTAAAGGGCTAGAGGAATTGCCAATGGTCAACGGTCAATTGCCAATTCTCACTACCGTACAGAAAAGATGTTCGACGTAGTTGAGTGATTTGGAGATAGGTTGTCGTTCAGGTAGGTTTCTGTTCCGACCAAGGAAAGGAGCCACCATGAACGACAACCTGAGACGATATCGTGCCATCAAACGTGGACTCGCACAACTATATCCATCTGAGCCAACAGGGCGACTGCTTCAATCGCTGCATGTGATGGCAATGTTCATCAACGGTATCGTAGCCAGCAAGAGCACGCATACTCGAGATGTGGCTAAGAAAACGCCAACCGGGGCCAAGGTCACGAGTCGGGAAAAACAACTGAGCCGTTGGTATCAGAACGAGCGAGTGAGCTATGAACGGCACATGTTGCCCTTTGTGCAAGCGCTGTTGGCCGGCCTCGCCTCGCAGACGTTGGTGCTGGCCATTGATGGCAGTGAAGTCGGACGCAACTGTGTGACCTTGATGGTCAGCCTGATCTACCAAAAGCGGGCCATACCCCTGCTGTGGGTGGTCAGGACAGGAAGCAAAGGGCATTTTCCGGCGGACATCCATATCGAATTGCTGACAGCAGTGCAGAAGCTCTTGCCGGCTGATGCCTCTGTCATCCTGCTGGGTGATGGTGAGTTTGATAGCATTGAGTTGCAGAGCTTTCTCCAGGACGTAGGGTGGGACTATGTCTGCCGGACTGCCAAGAGCACCCACGTATGCCTGGACGGTGAATGGCAGAGCTTGGAGCACTATGACCTCTGGCCCGGCAGTTGTCTCCCACTCTATGATGCTTTGTTCACCCGACAGGCCTATGGGCCGGTGTTGGTCATTCTCTGGTGGCAGACAGGCTACAAAGAACCCGTCTATCTGGTCACCAACCTCTCAGTCATGGAGGAAGCATGTCTCTGGTATCGCAAACGTATGCGCATAGAAACCTTCTTTTCCGACCAGAAAAGCCGGGGCTTCCACCTGCACAAGAGCCGTATCCGCGATCCGCAACGCTTGGCTCGGCTCATGATCGCAGCCTGTTTTGCCTACATTTGGATCATCTACCTGGGTACCCTTTGTATTCAGGACAAGTGGGTGAAGCAGATCCACCGTACCGACCGGTGCGATCTCAGCCTCTTCCAGCTTGGCATGGACTTGCTGGAACATTTCTTGAACGAGTACTTGCCCATCCCGGTGGACTTCCGACTACCCGTCAGTTCACCTCCTTAAAAAGTGTACGGTAGCAAAACTTTGCCAAGCCAGATGCAGCCGCTGAGGTAAAAGAAGCAATCTATCTGATTCTGAGACTGAAGGTCCTGGAGCGGGCACAGTATCATTTGGGTAAGGTTGCCGCTGACTATCGAGGTGAGTTGAAAAGAACCTCAGGTGGCGAGTTGAGAGAATTGCTCGAACAGGACGAACAACTCCGTGTCCGGCGTGAAAAGGCATTGAAACGCAAGGAAGAGTTGACTCAAGAGATCGAGTCAGCACGACGAAAGATCGCCGAAATTGATGGAAAACTGCGTGATTCCCAAAATGCCAAAGCTCTGCAGCAGCAGCGCGATCTCCTAGATCGAGAGTTGAAGCAACGTCGTGGGGAATTGGCACAAGTAGTGGAAACAATCCGAGAAAAGGCCTCCGCAGGCTATATGTCGATTGCGCAGCCGGCTATTGGTCAAGCGTTGACGATCCTCAATCAAAAAAGAGAGCGGGGTGAGATTCCTAGTAGCATTCGTCAACAGTTCATCAAAGATCTGTTGGAACGCACCGTTTGTATCTGCGGTCGTCCGTTCAGCGAACACGGACCTGAATGGCAACGCCTGCGGGAATTGCTCAATAGCACTGTTCCAGGTTCACTTGAAGATGCGGTCCTCGATACCAGTGCTGCTCTGTCTGCTCTTGCCGGCAAGATAGCTCAACAGCGACGTGATCTGGATGCCAGCATGCGTCGTCGGTCTGAATTGATCGAAGTCATTCGGGATGTAGATGCCCAACTTGACGATGTCAGTCGGCAACTCAAAGGTTCGCCCTTGGAAGAAATCAGCCGCCTTGAGGATCAGCGTCGCAACTTTTCGACAGACGTGGACAGCTACAATCATGAAATCGGCGCCTTGACCCAAAGTATCGAGCAGATCGGCAAAGAGATTTCTCTTCTGGAAAAGAATGTCGCCAAAGCGCGCAAAGAGAAGCAGAAAGGCGCGAAGCTGAGTGTGAAGCTGGAGTTGGCCCAAAAAGCCTCTGATGCTATTGCCGAAATGTACCAAGCCTTTGCCGACGACATGAGACAACGAATCGAAGTTGGCACAAAGTCGATTTTTCGGCAGTTGGTCTGGAAAGAAAGCCACTTCCAAGATGTGCAGTTGGGGACCGACTTCAATTTAGAGGTGATCGACCGTTACGGTCAGGCTGCTCGCCCTGAGCTATCTGCTGGGGAGCGACAGGTTTTGAGCCTTTCTTTCATTGCTGCCATGGCTCAGGTGAGTGAGGAGGAGGCGCCATTGGTGATGGATACGCCGTTTGGGCGTCTCTCTTCGCACCATCGCGACAGCATCACCGAGCACTTGCCCAAACTTGCAGATCAATTGGTGCTCTTTGTAACCGATGAAGAACTTCACGGTCAGGCGCGAGAGAATCTGATCCCTTATATCGGCGCTGAGTATCGGTTAAGTTTTGATAAGTTGATAAGCTGTACGATGATTGAAGAGGTCTGAGATGACAGAAACGACCTATACCCGCACCGACCGGGTGTACATTGACGAATCAGGCAGTGATGTCTACCGTCAGTTGAAAAGCGGTGCCAACATTCAACCCGAAGATGGTCCGTTCGAGACATTCAAAGACATTTTCATGTTGGCAGCTTGCCTGGGCTTTCGCAATCGGCGTCGCGTCCGTACCAACAGAGTGGATAGTGAATTTCGAGTCTCCGTCTTCACCGAGGATGATCTGTCCATCCTCAAAGCGATTGCCATCGCAGAAACAGAAAATGTTGATGTCTTGTCACGGGATGGAGAAATCCTGGCGATTGCTGAAGAATATGCCAATGCAGGCATTCATGAGGTGAGGGCGTATTTGCTTGATGAAGGGGGGAGGGTGTTGTGGAATTTGGTGAGCTTGTATTCATAGAACCGAAATCTGTTGATCTTGAGCCATCGTCCGAGGTGGAATGTCGTATTTTTCCAACCGAAATTCACTGAAACACTTACACAAACATGGCCATTGATTTCGTAACCTCGAATCCTGCGATACAAGCACGAAGATTATTAACTGAAGATTTGAGGAATTTTCAGGTCTCGTCACTAGTCCTCTCCCCGACACTCTGGGCACAGTACGCCAATCCAATTTTGTTGGATTGGCGAAAAATAAAGTTTAACCAGGAGGATTTAGACAAGGTTCCTGATGATGCCTATGGAATCTACACATTTATAGTTGAACCTGGCGTAGCAAATCATCCTCATTGTTCGTATCTTCTCTATTTGGGGAAGGCAGAGGATCAGTCGCTGAGAGCGCGGATTAGACAGTATTTCTATGAGATCAATAACCCGAAGGGACGTGGTCCGGTACAAGATATGATTGTCAAATGGCACACCCATCTATTTGTATGCTTTGCCTGTGTGGAAAACACTGCCCTGATTGATGGATTGGAGAACTCACTATTGCAGGCATTTGTCCCCCCCGTGAATCAGACATACAAAGGTGAATTTGGACAGGCATATCGAGCATGGAGACAAATCTGATGAATAGGACTTTCCCCGCTCTGCGCTGCAAGATGGGTGAATGGATATACTATCTCACCTTTTTTACATTTACAGATGTCAAGGAGTGGATCAAACCAACCGATCAAATACATCAAAGCAAGCAATTGCGCGAGATGATACAGCGCGCTTTAACCAACAATGTGGATTCAATCGCTGACTATTTACGTCAGCAAGAGGAACACTTTTTCAACTCGGTAGTGGTTGGTGTTTACGGTGGAGCACCGCAATGGTTTCCAATAGAGGTAGCAAGAAGCCCAGTGCTTGGAGAGCCAAACCTAAAAGAAAATGAAAAGGCTTCAATCGGAGTGCTTCAATTTGACGGAAGTGAGCAGCTTTTTGCAATTGATGGACAACACCGTGTTGAGGGAATCAAGAAGGCCATATCCGAAGAACCGTCCCTCATGCACGATGAACTGAGCGTACTCTTGGTGGCGCATGAGATAACAGATGAGGGGAGACAACGCACGCGGCGACTCTTCACGACTCTAAATAAGTGGGCTAAACCGGTAACTAAAGCCGACATCATCGCCCTGGATGAGGATGATGCCTTTGCTATCGTCACCCGGCGATTAGTCGAGGAATTCCCCTTGCTGAGGTCAGAGAATCGCCATGAGACGCGATTCGTTCATTTTGGTTCTCAGCCGTCGCTAAACAAAAATGACAACACAAACCTTACAACAATTCGCACTATATATGAGATCTGCTCTACGGTCTATATGCCCATTCTGAAAAATTCACCTGACAATGAACGGAAGTCAAAAATCGATTCACACAGACGTATTCGGCCGTCAGATGACGTCATAGACGAAATATACAGACAAAACACAAGTTACTGGACATGTTTAGTAGCTAACTTGCCGGAATATCAAGAGCTATTTGCTTCGCAACCTACTGATGAAGTGGCAGGGAAATTTCGTACAAACGGAGGTCATTTCATGTTTCGCCCATTAGGACAGCAAGCATTTTCGCGAGCTGTGCGAATCATGATGGATCGAAGCATGTCAATGGAGGATTCCGTGCAAGCATTGTCTAACGTTCCTATGAATCTAAATGAGCCTCCTTGGAAGATGATCGTTTGGGATTCTCGTCAAGAACGAATCATACGTAACTTCGGTCAACAATACCTTGAAGGTATTTTGTTATTTTTGGTCGGACAACGTCCAAGGCGTCAAAACCTTGGGTTGCTGCCGAAGTATCGAAAGTATGTTGGGGATGATCACGCTACTTTGCCCGATCCAGTAACGGGTACGCTCTTGTGACTGGGATTGTGTCTACTCCTATAAGTCAGCTTGTCAGCGCTCAATACATACTCTTCCGGACCATCAAAGCCGCCGGTGAAGATGCTATCATAGCCGGCGGCTTTGATGACTTCCGTCCATTCCGGTTCCCAACTCTCCCACAGCAGACCGCCCCAGGACAAGAAGTGATCACAGAGCATCGGATCACCAACGATCTGGGCTAGTTCCTGGATGCCTTCCTCTCTGTAGTCTGAGAATCCTTCCTCATCGACCGTCACCAACACCATTCGCTTGGCGTCTGGACTTAACACCGTTTCCAGCACGTATCCGTGAAGCGGGCGAGCGTACACCTCGCCACTGGCAAAATCATGCGCACACGTTTCACCATAACCGCCATGCACATCTAAGTCTATTGCGCCGGGTGTGATGCCGCGGAACAGGCGAATACCCTCTGCTGTCATGGTTCTACACCCCCGACATATGGAGTTGGCGAATCGGTTGGACTGTGGCGATCAGCCGGGAGAGGGCGATCTCGATCTGCTCATCCGTGTTGAACCGCCCCACGCTGATGCGCAGCGCGCTGTGCGCCCGCTCATCCCCAAACCCCAACGCCTGGATCACATGTGAAGGCTTGACCTCGGCGGAGGTGCAGGCGGACCCAGTCGCCAGAGCCACCCCCTTTAGTTGAGGGATCAGAGCGCGGGCTTTAATCCCAGGGATGCTGATGTTTAGATTGTGGGGCAGCCGCTCGGTGGGATGCCCATTCAGATATACTTCCCCGAACTCTGTTTGCAACCGCTCCAACATGTGCGCGGTCCAGCGTCGAAACAGTGCCGACTCGGCTTTCATCTCCTGGACGGCCAGACGAGCCGCTTCCCCAAACCCCACAATCCCCGGCACGTTCAGGGTGCCGGAACGCACCCCCCGCTCATGTCCCCCACCATAGAACACCGGCTCCAACTGAACCCGAGGGTTGCTGCGCCGCCGGTAGAGCGCGCCAATTCCTTTGGGTCCATACATTTTGTGGGCAGAGAGCGACATGATGTGAATATTCATGGCCTGCACGTCCAGGGGGATATGCCCGGCAGCCTGGGCAGCGTCCGTATGCAAGAAGATGTCATGCTCAGCCGCAATCGCCGCGATCTCGTTCAGAGCGGCCAGGGTGCCGATCTCATTATTGGCAGCCATCAGAGAGATTAGGATCGTCTGTGGCGTAATTGCCCGACGCACGGCCTCTGGATCGACCCGGCCATACTGGTCAACAGGCAGGTAGGTGATCGTATACTGGCCGTGACGATTGCCATCCCGCTCCAATTTTTGACAGACATCCAGCACTGCTTTGTGCTCGGTGACACAGGTGATGATGTGCCGCCCCTTGTGCGCGTATTTCTCCGCGATGCCCAAGATAGCGATGTTGTCAGACTCGGTCGCGCCGCTGGTAAAAATAATCTCATCGGGTCGGGCATTGATCAGGCGGGCGATCTGTTCCCTTGCCCTATCCACGGCCCGCTTGGCCTCCAGGCCAAAATCGTGGTCGTTGCTGGCCGGATTGCCATAGATCTCGGTGAAGTATGGCAGCATGGCCTCGACCACCCGCGGATCCACCGGTGTAGTGGCGTTGTAGTCCAAGTAGATCCGGTCAACCATGGGGCGCCCCCTCGTGAGTGCGCTCCTCCGGCTGTCGCCATTCCATCGGCAAGGTAAGCAAAAGGCCGTCTAGCGCCTTCACCCGCTTGTGTAACAGGACAACACCCCGGTTCATATGGGCCTTGAACTGATGGACCCATTGTTCTTCGCACAAGCCGTCTTGAGTGCAGCGCTCTTTGAGCATGGCCATATAAAAGGCGTCGTACAGACCGGTCAGTACGTGTCTCTTGATGCTGATATACCCGGCTCCTTCATAGTCCGACGGATCTGGCGGCATGGGATCTTCCAGGGAGAGGCAGAAGCCAATCCGCGCCAGAATGTTGGGAGTCAACCCTGTACGTCCCTTCAACTGGCTGAGTTTGCGGGACGCGTCTTCAGAAAAATTCACTTCTCTAAACTGCATGGCTCGCCACCTCCTCCAAGCCAATCTGGATAGGTAATGCGCTCAGGGTCTGCTCTGTCACTTGGGTTGCAGTGCTGTCAGCCTCCAGCAGATAGGCCCGTGAAAGGGCAGGCCGTAGGAAGGCCAGGGTGGCGTCGTCGATCTCCGTGGTGGTAGCCAGGACGATCACCTGCTGCGCCACCTGGGGCAGGAACTCGGCCAGCATCGCCCGGCGGTGTTCATCGTCCAGCCGGCTGAGGGGCGTATCGATCACCACCGGCAAGGGCCGGCCTGACACTTCGCGCAGCGCCCACAGGGTGGCAATCGCGAAGATCTGCTGTTCGCCCGCAGAGAGTTGGGAACGGGAGAAACGCTGTCCGGCCCGATAGAGAGTCACTCCAAAGCTCTGGGGGTCGATCTCCACGCCCTCGATAAAGTTACGCTTGCGGTTCAACTGGTTCAGCCGCCTGGTCAACTGCTCGGCAAAGCGCGCCAGCTTCTGGGTAATCAGCCGCTCCCGGTAAGTGCTCAGGAGCAATTGGGTGCGGGCGGCTAATTTGATGCGTCCTTCGTCTGTGTTGATGGTGGCGATCTGCTCGCTGACCCGGCGGCGACTGCCCGCCAGCCGCTCCCAATGGTAGGCCAGACGCTTCTCGGTCTCGCTCAACTGCGCTACCATCGCCTCCAGACGGCCCAGCGCCCGGTCTGCCTGGCGCAGTTCCTCTTGCAGAGGGCGCAGAAGTTCCGCCACCGGCACCCGACTCAGGGTCTCATCCACCCTCTCCAACGCCTGGCGCAACTGCTGACGGGTGGCCAGTGCCGCGGCCAGAGCTTGGGGCGCGCTGGTCAGGGCTTCATCAATCCAACTGAAGAGAACTCCCCGTGTCTCCGGCGAGACCCGATGCACCACTTCTGCGTCAGGGATAGGTGGCCGGCTGAACTCCGTTACCACCTGGCGCACGTAGCTGACCAGATCCACATGATCGCCGGCGTTCTGACTCGTGACGTAGGGGGCTGGCGGTTCCCGCAGCAGCCTGTCCTGCAACTTCTCGACCAGAGGTTGGGCCGCCTGCCAGCGCTCGTACTCAGCTTCCTTCTCCAGTCGCTGGCGCAAAGAGCGCAGCAGATTGGGCGCCACTGCAAAGGGCATCACACCCCGAGTTAGCTCGAAGATTTCCTGTTCGTTGCGGGCCAGAGCATCCAGCAATTGCTGGCGTCTCTGGTTATATGCTTCCTCATCCCTGGCATATTGCCCGCCTTCCTGGGCAATACGTTGTTCCAGGGCGGTGATAGCCTCCTGCTGTGCGTGGAACTGGCGGCGGGTTTGTGTCAGCAGTGCCTGGTTTTCGGCCCGTTCCTCTTCCAGTTGCGCCAACTCCGCGCTGAGCTGGCCTAGCTCGGCCTGATACTGCTGTAGCTCCTGAATCCCCGTCTGCCGGGTCAGGTAGACATCCAGATCGCGGTCCAACTGCTCCACCAGGTGCAGCCCCAGCAGATTCTTGACCGTATCCGCCAGCAGGGCGTCGCTGCCGTCCCCTGCTTCGGCCAGGGTGTTGATCTTCTCGCCGTCAAAAAAGAAGAGTTCGGCAATACCCGGTGCGATCAGTTCTCGCAGCAGGTGCTCGTTCTCCTCCTCGTCCTCTGTGCGCCACTCCTCATCCACCCACAGGCCCAGGTCGCTCTCCAGCCGGTTGTTGGGCTTGGACCAACTGCGCCGCACCCGGTACTGGTGGCGCTTGCCCAGGAAGATGTGCTCAAAGGCCAGGCTGACCGCGGCAAAGGAGGCCGATTGCCCATCCCCGGCGCGGTGGATGCGCCGCTCCAGGTAGTAGTCATACTCCCGCTGGGTAACCCGATTGCCCAGGCTGAGCTTGCCGTGCAGCCCCAGGCGGATAGCCTCCATCAGGGTGCTTTTGCCCACCCCATTTTGACCCCGCAAGAGGATGATCGGCTGCTGGTAGGGGCCGTCTCCCTTGGGGGTCAGGTCAAAGGTGTGGATGCCAGCGTAAATGCCGTAATTTTCCAGCGTGACCGAGTGGATGATCATGGGGCAACTTCCTCAGCTTCGGAGTGTGCGCCCTGTTTCTCCGTCATCTCAGCCCGGATTTCATCCCAACTGCGCCAATCTTCCCGGAAGATTCGCTCGATATGGTCGTGGATCTTGGCCCGGCGGAACATGCCTTGATGCTGCCATTCGGCATCCAGCAGCTTCTGCACCAGGCGCATCGGTACATCCGCCTCCGCAGTTAGTTCATCCAGCAGTTCGGCCTCCAGTTGACCGGGCATGGCTGCATCATTTTGCTCCCAGTCCACCCGCTGACCGATGATGGATTCGTAGATTTGTGGCAGGGAGTCGTGCCAGTCCTGGCGTTCCAGCAGCCAGATGCGCCGGATCTCCCGCAGTTCATCCAGGCTGATCAGGCTCATCTCTGGTTTTTCCCGCTGCAATTCAGCCTGGGTGAGCAAGAGCTTGCGCAGCATCTCTTTGGAAAAATCAAGGGTATAGGTGCGCCAGCGTAGGGTCCCGCCCGTTGTGATCTTCACCCTGCCATCCCGGCCTTTGTACTCCCGCTGTTCCGGCTTCACCGCCGGGTCCTGGGTGCCCGATAGCCAGTCCCGGTATTCCAAGAGCGGAGCCATCCATTCCTGGCCAGAGTCGATCATCGCCTCCATGGATTTGTCCTTGTTCACTACAGTGCAGACCCAGCAGCCAAAGCGGGAGTTGCCACAGGAAGAGGTCTTGTCATCCACCACCAACGGGCACTCCCCATCCTGGGCCGATTGGTAGAGGGAAGCCAGTTGCAGATTGTCCCCACCCCAGGGCGAATCCACCTGCATCAGATAGGTCCAGATGTCATCTGTGGTGAACTGCTCGATGGGCATGTAGACCCACGCCCCTGGGAGCTGGCCGTGACGGGCCAGAGTCATCCCCGTCACCCGGTGCATGTCCAGCACCTGGTTGCGGGTGGCGCTCTCATCCCGCCGGCTGCCCAGCACCAGGATCACTTCGCCGTGGGCAGCCACCTTCTCCAAAATGAAGCGATTGGAGGGATTGATTTTCAGGCGCTCTGTACACCAACGAAAGGCGTTGTTGGGCGCGGGATAGCCCCGCCCGATCAGATTGACCCAGAAGGTATCGCTGAGGATGGGCGAAAGGCTGTGCGCGGTCAAGTTCAGCCCCTGTTGGGCCGCGGCCTCATTCATCAGGCGCACGCTTTCCTTGATGCGGTCCACGATTACCGGTGTCTCTACCTGGGTATCGGTGGAGATGACATAGATAGGCTTTGTACGCTGGTCTGGTGGCAGTTCCTGCAGCGCATACCAGCAAAGTTGCAGGGTGGTGGTGCTATCTTTGCCGCCGGAATAGCCGATTACCCAGGGGTAGGGATATTGTAGGTAAGTCCGGCGGATCGATTCCAGTAACTCCGGAAGTCGAGAAAAAACAGATTGCTCCCTGGGCACCGAAACTGGGAAATCTATAGACATAATTAGCGCGCTTCACTCACATGGACTTCAGATAATATGCAAGGCAAAATCGGGCGACCCCTTGGGTGATTATAAGTTACATCTCATTCTATAGGAAAGGGACTGAGAAGAGTCGGGAGAATCGGAGGGGTCCCCATTGAATATGGCATCTAGTTATCGGTGACATGGGCAAGCCGGTGCCGCACAAGACTTTCTCCAACTTGCGCCGATGCTACGAGCGTTGAAGCGACTCCCGGCGGGCAAAATGGTGCTGGCGACACGCTGTGCAGCTTCAACCTGTTCTACGGGCAGGGCAGTAGACGACCTTCAGGCGTACCGATTCTGAGTAAGTCCCGGCGCCGGCTTTTGGACTTGAATTGGGTGCAGGACATTCTTCCCGGCTTGCCTGGGACAAAGTCTCATGACGAGCGACAGGGATTCCACTACCCTGTGTGGCAGTACCGCGCATCGCCTGGAGCGGTGCTATCACAACCGCCGGCACGCGCCGAGCACTCTTGACACGAATGGAGTATCGACCATGCATCGACAGTGGAAGCAGGCACTATTCGCCTCCATAATTTCTCTGGCGCTCGTCGTCGTGCCGCTTGGACGGCAGGAGACACAGGCCGCCCCGGCAACCGACAGCCATTCACGCTGTGGCGGTAAGTACGCAGTCGACCTCGACGCCGGCATTAACGAGACAGACCCGGATGCCAATACCGGCAGCGACCTGCGCCTGCGCGTGAGCAAGGCAGCACGCTCCGGATCGTGGCATACGCTGCTGCTCTGGAACCTGCCCGGCAACGTGCACGACAATGTCACCATCCAGCAGGCGATCCTGGAATTGCCGATAGAAAGCGGAATCAGCCGCACGGACACGTACGTGCTCGCGCGCGTCTGGTCGGCGTGGAAGGAAGAGAACGTGACCTGGAACAGCCGGCCCGACAGCCGTCTCCAGCGTGGTCGCGTCCAGGGTACGGTGGACCAGGGCATCCTGCGGATCGACATCACGACAATGATGCAGAGCTGGAGCAGCGACCCCATCGTTCCCTTCAGCGTCATGATCGGGGCCGGCACCGATGGGATGGATGTGGCCTTTCACAGCAGCGAGAGCCGTAGCGGCCCGCCGAACCTGGTAATCCTGTGCGCTCCTGTGCGCACGCCGCTGCAGATCGACCGTGCCGCCCAGGACCCGGCCCAGGCCGCAGCACTGGATCGACTGGGCCGGAGTTCCAACCGGCCGCCCTCGCTCGTGCTGGAGCATGGCGTGCTGCGATCCGCCGTCTTCGACATACCGTTGCCGGCGAACAGCGGCAGCAACGCGCAGCAACAGGCGGGCGCATTCCTGCACGACCAACGTGACCTTCTGCGCCTGACCGATGTGCAGGAGCAACTGCAATTCACCCATCTCTCGCCCAGCGGAGAGACCGTCTTTTTCCGCCAACGCCACCATGGTATCCCCGTCTACGGCAGCTACGTGACCGTCCAACTCGGCGGCGGCAAGGTCTACGAAACGGGAGGGAATTATCTGCCGGCCATCGGGCGCAACGGCGAGCCGCGACTGACGGCAGCCGAAGCCGAAGCCATTGCCCTTGGCCGCGGGACGGAGAGCGCCCGCATCGGCGGCGAGACGCAACTCAACTTCCTGAGCCCGGCACTGTTGGGCCAGGCGGACGAGGCAGTCTACCTCGTGTGGCGCGTGAGCCTCCAGGATGATCAGGACGAGACACGGCTGCTCTTCATCGACGCCGACAGCGGTGACCTGCGCTTCGAGGCGCCGCAAGAGGCGGAAGCGTTCGACCTGCACCTGGCCACTGCCAACAATGCCCCTCAGACCATTGCCTGCAAGAACCTGGGGATATTTTCGACGCTCTGGTTCAATGAAGTGGGACCGGTGACCTCGGGAACTTCCAGTGAAGGATTCAGCGCCTGGCTCAGTCTCAAGGCAGTGCATACGCTGTGGCTGACCAACTTTCTGCACGATTCGTACAGCGGGTGGGGCAGCAAGGTCTGGTCGTACGTCCATGTCGGAACCAACTGGGCCAACGCTACTTCGAATGCGGGCTGCCTCCGCTTCGGCGACGGTTGGGCGACCGATGACATTATCGGGCACGAGTTCACCCATTCCGTGGACGACTTCCACGGCGGTCTGCTCTACCAGTGGGAGTTTGGCGCGCTGGACGAGAGCTTTGCCGACATCTTCGGCTTTTTCGCCGACCCGGAAGATTGGTTCATCGCCGAAGACGTTCCTGGCGGCCCGATTCGCAGCCTGGCCAACCCGCCGCAGTTCGGCGATCCGGACAAGTACAGCGACTTTGTCAATACTGACGGCGACAATGGCGGCGTGCACACCAACAGCGGCATTCACAACAAGGCCGCCTATCTCCTGGTTGCCGGCGGGAGCCACAACGGGCGCACGGTGCAGGGAATCGGCATCCCCAAGGCGCGGCGCCTCTTCTATGAGCTGTTGACCGGCGGCGTCGGGCCGACCACGACGCTGAAAGGCGCAGCCAGCAAAGCGGCGGGCAAGGCGGTGTACTGGTCCACCGTTGGCAAGTTCGGCTTCACCAAGAACGATCTTTGCCAGGTACTCAACGCCTACGCTGCCGTGGAACTGGGCACCGGCGACAATGACTGTGACGGCATCCCCGACAGCAGCGACAAGGACGACGACAAGGACGGCGTGCCGGATAACGTGGACAACTGCCCGCTGGTCTCCAACACGAGCCAGTGGGACCTGGACGGCGACGGGCAGGGGAATGCCTGTGACGCGGATGATGATGGCGACGAGGTCGCCGACGGAGTCGACAACTGCCCGCTCGTCGACAATCCATCGCAGTTCGACAAGGACGGCGACGGCAAAGGCGACCACTGCGACGACAGCGACGGCGACGCCCTGGTCGATTGGATCGACAACTGCGACACCGTCGCCAACCCAGGGCAGCAGGACACGGACGGCGACGGCTTCGGCGATCCATGCGACGCAGACAAAGACGGTGACGGGATCGTTGACATTGCCATCGGCGGTGGCAAGGACAACTGCCCATTGGTGCCCAATCCGGATCAGGGCGACGGCGATCTCGATGGAGTGGGTGACGCGTGCGACCTGTGCCCGAACTTCCCAAGCAGCACCAACACCGACCAGGATGGCGACGGCATTGGCGATCCCTGCGACCCAGACGACGACAACGACGGCGTCCCGGACGCGACCGACAACTGCCCGACCACCTACAACCCCGACCAGGCGGACCTCGACCAGAACGGGATCGGCTTCAAGTGCGACCCGGCCGAGGAGAAGAAGCTCACAAACATCGACGCCCAGGTGCTGATTCCCGAGGAGTTGCCCTGGATCGTGCCGGTGCCGATCTGCCCGCAATGTGGGCAGGAGATTCTGCCGGTGGACTACCAGGTGCTCGTCACGCTGGATCTCTCGGCGGCGAGCTACGCACGGATCGTGGACAGCACGGGCAAGGTCATGGAGCAGAGCATCAGCGACGGTGCGACCCCCCACGAACTTCGCTTTGAACCGGCCGCCTTCAGCCGCACGAGCGCCCAGGTTACGGCCAGCGACGCGGCAGCGGCCGGCGCGGATGCGGTGCGCTATTTCGTCGAGGTGTCGCCTGTCGCCGACCCCAATGGCAACCGCACCTATCAACTCGACATGACGATCAGCGAAGGGATCCCCCAAGCGCAGATCTACCTGCCGCTGATGATGAGGTAAGGGGAGCAGGAAAGTGGCTCAAAATCCGGGCCTTGCCAGCAACCCATTTCCGTCTACAATAATGCGCGGTCGATACGCATAAGGAGTTGGAGCATTGAGCAGCCGCCTACTAGCTTCACCTGCCACGCAGAAAGTTCACATGAGGCTCATTGGCCGTCCGGCCTACGGCGCCCTGCTGATCCTGTCTGCTGGGTTGTTTGGCCTGAGTCTCATGGTCAAATACAACACGGGCACGTCCGGATGCGCGTCGGTCTACAACGCCGAGTGGGCCGCAATGGGCGCATGGTGCGCCGAGTGGTACCAGGCAATCGACGCGCTCGGCATCACCGCCGCCACCTTTGAGGCCTATTTCGTTGTGTTGCGCATCCTGGCCGCGCTGCCCTTCGTCGGCCTGAGCATCTTCCTCATGTGGCGGAGGGGAAACGACGTACACATCGTCTTGCTGGCCGGCCTGCTGCTCTTGATGGGCTTCGCCGGCACATGGTTCAACCCGTTTTGGGAGTGGGGCGCCGCCTGGCCCGACCCCACGCAGCCGTCACCCGTGCTGCCGCTACTTGCGCAGGCGCTCAGCTTTCTGCTGCTGATCGGATTGCTGCTCTTCGGCTTGCTCTTTCCCGATGGCCGCTTTATCCCGTCATGGTCGCGCTGGCTGGCGGCTGTAGCGATACCCCTGTTTGCCGGCGACACGCTGTTCAATCAGACGCCGCTGGCCTGGGACAACTGGCCCACCCCCTGGCCGACTTTGGTCCCCCTTGGCTTTCTTCTCGCAGGCATCGCCGCAGTGGTCTTTCGCTATCAAAATCGGGCAAACGACGTGCAGCGCCAACAGATCAAATGGGTAACGTTGGGCGTCTTACTCGTCGGTCTCACGGTCCTGCTTGACTTTGCCGTCTTCAACATCTATCCGGCCATGACGGGATCTTATCCTCTCACGACCGGCGAGCAGGCTCTGTGGTGGGAACTGGGGCAGGATACGCTCTCGTACGTAAGCCTGCTCTTCCTGGGCATCTGTTTCGTGCTGGCGATCCTGCGCCGCCGCCTTTACGACATCGACCTCATCCTCAACCGCACGCTCGTCTACGGCACGCTGACGGTGATGGTCGTGGGGATCTACGTGAGCATCGTCGCCGGTGCGGGCCTGCTCTTCCACAACGAAAACAACCTGGTGGTGTCCCTGGCGGCAACGGGCGTGATCGCCGTGCTCTTCCAACCGCTGCGCGAACGCTTACAGCGCGGCGTCAATCGCCTGCTCTATGGCGAGCGCGATGATCCGGCCGGCGTGCTGACGCGCCTGACCAGCCGGCTGGAAAGCACCGGCACGGGCGACTCGTTGCTGGCCGTCCTGGTCGAGACGATCGCCTCCTCGCTCAAGCTGCCCTATGTCGGGCTGTGGCTGGACGAAGGGGATGGCTCGCTCGCGCTTGCTGCCGAAAGCGGCGCGCAGCCGCTGCACGTGGAGACGTTGGCCCTGCTGCACCAGCAGGAGAAGGTCGGCGAGCTGGTCGTGGCGCCCCGCTCGCCCGGCGAGGCGCTCTCCGGCGATGACCGGCAGTTGCTGGCCGCCATCGCCCGCCTCACCGCCACCACGGCGCGCACCATCCAGCTCACGGACCAGGTGCAGGAGGCACGCGTGCGCACGGTCTCCGCACGCGAGGAAGAGCGCCGCCGCCTGCGCCGCGACCTGCACGACGGGCTGGGGCCGGTCCTGGCCAGCCAGGGGCTCAAGCTGGCCGCTGCCCGCCAGCTCATCCGTGAAAAGCCGGAGGTTGCCGAACGCCTACTCGACGAGGTGATGCGCCAGGGCGAGGCCACGGTGACCGAGGTTCGGCGACTCGTCTATGCGCTGCGCCCGCCCACGCTGGACGAACTGGGGCTGGTCGAGGCAATTCGCGAGCACGTGGACACGGCCGGTAGCGGCGCCGATCTGCAGATCGTGGTGATCGCACCGGACACGCTGCCGGAGATCCCCGCCGCCATCGAAGTCGCCGCCTTTCGCATCGTCCAGGAGGCGCTCAACAACGTCATCCGCCACGCGCGGGCGCACCGCTGCAGCATCACGATTGCGCTGGACGACGCCTTGCACATTGCCATCGAGGATGACGGCATCGGGCTAACGGCGAACGCACGCAGCGGCGTCGGCCTGCACTCCATGCGCGAACGGGCGCTGGAGGTAGGCGGCGACTGTGTCATCGAAAACGGCGCGCGACAGGGCCTCGCCGTCCGGGTCACGCTTCCTGTGGCGAAGTGAGGCAACCATGAAGCAGCAACCGATCCGCCTGTTCATTGCCGACGACCACGCGCTCTTTCGCGAGGGCATCCGTGCGCTGATCTCCGCCACGAATGACATCGCCTGCGTTGGGGAAGCGGCTGCCGGCGAAGAGGCGATCCGGCAGATCGAGTCATTGCAGCCCGACGTCGTCCTCATGGACATCAACATGCCGGGTATCAACGGCATCGAAGCGACGCGCCGCATCCTGCACGCGCACCCTGCGACGGGCATTGTCATGGTGACGATGTTGGAGGATGATGCGTCCATCTTTGCCGCCATGCGCGCCGGTGCACGCGGCTATGTACTCAAGGGTGCCAACCACCAGGAACTGCTCCAGACAATCCGCGCCGTGGCGCAGGGGCAGGTGCTCTTTGGCCCGGCGATTGCTGGCCGCATCACGCACTTCTTTGCCAAAGCACAGCCGGCCGGCGCTGAGCAGCCGCTGCCGGAATTGAGCGAACGCGAGCGCGAGATCCTTGTGCTGATGTCGCGTCATTTCACCAATCCTGAGATCGCGCAGCAGCTTGGGATCGGCGAGAAGACGATTCGCAACCACGTATCGAACATCTTCAACAAGCTACAAGTTGCAACCCGCGCCCAGGCCATCGACAAGGCGCGGCAGGCGGGGTTGGGCGATGTACCATGAACTGGTGCGCCATGCACACCTGCTGATGCTTGCCGGCGCCGTGATCTTCGCATCGCTCAATCTCTGGCTGTTGCGCGCGCGGGCAAGGCTGGTTTTCATCGTTGCTGCGTGTCTGGTGCAGGTGGTCACAGTCGCCTATCTCGTCCTGCTGCGCTTGCCCGAGGTCAATACCACGCTGCCGCTGATGCTGCGTTTCGAGCCGGACCTGGGGCAGATCACGCTCGTCCTGATGGCGCTGGCGGGGTGGGGCACCGTGCGGGTCGTGGTGGCATTGGCACAGTCAGGCGCCGGCAAAACTGAGGAGGCGCCCAATGCACAGTGATGTGATCACCCACCTCGACCAAGTCACCCGCGATTGGCTGACCGCCGCCCTGGTGAAGAGCGGCGCGCTGACCCACGGCACGGTTGCGTCCGTCACGATGGAGTTCAGGCAGCGCGAGCTGTCCACCAGCGCCAGGCTGATCCTCCGCTACAGTGCCGATGCCCAGGGTGATCGGCCGGGCCGCCTCTTCATAAAGCTGGTCAACACGGATATGGAAGATGAGTTCTTCGGAGCTTCTGAGGTCAATTACTACACACGGGACTATGTGGGGCTAGTCGATGCGCCGATTCCCCGCTGCTACGATGCGGCCTACTCGGGTGAGCAGCAACGCTATCACATCCTCATGGATGATCTTGCGCCGACGCACGTCGAGGCATACACGAAGGCGCCGACGCTAGACTATGGACTGGCGCTGGCCGAGGCGCTGGCGACACTGCACGCACACTGGTGGGGCGCGGAACGGCTGGCGGACGGCGGCGAACCGATCCCCGGCGCGGCGGCTATCCAACGCTTTGTGGATGTAGCCAGGCCCGGGGCCGACCACATTCTCGCGGCATGCGCGGGGCAACTCGCACCGCACTGGCCCGCGGCAATTCGCGCCTTGTTTGACTGGCACCCGCCCGCCATGGTCACCCGCACGTGCGTCGGCGCCGGATTCACGCTGATCCACGGCGACGTCAACGGCGGCAACGTCTTCGTGCCGGTGAGCGGCGACCGTCCGCTGTACATCGTGGATCGCCAGCCCTTCGACTGGAGCCTGACCACGTGGCTGGGCGTCTACGACCTCACCTACGCCATCGTCCACCGCTGGGAGCCGGCGCTGCGCCGACAGTGGGAGCAGCCCATCCTGTGTCACTACCTGGCATGCCTGCACGCACGCGGCGTGGCTGATTACTCGTGGGAGCAGCTTCTGGCCGATTATCGGCTGTGCGCCCCGATGAGCGTCTACGTAGCGGTGGAGTGGTGCCGCGGCGGGCTGAACGAGGAGACGCGCCCGTTCTGGCTGCCGATGCTACAGAAGACGATGGTCGCGTTCGACGATCTGGGGTGTGCACACCTGCAACCGTGAGCGATGGGTTCGGTCTGGGTGGAATCAGCCAGGGACTTTGCCGATAGGCTGCCCGACCCGCCAGGCAGTCGTTCGGGAGAATTCAGCGCACGGCCGATGGATCGCCAAAACGCGCCACAATCGTAAATCGCTCGCTGCCACGCGCGCCGGTCACGACGAGCGGGCCGCAGCGCAGCCAGGCGTGGGCCTCCATGGCCGGGCTGTCGGGTG
>Ga0209607_1001410_pt1 | contig 20147 bp, 31 predicted proteins | sample AD_UKC117_MetaG_FD_184413 | JGI IMG/M metagenome (GOLD analysis project Ga0209607, IMG submission 184413) | Active sludge microbial communities of municipal wastewater-treating anaerobic digesters from Hong Kong - AD_UKC117_MetaG (SPAdes)... | ecosystem: Engineered > Bioreactor > Anaerobic >... | reverse complement strand
CTAGTGAGCGGTGGGCCACTTCGCGGGCGGCGGGTGTGATCCGTGAAGCTTCGCGCTCTCGTTCCCGCCGTTCCGCTTCCGCTCGCTGCCGCGCTTCGAACTCGGCGCGGCGGTGGCGAACCTCGGCGATAGAAAATCCGATGGATGGATCAAAGCTAGCGGAATCAGCTCGATGCTTGCGCATGATCCCACGGAGCACAGCAGCAGGGTTAGTTTTGATCTGACCGGCTTGGCGCTTGGCTTCGATCACATCGAGCATCTGCTGCGCCGTCTTTGGCGGCAGTGTGCCGACCTGGGCGGCGATGTCTTCCCGTTCCCGCTCGGTTAGTTTCGCCGGATAAGTGAGTTCTGGCCGCCGCGCTTCGACTTTCTCCGCACTGGCGACCGGATTTTGACTTTCGCTAACAGTCTCGCAGTGCTTTTCAGGAGTCGCTACCGTTTGAATCTCCTCCTGGCTGGCCGGGTTTTGCTCGATCATTGCCAGCGTGACAAGCTCTTGGTCGCTGTCCTGGGATTTCGGATTTTGGTCTTTGACACCACCACCACCACGCGCCGGTTCGGTTTCCGCTGTGGCCTCGTTGGAGGCGGAGGGGTTTGGGGTGGTGGTGGTAGTCTCTGTGGAAATCTCAGGAGTAGTCTTGATACCTATAAAGATGTCGCCTGTAAGCGAGAGGGTATCGCCTACAGGCGAGAGGGTACCCCCCCCCTCCGACTCCATTTCGCGGGCGCTGCCGGGATGGGTGATCGCCATGATCGCCGGTGGTAGCGGCTCGATGAACGTGATGTTGTTACGCAAAACGCCCTGCTGGACGATGCAGCGGTACTCCCGCCGGATGTAGCCGGCGTCTTCCATCCGCTTGAGCGCCTTTCGTACTTGGTCCTTGGTGAATCCAAATTTCGAGGAGAAATAAGCGGCGGTGCACTGGAACATGTCGCCGTCGAAGTGCTTGCGCAGGAGCGGTTTGCCGCGCTTGTCGAGAGTTTGGTAGGGCCGATACCAGTAGACGATCTCGGATAGGATGGCGATGGCGGGCATGTCCGGCTTGCCGGACGGGAGTGTGACCTGCTGGTACCATCGATGCGGGACGATGTTGCCCTCGAAACGGATTTCACCGATTTCGGCCACCGCCGGCGGCAGCGGGGCGACGGGTTTGGGGCGTAGGGAGCGGACGGCGGCCATCATGACGGCTCTCCTTGGCGGATGCGAGGGCCGTCAACTGTTTCGGCACTGGAAAACGGGAACCGATTTCGATACGATGGAGTCGGATACAACATGGAGCAACCCTCCTGTTGAAGGAGTCCGGGGTTTTCCGGATGGTTTAGGACACCTGGAAAAGCCCGCGTCCGCCGCCAAGCAAACAGCGGGCTTTTTCATTTGTAGGTTAATCACTTAAATTCATTGATGATTTAAGTTGGGCGCCTCCTAAGTTCAGCTTAGAAAAGCGACCGCCTTTTTCAAGTGGATACCGTCCAAGCGGCGCGGCTTGCTAGAGCAAGCCACTAGATCGGTCTCGCGGCCACAGCCGCCGCCATTCCCGGCCTCCCACCATTCAGCCAACATCCGATCCAGCAGCGCCAACAGCGCGTCCGCGTCGCACTGGCCGGCCAGCGTTCGCCGCAGCGCATCCGCCGCCGTCTCCCCGCCGTCCGGGTTGTCTGGGTCGTAAGGCTCATCGGGGTAATCCGTGTGAGCCTGTAGAAAACCCTCCAGCCACTCGCGCCGGCTCGCCTCGTCTGGCGGGGGTAGATGCTCCGGGCCGGAATACTCCCAGAACACGAAGCCGTGTGAGAACGGCGTCCACTCGAATCCGACCGCTAGGCCACTTGCTGCCATTTCGTGAGGTCTTCCGGCTTGCAGCCGAGGGCGGCGGAGATTTTCTGTAGCAGATCGTCGTTCAGCGGACGCTCGCCAGATTCGAGCAGGCTGATGTACGCTTGCTTTACACCGATCTCTCGCGCCAACCGGGCTTGACTCATTCTGAGCATCGCCCGTCTTACCATGATTCCGTGCCCAATATCGCTCATGAAAAACCCCGTAATGATTTATAACTTTGGTTGATATTAGAATCATCGGAACAACAAATCAAATCTATTTTGGATATTCGTTCATCTACTCCGACTATTCCGCGCCCCTTAGCCCCTCTTTGCTGCCCTGAGCGGCGCTGTCGCTGTCCACAACCGAACCGCCTTCCGCTTCCCGATCCGTTCCCGGCGCGATAGAGCGCGCTTCACTGCCATGTTCCACCATCCGGCTGAGGCGGCGGGCACCCCCCCGCTGCCGCCCGCATGGTGTCGCACGTCCCGCCACCCGGCGCAAGGCACGCTTCGCTCTTCGGCCTTGCGCCGTTCGTCGTGGCCGTGCTGTCGCTGGTCGCCGTGGGCGTGGCGGGGGGTGTGTGGTTCCCGCCGCTGGTGGCCGGGGCTGTCCCTCGGTGGGTTTGCTGGCTGTGGGGGTGTGTTGTGTCTGCTCTGTCTCGCTGTGTCGGTTTCGTTCCGGTGGTTTCGGTGGCGCTGCGTTCGGCCCGCTGTCGGGTCGCGCCGTGGGGCGGTTCCGCCTTGGGTCTGTCGTTCCGCCGTTCGCGGCGCTCGCTGTCCAGTTTTGTCGCGGTCGCGCGGTTTTCCTCGTTCGCCGCCGCTTCGCGCGGTCGTGGGGTCGGCGGTTGCCCGCCCGCCCCGGCTTTTGCGCGGTGCGGGCGGTGGCCGGTGGGTTTGCGGTTTCCGTGCCGGTGTGCCGGTGCTTGCCGCCGTGCCGGTCGGGGTTGCGCGCCCTGGTGGCCGCCCGTGCTGCTTAGCACGTCGCTCCCGCCGCTCCCGGCCCTGGTTTGGGCTTACAACCCCGACTTGCATCTTATATTTACATTATGTAAATACAACTGATGCGCTACACCTGGGATGCCGCAAAGAACCGCGCTAACGTCAAAAGGCACAAGATCGCCTTCGAGGACGCCCGGCGGATTTTCGAAGGGCCGACCGTCGAGCGGGTGGACGACCGTTTCGACTACGGCGAAATCCGGGTCTACGCCATCGGTCTCGTCAATGGCCTGGAAATCACGGTGATCTACACCGACCGGGATGGCGACGAGCGACACATCATTTCCGCGTGGAGGTCGGAACCCCATGAGAGACGCCACTACTGGCAAAACCTCGAAGCGGCGCAAGCCCGGCACTGACTGGGAAGCACTAAACCGCCTGAGCGCCGCCGACATCCGTGCGGGCATCGACAGCGACCCCGACGCCCGCGCGACCGACGAAAACTTCTGGAAGGATGCCCAAGTGGTTTTTCCAAAACCGAAGCGACCCGTCACCCTGCGACTGGATGCCGACCTGCTGGAATGGTTCAGACGCGAGAGCGGCTACCAGACCCGGATCAACGCCATCCTGCGCGCGTACATGGACGCTCAAAAACCCAAAGGCGCGGATCATGCGAAACCTTGAAGGCGTCCTCACGATTTCGGTCGCCCGCCGGCGGGCGACACCTTTTCCCTCTTTCATGAAAACGAGAATTCTCTTATTCTCTTTATCATGAAAACCATCGTTGTGGCTAACCAGAAAGGCGGTTCCGGTAAATCCACCATCGCCGTGCATTTGGCGACCGCCGCCGAACACGCCGGGCACGGCCCGGTTATCCTCTCGGATACCGACCCGCAAGGCACCTCGGGCGACTGGTTCAACCAGCGGAAAAAATCCGGCTTCGACACGCCGCTGTACGCGCCCTTGGCCCTGTCCGAACTGCGGGAGAAGCTTCGAGCGCTGGGTGAGGCCGGAGCGGCTTACCTGTTCGTGGACACCGCCCCCTCCATCGGCGCGGTCAACGCCGACCTGTTCGCGGTGGCCGACCTGATCCTGATCCCGCTCAACCCGACACCCGCCGACCTGCGCGCCCTGGTCAAAGGCTTGCCGCTGGTGCGGCAGTCCGGCAAGCCGTTCAGCTTCGTGCTGGCCCGCGTCCGGCCCAACCTGAAAAACAACGACGGGGCGGCGATGGCGCTCGAAGCCTTGGGGCTGGTCTTGCCGTCCCGGATGCACGAGCGCGTCATCTACGCCGAGACCTTCGCCCACGGCAAAACCGCCCTGGAGATCGAACCGAGAGGGATCGCCGCGCAAGAGGTGGCCGCTTTGTGGCACGCCGTGAAAGCGCGATTGGAAGAAAGCGAGAACCGATGAAAGCGAGAATGCGATAAAATGAGAATTCATGAAAGCGATAAATCAACCATGACCAAACGCCCATCCATCGACCTCAAGGCGTTGACTGCCGAGCAGGCCGCACCGATGCCGGAAGCGGCGCAGCGCACGGCTCCGCTATCGCCGCCCGGATCGGCGAAGACCGCGAATCTGGAGGCCCTCGCCTTCAAGGTGCCGCCGGAGTTCCGCAAGCGGTTCCGGCAACGCGCCGTGATGGCCGATCTCAAGCTGAACGAGTTGCTGTTTGCCGCCCTCGATGCTTGGGAAGAAAAGCACGGTCTCAGCTAAGAATTCTCGCTTTATTGAATTCTCGCTTTATGGAAAGTTAACAGGCAGTGCGGCGCTGACCCCGATCCGCCTGGCGCGGCGCGAACCCGCGCATAACCGGCTGCGGTTCTACGCTATCACCGTGACCCGGACCTTGTTCGACGGCTGGGCGATGGTGCGGGAGTGGGGCCGGATCGGGCAGCCCGGCGCGGTGCGGGAAACGTGGTTTGAGACCGAAAGCGCCGCCATCGAGACGGGCGTGAAGGTGCTGGAGTGGAAGGAAAAATGCGGCTACCGAGCGTTGGCGGTTCCCGGAATGCCGGGGCAGTGCAACTGAGTGCGTGGAAAACTGCCCAAGGCGGCTTTTCATCATGACTTCGGGCGGTCACGGGCTTCCTAGCCTGTACCGTCCGGTCAACCTAGTGCGGCGCAGCCCGGCGGAAAAGCAGAATCCGCGATGAGACGGATCGTGCCGAACGGTCTAATGTTCTATAGTGGATATGCTAGGCGCAAGACGCTTAAAACGTCTAACGGGGCGGCGGATTCCAATCTGCCGCCCTAGGCACCGCAGCGATTCTTGAACGTGTACATAGCCATGCCGATGCGACGCCTGAACTTGTACCACAAGGATGGGGTGGCTCTAACTGGTGGAACTTTGCCTTGGTCTCTTGCTGCGCACCATTCGATTCGCAACTCAGCAAGTGTCTTTGCAATCTCAACCATGAAATTGATCGACTTGTCAGCATGTTCAGTTGACAGTAGCCACTCCGCATTGGAAGCGCGACGCGCCCGAACATTGGGAATTCCAAGGACATTCGGTTCACCCACCTCTGGTACTTGGCTCCATCCGAAGATTATCGGGTTGTGCGCAACCTGGTTTCGAAGGTGCGCGAGCTTTAATGCCTCGTTCCAACGCCTAAGCGATTGCTTTCGCCATCTGTCGTTCGTTTTGCGCTCATCAACATGCCTCATCACTTGGGTTACGCGCGGGGCAAAAGGAATTTCGACGATTGATTTGATTTCAAACTCTCGTTCGGCAAGTTGTACGAACCAATGGATGGATTCCAACTCGATTGCTGAGAAGTTCAAGATCAACTTCCCGACTCGTTCGACCCACTGCTGCGTGTGTGGGGAATTGATTGCGTGCTTGAAACGACTCATGGCATTTGGGGGCCTAACGTTTTTAGGTAAGCCGCGCGAGGTATTGGTGTCGGTTTGACCAATTCGTTAGGTTTTTGATTCGGCTTAAGCGCGGTATTGGGGTGTAATGAATAATTCTATTTGCGGTAGAATTTACCATCCCCAGAGTCATACCACATACCCATATAGTTTCCACCATTACTTTTTGTTTCCTGCCAAACATGACCTTCCACTGTATCGTATAAATCTGCTAATTGCTTGGCGGTCATACCGTCACTCTCTTTCTTTTCTTCAGACATGTTATCTCTTTCTCGTGAATAGCGAAGTGCATATGGCTACTTCTGGAGTTTGTTCGTAACCCAAGGCACTTCATCAGTTCAGCCCGTTTGACGTGCGCCCCAGTGGCCTTGTCGGTAAAGATACGCTTGCATCCTGCCTGTTTCAAGGCGGCAAGCTGCAAGTCGGGGTTTTGGTCTTCTGTCGAGACCCGCGCATAGCCGATGTTCATAAGCCTGTTTTGTCCCTGATTTTTGGCACAGACAAGCCATTGATTTAGCAGGGACGGGAAAGCGTGTCAAAAATCTTGATTTCCGGCACAGCGTCTCGCACGGCACGCCATCTTTGTCCCCGTCCAGCGAACAGACGCCGCACCGGGTTAGGTAAAACTTTGCCTCTTCACAGCTCGTCATTTCCCGGCAGTACCGCTTGCCGGCGCAGGTGAATCCACCGAAAGCGGTAGCGCGGGTCCGTCAGCGGAAACGGCCACGGTGCGAGAGGTGTGGTTTGCGACCGAAAGCGCCGCCATCGAGGCGGGTGCGAAGGTCCGCCAGCAGAAGGAAAAGCGCGGGTATCGGGCTGCACATTGTCAGCAAAGCAAAAAATACTAACGAAGCGCGATAGCGCCCATTTCTCAGGACTCGCCCATGGATCTGATTGCCGAAGGCATCAAACAAGGATTCATCCGTTTCGAGGATAAGGGGCGGTTTTCGCCGCTGCGTGGTCCTGTGCTTGCCGCTGGCCTCGCTCAGTCGGGCAGAAAGTCCTCGTTTAGGATTTGTTCCAAGGTGAAGGGGCAGTCGGCGGGGAAAGCGGATTCCTCCAAGCCGGTCTCTTGGGCGGCGCGCAGGATGGCGTCTTGGTAGGCGTCGATCACGATCTCGGTCAGGAGCGGTTTTAGGCTGGGGTTGTCGTGCAAGACTCGCGCGGCCTGTCGGCGCTGCTCCTTGAGGGTGAGTTGCCAACTTCGCCCCCGCCGGCCGGCTTGAACCTGCCATTTGAGCAGGTGGGCTAAGAGTACTGCTAGCCGGTGGATCAGTTCGCGCTTCTCGCTTCGTCCCATGCTTTCCAGCTCCTCCGCCAGATGCTCCAAGTCCAGTTCCCCTAGCCGTCCCTCCCGCAGGAGTTCGGCGTTTTTCAGCGTCCAGGCGTAGAAATCCTGTTCGTAGAGCTCGGCGGTCGCGTTCATGAATCCTCCTCTGGCGACTGGGAGCGTGGTTGAAGAAACCGTTCGAGCCAGAGGCCGAACGGGTTTACCCCGTTCGGCCTTGGCGACCAGATAGCCGTAGCGGAGCGCCCGTCAAGGCTGCGCGGAGCGCACCGCGTAGCGGCTTGGCCTTGACGGGCAAGCGGAGCGAAGGCTCGGGAGTAAAGCTCCTCCACATCTTCGAGGCCGAGGTCGGCAAACACGTTGCCGCTGTCGCGCTCGAACTCGATCGCCGTCAACGCAACTCCACCCGCAACTGCCGCCCCAGCGCCTTGGCCGCTTCCAGCAAGGTATTTAGTTGCACCGTGGTTTTTTCCGGGTCGAGCAGGCGATCCAGTTGCGAGCGGCTGGTGCGCATCCGCCGCGCCATCTCGGCCTTGGTGATCTGCTCCGCTTTCATCCGCTCTTCGATCTGCCAGGCCAACACCCGCTTGACGGCGGTGGCGGTGGCTTCTTCCAGGCGGCCTTCTTCCTCCAGGAACTCCTCCAGGCTCGATCCGATATGCGGGTTCTCGGTCATCGCTGCGTCTCTTTCATGCGTTTGGCCGCCAGTTGGAGATCGGCGGCGGGGGTCTTTTGGGTTTTCTTGATGAAGCCGTGCAACAGCACCATGCAGCCTTCCGCCAGACAGAACAGCACGCGGGCCTCGCGGTTGCCGGGCAAGGCGCTTCGCACTTCCCACAGCCCTTTGTGCGAACTCAGCGAGCGGCACAGGGGCATACCGAGCGGCCAACCCAGCTCCACCGTGCGCAGATCGTCGCCGACGATCTTGCGGTCTTCCGGGTCGAGATCCTTCAGCCATTCCCTGACCGGCAGGTTGCCGGCCGCCGTTCGGTAAAACGCGACGCGGACTCTTTTTTCGCTGTCTGGAGCCATCCGTGATAAGTACCACGCAAGGTACTTCTTAGTCAATGTGCTATCATTTTCTATAATTCCATCCATCAAAAAACTAAAATTGATGGATGGAAACCAAAAAATTGATGGTGCTGGTCGAAGCGGGCGCGGTGCGGTCGGTTGAAGCGATACCGGACGGGGATGGCTGGGCGGTGTGGATCACATACGCGAGTTTGATCGGCGAGCGGCGGGAACCGTTGCAGCGCCAGCGCGGCGGGGTGCGCGTCTTCGTCACGCTGGACGCGGTGGCGCGGTGTCTAGTCGCTGTTGGCCTGAGTGAGTTCGCCGTGAATCTGCCCGGCAAGGGCGAGGAATTGCCGTGAAGCACGGCCTGCTGCTCGCGCTGCTGGGCTGGCCGGCGCTGGCCGGGGCCTGGGAAGAGGAACAGGCGCTGTCGTTCATCGTCGCCCACAGCCCCCTACTGCAAGCCCAGCGGGCGGTCGTGGCATCCTACCAGCCACCCGGCATCGGCCGCCGCGTGCTGGAACACACCTCGGTCTTCGTGCGGGCCGCATCGGGGACTTCGAGCACCGTTTCGGAAACCGGCGACACCACCACGACCACCCCCGTCACGGTCGGCATCCAGCTCAACATCCCGTTATCTTCGCCCAGAGAGCAGCGCGAATACGCGCAACAGGCGTTGGCCGAAGCCACCCGCATCGACGACGTGCGCGGCCGAGCGCTGACCGATCTTGCGAAATTGCGCGAACTGGAAGCGGAGCGGGCAGCGATCCGCGAGCGGCTGAACTTCCATCGCTCCAAGGCCGACTGGGTGCAAGACCGGATCAAGAAAGGCTACGAAGGCGATATCGAAAAGCTCTGGGCGACCGCCCAGCAGCAAAACGCGGAAGCGGCCAGCCTCAAGCGGCTGGATTGGCTCCTCGACGCCCAGCGCCGCCAAATCGCCCACCACGCGGGCGAACACTGGAAACCGCTGTTCGATTACCTGAGCGCTAAACTCAAGGCATTACCGGAGGGCTAAGCCATGCGCGACATCACCGGCCTGATCGGTCGTGACGCACTGGTCGAAAAAGCCGCTCAGGAGGTTCGGAAGGGCCGCCACGTCATCTTGACGGGCAAGGTTGGGGTCGGCAAGTCGGCGGTCCTGGCGGCCGTTTTAGAGCGCCTGGAGCGGCGTCAGAGTGAACGCGCTCCGGTCGATGTCGAGACGGACGACCCGCCGAGCGAACCCAACACCGAACCGAACACGGAACCGAACACCGGCCGACCCAGCCAGCGGCAGCGGCGAACGCGGACGGTCATTCACATTGCCGACCACCAGCCGAAAGCCCAGTTTATTTGCATCGCCCGTAAGTTGCTGGAAGTCGGCTTGCTCGATCCGCTGGCGTTGGAGCTACCGGAGCAGTATCAAGACCTGCCGCCGGAGCAAATCCCGTGGGCGAAGATTCGCCGCCCGGTTTCGCGCCTGAGTATGCGCGACCTCACAGCGGCGATCATTCCAGCGCTACATGATCATCACGGCCAGGTGCTCATCGCGGTCGATGACCTGACCAGCGTCACGCCGACACTCGTGGCGTTTTGGCTGGCGGTGTTCGATGCGGCGCAAGTCATCGGCTGCGCCAGCGCCAAGAAAGCGAATCTCAACAAGCTGTGGTGGAAGATGACCGAGATCGAGATTCCGCCGCTGCCGCCGGAGGCGACGCGGCAGATTGTCGAAACCTACATCACCCGCCAAGGGATGCTGATCGAAGCGCCGGGCCTGTTCGTCGGCCACATCGTCAAGCAGTCCGGCGGCAATCCGCAGGCCATCGCCGATATGCTGGAGGATTCGAGCAAGGAGCGGCTAGTGGATAAGCGCAAGATTCGCGAAATGCGCCACGCGGCGGGGGTACGGTACTTCGACTTTACCCCGGTGATGATCGTGGCCTTGGCCTCGGTGGTCGGGGCGCGCTATCTGGCTATCGGCACCGGCGATACCGAGCTGTATATCTTCGCTGGTATGGTGGCGGCGGTGGTGATCTCGCTGCGGGTGTTCCTGTTCAAAGGGGCGGGGAGGGCCAATTGACGGCGCTGGCTCTCGCCTGCTATCCCTGATTAATAAATTGCTCAACCGGAGCTACTACCATGTCTGACGCTGCCATCGCCACCCTGGAAATCCCTCAAGACGTGCTAGACGCCGCCCAGATGAACACTCAGGACGTGCGGCGCGAGCTGGCATTGGCCCTGTATGCCCAGCAGCGGCTGTCGCTGGGCAAGGCGCGTGAGCTGGCCGGACTAACGCTATGGGAGTTTCGGCAGTGGTTGGCGACTCGACGCATTGAAGCGCATTACGACTCTGACGACCTACAAGACGATCTGGCGGCCTTGCGGGCGCTAGGCCGCCTGTCGTGATGGTCGTCATCAGTAATACCTCACCGCTGACTAACCTGGCGGCTATCGGCCAGTTTGATTTGCTACGGTCGCTGTACGGTCAATTGCGGATTGCCGAGGCAGTCTGGGACGAACTCAATGCTGAAGATCGCGCCTGGCCGGGTTGCGCTGAGGTTGCAGCGGCAAACTGGATCGAGCGGCGGGCCGTGCAGAACCGCTCCTTGGTCATGGCGTTACGGGAACGGCTTGATCCGGGTGAGGCAGAAACTATCGCGCTGGCGGTAGAGGTGCCCCCACTGTTGGTGCTGATGGACGAGAAGGAAGGCCGTCGCAGTGCGCAGCGCTTCGGGTTAAAAACGGTGGGCGTAGTCGGCGTGCTGATCGAGGCGAAAAGGCGCGGGCTGATTAGGGCTGTGGGGCCGTTGTTGGAGCGGTTACGGCAGGACGCCGGGTTTTTCTTGAGTGACCGCGTGATGCAAGACGCTTGCACGTTCTGCGGTGAGTCGTAGGCGGCGGGGGATGAGCCGTGACCTCCGGCACCCACGTTGCGTTTGCCTCGGTGCTGTATCTGGGCGGGGCAACGCTGTTTGGCTACAAGCCGGATGTCGTCGGCTGGTTGCTGGCGGCTACCGCCTCGCTGGGGCCAGACGTGGATTTGCCTACCTCCAAGGTCGGGCGGTTGTTGTTCTGGCTGTCGGTGCCGTTGGAGCGGCGCTTCGGCCATCGTACCGTGACCCATTCCGCCGTGGGCCTGCTGGTCGTGGCGCTGGTCGCGTCGCCCTTGTGGTGGGTTCGGCCGCTGTATTTCTGGTGCGTTCTGGGCGGCACTTGGTCGCACCTCTGGATCGATATGCTGAACGTGCGAGGCGCGGATTTGTTTTGGCCGTCACCCGTTCGCGTCGTCGCGCCGGGCAACCGGAACTGGCGGCTGGAGGTGGGCAGCAAGGCGGAAATGGTGCTGCTGTCGGTGCTGCTGCTGTTGACCGTGGCGCGTACTCGCCCCGGCCATGGCACACGGTACGGTGCTCAAACCCCCATGCCATCAACCGCTGGTCGATGTCGTACTCATCAGTGTGAACGCGGGTTCCGGGAGCAATGAACCGCTCGATCAGTGGACGGATCGTGGCCTGTCGGACGTTCTCCAGCATCCGCACCACCACCGCTCCACCCCGCTGGATCATCCCGAAAATCGGTGGCTTCTCTTTCTCCAAGGTTCCCCGACCCCGCGCGCCCTTCAGGCAGCGCCGACGACCCCGACGGCTTTTTTTTCACTGCGTCTGGCCGCCCTTTATGCCCGGCCACCACATAGACCTCGTCGCATTCCACTTCCCCGGACAGGATCGGGTCGGGTTGGCGGGCGACGATCCCTTGGCGCAGTTGCTCGGCCATCCGTTGCACGTCATCCATGTTCAATCCCAGCTCTTGGGCAATCTAGGCATTTGATAAGTGTAGCCCAATGAAATACAGACACAGTCTCCAAACTCGTAACGGCTGGTGGTGGCCAGCCCACACCGTCCCGGTTAGATCGTCAAAATAGCGATGACATCCTTCACATCGATATTTTTGTCGCGCCGGTTGGGTGGTGTCGCGCCCCTGCTTCGTGACCTCCGCCACGCCACAATGGGGGCAACGGACTCCGGCGGGCCAGCGCACCAGCGCCTACTGGCCACTGGGCGCATGACCCCGATCCGCCTGGAGCGGCGCGAACCCGCCCGCAACCGACTGCGGTTCTACACCATCGCCGTCACCCAGACCCTGTTCGACGGCTGGGCGCTCGTCCGTGAGTGGGGCCGGATCGGGCAGCCCGGCACGGTGCGGGAGACGTGGTTCGCGACCGAAAGCGCCGCCATCAAGGCCACCGCAGTATCCGCTACGGTGCGACCGGCACCTGCTGGAAGGTCAATCTAAAGTGATCGACAGGCGTTTGCCCAACGCCGCCGCCGCGCGCTCTAATTGCTTGAGGGTAGGATTTGCCGTCGCTTGTTCCAAACGCTGTGCTGAAGGCCAAGAGGTTTGCAGAGCGCGGGCCATTTCGGCCAGCGTCCGGCCTTGTTCCTCGCGGGCCTTGCGCAGCAGCAAGGCCACCTGGACGCGCGCTTGTGGAGAGGCCACGGGCCGACCTTCACTGGGCGATGGCCACGGAATCGATTGACCGTCCGCTAAACGTTGCTCGATCACCAGCGAAAGCACTTCTGCCGCATTAAAAGCGGCTTCCTCTTCGGTGGCGCCTTCGGTAAAGGCTTCCTCGAAATCCACAAACTGCACCACATAGCCGCCTTCTTGCTGTTCGAGCCTGTAGGGATAGGCGGTATTCATACGAGTTTAACTCCCGTTTGCCTCTCGATCTTTTTGAGCAAACCGATTCCTAAATCCTGGGTGCCGTGAACGGGAACAGGAACCGTCACATTGCCTTTCTTGAGCATGTGATGGCTACCGTTGATTCGGGTGATTGACCAGCCCGCCGCTTGCAGGATTTTGATGACTTGTTTGCCATGCATAAGCAAGATTATATCTTATATAATATATGTTATTAAATATATTTATATTCATTAAGCCTAAAATTAAAGACTAAAACAGCCGCCGCATGAACCCCAATTCACCATCCCTCTTTATCCACAGAAACAGTGGATCATTCAGATCGACTCTATCAATTTTCTATAATTGATATTTCAAAAATGAAAAATTAATCAATGCAACTCCCCAAATTGAAGGTACTGGTTGAAGCGGGCGCGATCCGGGAGGCGGAAGCGCTGCCGGACGGAGACGGCTGGGCGGTGTGGATCGTCCACGCCACGCGCGGTGGTGAGCGACGCGAAGCGCTGGAGCGCCAGCGTGGCGGGGCGCGCATCTTCGCCACGCTGGACGCGGTGGCGCGCTGTCTGGCCGCTGTCGGCCTGAGCGCGTTCCGGGTGCGCGTCGCGGGCTTGGCCGAGGAAAAACCGCCATGAAGCGCGGCCTGAGTCTAGCGTTACTGTGGCCGGCGCTGGCGGTGGCGTGGGAGGAAGAACCGGCGCTGTCGTTCATCGTCGCCCACAGCCCGCTGCTGCAAGCGCAACGCGCCGTGGTCTCGGCCTACCGGCCGCCGAGCCTTGGCCAAAAGATGCTGGAACACACCTCGGTCTTCGTGCGGGCCGCATCGGGGACTTCGAGCACCGTTTCGGAAACCGGCGACACCACCACGACCACCCCCGTCACGGTCGGCATCCAGCTCAACATCCCGTTATCTTCGCCCAGAGAGCAGCGCGAATACGCGCAACAGGCGTTGGCCGAAGCCACCCGCATCGACGACGTGCGCGGCCGAGCGCTGACCGATCTTGCGAAATTGCGCGAACTGGAAGCGGAGCGGGCAGCGATCCGCGAGCGGCTGAACTTCCATCGCTCCAAGGCCGACTGGGTGCAAGACCGGATCAAGAAAGGCTACGAAGGCGATATCGAAAAGCTCTGGGCGACCGCCCAGCAGCAAAACGCGGAAGCGGCCAGCCTCAAGCGGCTGGATTGGCTCCTCGACGCCCAGCGCCGCCAAATCGCCCACCACGCGGGCGAACACTGGAAACCGCTGTTCGATTACCTGAGCGCTAAACTCAAGGCATTACCGGAGGGCTAAGCCATGCGCGACATCACCGGCCTGATCGGTCGTGACGCACTGGTCGAAAAAGCCGCTCAGGAGGTTCGGAAGGGCCGCCACGTCATCTTGACGGGCAAGGTTGGGGTCGGCAAGTCGGCGGTCCTGGCGGCCGTTTTAGAGCGCCTGGAGCGGCGTCAGAGTGAACGCGCTCCGGTCGATGTCGAGACGGACGACCCGCCGAGCGAACCCAACACCGAACCGAACACGGAACCGAACACCGGCCGACCCAGCCAGCGGCAGCGGCGAACGCGGACGGTCATTCACATTGCCGACCACCAGCCGAAAGCCCAGTTTATTTGCATCGCCCGTAAGTTGCTGGAAGTCGGCTTGCTCGATCCGCTGGCGTTGGAGCTACCGGAGCAGTATCAAGACCTGCCGCCGGAGCAAATCCCGTGGGCGAAGATTCGCCGCCCGGTTTCGCGCCTGAGTATGCGCGACCTCACAGCGGCGATCATTCCAGCGCTACATGATCATCACGGCCAGGTGCTCATCGCGGTCGATGACCTGACCAGCGTCACGCCGACACTCGTGGCGTTTTGGCTGGCGGTGTTCGATGCGGCGCAAGTCATCGGCTGCGCCAGCGCCAAGAAAGCGAATCTCAACAAGCTGTGGTGGAAGATGACCGAGATCGAGATTCCGCCGCTGCCGCCGGAGGCGACGCGGCAGATTGTCGAAACCTACATCACCCGCCAAGGGATGCTGATCGAAGCGCCGGGCCTGTTCGTCGGCCACATCGTCAAGCAGTCCGGCGGCAATCCGCAGGCCATCGCCGATATGCTGGAGGATTCGAGCAAGGAGCGGCTAGTGGATAAGCGCAAGATTCGCGAAATGCGCCACGCGGCGGGGGTACGGTACTTCGACTTTACCCCGGTGATGATCGTGGCCTTGGCCTCGGTGGTCGGGGCGCGCTATCTGGCTATCGGCACCGGCGATACCGAGCTGTATATCTTCGCCGGCATGGTCGCGGCAGTGGTCATCAGCCTGCGGGTGTTTCTGTTTAAGGGGGCGGGGAAGGCGAATTGAGCACGAGCGGTCGCAGCGTGGTCAAAACCAGCATAAAGTAGCTACAATTTGCTGATGATCACCTGGGACGAACCGAAACGTCGGGAAAACCTCCGCAAACATGGCATCGATCTGGCGCTGCTGGACGACGTTTTCGACGCCCCGCTGCTCACGGTGGAAGACGACCGCGAAGCCTACGGCGAACAACGGCTGCAAAGCCTGGCGTTCTGGCGGGGGCGCGTGGTGTTCCTGATCTGGACCGAGCGGCCCCATGCCGCCCATCTGATTTCGTGCCGCTATGCCAACCAACGCCAAACCCAAAACTACTTTGCCGCCGTTCAGCCCTGAGTGCATCGCGGCGGCGCTGGAGGCCGCGCCTGACGTGGCTGGAGAGGAAGATCACGTCGATTGGAGCCGCGCCGTGGTCACGCCAGGCGGCGGCGTCCAGGCGACGCTGGCCGCGCTGCGCCAGGCGCGCGGACCCGGCCAGAAGCCGCGCAAGACCCAATTGACGGTGCGCTATTCGCCCGAGGTAGTGGCGTACTTCAAGGCCACCGGCAAGGGTTGGCAGGGGCGGATGGACGCGGCGCTCAAGGAGTGGATCGCCCAGCACTCGGGGTAGCCCGTGACCTCCGGCACCCACATTGCCTTTGCCTCGGTGCTGTATCTGGGCGGGGCGACGCTGTTTGGCTACCCGCCGGATGGGGTGGGCTGGTTGCTCGTGGCGGTGGCGTCGCTGGGGCCGGACGTGGATTTGCCCACCTCCAAGGTCGGGCGGTTGTTCTTCTGGCTGTCGGTGCCGCTGGAGCGGCGCTTCGGCCATCGCACGATCACCCATTCCGCCGTGGGCCTGCTGGTCGTGGCGCTGATTGCCTCGCCCTTGTGGTGGGTTCGGCCGCTGTACTTTTGGTGCGTGCTGGGCGGCACTTGGTCGCACGTCTGGATCGATATGTTGAACGTGCGAGGCGCGGATTTGTTTTGGCCCTCGCCGGTGCGCGTCGTCGCGCCGGGCAACCGGAATTGGCGGCTGGAGGTGGGCAGCAAGGCGGAGATGATGTTGCTTTCCGCGCTGCTGCTGCTGACCGTCGCGCTGTATCCGCTGAGTCACTTGGGCTTTCGGGATGCGCTGCAAGCGGTGGTGCGGAGCTTTGATATTTCGGTGGAGCAGTACCAACGGCAGATCGGCACCCATTGGTATGAACTGGATTTGGTGGCGTCGGACAACCTGACGCTGGAGCGAGTGCATTGCCGCTGTCCGGTGGTGGGGTTGTGGAAGGGCGGCTTGATCGTGCTGCGCGAGGGCCAGCCGCGAGCGGTGGGCAAGAGCGAGGCGTATCACAACCTGTTGCCGATCAGCGCCCGGCTGATCGAGGGCGAGCCGCTGCGGGTGCAGTCGGTCAAGGTCGAGATGCGGGGCCGCACGCTACGCTGGCTGCTGGGCAAGATCGATCAGCGGCGGGTGTATTTCCTCAACGGTGAGGTGCAGACCGGGAGGGTCGAGCCGGTGGCCGACATCGAGCTGTACCAGCCGGTGACCTACTCCGGCCAGACCATGGCCATCCGCTACGCTCGCGCCCAGGAGCTGGGGCCGTGGCTGGATCTGGTCGCGGCCAAGGGCGAGGTGTTCGTGCAGTTCTGGCTCAGGCCCGGAGAACAGCCGGTGGTCTTCGATCCGGGGAACGAGCCGCCCGCCGATCCGATTCCGGGGGAGTTGAGGCGGTTTTTGTGAATCAGGATAGGGAAAAGCTTCCAATCCGGCTTTTGTTCATCGCCCCGCGAAGACCCCGCCTCGCGATGACGCACTTGCCATTCTCCTTGCCTTCGGCTCCGCGAAAACCTAGCCATAGGATCTTCACCTACGAAGTAACGCGCCATGCCCGGCGCACACGTCAAGTATCAGCGGCGTGCCTTTGGCACGTCCGCCGAATGCTTTTTAGGACGGATAGAAACTCGTGACAAACAGGTCGTCATGCGTCCGATTACGCTGCGCTAACCTGACCTACGCGGGCTAACTACAAGGGTAACCAGCGCCGGAGCCCTTCAGGGCGTAGGGCACAACCAAGGGCCATGAGAATGCCGAAGGCATGGCCCTTGGTTGCGTCCGCGTTGACCTGACAGTTAGGCTGGGGCGCGGAGTGGAAGGTTTTCATGGTACGTTAGACTGCATTTTGGATGTTGCACTTTACATGTCAAGCCGCGCTTGTGTGCGTTGTGGGAGGCATTGGAAGCGCCGACTATTCTCTAAATAGTGCTGGCGTGATGATTGGATAGATGGCTTGCTCGCGTAAGCCTTGTACTAATTCTTCGCGCTGCGCCCCCTCTATGGAGCTTTTGATTCCGGCAATAGAAAGGGTTATAAAGTGTAGGTGAGCGAACGCCTCGAAGGCTGACAGCTCCATTTCTGGGAGTATGGATTCTGCAGACATCTGCTTCAGGTACGTTTCGTTCTTGAAGAATCCTTTTTCCACCAAGAATTTGGCTGAGCGAGAAGTACTTGAATCAATATAACCTTCTTGGTGTTTGAATACGTTATTTAAAGCTCTGAACTGGCGAGGGCGGCTAGAGAAAGCAAGGTCGTCTCGAGGATGCTTGAACGGTTCCCAAGTTGTATTCTGATGGCGGAGCAGCCTAATTGCGAAAGTTTCAATTGCGTTTGCGACAATACCTATCAATGCCTCGGCACTAATTTGGTCAATGATAAATCCTGCTGCACCTAGTTCTTTGAACTCTGTTTTTGAAACAGGGTTCCTATTATTCGCGCCTACCAGAGGAATGGATGTGATGGCTTTTAGCTGCCGACTAAAGCCACTTTTCGCCATTTCGAAGGCGAGGAGGTCGCGATTTACCTGCTGTAGAACGGCGACAAAATCCATGCTTGACATCTGGTTGTGGCTGCAAGAGGCCTAACAGGGCGGCGGATAAGCCGCGCACAGCGGATCGTATCCGCCGCCCCGTTGTCGCGGTGCGAAGCGACCGCGACAACGTAAAATTCAGCCGACGCTTGGAGCGTGCTCTCAGGTCTAAAATTTCATATCGTCTTTTTTAGGAATAGTTTTAAATATTAATGTCCTTCGTTTTTCAGGGGACACCTCAGTTAATAATTCTCCTAATTTAATATCAACTCCTTCCTCAAAGTTATTATATTCGTAATCAAAATTACCATTGCAAGCAACCTTACCACAACCCTTCATATTATTTGTTAACTTTATATTATAAGCATTCGAAAATCCTTGAAGGAAATTTATGAAGTCGATATTCTTTATGTTAAAAACATAATTTACATCGTTAGTACCAAGGCATAGTTCAATCAGTTTTTTTTGTTCATTAAATAACATGAACGAAACCTCCCCATATATTACTGATACTGCGTATTGAGCTTCTGGATCTTTGCTTTCTTGTAATTCCTTAAAAAATTGCTGTGCTGCGTAAACGTAAAATTTATTATGAACTTTATCATTATTTCCAGAGATAACAAATTTAAAGTCAGTAGGATTATTATTTGTAACTTTATGAAAATTATCTACGGCTTCCTTTAGCGGCATACCCAAGTAAAAACCACGAATAACCAACGCCGATTCTGCGAAAATAGGAGCTACATTAGCCAATCCGATAAGGAGAAAAAAATGGGTGAAAATCTTTACTCGTCTTTTCTTCATTTTCATTTGTTTTCCCTATCGATTTTCCTATCCTGATAATGTGGTCCAGGCGGTACTGACAGTTGCAAATAATGTGGTCCTAAAACTGCGCTGATTGCAGTCCCAGCCCATTTCGATTGCGGTCCGCTACACATAGGGGTTAGGCGGCATTTTGCTGGCGTGACAAGATCATCGCTAACTCGATGGCGGCGAGCGGAATCTGGCCAAGAAAGCCTGCTTCTACGTGGGGTACTACGCGCTCAGACCATGCAGCTTCTTCCTTCCAAAGCGACCAAGGAATCAGGGAAGCGTGGTGGGCGGAGCTGACAAAAAGGAGAACCATCACAGGCTCCCGCTCAAGTGGCATGGTTGGCAGGCACTTGAAAGCGTGTTCTCTCCAAGCGGCGGATCCAAATTCTCTGTAATCAAAGACCGAGACGCAGCCCCTGCGGCGGAAGAACCCAGTTGCGGTGCTACCAAATGGCGACTGGCGATCTTCAGTGTTGGGTCGGACATAGCCCGACTTAAGGATCGCCTGATAGTTCTCGTCAGTAGTCGCATGGAAGACCTTGCCAGATATCAATGGCTTCAGGTCTTCGAAGCCAGTGATCGCTACGTGCTGGATCGGGAACGGGCCCATGTGCCGCCCCGTTGTCGCGGACGCGAAGCGTACACGACAACAAGTGATCATGTGGTTTCCGCCCATCTGCCACCATCCACCATCGTTAACAATAATTAATTGATCTTGCTTGCCTTTATCAGCAATCTACCATTCATCGCTAATCTCACTACGCTGGAAATCCCCTGATGCTCGCCGTCCCCCCAGAACTCGCGTTGGCGCAGCAGAACATCTTATCCGGGCGGTGTCCCCCTATCGCAAAGGTTGCGACTCACAACCTCCCCACCACCTTCTCCATCCGTTCCTGCCCCACGTTGGTGTAAATCTGGGTGGTGGCGATGGACTCGTGGCCGAGCAGCGCCTTGATGTCCACCAGTTCCGCCCCGGCGTTGAGCAGGTTGGTGGCGTAGGTATGGCGCAGCTTGTGTGGGCTGATCTTCTTGTCGATGCCGGCCTTTTTCAGCATCAGCCGCAGATAGCCCCGTGCGGCCTGTGGCGACACCGCCTGGCCGTCCGCCTTGGCGAAAACCGGCTCCGTCCGGTTGCGATCCTTCAACCAGAACCCAAACACCGCGCCAAAGGCCCCTGGAAGGGGCACCAGGCGCTCCTTGTTGCCCTTGCCGATCACCCGTACCGATTTCGCCGTGCCGTCCAAAATTCGCACGTCTGAGGCTTTTAAAGCCAATGCTTCGCTGATCCGCAGGCCGGAGTTCAGCAACAGCCCAAACAGCAGCTCGTAGCGGCGGCGCGTCTCGGTCATCCGGGTTTTGTTGTTGCCGAAGATGTTGATCGGGATATTGCGCCGATCTTTCAGCGTCGCCTCGAAGCGGGATTGCTCCTCGCGCTCCAGCCAGAGCGGAATCCGCAACGGTCGTTTCGGCTTCTCGGCTAGCGCCACCGGATCGTGATCGACCACGCCGGAACGCATCAGCCACTTGTAGAACGTCGAGAGCGTCGAGAGCCGCCGGT
>Ga0209607_1001407_pt1 | contig 20167 bp, 19 predicted proteins | sample AD_UKC117_MetaG_FD_184413 | JGI IMG/M metagenome (GOLD analysis project Ga0209607, IMG submission 184413) | Active sludge microbial communities of municipal wastewater-treating anaerobic digesters from Hong Kong - AD_UKC117_MetaG (SPAdes)... | ecosystem: Engineered > Bioreactor > Anaerobic >... | reverse complement strand
CCCGCCGCCCCCATCGTGCTGCTGGTCCGCCGCCCCGACGCCCCGATCGCCCCCTCCGTGGCCCCGGACCGCCGCCGCCTGGGCGTGATGCTGGCCTACACGCCGCTGCACCTGCTGCTGCTGGACAGCCTGACTGAACTGCGCGTGCCCGCCCTTGTGATGACCAGCGGCAACGTGAGCGACGAGCCCATCTGCCTGGACGACGCCGAGGCCCGCGCCCGCCTGGCCGGCATCGCCGACGCCTGGCTGGGGCACGACCGCCCCATCCGCCGCCGCGCGGACGACTCCGTGCTCCTGGCCCGCGACGACGGCCCCCTCCTGCTGCGACGCAGCCGCGGCTTCGCCCCCCGCCCGGTGGCCGTGGCGGACGACGGCCCGACGGTGCTGGCCGCCGGCGCCGAGCTCAAGACCACCGTGGCCCTGCTCCACCGCCGCCGCTGCGTGCTCTCGCCCCACGTGGGCGACGTGGAGAACCTGGCCACCCACGACTTCTTCCGCGAGACCGCCGCCGGCCTCAGCGCCCTGTTCGAGGCGGAGCCGCAGGCCCTGGCCTGCGACCGCCACCCCGGCTACCTCACCAGCCAGTGGGCCCGCGCCCAGGCCGCCCGCCGCGGCCTGCCCCTGATCGAGGTGCAGCACCACCACGCCCATCTGGCCGCCGTCCTCGCGGAGCACGCGGAGCCGGGCCCGGCCGTGGGCCTGATCCTGGACGGCACCGGCTACGGCGACGACGGCACCATCTGGGGCGGCGAGATCCTCAGCGGCGACGCCCGCGCCTTCACCCGCGACGGCCACCTGGAGCCCTTCCCGCTCCCCGGCGGCGACGCCGCGGTCCGCGCTCCCTGGCGTACGGCCGTGAGCCTGCTGCGCCTGGCCTTCGGCGACGCCCTGCCGCCGCTGCCCTGGCTCGCGGACCGCCACGCGGCCCCGGTCCTGGAGCAGCTCGCCCGCAACGTGAACTGTCCGCTCACCAGCAGCGCCGGCCGCCTCTTCGACGGCGTGGCCGCCCTGACCGGCCGCTGGGGCGAGGCCCGCTACGAGGCCCAGGCCGCCGTGGAGCTCACCGACGCCGCCACGGCCGCCGCCGCCCGCGCCGCCGCCCCCTGGCCCCTGGCCCTCGCAAGCCGCGACGGCCGCCTGCTCCTGCGCCCCGCCGCCCTGGTCCGCGCCGCCGCGGCCGACGTGCTGGCCGGCGTGTCCATCGCGGACTTCAGCGCCCGCTTCCACCGCACCCTGGCCGACGCCCTGACCGCCGCCGCCGCCGCCACGGCCGTCCGCCGCGGCCTGGCCACCGTGGTCCTGGCCGGCGGCACCTTCCAGAACGAGGTGCTGCTGGAGCTGGTGGTCGACGGCCTGACGGCCCGCGGCCTGCGCCCCCTGCGCCCGATAGGCCTGTCGCCCAACGACTCCGCCCTGGCCCTGGGCCAGGCCGTGGTGGCGCGCGCGGCCTTGGCCTGATCCGCCGCCTGGGCTATGTTCCCGGATCGAGGAGGTCCCCGATCGTGAAGTTCCTGGACGAATACCGCGACCCCGCCCTGGCCCGCGGCCTGCTGGACGCCATCGCCCGCACGGTGACGCGGCCGTGGACCATCATGGAGATCTGCGGCGGCCAGACCCACAGCATCATGCGCCACGGCCTGGACCAGCTCCTGCCCCCGGAGATCACCCTGGTGCACGGGCCCGGCTGCCCGGTCTGCGTGACGCCCCTGGAGACCCTGGACCGCGCCATGGCCGTGGCCGCGCGCGAGGGCGTGATCTTCACCAGCTTCGGCGACATGCTGCGCGTGCCCGGCTCGGACGACGACCTCTTCCGCGTCAAGAGCCGCGGCGGCGACGTGCGCATGGTCTACTCCCCGTTGGAGAGCCTGAAGCTGGCCCAGGCCCACCCGGACCGCGAGGTGGTGTTCCTGGCCGTGGGCTTCGAGACCACCGCGCCGGGCAACGCCATGGCCCTGCGCCAGGCCGTGGACCTGGGGCTGACCAACTACAGCCAGATCGTCAGCCACGTGCTGGTGCCGCCGGCCATGGAGGCCATCCTGGGCTCGCCGGTCAACCGCGTGCAGGGCTTCCTGGCCGCGGGGCACGTGTGCACCATCATGGGGTGGGAGGAGTACGAGCCAATCGCGGAGAAGTACAAGGTGCCCATCGTGCCCACGGGGTTCGAACCCGTGGACATCCTGCAGGGGATCCTGCGCACGGTGGAGATGCTGGAGCAGGGCGTCGTGGGCGTGGACAACCGCTACCAGCGCGCCGTGGAGCGCGGCGGCAACCCGGCCGCGCGCGCCGTGGTGGACTCCGTGTACGAGGTGTGCGACAAGCCCTGGCGCGGCATCGGCGTGATCCCGGGCAGCGGCCTGCGCATCCGCCCGGAGCTGGCCGCCTATGACGCGGAGAAAAAGTTCCGGGTCACGGACCTGAACCCCACGGAGCCCGAGGTCTGCATCGCCGGCGAGATCCTGCAGGGTCTGAAGAAGCCGCCCGAGTGCCCGGCCTTCGGCACCGAATGCACGCCGCTGACGCCCCTGGGCGCCACCATGGTGTCCAGCGAGGGCGCCTGCGCCGCCTATCACCGTTACCAGAGGGCCCGATCGTGAGCGACCGTCCGGACTTCGAGAAGATGAACTGCCCGCTGCCGCTGACCCTGCACACCACCGTGCAGCTCGCCCACGGCGCCGGCGGCCGGCTGAGCGACGAGCTCATCGACCGCCTCATCCGCCCCCGCTTCGCCAACCCGGAGCTGGACCGGCAGGAGGACCAGGCGGTGCTGGAGGTGCCGGCGGGACGGCTGTCGTTCAGCACGGACACCTTCGTGGTGTCGCCCCTGGAGTTCCCCGGCGGCGACATCGGCGACCTGGCCGTGAACGGCACCGTGAACGACGTGGCCATGGCCGGCGCCGCGCCCATGGCCCTGAGCGTGGGGCTGGTGCTGGAGGAGGGCCTGGAGATCGCGGTGCTGGAGCGCATCCTGGACTCCATGGCCAAGGCCGCGCGCGAGGCCGGCGTGAAGCTGGTCACCGGCGACACCAAGGTGGTGGACAAGGGTTCGTGCGACCGCATGTTCATCAACACGTCGGGCGTGGGCATGGTGCGCCCGGGCGTGGCGCTGGGCGCGGACCGCATCCGGCCGGGCGACGCGCTGCTGCTGTCCGGCACCGTGGCCGACCACGGCATGGCCGTGATGACCGTGCGCGAGGGGCTGAGCTTCCACGCGGGCGTGCGCAGCGACACCTGCGCCCTGAACGGCCTGGTGGGCGATCTGCTGGACGCCGCCCCCGGCCTGCGCGCCCTGCGCGACCCCACCCGCGGCGGCGTGGCGACCACGCTGAACGAGTTCGCGCGAGCGGCGGGCGTGGGCATCCGCATCCGCGAGGACGCCGTGCCCGTGCGCACGGATGTGCGCGCCGCCTGCGAGCTGCTGGGCATCGATCCGCTCTACGTGGCCAACGAGGGCAAGCTCATCGCCGCGGTGCCGGCCGATCAGGCGGACGCCGCCCTGGCCGCCGCCCGCGCGCATCCGCGCGGACGGGACGCCGTGATCCTGGGCGAGGCCGTGGCCGACCACCCCGGCACCGTGAGCGTGGTGACGCCCCTGGGGGCCGAGCGCATCCTGCCCATGCCGGTGGGCGAGCAGCTGCCGCGGATCTGCTAGTTGAACGGGTTCGGGTACGGGTGCCGGAGCGCGAAGTCCGGCATCGGGTCGCCCGGAAGACGCGGCGTCGGGATCGGAGCCCGGACCGCCTCGCCCGTCCCCGCGGCCTCGACCGCCCGCGCCTGAGGATCCCAGACCAGCTCCAGCACGTTGGCCCCGTCGCCGTACGGCAGCCGCGCACGCGGCATCCACAGGCCGCCGTCCCGGTCGCCGATCACCACGTCCACGGCGTTCAGCACCGTGAAGGCGCCGAGCAGCTCCCCGTCGTCGTCGACCATGGGGAGCTCCCCCAGCTCCGCCAGCCCCGGGAAGCGGCGGGGATCGTCCAGGGTCAGCGTGCCGTCGGCGCCGGTGACGCCCACGCCGATCTGGTCCACGTCGTAGAGGAAGGCGTACATGTCCGTGGTGTCGGCGAAGATGACCGCGCCGTCCTGGCGGGCCGTCATGCGGACCTCGAAGTAGCCGGGCGGGACCGGCGCGCCCAGATCCCCGTGGCCGTCCCAGATCAGCATGTGCTCGCCGGCGACGTGGGTCTCCCCCACCGTGAGGTTCCGTACGTGGTCGCCCCGCACGTCCACCACCTCCAGGTCCACCTCGCAGGCCAGGGGCAGCACGAACTCGATCCGCGTGGCGGACTTGGCCCCCGGCCCGGGCTGCAGCGCCTCCGGCAGCGGATCGATGGCGTTCTCCAGGGCCACCTCAAGCCCCGGCACCGGCCGGCCGTCCACGTCCACCACGCGGATCGTCACGGAGAACGGCGCCGGTGCGGCGGGGTCGTCGCCGCAGGCGGACCAGAGCAGCAGGGCGAGCGGGAGGAGCAGGGTGAGGCTTCGCTTCATCGCGGATCCTTTCACGGCGACGCCCCCGGGGACGGTCGTCGCCGGGGCCCCTTGTCCGGGGGCGAGATCCTGAGGTATCGTTGCAGGAGTGTACCAGACCGGGGAGGCCGATCCATGCTCCGAATTCCCATCGCCGCCGCCATCCTCCTGCTCGCCGGCGCCGCCGCCGCGCGTCCCCCCGCCATCCAGGTCTCCTACCCGTCCACCTACGACGCGGAGGAGCTCTCCATCGCCATCGATCCCACGGATCCCGACGTGCTGGTGGCCGGCGGCAACATCGCCTACCGCTTCCGCAGCACGGACGGCGGACTGACCTGGAGCCAGGCCACGCTGAGCTCCACGCTGGGCGTGTGGGGCGATCCGCTGGTGGCGTTCTCGCCGGACGGGCGCTGCCACTTCGCGCATCTGAGCAACCCGGCCGGCGGCTCGTGGCTGGACCGCATCGTGGTGCAGACGTCGCTGGACGGCGGCGCCACCTGGGACGACGGCGTGGGCGTGGGCCTGAACCCGCCCCGCGACCAGGACAAGGAGGACCTGACGGCCGACGACACGGACTCCCCCTGGCGCGGCAACCTCTACCTGGCCTGGACGGAGTTCGACGTCTACGGCAGCAGCGCACCGCAGGACAGCTCCCGCCTGCGCTTCGCCGTGAGCTCCGACCACGGCGCCACCTGGACCGTGCAGACCATCGGCGACGCGGGCGGCGACTGCGTGGACGACGACGCCACCGTGGAGGGCGCCAGCATCGCCGTGGGCCCCCAGGGCGAGGTGTACGTGGCGTGGAGCAGCCACGGCTCCATCGTGATGGACCGCTCGCTGGACGGCGGCCTGACCTTCGGCGCGGACACGGTGATCTGCGATCAGCCCGGCGGCTGGGCCTTCGACGTGCCGGGCATCTACCGCGCCAACGGCTTCGGCACCCTGAGCTGCGACCGCAGCGGCTCGCCGCACCGCGGACGCCTGTCCCTGGTCTTCTCCGACCAGCGCGCCGGAACGGACGACACCGACGTGCTGATCTGCACCAGCGACGACGGCGGCCAGTCCTGGACCGCGCCGCGCCCCGTGCACGCCGTGGGCGCGCCGTCGCACCAGTTCTTCCCGGCCGCCGCCCTGGACCCGCTCACCGGCGACCTGCACGTGGTCTACTACGACCGCGCCGCCACCGCCGGCAACGCCACCGACGTGGTCACGTCCACCAGCCGCGACGGCGGCGCCACGTTCTCCCACGTCACGGTCAGCGACGCGTCCTTCACGCCCAACGGCAACGTGTTCTTCGGGGACTACATCGGAATCGACGCCCGCGGCGGGCGCGTCCATCCGCTCTGGATGAGCATGGACCTGAGCGGCGTTCTGCGCGTGCACACCGCCGCGCTGGACTTCGCCACCGGGGTGGAGCCGGCGGTCCGCCGCGCCATGCTGCTGCAGGGGCCGGCGGTGTCCGCGTCGGGCCGCGCGCGGCTGAGCTTCCGCACCTTCGCGGACGGTCCGGTCAGCCTGGAGATCTTCGATGTGCGGGGGGCGCGCGTGCGCACGCTGGTGCGGGAGGACCGCGCGGCGGGAGCCTACACGGAGGAATGGGACGGACGCGACGCCGCGGGACGCGCCGCGGGCGCGGGCATGTACCTGGCGGTGGTGCGCGCCGGCGCGGAGCAGGCGGTGCGCAAGGTGATCCTCAGCCGCTAGGATTGCGGGGACGGCGACCCCGGCCGCTCGGCCTGGCAGTTCCAGCACACTTCGTAGCTCGCCTCGTTCTCCTCGCGGCACGCGGGGCACAGCCAGAGGGCGCCGTCCGGCGCGGAGGACTCGTCCAGCACCTCGCGCGCCTGCGCCTCCTGCTCGCGCGGCACGATCAGCTTCACGCCCAGGGTGTAGGCCAGGTGGGGGCGCATGCCGCCGCAGTCGTCGCTGGTGACGATGGCCGGGATCCCGGCCGCCTCCAGCCGCGTGCGGTCCATCTCCGCCTCCACCTCGGTGCCGAAGGTCTTCACGACGACCTGGTTGTCGAACATGGGGGTTCCTCCCGGTGCGGGCCTGACGTCGGACGCTCCAGGGTCATGGTAGGCGCGCGGCCCTACTCCGGCCAGTGGAATCGCGCGCGCAGGGCCTCGCGAGCGCGCACGGCGTCGGCGGCGCGGAGCAGCAGCGAGATGCTGTTGACGGAGCTGCCCAGGGCGATCACGTCCACGTCGGCGCCGCCCAGCGCCTCGGCCACCCCCAGCGAGAGGCCGGTGCGCTCGCCGAAGTGGGGCCCGTAGAGGGTCAGCACCGCGGCCGGCTCCACCACGGCGATCTCCGGGGGCGTCCGGTCGTTGCGGATGGACGCCAGCACCTCCAGGCAGCGCTCACGCTCCCCGTCGTTCATGCCCAGGGTCAGGGCCTTGCGGCCGTCGGCGGCGGCGCCCACCTGGAGGAACAGCAGCGGGATGCCGGCGCCGGCGAAGCGCGCCAGCACGCCGCAGGCCTCGCGGCCGCGCCAGGCCACGCCCAGCAGCTCCACGGCGATCAGGCCGTCGCGCTGCAGCAGGCCGCCGCAGGGGATGCGTCCGTCCGTCACGGCTCCTCCGGCGCCGCCGGCAGCGCCAGGGTGAAGGTGGCGCCGGCGCCGGGCCGGCTGGTCACGCTCAGCGTTCCGCCCATGCGCTCCGCGAAGCGCCGCGCGATGGTCAGGCCCAGCCCCGTGCCCAGGGTGCTCGCCTGACGCGCCGCCGCGGAGCGGTAGAACTCCTCGAACACCCGCTCCAGGTCCTCCGGCGCGATGCCGATGCCGTCGTCGGCCACCTGCAGCTTCACGGTCCGCCCCTCGCGCAGGGTGCGCACGCGCACGGCGCCGCCGTCGCGGTTGTAGCGCACGGCGTTGCCCACCAGGTTGCCCACCACGCGCTCCAGCATGGCCTCGTCGCCCAGCACCGTCACGGGCCCCAGCCCGTCGGTCTCCGCGCGCAGGCCGCGGGCCGCCATGGTCTCCGCCTGGTCCGCCAGCGCGCGCTTGGCGATGAGGCACAGGTCCACCGGCAGCGAGGCCGCCGGCACCCCCATGCGCCCCCGCGTGAGCTCCGCCAGATCCTTGACGATGGCCAGGGCCTGCTGCAGCCGCGCCACCGCGCGCCCCAGCAGGTCGTCGGCCTCGGGCGGCAGCGCGCCGGCGCCCAGCTCGCGCCCCGCCTCCACCGCGCTCTGGGCGGTGACGATGGGCGACTTCACCTCGTGGGTCACGAAGCGGAAGAAGTCCACCTGCGCCTCCGCCGCCTTCTCCAGCCCGCGCTGGCGCTCCAGCAGCTCGTCGCGGATGGCGCGGTTGTGCGCCATGATCTGCGAGCCGATGAGCGCCGCCGCCAGCAGCACCAGCCACATGGCTCCCAGCGACATGAGCACGTACACGGTCTCGTGGGTCATGGCGTGGGCGCCCACCAGGTGATGGTGCGTGAGCCAGCCGCGGTTCTCCCCCAGCGCCAGCAGGGTGTAGAGCCCGCCCGCCAGCGCGGCGATGCGGTACACCTCGCCCCCGCGCAGCAGCAGGCTGGCGATGAACACGTGGATGATCACGATGAACTGGAAGGGGTTCTCCACGCCGCCGCTGGCGTGCAGCACCAGCATGAGCAGGCCCAGATCCACGGCCATCTGCAGCTTGACCCAGAGCAGCTCGTCGGCCATGTCCCGGGGCGGCGTGGCGCGGTTGCGCGCGCGGTAGCCCAGGTTGGCCAGCAGGAGCAGCAGGCCCGCGGCCGCGAGCTGACGCAGCGGCAGCTCCAGCCGCGCGGCGGCCGCCGCCGCGGTGAACGCGGCCACCGCCCCCGCCGCACCCCAGCGGAGGCGGATGAACCAGTCGGCGCGCTTGCGCAGGCTCGCCGCGGAGACGAAGTGGCCCGACGCCTCCGGGATCGGCGCGCCCGCCCGTGCGAGCGGCGCCATGACGCTAGATCCTCGCCGGCAGGTGCCGCCGCACCTCGTCGATGAGCTGCCGCGGCCCGATGGGCTTCTCCAGGTAGGAGTCCACCGGCAGGAAGTCGGCGTCCTTGGCCGGATCGAAGCTGAACCCCGTGCGGTCTCCCACCGCGGTCAGCATGACGATGGGGATGCGCTTGGTCGCGTCGGACTGACGCAGGGCGTAGGCCACCTGGAACCCCTCGTCCACCTGGCCCATCATCACGTCCAGCAGGATGAGGTCCGGCGCGTGCTCGCGCGCCAGGGCCAGCCCGCGTTCGCCGCTCTGGGCGTCCAGCACCTCGTAGCCCTCCTTCTCCAGCGTCACGCGGATGATCTCCACCAGGTCGATGTCGTCGTCCACCACCAGGACGGTCTGCTTGGCCATGTCTATCCTTCCTCCGCTCGGATGAGAGCCGCCGCCCGGGGCACCGCCGCCGCCACCGCGTCGGACAGTCCCGCGCCCAGCTCCACGCGTTCGGGTTCCACGCCGATGATCGTCACGTCGTCCGGCATCACGCCCAGGGTCCGCGCCATGGAGAAGGCCTCCGCCAGCCCGAACCCGTGCATGGACAGGTGGTCCCAGCCGATGCGCAGCTCCACGTCCTCGGGCCCGAACCGCACCACGCTGCCCGGCGGCAGCCCCATGCCCGCGGCGTCCACGATCACGTGGCGCTCCCCGGGCCGGAAGTGGTCCAGCAGGGCCAGGGCGTCGGTGTGCACGTCCACCAGCTCCAGGCCGGGCGGGGGGCCGTCGCCGCGCAGATGCGCCAGGACCGCGGCGGCCACGCCGTCGTCGCCGTAGGCCGGGTTCCCCACCGCCATCACCACCGTCATGCCGTCACTCCTTGAAATGCACGTCCAGCAGATGCACCGAGCAGGAGATGCACGGGTCGTACGCCCGCACGAGCATCTCCAGCAGCAGCGTGATCTCCTCCTTGGACCGGTCCATCACCTCGGGCACCAGCTTGACCATGTCGTCGTCGATGTTGGCCAGGTTCTGCCCCGTGGGGATGATGCAGTTGGCCTTCTCGATGCAGCCCTTCCGGTCGTAGCTGTACTCGTGGTAGAGGATGCCGCGGGGCACCTCGGTGGCCCCCACGCCGGTGCCGAAGCGCGTGGGCTCCTGGTTGGGGGCCTCGTCCTTCAGCCCCCGGTCCAGCAGCCGGTCGATGATCGCCACGGCGTCCAGGGCGCAGTGCCCCGCCTCCACCACCTGGGCGATGGTGTTCATGTACGGGTTGCAGCAGCCGGGCTTCAGGCCCAGGGCGTCGGCGGCCTGCAGGGCCTCGGGGCAGAGGCGGTCGTGGTTGTTGTTCCAGCGCGCCAGGGCGCCCACCATGAAGCTGCTGCGCGCGGCGCGGCAGTGCTTGCTGGTGCTGTGCTCCACCACGAACTCGTTGGTCATGCGCCGGTACTCGGTGTCGGGCACGCGGCCGGTGTCGGTGCTGCAGATGTCGCCGTCGTAGAGGGCGTAGTCGTGGTCGCTGCGCAGGGAGATGAACTCGGTCTCGCGGGTGAAGTCCGGGATCTGCGCGGCCAGGGCCCCCATGGTCTCCACGGTGGCCAGGAAGTCCGGCACCATGTCCTCCACCAGGCGGCGGCGCAGGTCCGCAAGGGCCGCGGCCGTGGGGATGCTGGTGAACCCGCCCGGCACCGGCGTGATGGGGTGCACGGCGCGCCCGGAGACCACGTCGCCGATGTCGTTGGCGAGGCGCTTCATGCGCAGGGCGCGCTTGACCACGTCGGGATGGCTTTCGATCAGCGGGAACACCGAGCCCACCTTCAGCAGGTCCGGCGCCGCCAGGAAGTAGGCGTGCAGCACGTTGCTCTGCAGCGTGGCGCCGTGGATGCACAGCTTGCGCAGCAGCTCGGTCTGCTCGCTCACCTCCAGGCCCAGGGCCTGCTCGGTGGCCTTGAGCGAGGTGATCTGATGGCCCAGGGAGCAGATGCCGCAGATGCGCGAGGTGATGATGGCCGCCTCGTGGAAGCTGCGCCCCTTGAGCATGGCCTCGAAGTAGCGCGGCGCCTCCACGATCTCCAGCCGGGCCGACTCCAGCCGGCCCCGCTTCATGTCCACCACGATGTCGCCGTGGCCTTCCACGCGCGTGAGATGCTTGACGCGGATGTTCAGGTCGACGCTCATGCGCGCACCCCCTCGAGCTGGTTGGCGTTGAAGAGCTGCAGGCGCTTGCGGGCCTCCACGGCCGCCAGGCCGTGCTCCACCAGGATGTCCCGCATGCCCGCCAGGTTGGGATCGTCCACGAAGCCGCGGCAGCCGGTGCAGGACTGGCCCACGCCCGGGCAGTGGGCGCCGCAGCCCGAGCGCGTGACCGGGCCCAGGCAGACCAGGCCGCGCGCCGCCACGCACTCGTTCTCCGCCAGCTTGCACTCCACGCAGACGGCGTGGCCCGGCACGATGGGCGCCTTGCCCATGACCAGCGACGTGAAGACCTTCAGGAACTCCTTCTGTGTCATGGGGCAGCCGCGGATCTTGTGGTCCACCTTCACCACGGCGTCCAGGGGCAGGGCCGGCAGCGTGGGGAACAGGTACTTGTCCTCCCCGTAGACCTCCTCGCGCACCCACTCGATGGCGTGGAGGTTCTTCATGCCGTTGATGCCGCCGGAGCAGGCGCAGGCCCCCACCGCCACCAGCACCTTGGCCTTGCGTCGCACCTCGTGGATGCGGCGGATGCAGTCCGGCGTTGAGAGCGAGCCCTCCACGAAGGCGATGTCCAGCTCGTCGGCCTGACCGTCCATGGCCTCGCGCCACTCCACGATCTCCACGTGCTCCAGGATGTCCAGGAGCTGATCCTCGAAGTTCAGGTGGTTGAGCTCGCAGCCCTCGCAGCCGGTGAAGTCGAAGATGCCCACCTTGGGTTTCGCCATCACAACGCCTCCTGCATGCGCTTCAGTTCGGGGTAGTGGTACACGGGCCCGTCCTGGCACACGTACGAGCCGTTGATCTGGCAGTGGCCGCACTTGCCCACGCCGCACTTCATGCGCCGCTCCAGCGACATCCAGATCTGCTCCTCCTCCAGCCCGCGCGAGAGCAGCGCCAGCAGGGCGAAGCGGTACATGACCGGCGGGCCGCAGACCAGCACGCGGGTGTCCGCCAGGTCCAGGTCCAGGCCGGGGATCAGGGTGGTGATGACGCCGGTGTTGCCGGTCCAGACCGCGGAGCCGCGGTCCACGGTCACGCGGAGCTCCACGGAGGGATCGTCGTCCCAGGCCTCCAGCTCGTCGGTGAACAGCAGCTCCCGGTCCGAGCGGGCGCCGTAGCAGATGATCAGCCGGCCGAACTCCTCGCGGCGGTCCAGCACGTACTGGATCATGCTGCGCATGGGCACCAGGCCGATGCCGCCGGCCACGATCAGCACGTCCTTGCCGCGGAACCGCTCCAGGGGCACGCCGCGCCCGAAGGGCCCGCGCACGCCCATGGTCTCGCCGGGCAGCAGCCGCTCCAGCATCTCGGTCAGCATGCCCACGCGGCGGATGCCCAGCTCGAAGGCGCCGCGCCGGGTGGGCGAGCTGGAGACGGAGAACGGGGCCTCGCCGCAGCCGAACAGGGACACCTCCACGAACTGGCCGGGCTGATGGCCCAGGTCGGCGCCGCCGGGCAGCACCACCTCGTAGAGGGTCTCCTGGTCCGTGAGCCTCCTCACGTCGCGCACCTCGGCCATGACCGGGGTGTAGAGGTCGCGGGCCTGGGGCAGGATCCTGATGTCGCTCATGAGTCCTCCTCGCGGCCGCTAGGCGGGCACGGCGTCCCGGTTGTGGTCGTTGACCAGACGGTTGACGATCTGCACGATGCTGATGCCCGCGGTGCAGGCCTGCATGCAGCGACCGCAGCCCACGCACCAGGGCTGGCCGGTCTGGTCGGAGATGTACTTGAACTTGCGGTACACGCGGTGGCGCTGGCGGGCGGCCGTGTCCTCGCGGAACACCTCGCCGCCGGCCACCTCGCTGAAGCGACGCAGCATGCAGCCGTCCCAGGCGCGCTCGCGGCTGCCGTGGGTCACGGTCACGTCCACCGTGTCCTCCACGTCGAAGCAGTAGCAGGTGGGGCACACCAGGTTGCAGGTGCCGCAGCCCACGCAGGCGTCGGCGGTCTCGGCCCACACCTCGTGGTCCCAGCTGTCGTCGAAGACCTTGCTCAGCCGGTCCTGGGGCACGTACACGTGCTGATGGAAGGCGGGCGAGGGAATCTCCGCTCCGTGCCACTGGGGCAGATCCAGGCCCCGCAGCAGGGCGGCGCCGGCCTCGGTCAGCACGCGCACCACGTAGGCGTCGTAGTTGCGGGTCAGGAACACGTCGCAGCCGGAGGGATCGCGGCTGTCGATGCCCACCGAGCCGGAGAAGTGCCAGCGGTCGGGCTCGAAGGACACCCCCACGAAGAGCGCGTTCTGCCGGCGCGTGAGGTAGTTCAGCTCCGGCTGCCCCTCGCGGAAGTTGTGGTCCAGGCGCTGGACGGCGGCCATGTCGTAGGAGTGCACGCCCAGGAAGATCGCGTCGCTGGGCTTGGGCGCCGCCGGCTGGAAGCTGCGGTCCATCATGTTGAACGACAGCAGCTTCTCCTGGGGGGGCAGGAAGTACTTCTTCACGGAGTGGAGCGTGCGGTCGTAGTCCAGGACCACGGCCGCGGGGTCCTCCACGCGGGCGAAGGCGAAGGAGCAGGCCCCCTTGCGGTGCGGGGCGTAGACCGGCCGTTGCGCGGCCAGATGGGCGACGAACTCCGTCACCCGGCTCCGGTCGAGGCGGAAAGCGTTCATCCTGCGTCTCCTTGGCACGTTGCGGACGTCGGATCTGCCGATGCCTGAACGGTTGCCTGCAGCGCAGGAGTTGTCAAATAATTATCAACTGCTTCGCCATCTCGATGATTATGAATTGCGATATCTGTTTGTAAGGAGAACGCACCAAGGCCCGCCCCTGACGGAGCGGGCCTTGGCGGACCTCGCGGATCCGGAGCCTAGATCTTGGTCAGCAGCGGCGCGATCACCACGCTGATCACCGACATCAGCTTGATCAGGATGTTCAGGCTGGGGCCCGCGGTGTCCTTGAAGGGATCGCCCACGGTGTCGCCCACCACCGCGGCCTTGTGGGCGTCGCTGCCCTTGCCGCCGTGGTGGCCGCCCTCCACGTACTTCTTGGCGTTGTCCCAGGCGCCGCCGGCGTTGCTCATGAAGATGGCCAGCAGCACGCCCGAGGCGGTCACGCCCGCCAGCAGGCCGCCCAGCATGGCGGCGCCGCCCAGGAAGCCCACGGCCACCGGCGCGATGACGGCCAGCAGGCCCGGCACCACCATCTCCTTGATGGCGGCGGCGGTGCTGATGTCCACGCAGCGGCGGAAGTCGGCGGTGGCCTTGCCCTCCATCAGGCCGGGGATGTCGCGGAACTGGCGGCGCACCTCCTCGATCATGGAGAAGGCGGCGCGGCCCACGGCGTTCATGGCGAAGCTGCTGAACAGGAACGGCAGCATGGCGCCCAGCAGCAGGCCCACCAGGACCTTGGGGTCCATGATGTTGATGGCCTCCAGACCCACGATGTGCTGGAAGGCGGCGAACATGGCCAGGGCCGTCAGGGCCGCCGAGCCGATGGCGAAGCCCTTGCCGATGGCCGCGGTGGTGTTGCCCACGGCGTCCAGCTTGTCGGTGCGGCCGCGCACCTCGGGCCCGAGGCCCGCCATCTCGCTGATGCCGCCGGCGTTGTCGGCGATGGGGCCGTAGGCGTCCACGGCCAGCTGGATGCCCGTCGTCGAAAGCATGCCCAGAGCCGCGATGGCGATGCCGTACAGCCCCGCCACCGAGTAGGCCACCAGGATGGTGGCGCTCAGCACCACGATGGGCAGCGCCGTGGACAGCATGCCCAGGGCCAGGCCCGCGATGATGTTGGTGGCCGACCCCGTCTCCGAGGCCTTGGAGATGCTCTGCGCCGGCTTGCGCTCGTCGCTGGTGTAGTACTCGGTGATCAGGCCGATGGCGATGCCGCCGGCCAGGCCGGCGATGGTGGCCCAGAACACGCCCATGGCCTTGTCGGCGGGCAGGAACTGCTGGATCACGAAGTAGGAGGCGATGAGCATGAGGATGCCCGCGCCGAAGGTGCCCGTGTTGAGGGCCGCCTGCGGGTTGCCGCCCTCCTTGGTGCGCACGAAGAACGTGCCGATGATGCTCACCACGATGCCCACGGCCGCCAGCACCAGCGGCAGCAGCACGGCGTTCAGGCTGCCGGGCAGGAAGGCCACGCCCAGGATCATGGCGCCCACGATGGACCCGATGTAGCTCTCGAAGAGGTCCGCGCCCATGCCGGCCACATCGCCCACGTTGTCGCCCACGTTGTCGGCGATCACGGCGGGGTTGCGCGGATCGTCCTCGGGGATGCCGGCCTCCACCTTGCCCACCAGGTCGGCGCCCACGTCGGCCGCCTTGGTGTAGATGCCGCCGCCCACGCGGGCGAACAGGGCGATGGAGCTGGCGCCCAGCGAGAAGCCCGAGAGCACCTGCAGGATGCGCTCGATGTCCCAGCCGGCCTGGCCGTCGAACATGCCGAAGTAGAGGATGAACAGGGCGCTCAGTCCGGTCACGCCCAGGCCCACCACGCTCATGCCCATCACGGTGCCGCCGCTGAAGGCCACGGCCAGCGCGCCGGTGAGGCCCTCGCGGGCGGCGCTGGTGGTGCGCACGTTGGCCTTGGTGGCGATCTTCATGCCGAAGAAGCCGGCCAGGCCGGAGCAGATGGCGCCGATGACGAACGAGACGCCGATCAGGGCATGGCTGTTGGCCAGGCTGCTGTTGCCGAAGGCCAGCAACGCGCCCACGATGACCACGAAGAGCGCCAGCACGCGGTACTCGCGGTTCAGGAAGGCCATGGCGCCTTCCTGGATGTGCCCGGCGATGATGGTCATGGTTTCGTTGCCGGCGTCCTGGCGGCTCACCCAGTTCGATTTGATCAGGGCGAAGACCAGCGCCAGAACCCCTGCGGCGGGGATCAGGTAGATCATGCTGTCCATGAGAGGGTGTCTCCTTGCGACCGGAAGAGACGTGAGCGTTTAGCGCGGCGACGGACGCGGTTGCGACGGCGTCCCCCGCCCCTCGGCGAGACGGCCCGGGGCCGAGGCCCGGCGGGCAAACGAACGCGGCGGCTTTGGGGGCCGTCGCGTCGAGCGGGGCTAGTCTAGGAGAATCCTGACCTGTTGACAAGACTTTGGTTGTGCCTCTGAAAATGTGCCCGGCCTGTTCTTCGCAACAGGCCAGGCATGGAAACACGACGCCCCGGCTGGCACCCACCCCACTGCCCCAACCCGACCTGCAAGCACCACAACGGCTTGGCCGTAGGCTGGCGCTATAAGAGACGCGGTTTCTTCCTGCGCCGCATCCGCCCCTACCGTATCCAGCGGTTCACATGTCTGAGCTGCGGCCGCAACTTCAGTAGCCAGACTTTCTCCACCACCTACTGGCAGAAGCGGCCCGAGTTGGATGCGAAGATCCTGCTGATGACGGTCGGCTGTATGGCCAACCGGCAGATCGCCCGGGCACTGCGGGCGGCGCCGTCGACCATCGACCGACATATCGCGCGGTTCGGCCGGCACTGCATGGTGTTGCATATGAAGCTGTTAGAGGGGGTGCCTACAAACGTGCGATCGCTGAGATCCGTTGCCGCGTTCGGCACCACGTGACCTCGAGCAAGGACCATCGCGACAAGCACAACCCGTTGTGGGAAGTGAACCTTGCCGACCTCATGATCCGCCACAGCACCGCCGCCCACAAGCGCGAGACCATCGCGTGGGTGAAGCGAAGACAGAGCTCTGCGGAGCGGTTGTCGATCTTCATGGTGTGGCGGAATCTGATGAAGAAGCGGTGGGAGAAGGGGCCGGCGGTATCGTCAGGAATGCTGAAGGGGGTGGCGGATCGGCTCTGGTCGGAAAGGGATGTGTTGAGAGAGCGGTTGTTCAGGACGCGGATCGCTCTGCCGGAAGTGTGGGGAAGCTATTATCAACGATCAATCACAACGGTTGGATTGGGACTCAATCGTCGCCACATGCTGACGTACGCCTATTGAAGCAGGCGCCCACCCGAAGGTGGGCGCCCATGGAGATCAGGCACAGTTTCGGCGGCACAACTTACTTGCCCTCCACTTCCAGGAGCTCGACGTCGAAGTAGAGGGTAGCATTAGGCGGAATGGCCGCCCCCGCCCCCCGCGCCCCGTAGCCCAGCGACGGCGGGATGATGAGCGTGCGCTTGCCGCCCACCTTCATGCCCTCCACGCCCTGGTCCCAGCCCGGGATCACCATGCCGGCGCCCAGCTGGAAGCCGAAGGGCTGGCCGCGGTTGAGGGAGCTGTCGAAGGGCTCGCCCTTCTTGGCGCCGTCCTCGTAGAGCCAGCCGGTGTAGTGGACCTTGACGCCGTCGCCGGCCTCGGCCACCGCGCCGTCGCCCACCGCGTTGTCGATGATCTCCACCGTGGGGATGTCCACCAGCTCCACCTCGAAGAACAGCGTGGCGTTGGGCGGGATGGCGTCGCCGGCGCCGCGGGCGCCGTAGCCCATGTCGGGGCTGATCACGAGCTCGCGCTTGCCGCCCACCTTCATGCCGGGGATGCCCTCGTCCCAGCCGCGGATCAGGCGGCCCACGCCCACCGGGAAGGAGATGGGCTGGCCGTGCTTCAGGGAGCTGTCGAAGGGCTCCTCGGCCTTCACGCCGTCGTTGTACACCCAGCCGGTGTAATGGACGGTGATCACGTCGCCCTTGGCGGCTTCCTGGCCGCTGCCCACGACGACGTCCTTCACGGTCAGACCTTCCATCAGCACACGCTCCTCGTTGGTGGCGGGGGCGGCGTCGTCCTTGGCGGCGACGTCGTCTCCCTTGCAGCCCACCAGGACGAGGGCGGCCAGGGTCAGGGACAGGATCAGGTTCCAGCGCTTCATCGGATACTCCATCGAAAGCGGGGATCGGGCCCGGCTTGCGGGCAAGGGTGGCGCCAACATAGGGGACCTGCGGCGATCTGCCAAGGGCGGGTTGGGGTCAGCGGCCGCCGCGCAGCAGGAGCAGGCAGCGGGCCAGCCCACCGGCGGCGTACAGGCCGTGGGCCAGGATCACGGCCCGGGCGGCGCCGTCGGCACCCTGCGTCGGGATCCAGAGGCGGCCCAGCAGCAGGGCGGCGGCGGCGGCGGCGGCCAGGGGGATCAGGGCGCCCCGGGCGCGGTCGGCGGCGATCTGGGCCTCGTGCAGCAGGACCCCCACGCCCAGCAGGCCGTAGGCGGGGAAGAGCCAGCGGGCCAGGCCGGCGGCGTCGGCGAACCCGGCGCCGAACAGCCGGGGCAGCAGCCAGGGGCCCGCCGCCGCGCCCGCGGCCGCGCCCGCCGCCCAGAGCAGCGCGGCGCCGCCCAGCAGCCGGCGCAGCGAGGCCGCGTACGCCGCGGGGCCGTCCGCCCAGGCCCGGGCCAGGCGCGGGAGCAGGGCGCCCAGCACCACCTCCGCCCCCACCACCAGCGGAAAGGCCAGCTTGGCGGCTGCGGCGTAGCGGCCGGCGTCGGCGGGCAGGGCCCACACGCCGAGCAGAAGCAGGTCCACGTTGAACAGGAGTCGACGTCCCAGGTGGGCGCCGCCGATGGGCGCGGCGCCACGCAGCAGGGCCCGCGCGGCATCGGTCCCCGGCCACCGCGGCGCCAGCGGCCCGCCCACGCGCGCGCGCACCAGGCGCCAGACCAGGGCGTCGCCCGCGATCAGGGAGATCAGATACAGCAGCGGGATCCAGCGCCGCAGCGGCTGGCCGGCGGCGCCGTCGAGCCCCCCGGCCAAGGTCACCACCAGCGCGGCGTAGACCAGGCTGCGCGCCGCGCGGCCCACCCCGGCGATCCAGGGCAGGCCGCGGGCCAGGGCCACCCAGTCCAGCATGAAGGCCTGGGGCAGCAGGGCCAGCAGGTAGAGGCGGAAGACCGCGGGGTCATGGGCATGGGCGGGCAGCAGCGTCAGCAGGGGCAGCCCCAGCAGCAGGCCCGCGCCGGCCAGCAGCAGCAGCAGGCCGCCGTGGCCGCGCACGGCGGCGCGCGCGGCTTCGGCGTCGTCCAGACGCGAGACCTCCCGCACCCCGTGGGTGAACAGGCCCAGCTCCGTGCCCACCAGCAGGTAGGACACGGCGGCCACCGCGATCTGGAGCAGGCCGAAGTCGGCGGCGCCCAGCAGCCGCGCCGTCCAGGCCAGGGCCGCCAGGTTGGCGAGCTGCGCCAGGAGCTGCCCGCCGATCAACGCGCCGGCGTCGCTCCAGACGCCGCGGCCGCCGGCGTGGGGCCGGCGGCCGGGACGGGTTCCGGGGCGGGCGCGGGCGCCCATGTCAGGCGCGGGGCCCCGTGGCGAAGATGGTGCGGCGGTTGCGCTCCACGTACTCCCAGACGAAGGCCAGGACCACGCCCCCGAACAGCGCCGCCGCCGTGAGGAGGCCCGCCGCCCGCGACTTGCGCGGCCGCACCGGCTTGTCGGTCACGGCGATCTCGCCCACCTTCTCCAGCGACGTCAGCACGTCCAGGCGCGACTGCAGCAGTCGGATCTCGTCGTCGATGTCCACCACCTCCTGCTCCAGGGCCCGGTCGCGGTTGAGCTCCTTCTCCATGATCTTCAGCCGCACCAGCTCCTTGCGGTTGGCCAGATCGAAGCGCTGGGTCAGCAGGGAGGCCTGGTGGCGCAGGTCCTCGGCGCGGTTGGTGGCGCGCAGGTCCACGGCCTGGAGCTTGTCGTCCCAGACCTCGGCCTCCAGCTCCAACGACTTGACGAGCAGCTCGCCGGTCATGGCCGTCTTGTCCTGCAGGAGCTCCCACCACGGCAGAGGCTGCACGCCGTCGGCCGGCGCGGCGGCCAGCAGCGAGTCGCGCGCGCTCTCGCGGGCCTCCTTCCGCTGGAGGCGGTCCAGCAGGCCGTTCATCTCCTCCAGGCCGCGGGTCACGTCGCCCACGCCGGACTCCAGCTCGTCGGCCTTCAGGGCGCGCTGCTCCATGAGGACCGCGTGCTCGCGGATCTTCAGGTCCAGCACCTTCTCCTCCACCTTGATCTGCTCCAGCTCCCGCTGGGCGCGCTCGATCTCGATGTTGAGCAGGGCCCGCTTCACGTCGATGTTCTCGCGGTCGTTGGCGAACTGGTCGATCTGGTTGCGCAGGTTGGCCCGCGCCAGCGAGATGCTGTTGCCCACGCTGTTGATCTCGGCGTAGCGGTTGAAGGTGCCGATGGACGCCTCCAGCACCGTGCGCGCCTCCGTCGGATCCACGTGCAGCATGTTCAGGGTGATCACGTCGCCGCCCTGCACGCCCACGCCGCGGGGGATGAACTCGGCGTCGATCAGCGGCACCGGCGAACCCGTCGGCCAGCCCAGGCTGTCCCGCACGCCCTTGGCGTACAGGATCTGGCTGTACCACTTCACCACGTCCTTGATCAGCCAGGAGCGCTCCGGATTGCCGTTGGCCTGGTAGTTGGTGATGCCCGGCCGCACGGTGGCGGTGGCCCGGTACAGGGGTTTGACCACGATGCCGTAGGCGATGCCCGCCGCCAGCCCCGCCAGCGTGATCAGCAGGATCATCACCTTGCGGCGCCAGAGGATGTTGAGGATCTCCGCCAGCGAGAGGAAGTCGTCGCGGGGCGGGGTCCCTCCAGCCGCCGGGACGGAAGCGTCTTGAGTCACGGATCCCTCCTCGGAATCATGTGCGGGCTCAGCCCAGGATCTTGGCCAGGCGCGCGGCCGACGCGCCCTCCACGGCCTCGTGGAGCGACGTGCCGTG
>Ga0209607_1001406_pt1 | contig 20177 bp, 12 predicted proteins | sample AD_UKC117_MetaG_FD_184413 | JGI IMG/M metagenome (GOLD analysis project Ga0209607, IMG submission 184413) | Active sludge microbial communities of municipal wastewater-treating anaerobic digesters from Hong Kong - AD_UKC117_MetaG (SPAdes)... | ecosystem: Engineered > Bioreactor > Anaerobic >... | reverse complement strand
TCCAGCCCTCTCCCGCTGGCGCACCAAAATCGCGGCCAGGCGCCAAGTCCAAGCCGAAATACAGCATGGCCCTGCATTCCTTCACACGCTCTCAGCCTTTCTGCCTGGCCAGGGCGGCAGCCCGGATCGCCGAGAGCGACTGGCGCGGCGTGATCGCCTCCTGATCCATGACGATCTCGATGAGCGCCGGCCGATCGGCGGCGAGCGCCTGTGCGAACGCCGGGGCGAACGCCTCGGTGCGCTCGACCCGGAGCCCCAGGGCACCGTGGGCCTCGGCGAGCCTGGCGAAATCGGGGTTGGCGAGCTCCGTGCCGTAGACCCGCGTCGGGTACTCGCGTTCCTGGTGCATGCGGATCGTGCCGTACATGCCGTTGTTGAAGACCAGGATACGATGGCGAGGCGCTGCTGGCAGGCGGTCGCCAGCTCCTGCCCGGTCATCAAAAAGCAGCCGTCGCCGGCGAAGCAGACGACCGGCCGGTCGGGGTGGGCGAGCTTGGCGGCGATCGCCGCCGGCAGGCCGTAGCCCATCGAGCCGGAGGTCGGGGCGAGCTGCGAGCGGAAGGCCCGGTAGCTGTAGAAGCGGTTGCACCAGGCCGAGTAGTTGCCGGCACCGTTGGTGACGATGGCCTCGGCCGGGAGGGTCGCACGCAGCTCGGCCATGATCGCCGGCATCTGCACGTTGCCCGGTATTTCCAGCGGAGCGATGTTCTCGAGATAGGCGGCATGGCCGTCGGCGGTGCCGAGCGCCCAGGTCCGGCTGGCGAGCGGCCCGCGTGCCGCCAGGGCCTCGACGAAAGGCCCGGGGCTCGCCTGGATCAGGAGGTCCGGCTGGTAGACCCGACCGAGCTCCTCCGGCCCGTTGAGCACCTGGATCATGCGCTGCTTCGGTCGTGGCAGGCCGAGCCTGGTGTAGCCGTCGCTCGTCATCTCGCCGAGCCGGGCACCGATGACCAGGAGGAGATCGGCATGGTCGAGCCGCTCGAGCAGCTTCGGGTTGGCGCCGATGCCGATGTCACCGACATAGCAGCGATGCGTGTTGTCGAGGTAGTCCTGGCGGCGGAAGCCGACGGCGGTCGGCAGGTCGTTCGCCTCGACGAACCGGCGCAATGCCGTCACCGCATCCTGGTCCCAGCCGCCGCCGCCGAGGATGACGAGCGGCCGCTCGGCCTCGCCGAGCCAGGTCATGGTCGTCTCGACCGCTGCCGGGTCGGGATGGGCCCGCACCTGCTGCCAGGGCCGGCCGGGCTCGGTCATCACCTCGTCGGTCAGCATGTCCTCGGGCAGGGCCAGGACCACCGGCCCCGGCCGGCCGGTGGTGGCGGTCATGAAGGCGCGGTGCAGATATTCCGGGATCCGCCGCGCATCCTCGATCTCGGCGACCCATTTGGCGATGCCGCCGAACATCTGCCGGTAGTCGACCTCCTGGAAGGCCTCGCGGTCGCGCGCCTCGCGGGCGATCTGGCCGACCAGCAGGATCATCGGTGTCGAATCCTGGCGGGCGATATGGACCCCGGCCGACGCATTGGTGGCACCCGGCCCGCGGGTGACGAAGCAGACGCCCGGCCGCCCGGTGAGCTTGCCATCGGCTTCCGCCATCATCGCGGCACCACCCTCCTGGCGACAGATGACGAAGGCGATGTCGTTGCGGCCATGCAGCGCGTCGAGCGCTGCCAGATAGCTTTCGCCGGGCACGCCGAAGATCCGATCGGTGCCGTGCCGCACCAGCTCGTCGATCAGGATCTCGCCGCCGGAGCGTCTCGTCGTCGTCATCCGTTCCTCCTGTCGGGTCGCGGCCCGTCCCAGCCTCGGCACTTGCCCGTCCGCACGACTTGCCCGGATCGGCCCGCCGCCGCAAGCCTCGGCAGGTGATCCACACCGCTGCCCGGCACAACCGACAGGGCGACCTTCCCCGGCCGGGTTCGCTGATGGGGCGATCAAGCTGCTTTACAATTCGGTAACTTTGACGGCATATCCTCGGGACTATCGACACCATCCACCCGGGTTGCCGGCCAGGATGATGCCGGCAAAGGTGGTCATGACGATGCACGGGCACGACACTCGGGGTCTTCGGCAAGCGGCAAGCACCGCTGTCGCCGGCCTGTGCGCGCCGCTCGCTGACCGGGTTCTCTCGCTGCGGCTTCGACTTACCTGCCCCTGAGCCCGCCCGTTCGAACACGCGTGCGCTCAGGGGTCGAGTTCGAACCGCAACGTCAGCCACGCACGAGAGCCAGCATCATGAGCACCAAGCCGACGAGCAACGACCACGGCACTGGCGTACGCGCCGCCGCCACCGCGGCGGCCGAGGGCGATCGCATCATCATCTTCGACACCACGCTGCGCGACGGCGAGCAGTCGCCCGGCTGCTCGATGACCACGCCCGAGAAGATCCAGGTCGCCGACCTCCTGGAGAGCATGGGAGTCGATGTCATCGAGGCCGGCTTCCCGATCGCCTCGCAGGGTGATTTCGAGGCCGTCCGGGCGATCGCCGGGCGAGTCAAGGAGAGTGTCGTCTGCGGCCTCGCCCGCGCTGCCATCGGCGATATCGACCGGGCCGCCGAGGCGCTGCAGCCGGCGGCGCGAAGCCGCATCCACACCTTCATCGGCACCTCGCCGCTGCACCGCCAGTTCCAGCTGCAGCTGGACCAGGATCAGGTGCACGAGCGTGTCGCCGCCAGCGTCACCCGGGCGCGCTCCTACACGGACGACGTCGAGTGGAGTGCGATGGATGCATCGCGCACCGAGCACGACTTCCTCTTCCGCTGCATCGAGACCGCGATCGAGTGCGGCGCCACGACCATCAACATCCCCGACACGGTGGGCTACGCCTATCCGGAGGAGTTCGCCGACCTGATCCGACTGATCCGGAGCGCCGTGCCCAACATCGACAAGGCGGTTCTCTCGGTCCACTGCCACAACGACCTGGGCCTTGCCGTCGCCAACAGCCTGCGCGCCGTGCAGGCGGGTGCGCGGCAGATCGAGTGCACGATCAACGGCATCGGCGAGCGCGCCGGCAACTGCGCGCTCGAGGAGGTGGTCATGGCGGTCCGGACCCGCCCCGACCAGCTGCCCTACGCGAGCCGCATCGACACCACCAAGATCATGCAGGCCTCGCGGCTGGTCTCGGCGATCACCGGCTTCAACGTGCAGCCGAACAAGGCGATCGTCGGCGCCAACGCCTTCGCCCACGAGAGCGGCATCCACCAGGACGGGATGCTGAAGAATGCCCAGACCTACGAGATCATGCGGCCCGAGGACATCGGCCTCGTCAAGTCGAGCCTGGTGATGGGCAAGCATTCCGGCCGGCACGCCTTCAAGACCAAGCTGAAGGAGCTGGGCTACGAGCTCGGCGACAATGCGCTCGAGGATGCCTTCGCCCGTTTCAAGGCCCTGGCCGACAAGAAGAAGGAGATCTTCGACGAGGACCTGGTGGCGCTGGTCGACGAGGAGATCGCCACGGGCGACCAGACCATCCGCTTCGTCCGCCTGCTCGTCCAGTGCGGCTCGGACATCGCCCCGAAGGCCGAGATGACGCTGTCCATCGACGGTGTCGAGAAGTCGGCGGCGGCGACGGGCGACGGGCCGGTCGATGCGACCTTCAACGCGATCAAGGCTCTCTACCCGCACGACGTGCTGCTGCCGCTCTTCCAGATCCACGCGGTGACCGGCGGCACCGATGCCCAGGCGATCGTCACGGTGCGGCTCGAGGAGGATGGCCGCACGGTCAACGGCCAGTCGGCCGACACCGACACGCTGGTCGCCTCGGCCCGCGCCTACATCGCGGCCCTGAACAAGCTCCTGACCAAGCGTGGTCGTCACGCGCCGGCCGCGCTGTCGGCGTGAGGCTGGCGGGCTTGGCTCGGCTCTCCCTGGGGACCGCGGCGCGCCAGCCCGCCACTCGCCTCCGCGTCAGTATCCCGATCATCGTTGACGGGGGTGCCTCGGCACCCCCGTTGCGTGTTTCGACCCGGGTCGCGTTCCCGCCCCCCGGGTCGGCAGGGGTGCGGCTCGAGCCGTGCCCACCTCCCCCATCGCCGATCACGGAGCGGATCCCGCACCCATGTTCTCGCGCCTTCTCGGTCTCTTCTCAGCCGACCTCGCCATCGATCTCGGCACGGCCAACACGCTCGTTTACATGAAGGGGCGGGGGATCGTCCTGAACGAGCCCTCGGTCGTCGCCATCGCCACCATGAAAGGCCGCAAGCAGGTCCTGGCCGTTGGCCTCGAGGCCAAGGAGATGGTCGGCCGCACGCCCGGCAACATCGAGGCGATCCGCCCCTTGCGCGACGGCGTCATCGCCGATTTCGAGGTCGCCGAGGAGATGATCAAGCACTTCATCCGCAAGGTGAACAACCGGCGCGGCTTCGCCAGCCCCCAGGTCATCATCTGCGTGCCTTCGGGCTCCACCGCGGTCGAGCGGCGTGCCATCCAGGAGGCGGCCGAGGCAGCGGGGGCCCGACGCGTGCACCTGATCGAGGAGCCGATGGCCGCGGCCATCGGGGCCGGCCTGCCGGTCACCGAGCCCACCGGCTCGATGGTCGTCGATATCGGCGGTGGCACCACCGAGGTGGCGATCCTGTCCTTGGGCGGCATCGTCTATGCCCGCTCGATCCGGGTCGGCGGCAACAAGATGGACGAGGCGATCATCAACTATGTGCGGCGCAACCACAGCCTGCTGATCGGCGAGGCCACGGCCGAGAACATCAAGAAGCGGATCGGCTCTGCCTGCCTGCCCGAGGACGGCAATGGCGAGGTCATGGAGATCAAGGGCCGCGACCTGATGAACGGCGTCCCCAAGGAGATCGTCATCAGCCAGCGGCAGATCGCCGAGAGCCTGGCCGAGCCGGTCAACGCCATCATCGAGGCGGTCAAGGTGGCGCTCGAGCACACCGCCCCGGAGCTTTCGGCCGACATCGTCGACAAGGGCATCGTGCTCACCGGCGGCGGCTCGCTGCTCGGCAATCTCGATTTCGTCCTGCGCCACTCGACCGGCCTGCCGGTGAGCCAGGCCGACGAGCCCTTGAACTGCGTGGCGCTCGGCACCGGGCGCTGCCTCGAGGACATGAAGGGGCTCAAGCACGTCCTGCACACGGCCTATTGAGCAGTCGGCCGATGGTGCCGTTAACCCTTTGTTGCCGGTGGGTGACATACCATCCTCAGGCGGCAGATGACCCAACGCTTGGTTGCCACCAGGCGACGTTGCTCGTGCTAGTCTGTCACCCGTCATCGCAGCGTGCGGCAAGACAGTGAAGATCGCCTTCGTCGACCGATTCGTCCAATTCGGGACCGCGTTGCGCGCCGCTGGCGAGCGACCGGTGCTGGTCGCCGTCATCGGGGTCGCGGTGCTGCTCCTGGTGCTCGTCCGGTTCAATGTGCGCGTCATCGAGGTGGTGACCGATGGCATTGCCGATCGCATGGTGCCGGCGGTCGCCCTGGTGCGCGAGCCGATCGCCCTCACCCGCCGGATCGGCGATCAGATCGGCGCGCTCCTCGCCGTGCGCGCCGAGAACGAGCGGCTGCGGGCAGAAAATCGCCGCCTGCTCGAATGGCAGTCTCGCGCGGTGTGGCTGACGGTCGAGAACCGCTCGCTGCGCACCATGCTCGACATGACCACGGCGACCCCCGAGACCGCACTGACGACGGCGCAGATCGTCGCCGATTCCGCCGGCCCGTTCGTCCATACCCGGCTGATCGACGCCGGCCGCGACCACGCCATCGAGGTCGGCATGGCGGTGCTGACGCCGCAGGGCATGGTCGGCCGGATCATCGATGTGGGGGCCCGTTCCGCCCGAGTGCTGCTGCTCACCGATTTCAACTCGAAGTTGCCCGTGATCATCGAACGGTCAGGCGATCAGGCGCTGCTCGCCGGCGACAACACCGCCGAGCCCAAGCTGCAGTTCCTGCCGATGAACCCGCGCTTCGCGATCGGCGACCGGGTCATGACCTCGGGCAAGGGCGGGGTCCTGCCGCCGGGGCTGATGATCGGCGAGATCGCCCGGATCGATGGCGGCCGGGTCGCCGTCAGGACCTTCGTCGAGTGGCCGACGGTCGATTTCGTCTCGGTCCTCCGGCACGCCCCGCTGCCAGCGCCCGAAAGCGACACGGATGGCGGCCTGGAGCCAACCGCGCCCGAGCTCGAGCCGGAGCCGGCGCTGGCCGATCAAGGCGGGGCCGACCTGCGGGGGATCGGCCAGCCGGGGGCGCTTGTCGGGCTGGTCGGCGGATGACGGGCTTCGGCCAGGGCGGCATCGTGGCGAGCGGTCGACCGGGCGATCTGGCCCGCGCCGCCCTCCCCTTCCTCTCGGTCTTCGTGCTGATCTGCGTCGACCTGGCGCCCCTGCCGAGCGCCGCCCCGACAACCATCGCACCGCTGCTCAGCCTCGCCGCGATCTTCTACTGGACGGTGCAGCGCCCGGACCTGCTCGGCAACGGCCTCACCCTCATCCTCACCTTGCTGCTCGATGCCGCTTCCGGCATGCCGCTCGGTCTCACCGCCCTCGCCCTCTTCGCCACGCGGCTGGTGCTGCTGGCCCCGCGCCGATTCCTCTCCAGCCGCTCGTTCGCCGTGCTCTGGGCGTGCTTCTGTCTCGTGGCCATGCTGCTGCTCGGGCTGCGCTGGGTGATCGCCTGCCTCTTCTGGCAGGAGGCCCTGCCGCTGCGTCCGGTGCTGTTCGAAATCCTGCTCACCATCGCCGCCTATCCCCTGGTGAGCCTCGCCCTCGCCTTTCTCCTGCCTGTCCTGCCGAAGCCGAGCCATGCAGCATCACGCGGCTGACCGCACCCGCACCTTCACCCGCCGGGCCCTCGTGGTCGGCGCCGCCCAGGTCGGCCTCTTCGGCCTGCTGGCCGGGCGGCTCTGGCAGCTGCAGGTGGACGACGCCTCACGCTATGCTCTGCTCGCCGAGGAGAACCGGGTCAACCAGCGGCTGATCGTGCCACCACGGGGCCGCATCTTCGATCGCGAGGGTCGCGTGCTGGCGCGCAACGTGCCGAGCTACCGCCTGCGCATCGTCCGCGAGAACACGCCGGATCTGGCCAAAACCCTGCTCGATCTCGCCCGCCTCATTCCTCTCGACCAGGCCCAGATCGACGAGATCCTGAAGACCGCCCGCGCCCAGCGCGCCTTCGTGCCCGTCCTGGTGCGCGAGGGGCTGAGCTGGGACGAGGTCACCACCGTCGCCGTGCACAGCCCGCATCTCCCGGGCGTCGTGCTCGATTCCACCCTGCTGCGCGAATATCCCCACGCCGACGTGCTGGCCCATGTGCTGGGCTATGTCGGGCCGGTCAGCCCCGAGGAGCAGGCCGAGGACCCCGATCCGCTGATGCGGCTGCCCGAGTTCCGCATCGGCAAGAACGGCATCGAGAAGGCGCACGACCATCTGCTGCGCGGCCGGGCCGGCCGCAGCCGGATCGAGGTCAACGCCATCGGCCGCGAGATCCGCGAGCTCGACCGCGACGACGGGATCAGCGGCGCCGACCTCCAGCTCTCGCTCGACGCCGAGCTGCAGCTGTTCTGCTACGAGCGCCTCTCGAGCGAGCTCTCGGCGAGTGCTGTCGTGGTCGATGTCGATACCGGCGCCGTCCTGGCCCTGGCCTCGGTGCCGAGCTACGACCCCGCCGCCTTCACCGGTCGCCTGTCGCACCAGCAATGGAAGGAATGGCGCGACAACCCGCGCACCCCCCTCGTCAACAAGTCGATTCGCGGCCAGTACCCGCCCGGCTCCACCTTCAAGATGATGGTGGCCCTGGCGGCGCTCGAGGCCGGCCTGGTGACGCCCAGCTACGACGTCTTCTGCGGCGGCAGTGTCAGCCTCGGCAATGCGAAGTTCCATTGCTGGAAGAGCCACGGCCGGGTCGCGTTGCACGAGGCGATCGCCCAGTCCTGCGACGTCTATTTCTACGATCTGGCGCGACGGGTCGGTGTCGACGGCATCGCCGCCATGGCGCGGCGCTTCGGTCTGGGTGCGCCGCTCGGGCTCGACCTGCCGGGCGAGCAGCCGGGTCTGGTGCCGACCAGCCAATGGAAGCGCGAGACCCTGGGCGAGCCCTGGCAGAAGGGCGAGACGCTGGTGATCGGCATCGGCCAGGGCTACATGCTGGCCACGCCCTTGCAGCTCGCCATCATGACCGCCCGCCTGTGCAATGGCGGGCGAGCCGTCACGCCCTGGTTCTACCGCGACCCCGCCGCCGAGCCACCGGCGGTCGGCTCGGTCGGCGTGTCCCAGGCTTCCCTCGATCATGTGCTCAAGGGCATGTCCATGGTGGTCAACAGCCAGCGTGGCACGGCCTATCGGCAACGCCTGACACTCGAGGGTGTGCAGATGGCGGGCAAGTCCGGCACCTCGCAGGTGCGGCGGATCACCCGGGCGGAGCGCGCGGCCAATCTGCACAAGCGCAAGGACCGGCCCTGGGAGCATCGCCACCACGCTCTCTTCGTCGCCTTCGCGCCGACCGACCACCCGCGCTATGCGGTCTCGGTGATCGTCGAGCACGGCCAGAGCGGCAGTGGTGCGGCGGCCCCGATCGTCCGGGACATCATGACCAGGGTGCTCGAGATCGGCCCCGGGGTCGCCACCGTGGCGGCCAGCCTGTGAGTGGCCCAATGAAGGTCGGATTCGACTGAGCCATGGCGAGCCGGGTCCGCATCCGCCCGCAGGAGCTGCGCTTCGCCGAGAAGCTGGCGTCGCTGCACTGGCCGTTCGTCGCCCTGCTCCTGCTGATCGGCTGCGTCGGCTATCTCGTCCTCTATTCGGCCGGCGGCGGCAACCACCAGCCCTGGGCCTGGCGCCACGGTGCGCGGCTCGCCTTCGGCCTCGTCGTGATGCTGACCGTGGCGCTGATCGACATCCGCTTCTGGTACCGCTGGGCCTATGTGCTTTATGGCGGTGCCTTCGCCATGCTGGTCGGTGTCGAGATCCTGGGCGAGATCAACAAGGGCGCGCAGCGTTGGGTCGACCTCGGCTTCGTCCAGATCCAGCCCTCGGAGCTGATGAAGATCGGTCTCGTGCTCTGCCTCGCCCGCTATTTCCACAGCGCCTATCTCGACGAGGTCAAGCGGCCGCTCTATCTGCTGCCCCCCTTGGCGATGATCGGCCTGCCGGCGCTCCTCGTCCTCAAGCAGCCGGACCTCGGCACGAGCATCATGCTGCTCGCCGTCGGCGGCTCCCTGCTCTTTCTCGCTGGCGTTCGCCTGTGGAAGTTCGGCCTCGCCATAGCCGCTGTCGCCGCCGCCCTGCCGGTCGCCTGGAGCGGCCTGCACGATTACCAGCGCCAGCGCGTGCTGACCTTTCTCGATCCCGAGACCGACCCGCTCGGCGCCGGCTACCACATCATCCAGAGCAAGATAGCGCTCGGCTCGGGCGGGTTCTGGGGCAAGGGCTATCTGATGGGCAGCCAGGCGCAGCTCAGCTTCCTGCCGGAGAAGCAGACCGATTTCGCCTTCACCATGCTCGCCGAGGAGACCGGCTTCGTCGGCGCGCTCATCGTGCTGCTGCTCTATCTGGCGGTCGTCGGCCTGTCGCTGGCCGTCGCCCTTCGGGCAACCCACCAGTTCGGGCGGTTGCTCGCCATGGGCATCGGCATCAATTTCTTTCTCTATGTGCTCATCAACGTCGCCATGGTGACGGGCCTGATCCCGGTGGTCGGCGTGCCTTTGCCGCTGATCTCCTATGGCGGCACGGCGATGCTCACCACGCTCGTCGGCTTCGGCTTCCTGCTGTCGGTCGACGTGCACCACACCACCAACATCCCGCGCTTTCCGACCGATCTCTGACTGTGCTCTCGGCCGTCACGGGGGAGAAGTGGAGCCTGGTGCGGGCGGAAGGGGTCGAACCTCCGACACCGGCGGTGTAAACGCCGTGCTCTACCGCTGAGCTACGCCCGCACGGGCGCGACCATAGAAACGGTCATGGCCGCGGGCAAGGGGTGGCGGGCAAGGCACGACGACCGTACCTGCCCTCGGCAGCACAAGCTCAATGGAAGGTGCCGCGCGCCGCCGGCTCGTGCGCATTGGCGGCGCTGCCGCATGCGGCGATCCGCGTGACCCCCGCGATCCGCTCCACATCGGGCCGGCGTGCATGGCTGAGCGAAATGGCGGCGGGGAGCGCCACCACGACCTCGCGGCCATTCGGCAGGCCGAGGACGAGCCGCACCTGGGCCCCCTTTTCGCCCTCGCGGAGATGAGGCCTCAGCCGCCCGGCGGCGCCCGCCTCGCTGAGCTCGATCTCGACCAGCTCGCCCCTGCCCGCGGCCACGTCGTCGAGTCGTGTCAGGCGCTGCGCCGCGAACTTGATCTCGTCGCCATCGGCACGGATGTCAGCGGTGATCAGAACGGCGGTGCCGATCTCCAGAAGGTCGCGGGAGCGTTCCAGCACGTCAGCGAACAGCATGACCTCGAACTGCGCCGAAATGTCGGAAACCTGCAGGAAGGCGAAGCGGCTGCGCTCGGTGCGCTTCTCCTTCCGGGCGACGATCACGCCGGCGAGCTCGGCCGTGGCACCGTCGAAGCGGCCGGGCGCCTCCAGCACCTGGGCGGCGGCAACGACGCCGCGCTCGGCGAGCGCCGCGGCGTAGCCATCGAGCGGATGCGCCGAGAGATAGACTCCGAGCACATCGAACTCGTGACCGAGACGCTCACCCAGGGGCCACTCCTCGAGGGTCGCGATGCGGGGCTCGGGCACATCGTCGCCATTGCTGCCGAAGAGCCCCTCCTGGGTGCTCTCCCGGGCCGCCGCCACCGCCCCGGCATGGGCGATCGCCTGCTCGAGCCCGGCCATCAACGTCGCCCGGTTGGCCGCCAACCCGTCCAGCGCGCCGGCCCGCGCGAGCGCCTCGAGCAGGCGACGGTTGAAGCCCTTGCCGGCGAGCCTGGCGGTCAGATCGCAGAGACCCGTGAAAGCGCCTCCAGCCGCGCGCTCGGCGCAGAGCGCCTGCATCGCGGCCTGGCCCACCCCCTTGATCGCGGCGAGCGCGAAGCGTACGCCGCCCCCCGTCCGGCTCCCCGCCGAGCCGTTCGGGGGCGACCCGTCCTCGACCGAGAAAACCGGCAGGGAAGCGTTGACGTGCGGCGGCAGGAGCTCGATGCCGCGCTGGCGCATCTCGTGCCGGTAGGCGGCGAGCTTCTCCTGGTTCGCCATCTCCATGGTCATCACCGCCGCGTAGAACTCGAGCGGGTGGTTCGCCTTGAGATAGGCCGTATGGTAGGCGAGCAGCGCATAGGCGGCGGCATGGCTCTTGTTGAAGCCGTAGGAGGCGAACTTCGCCACCGAATCGAAGATCACGTCGGCCATCCTGCGGCTGATGCCGCGCGCCATTGCCCCGTCGACGAAGGTGGCGCGCTGCGCGTCCATCTCGGCCTTGATCTTCTTGCCCATGGCCCGGCGCAGGAGATCGGCGCCGCCGAGCGTGTAGCCGGCGAGCTGCTTGGCGATCTCCATCACCTGCTCCTGGTAGATGATGACGCCGTTCGTCTCCTTCAGGATCGGCTCGAGCATGGGGTGCAGGTATTCCGCCGTCTCGGCGCCGTGCTTGACGTTGATGTAGCGCGGGATGTTGTCCATCGGGCCCGGCCGGTAGAGCGAGACCATGGCGATGATGTCCTCGAAGCAGTCGGGCTTGAGCTTCCGGAGCGCATCCCGCATGCCGCCGGATTCCAGCTGGAACACACCCGCCGTCTCCGCCCGGCTGAGCAGCGCGTAGGTGGCCGCGTCGTCGAGCGGCAGGGCCGCCAGATCGAGCGCCGTGCCGCGCCGGTTCACGAGATCCTCGGCCATGCGCAGCATGGTCAGCGTGGTGAGGCCGAGGAAGTCGAACTTGACGAGGCCGGCCGTCTCGACGTCCTTCATGTTGAACTGGGTGACGGCGCTGCCGCTCCTGGGATCGCGGGTGAGCGGCACGAGCTCGTCGAGCGGCCGGTCGCCGATCACCACGCCCGCCGCGTGGGTCGAGGCGTGGCGCGGCAGGCCCTCGAGCTCGAGGGCGATCTCGATCATCCGCGCCACGGCCGGATCGCCGTCGCGCGCCTCGGCGAGCCGCGGCTCCATCTCGACCGCCTGCGCCAGCGTCGGCGGGTTGGCCGGGTTGAAAGGCACGAGCTTCGAGATCTTGTCGACGAGGCCGAAAGGGAGCCCGAGCACGCGGCCGACATCGCGCAGCGCCGCCCTCGCCTGCAGCTTCCCGAAGGTGATGATGTGGGCGACCCGGTCGGCACCGTAGCGCCCCTCGACATAGCGGATCACCTCGTCACGGCGGTCCTGGCAGAAATCGATGTCGAAGTCCGGCATCGAGACGCGCTCGGGGTTGAGGAAGCGTTCGAAGAGGAGGCCGAAGCGGAGCGGGTCGAGGTCGGTGATCTCGAGCGACCAGGCGACGACCGAGCCCGCCCCCGAGCCGCGGCCCGGGCCCACCGGGATGCCCTGCTGCTTGGCCCAGCGGATGAAATCCGAGACGATGAGGAAGTAGCCCGGAAACTGCATCTGGATGATGACGTCGAGCTCGTATTCGAGCCGTTCCTGATAGGGTGCCCTGGCCTCGCCCTCGACGCCCAGCCGCTCGAGCCGCCGGGCGAGACCGGTACGGGCCTGGACCCGCAGCTCCTCGACCTCGCCCTGGCCATCGGCGCCGGCGAAAGGTGGCAGGATCGGCTCGCGTGCCGGTGCCAGGGCGGCGCAACGGCGAGCGATGAGCAGCGTGTTCTCGATCGCCTCCGGCAGGTCGGCGAAGAGCGCTGCCATCTCGGCCGCCGTCTTGAAGCGGTAGTCGAGCGAGAACCGGCGGCGGTCCTCGTTGCCCACATGCTGCCCCTCGGCGATGCAGATCAGCGCATCGTGCGCGGCGTGCATGGCCGGATCCAGGAAGAGGCAGTCATTGGTGGCGACGACGGGCAGGTCGCGGTCGAAGGCGAGATCGAGCAGCGTCGGCTCGATCATCGCCTCGGCCTCCTCGCCGTGGCGCTGCAGCTCGACATAGAGACGCCCTGCGAACGCTTCGGCCAGATGGTCGAGCAGGACCAGGGCGGCATCCTTGTCGTCGCGCCGCAGCAGCCGGCCGAGCGGCCCGTCGGCGCCGCCCGTCAGGACGATCAGGCCTTCGCTCCGCCGTGCCAGCTGGTCCGGGGTGAGGCCCTTGTCGCTCCCGGCCTCGAAATGGAGCGTGCTCATCAGCTTCATCAGGCTGCCGTAGCCGGCAGCGTTCTGGGCGAGCACGGGCAGCAGGGCGGGACTGTGCTGTCGCTCTCGGCGGAACGAGCGCTGACCCTCGGCCAGCGCCAGCGGCAGGAGGGCACCGATGATCGGCTGGACGCCGGCGGCGAGGGTCGCGGAGCAGAACGACATCACGCCGTAGAGATTGGCATTGTCGGTGACGGCGACCGCCGGCATGCCGAGTGCCGCGGCCCGCGCGGCCAGCGCCTTGTGGTCGATCGCCCCCTCGAGCAGCGAGTAGGAGGTGCGGACCCGCAGGTGGACGAAGGGGGCATGCGGCATCACGGGCCCTAGATCTGGTGGTGAGGCCCCTGTCCTACCGCAGGATGCTCGAAAAGTGAACCAATTGCGGCGGGCGGGTCAGGCCGGTGTCGTCTGCCGGACGGGCTCTCCGCGGCCGGTCGCCGGCGGCGCCGTCCAGGGGCGAAGGCGGCCGTCGACCAGCTCGAGCGTGCGGTCCATGGCGGCGGCGATGTCCGGGTTGTGCGTGGCGATGAAGCCAGCGGTCCCGGTCTCGCGCACCACCTCGACCAGGAGGTCGAGCACGCGAGCCGAGGTTGCCGGATCGAGATTGCCGGTCGGCTCGTCGGCGAGCAGCAGGCCCGGCCGGTTGGCCAGGGCGCGGGCGATGGCGACCCGCTGCTGCTCGCCGCCGGAGAGCCGGCCCGGGCGATGCCCGAGGCGCTCGCCGAGCCCGAGGCGACCGAGCAGGTCGGCCGCCCGCGCCTTTGCCTGCGCCCGGCTGCGGCCCGCCAGGAGCTGTGGCAGCATGGCGTTCTCGAGGGCGGTGAAATCGGCGAGGAGGTGGTGGAACTGATAGACGAAGCCGATGCGGTTGCGGCGCAGGCCGGTGCGCTCGCGATCGCCGAGCCGGCCGCAGGCCCGGCCGTCGATGGTGACCTCGCCGGCGCTCGGCCGCTCGAGCAGGGCGGCGATGTGGAGCAGCGTCGACTTGCCGGAGCCGGATGGCCCGACCAGGGCGACGAGCTCGCCGGGTGCCAGCGTGAGATCGGCGCCCCTGAGCACCGGCAGGGTGGTCGCTCCCTGGCGAAAGCGCCGTTCGATGCCGCTCAGGACCAGCACCGGCTCACTCATAGCGCAGCGCTTCCACCGGATCGACGCGCGCCGCCCGCCAGGCCGGGTAGAGCGTGGCGAGGAAGGAGAGGCCGAGACCCATCAGCACGACCCGGGTGACGTCGTCGGGATTGATCTCGGCCGGGAGGCGGGAAAGGAAGCGAATTTCCGCCGACCAGAGCTCCGCCCCGGTCAGGCCCTCCAGGAAAAGGCGGATGCTGTCGATGTTGAGGGCGAAGGCTATGCCGAGGCCGAAGCCGATCAGGGTGCCGGCGACGCCGATGCTGGCGCCGGCAAGGAAGAAGATGCGCATCACGGCACCCTGCGTGGCGCCCATGCTGCGCAGGATGGCGATGTCGCGGCCTTTGGACTTCACCAGCATGGTGATGCCGGTGATGATGTTGAAGGCGGCGACGAGGATGATGAGGGTGAGGATCAGGAACATAACGTTGCGCTCGACCTCGAGCGCATTGAAGAAATGCGAGTTGAGCTGCTGCCAGTCGACCAGGCGGCCCTGCCCGGCGACCGTCGCGGTGAGGGTCGGGCGGAGCTGCCGCACCATTTCCGGGTCGTCGACAAGGATCTCCACGGCGGTCACGCGGTCGTCGAGCTGGAAGTAGCGCATCGCGTCGTCGATGCCGATATAGACGAAGCTGTTGTCGTACTCGAACATCCCGACCTCGAAGATGCCGGCGATCTCGAAGCTCTGGATCCGCGGCACGGTGCCGAAGGCGGTGGCGGCCCCCTGCGGCGAGATCAGGCTGACGCGGTCGCCGACGCCGAGGCCCATGCGCTGGCCCATGCGGCTGCCGATCAGGATCGTGCCGCCCTCGTCCAGCCGCGCCAGCGAGCCCTCGACGATGTTGTCGGCGAAGACGGCGCGGCGGGCGAGATCCTCGGCCCGCACACCGCGCACGATGGCGCCGGAGGCGACATTGTTGCCGCTGGCCATCACCTGACCCTCGACATAGGCCATGGCGTCGAGCACGCCGTCGACCGTGCGCAGGCGGGTCACCAGCACGTCGCTGTCGGCGAGGCCCTCGGGCCCGGCGACCACCGTGGCATGACCGTTGACGCCGAGCACGCGGCCGAGCAGCTCCGAGCGGAAGCCGTTCATGACCGCGAGCACGACGATGAGCGTGCCGACGCCGAGTGCTATGCCGACCAGCGCGAAGGCGGCGATCACCGAGATGAAGCCTTCGCCCCGGGTCGGTCGAAGATAGCGCCAGGCGATCAGCCGCTCGGCGCTGCGCATCAGGCGGTGAGCCGCTGGACGAGCGCATCCGGGTCGAGCTCGACGGTCTCGCCGCTGGCGCGCGCCTTGAGCTCGACCTTGCCCTCCTTGGCACCGCGCGGCCCCACTGTCACGGTCCAGGGCAGGCCGATCAGCTCCATCGTGGCGAACTTCGCCCCGGCGCGCTCGTCGCGCTCGTCGAGGAGGACATCGACCCCGGCCCGCTGCAGCCGTTCATGGAGCTCTTCGGCGAGGCCGTGGGAGAGCGCATCGTCCGGCCGCAGATCGACGATGCCGACCTTGAACGGTGCCACGGCCTCGGGCCAGATGATGCCCTTGTCGTCGTGGTTGGCCTCGATGAGCGCACCGACCAGCCGCGACACGCCGATGCCGTAGGAGCCCATGTGCACCGGCTGCGTGGCACCGTCGGGGCCGATCACGGTGGCCCCCATGGGCTCGGAATACTTGGTGCCGAAATAGAAGATGTGGCCGACCTCGATGCCGCGGCCGCTGCGCAGCCGCTCGGCTGGCACCGGGCAGGCGGCCGGGTCGTGCTTGTCGTCGGCGGCGGCATAGAGGGCCTTGAGCTCGGTCACCGAGAGGTCGTCGGCCGAAAAGTCGATGGCCTCGAAGGCCGCATCGAAATGGACCTCGCTCTCGCCGGTCCTGGCGAGAATCTGGAACTCGTGGCTCAAATTGCCGCCGATCGGACCGGTATCGGCCTGCATCGGAATAGCCGTCAGGCCCATCCGGCGGAAGGTGCGCAGGTAGGCCAGGAACATGGCGTCATAGGAAGCCTCCGCACCCGCCGCGTCCAGATCGAAGCTGTAGGCGTCCTTCATCAGGAACTCGCGGCCGCGCATGACGCCGAAGCGCGGGCGAACCTCGTCCCTGAACTTCCACTGGATATGGTAGAGGTTGAGCGGCAGCTGCTTGAAGCTCCGGACGTGCCGGCGGAAGATGTCGGTGACGTTCTCCTCGTTGGTCGGCCCGTAGAGCATGCTGCGATCGTGGCGGTCCCGGATGCGCAGCATCTCCTTGCCATAGTCGTTGTAGCGGCCGCTCTCGATCCAGAGATCGGCCGGCTGGATGGTCGGCATCAGGATGGGGATGGCGCCGGCGCGCTGCATCTCCTGGTGGACGATCGCCTCGACCTTGCGCAGGACGGCGTAGCCGAGCGGCAGCCAGCTGTAGATGCCGGCGGCGAGCTGCTGGACCATGCCCGCACGCAGCATGAGCTGATGGCTCACGATCTGCGCCTCGGCGGGTGTTTCCTTAAGCACGGGCAGGAAATAGCGTGACAGGCGCATGCGCAACTCGTTCGTTCTGCGGAAAGGTGGGGATCAAGCGGAAAGCCGAGCGCCTGATGGCACGCTTTGCCGGCAGGCGCAACGTCCGCGGCGGGCGGCGGAACGGCCTAGCGCGCCAGCACCCCCGTCGGTGCCAGGTAGGCGGCGATGCCGTCCGCCGGCATCGGCCGGGCGAAACGGAAGCCCTGCGCTAGATCGCAGCCGTGCAGCTCGAGAAAAGCCTCCTGCTCGGCGGTCTCGACGCCCTCCGCGACAACGACCATGCCGAGCGTGTGGGCGAGATTGATGATCGTGCAGACGAAGACGGCATCGTCTGCGTTGCGGCCGATGCCGCGCACGAACGAGCGGTCGATCTTCAGCCGATCGACCGGGAAGCTCTTGAGGTGAGCGAGCGAAGCGGCCCCGGTGCCGAAATCGTCCAGCGTGATGGTCACGCCGAGGCCATGCAGCTCGCGCAGGCTCGTCGATATCGCCACGGCGTCGCGGTCGAGCAGGACACCCTCGGTCACCTCGAGCTCCAGCCGTCCCGCCTCGAGCCCGAGCTCGCCGAGCAAGGCTGCCACCTCCGCCGGGAAGCCCGGTGCCCGGAGCTGGGCCGCGGCGAGATTGACCGCGACATGGCCGGCATCCAGGCCGAGATCGTCGCAACGGCGGAGTGCCTCCAGGGCATGGCGCAGCACCAGCCGGCCGAGCGATGCGATGACGCCGACCTCCTCGGCGATCCCGATGAACTCGTCGGGCGCCACGAGCTCGCCGTCGCGTCGCCAGCGGACCAGCGCCTCGAAACCGGCGTGGCAGCCGCTGGCCAGGTGGATCTGCGGCTGCAGCTCGATCTCGAACGCCTTCTCGGCGATGCCTGCCTGCAGCGCCTCGCCGATCGCCTGTCGTCGCTCGATCGCCTCGAGCAGCGCCGGCTCGAAGAAGCAGAAGCGGCCGCGGCCTTTGGCCTTGGCCTGGTAGAGGGCGATGTCGGCATTCTTGAGGAGACGCATCACGTCGGCGCCGTCGCGCGGAAACAGGCTGATGCCGATGCTGCAGCGCGGCTGCAGGAGCTGGCCCTCGAACTCGAGCGGCTCGCCCAGCACGGCGAGCAGCTTGGTCGCGATATCGGCAGCGGCGGCCGGTCCCTGCAGGTCGCGCAGCACCATGGCGAATTCGTCGCCGCCGAGCCGGGCGATCGTGTCGGTATCCCGCAGCACCCGGGTCAGCCGCTCGCCCACTGCCCGCAGCAGCGCATCGCCCGCGTTGTGGCCGAGCCGGTCGTTGACCTCCTTGAAGTGATCGAGATCGAGCATCAGGAGGGCACCCAGGTCGCCTGGTCGGCGACGGTCGGCGAGATCGCCCTGCAGCCGCTCGAACAGCACCCGACGGTTGGCGAGCCCGGTGAGGCCATCGCGCTCGGCGAGCATCCGGATCCGCTGCTCCGCCGCTTTCACCGTGGTCAGGTCCTGAACCAGCGCGAACCAGCGCTCCTCGGCCGCATGCAACACGACGCGATTGAGCAGCACCGGCACGCGGCTCCCGTCGGAACGGACGAGCTCCTGCTCGACCGCGATCATGGTCCCCGTCACCGCCCCGCCACGCCGCTCCTCGACCGGGCGCCCCCCTTGATCGTCGGCCAGCTCCCGCCAGTCGAGCGCACCGGCTTCGAGCTCGGCCCGGTGGCGGCCGAGCATCCGCAGGAACGCGTCGTTGCCCTCCTCGACCAGCCAGCCCCGGCCCGCGGTGATGCCGATCAGTCCGGAGGCGGCGAGCGCCTCCAGCCGGGCATGCGCCTCGCGCAAGGCCACCTCGGCCGCGACCCGGTCCGTGACGTCGCGCGCCGTGCCGCGATAGCCGATCAACCGACCCGCTGAATCGAGCAGCGGATTGCCGCTCACCTCCAGCCAGACTTCGCGGCCCGTGCCGTCGGCGCGCCTGACGAGGCGATCGCGAAACTGTCGCCCGTGGGCGAGGTCGGCCCGGTGCTCCTCGCCGTAACATTCGCGGGCCGGGTCGTCCTCGACCAGCTCCTGCAGCGACTCGCCGATGAGGTCGTCCAGCCGGAGGCCGGACCGCCGCAACTCGCCCATGCCACGAATGAAGCGGTGCGCGGCATCGGTCTCCCAGAGCCAGTCCGAGGCGGTCGCCAGGTAGTCGCGCAGCCTGGCCTCGCTCTCCTGCAGTCGTTGCTCGGTCAGGACCCGGTCGGTGTGGTCGATGGCGAGTCCGACGAAGCCGGTAATCGTGCCATTGGCCTCGACCGGTGCGTAGACCTCCTCGACATGGCGCAGCTCGCCGCCGTGCCGGTAGCAGACGAGCTTGTGCCGGGCTTCGCCCGCGCGGATCCGCTCGATCGCCTCCGGCAGGCTCGCGACGATTGCCGCCGGCAGCCCGAGCTCGGCGAAGGTCTTGCCGATCCCGTCGCCCCATACTTCGCGGTCCCTGGCGTTCTGCAGGATGTGGCGGCCGTCGAGATCGCAGATGAAGAACGGAAACGGCAGCGCGTCGACTGCCGCCCGCAAGCGGGCCTCGCTCTCGGCGAGCCGCCGCTCCGTCTGCACGCGCGCCGTGATGTCGACCGCAAGGCCCACCTGGCCCACGATGACGTCGTCGATGACCAGGGGGGCTATCAGCCGCTCGGCGACGATTTCGCGTTCGCCGATGCACTTGGCACCGGCGAAGCGGAGGGTCTCGCCGGCGAGCACGCGCCGGTGTCGGTCACGCCACTCGTCGATGATCTCGGCTGGCATGCCACTCTGGTCGGCGCGCAGCCCGATGAGGTCGCCATAGGTGGCGCGGTCCTCCGCGTTCTGCAGGACGTAGCGGCCCTCGGCGTCGGTGACCCAGAAGTGGTGCGGGATGCTGTCGATAGCCGCCCGCAGGCGCGCCTCGCCTGCCTCGGCGCGCTCGGTTGCGCGCCTCGCATTTTCCATCGCCGCCGCGAGCCCGGCAAGATCGGCGAGCGCATCCGCGGCGGTGGGCTCGGGCGTCACCCCCGGCGGGCCGAGGCAGCAGAGCATTCGAGAGGCTGCCCCGCCGGGATCGGGTAGCGGGGCCACGACCGCCGAGCCGAAGCCGCATGCGGCGAGCCGGGCGGCGACCTGATCCTCGGGGCGGGCGCTTCCGTGAGCCGCGCCGACGGCCCGGATCAGGCCCCGCTGCCGGCCATCCAGCAGCCTTCGCAGCAGGGGCCCGAGATCGACCCGAGCCTGCTGTCCCGCGTGCGGTTCGCCGACGATCTGCAGGTTGCAGCCTTCGAGGCGCACCAGCAGGGCGACAGGCAACCCGGTGAGCCGCGTGGCAAGTCGCAACAGCGAGGCGCTATCGACTGCCGACATGTCTTAGGGCCTGTCCGAGAAGTTCATGAGGCCTTTCATGAGC
>Ga0209607_1001405_pt1 | contig 20193 bp, 15 predicted proteins | sample AD_UKC117_MetaG_FD_184413 | JGI IMG/M metagenome (GOLD analysis project Ga0209607, IMG submission 184413) | Active sludge microbial communities of municipal wastewater-treating anaerobic digesters from Hong Kong - AD_UKC117_MetaG (SPAdes)... | ecosystem: Engineered > Bioreactor > Anaerobic >... | reverse complement strand
GGTGGGGGTGGTGACCTCTAGGGTCCATCAACATGTGTGTAAAAAATATGTCTTGTTTATGCAAAAAATAAGCATAAATTTCAAAATAAACACTGTCTTTAAAGAATGCTAAAAAGTAAAGAGTAAGGTGATTTTATATGAAAGAAATTTTCGTATATATAGAGCCTCTTCGGGTCTTCTGTTGGGTGTCTTTGTGAAGTTTATTTAAATTTTATGCCTTGTTTGTGCAAAAAATAAGCATAAATTTCAAAATAAACACTGTCTTTAAAGAATGCTAAAAAGTAAAGAGTAAGGTGATTTTATATGAAAGAAATTTTCGTATATATAGAGGGCTTCTTCGGGTCTTCTGTTGGGTGCCTTTATGAAGTTTATTTAAATTTTACGTCTTATCTATAAAAAATATTAAAAGGCATTCAACTCTTTGGCAGATAAAGTGCATAAGATTTAAGATCTTAATATTTGGAGTTATTGGTTTATTTATTTACTCTTGTATTTTTAGCTTTTTTTGCTGTTCAGGTCTGTTTAAAGTTTAATTTACTCAGTCTCTGAAGTTTAAGTTTATCTTCTTTATTTTCTTTTGAAAGATTTTTCTTCTTTGGGAGTCTAATAGTAATCTTTTTTTCTATTTTAGGATTTAGTCTTAGTTATTTTTCTGAAGGTAATGATTTTCTTCGTTTTATAATTATTTTTTCTTCTTTTGCTTTGTCTATAGTGTTACTTATTATTCATGATTCTATGTTTACTCTTTTTATAGCTTGAGATGGTTTAGGAGTTAGCTCTTTTTATTTGGTGGCTTACTATATAAATTGATCTTCTTCTAATGGAGCACTGGTAACAGTTCTAACTAATCGATTTGGTGATTTTTGTCTGTTTTGGTTTTTTTCTTCTGTTCTTTTTTCTTCTTTAATGGTTTCTTTTTTATTTCCTATTATGTTCATTTTAGGCTCTTTTACTAAAAGGGCTCAGTTTCCGTTTAGAAATTGATTACCCCTAGCTATAGCAGCTCCCACTCCAGTTTCTTCTTTAGTACACAGAAGAACCTTAGTAACAGCAGGTGTCTATATTATTTTTCGGTATTTCTTTTTATTTGAACAATTTATATTTTTAGAATTTATGTTCTTATTAAGAATTTTAACTATTTTTGTTGCTGGTTTAAGATCCCTAGCTGAAGTAGATTTTAAGAAAATTATTGCTTTGAGAACTCTTTCTCAAATGGGATTTTTAATCCTTGCCTTGAGGTTTTGTTTAACCCAGTTGTCATTTTTTCATTTACTAACCCATGCTTTTTTTAAAAGATGTTTATTTATCCAAGTTGGAGGTTTAATTTTGAAAACTTTTGGAAGACAAGAGAGACGTGTTTTTTCAGGTTTTATTTTTAGGAGTCCTGTTTTGTGTTTTGTATCACTTATTTGTTGTATTAGTTTATGTGGTCAAGTTTTTTCTTCAGGCTTTTTTAGAAAAGAGAATATTCTTTTAATATTTTCAAGAATTAGACTTAAATGAATTAGTTTATTTTTAGTCTGAATTAGAGTTTGTTTTACCTTCCTTTATACTTTTCGTGTACTGTGGGGTCTTGTTGGTTTAAACAGTAACACTATTTCCAGGGAAAATGACTCTGGAAACCTATTCTTTTCCTTTTTATTGGTTTCTCTTGGTCTTTTAGCTGGATATAATATACAAATAAATAGCTCTACTAGTGTTTTTTTCTCTCTTTTTTCTGAGAAATTTTTCCCAATCTTTATTTTGTTAAGTATTTTTTTTATAATAACCTGTTTTAATTTTATTTACCTTGTGGCTCCTGGTATATTTTATTTAGATTTTCTGGTTTCTTCTTTGAATGTTACTTATTCAAAATTGTTTAAAATTGTGGATTTTTTAGTTTTAAGTTTTGTAAGAAAAAGAATTTTAGATGTTAAGAATTCTGCTATAAAAAGCTACATTTTTTTTTCTTCAAATAACTTATCTTTATTGTTTCTCTTAATTCTTTTGGTATATTTTTTGTGTTGTTTAAGTTTTTTTGAATATCTCATTGAAGCTGAGAAGGATTTTCAACAATGATTGGTTTTCTATTTTCTTTCTTTTTTACTTACTTTTTATTAATATTTGTTTTCTTGGGTTTTTTAAATTCTTTTGATACTGAAGTTTGAACTTCAAACTTACTTAAACAAAGAGATACTTTGTCTTTCTATCATAAGTTTTAATCCTAAAGTGCTCAGCATTCTTGTCTTCCAAACAAGAGATTTTGGATTAATTTATGGATTGGGACATCTTTTAAAATTTTCTTATTGACCTATTGCTGGTGGTTTGTATGCTCTGTGTCTTTTTTCTTCTTTTCTTGGGTTTTTTAAGTGGGGTTCTTGAGTTTATATGAGATTTCCTTTATTTTTTCTAGTTATAGCTAGAATATCTTGATGAATGGATGTATCAAAAGAAGGACGTAGGGGAGATTACACGCCTCTAATTGTTGATGGATTAAAAGGAGGAATAATTCTTTTTATTTTTAGGGAAATTTGTTTTTTTGCTTCTTTTTTCTGAACTTTTTTTCATAACTCATTTAATCCAGATATTCAAATTGGACTGCTGTGACCTCCTGTTGCTTTAAAAGTGTTCAGGCCCTTTCAAATTCCCCTACTAAATACTTTAATTTTACTAGGAAGAGGAGCTACTGTAACTTGATCACACCACCATTTAATCGGAGGTGAAGAATTTAAGTTCCCTTTATTATTTACAATTTTTCTTGGAGTCTATTTTACTTTTCTTCAAGGATTTGAATATTTAACCGCTTTTTTTACCATTAGAGACAGAATTTATGGTTCTGTTTTTTTTATAGCTACTGGATTCCATGGATTACATGTTTTAGTAGGTTCTATTTTTTTAATTACTTGTTTTTTTCGTTCTAATACATTTCATGTACTATCTCTTTTGGGGTATGAAATAGCAATTTGATACTGACATTTTGTTGATGTCGTTTGAATTTTTTTATTTTCTTTTATTTATTGATGAGGATGTTCAGAGTTAATTTTTGATTTGAAGTCAAATAAAGGAGTTTCCAACTCTGAGGGATTGAAGTATATTTAGTACATTTTATTTGCAATAAAAAAGATATATTCCAATAATAACATTTTCTAGTGGTATTCTGAAATTTGTAGATTCTATAGTTGTTAATTATCCTGCTGCTTCTTCTCTGAGTCTGTTTTGAAATCTTGGGAGATTTCTTGGGTTTATTTTGACTATTCAAATTCTGACGGGAATTTTATTAGTTTTCTTTTACACACCTTCTTTATTAGAAGCTTTTACCACAGTAGATTTTTTGGGACGAGAGGTTTTTGGTGGTTTTATTTTGCGTATTTTTCATTTAAATGGTGCATCTTTGTTTTTTTTATTCTTGTTTCTTCACTTAGGACGTGGTTTATTTTTTCGAAGCTTTAAGTTAGAAAATACTTGAATGTCTGGTATTACTATTCTTTTATTAGTAATAGGAACAGCATTTCTAGGTTATGTACTTCCTTGGGGTCAGATATCTTTCTGAGGAGCCACTGTAATTACTAATTTTATTTCTACTATTCCATTTTGTGGTCCGGAAGTTGTTCTTTGACTTTGGGGTGGTTTTAATGTGGGGGGTCCCACTCTGTCATTCTTTTTTACACTTCATTATCTTCTTCCTTTTGTTGTTCTTGCTTTTGTACTGGTTCATTTACTTTTCTTACATGAAACTGGTAGAACAAGGCCTTTAACTTCTAATGATAGAAACTTACGTGTTAGTTTTAATCCATTTTTTACATCAAAAGACTTTTTAAACTTTAGTGGGCTGTGTTTGTTTTTTATATTAGTATTCTTTTTTCCATGGAAGTTGGGGGACTCTGAAAATTGAATTCCAGCTAACCCACTGGTAAGCCCAGTTCACATTCAACCTGAGTGATATTTTCTATTTGCTTATGCTATTTTACGAGCCATCCCCAGAAAACTAGGAGGAGTAGTTGCATTAGTTTTAAGAATTTTTGTTTTTTATTTTTTACCATTTTATAAAAATACTAATTCTATTCCCAACCAGTTTTTTTATTTTTCTTTTAGTTTACTTTTTTTAAGTTTCCTTCTCTTAACATGGCTGGGAAGATGTCCTGTAGAAGAGCCCTATATTTTTTTAAGAAAAACTTTTAGAATAATTTATTTTTTAAGAATTTTCTTGTTTTTTATTTTTTAAGATGTAAGGTCTAAGACCATTTCACTTCAAATGAAAAAGTATAATCTTGATAAAATTTTTTGTTTTGCTTTCACTTTTTTGTTTTATATTTATTTTTCTTTCTAATAGTGTATTAAAGATAATAATTTATTTTCTGGGTTCTTTAATTTTAATGAGAACTATGATAGACAGTTGATATAATTATTTTATTATTTTAACTTATCTTGGAGGTCTTTTTATTTTAATAGTTTATATATCGACTCTAAGATTTAGACGTGAAAGATTTTCTTTTGTTGGAATCTTAAATTTAGTTTTTATATTTTTAACACACTCCCGATTATTTTTTGACACAGGCTCTTTCTTTTTAGTTGTAAGTAGGTTTTATTTTTCTTTTGTGGTTCTTTTATTGTTAATTATTGTTTTTGTATTGTTTTTAATTTCTTTTTTGTTGCCTTCAGGGATTAGATCCCGAGGGAATGTTTAATTTTAAGTTTATTATTTTTATTTTTGGGCTTGATAATGATATTTTTTAAGCGAGGAGGAGTTTTAAGATGATTATTTACTTTAGAAGTTTTTGGATTAAGATTAATTTTTTTATTTCTTGGTTCAAGTATGTCTTTTATTTTTAGTTTGGTTATTGCTGTTTGTAGTGCTTGTGTGTTAATTACCTTTTTAGTGTCCATTTTAGTTGGTGGGAGTTCTGTGAACTTCTGATCTTTTAATTTTTAATCAGTAGTTTTGATCAATTTATTCGTTGGTATTTTAGCGTCAATCATAAAGATATTGGCACTCTCTATTATTTATTAGGTGTTTGGTCTGGTGTTTTTGGTTCAAGTTTATCTTTTGTTATTCGTTTGGAGCTTGGTGCTCCTGGTTCAGTAATTGGAAATGACCAAGTTTATAACAGAACAGTTACAGCACATGCTGTTTTTATAATTTTTTTCTTTGTTATACCAGTTGCAATTGGAGGTTTTGGTAACTGGCTTTTGCCCTTAATATTATCTTCTTTTGATATAATATTTCCCCGTTTAAATAATTTAAGATTTTGGGTATTACCTCCTGCTTTAGTGATAATAATAGGTGGCATAATAAGAGAGGGAGGAAGAGGAACAGGTTGAACCTTTTATCCCCCTTTAAGTGGTATTTTAGGACATAATGGTATTTCTGTGGATTTTAGAATTTTTGCTTTACATTTGGCTGGACTGGGTTCTATTCTTAGAAGCTTAAACTTTATAACTACTTTCTGGAACTTCCGTGGATCTGATGCTAATTTTGATAGAGTTAGCTTGTTTGTATGAACTGTTGTTGTTACAGCTTTCCTTCTTATTGCTTCATTACCAGTTCTTGCTGGGGGTATTACTATATTGTTGTTTGATCGAAATGTTAGAACATCTTTTTATGATCCTTCAGGAGGGGGAGATCCTGTTCTTTTTCAACATCTATTTTGATTCTTTGGACATCCAGAAGTATATGCTTTGATTCTTCCTGCTTTTGGGGTAGTAAGACACAGTGTTATTTATCTTACTGGTAAAAAAGAGGTTTTTGGGCATTTAGGAATAGTTTATGCTATTGTAGGAATTGGTTTTCTTGGTTGTGTTGTTTGAGCACACCATATGTTTACTGTGGGTTTAGATTTGGATACCCGAGCTTATTTTACAAGAGCAACCATAATTATTGCTGTACCAACTGGAATTAAAATTTTTAGGTGAGTAGCAAGAATAATTGGCTCTCCAATATTCTGAACTCCTGTTACTCTTTGGGTTTTTGGATTTTTATTTTTATTTACAGTTGGAGGTGTGACAGGGATCGTTCTGAGAAATAGGACTTTAGATATTCTTTTACATGATACATATTTTGTTGTTGCTCATTTTCACTATGTTCTTTCTCTTGGTGCCGTATTTGGAATCTTGTTAGGATTCACTCTCTGAGCTCCTCTTTTTACTGGTGGGTCTTTTAATAATACTTTAATTAGAGGAGTATTCTGACTTCTTTTTATTGGAGTAAATTTAACTTTTTTTCCCATACATTTTCTAGGATTAAATGGAATACCCCGTCGTTATAGAGATTATCCTGACATGTTTACTGGTTGAAATATTTTATGTAGTTTTGGAAGAATTCTAAGTCTTTCAGCAATATTTTTAATATTAAGTGCTTTGGTAGAATTACTAATTTCAAAACGAATAATTGTTTCTTCAGCTAGTTTAAGTACACCAGAATGATCGTGAGGAACCCCAGTTTCTCACCATACTTTTGAGCAAAGTACTTCAATGTTTTCTTTTAAGTATTACTTCTTTGGCAGATAAAGTGCATTAGTTTTAGAAACTAAACATTATGAAGTAAGAGTTAAAGTTCTAAGAACATTGGTCTGTAGAACCAATAGTTTTCCTCTAATTTTATTGTTTGTAATTGAAGTTTTTATATTTATTGTTGGTATTTTACTTTCTGTGGCTTTTTTTACATTGTTTGAACGTAAAATCTTGGGATTAACTCAAAGTCGTCTTGGGCCAAATAAAATAATTTTCTGGGGAATTTTACAACCTATTTTAGACGGTGTGAAATTATTAACCAAAGAACTCTTTTTTCCCCAATTTTCAAGAGCTTGAGGATTTATTTTTGCTCCTGTTTTATATTTTATTCTTATACTTTTTCTTTGATTAAATAGATCTTTTTTTAGATTTTTTTTAAGTTCAAATTATGGTGTGTTTTTTTTGTTGGCAGCTTTAGGAGGAAGTGTGTACACTTCTCTTTTAACAGGAGTAAATTCTTTTTCTAAGTTTGCTCTCGTTGGTGGGATTCGTGCGTCTGCTCAAACAGTTAGCTATGAAATTTGTCTGGCTATTTCTGTTTTTTCTTTTCTTGTTATTTGAAGTACTTTTTCTCTTTCGTTTTCAGGTTTCAGTTTTTGAATTTATTTTATTTATTGATTTATTATAGTTATTTCTGAAACTAATCGAGCTCCTTTTGATTTTGCAGAAGGGGAAAGGGAATTAATTAGTGGATTTAATATTGAATTTGGAAGGTCCGGTTTTGTCTTCTTATTTTTAGGAGAATATGGTATAATTCTTTTTTTGTCTTTTTTCGGCTTTTTTATTGTTGGATTTATAAGGTTTCTAACAACAGCTATCTTAAGTTTTTTAGTTATCCTAATTCGTAGTACTCTCCCTCGTTTTCGATATGATTTTTTAATAGGATTGTCATGGTTTTTTTTATTACCAATTTCTATTCTAATTTTTTTCTCTATATTATTTATTAAATTTTCCTAAAACACGAAGTGTATTTTGTTGTTACCAAAAAAGTTTTGGAAAATGTAATGTTTTAGATATTGATAGTGTCTTTTTGGTCTTCCCGTTACATTGAAGAAAGTTCTAAGAACATTAGTTTGTGGTACTAAAAGATTTTTCCAACTAAAGGTGTTAGGCATTTATTATTTGGGTTAATAAGGATTTAGTTGAGACTTGAAAAAGAAATTGCAGCTTTCTGTAAAAGAAGTCTTATTTTTTGATTAATTTTTTTTGGTCCTTTAATTTTCTTTAGATTTTTTGTTTATTCTTTTGTTTTTAGTATTGGGTGAAATGGTTGATTAATTTTTTCAACCTCTGATCTTTCTATTCTTTTATTTATGGTTGTTGGTGTCGCATATTTTATTTGCATACAAATTGGTAAACAAAGAAAAATTTTTATTTTTCTTACTTGTTTAGCTTCTTTATTTTTCTTTTTTGTTGATAATCAGGTTCTTCTTTACTTATCTTTTGAGAGGGCAATTTTTCCAGTTGTTTGTTTGATTATTTTTTGAGGAAACACTTTTGAACGATTTGAGGCTGTCTATTTTTTAATTTTTTATAGTGCTGTGAGTTCATACCCAGCTCTTCTAGGGTTGTTTTCTGATTTTTTTGGTCCAATTTCATTGAATTTTTCTCTTTCTTCTTTGTGGTCTTTTGTTTTTCTTTTTGCTTTTTTAGTAAAACTTCCAATATATTTTTTTCACTATTGATTACCAAAAGCACATGTTGAAGCTCCTTCTTTTGGAAGAATTATTTTAGCTGGTTTGTTACTAAAGTTGGGTGGTTGGGGTCTTTTACGTATAATAAATTATCTTTTTTTTAATGTTGTTGTTGTTTTTTTTATTTTTTTCTTTCTTGGAGGTCTTTTATTTGCCCCTTTCTGAGCCTCTACTCATAGAGATAGAAAAGGACTTGTTGCTTTCTCTTCTATTTGCCATATGAATTTCATAGCTCTAATTGTTATGTTTAATTCATTTATAAGTAAAAGAATATCAGTTCTTATCTTTCTAACACATGATATTATTTCTGGTATTATATTCTGGTATGTTGGTATTATGTATCACATTTCTTTTAGTCGACAAATTCCTTTCTTATCAAATTCTTTGGTTTTATCTTTATCTTTTGGCTCAGGTTTTATAGTTTTTATTTTATCAAATTTTGGAGTTCCTCCATTTATTACTTTTCCACATGAGATTGTTTTTATTTCATTTATTTTCAGTTCTTCTTTCTTTTTTTTTATTTTTATTAGATTATATTTAGTTCTTATTTGTTATTTTTGTTTGTTTCTTTCAATGTCTCTTTTTAGTCAAAAAAATACTTCTTTTTTGAATAGAAGATTGTATGAGGAGTGTTGTTTTTTTATTTGTTGTGGTTTTTTACTTAATTTGTTTTTATTTCGCCTGGTTTTTTAATACAACCATTTTGAGGTTTAGAAGTTATAGGTGTTAGAGAATTTATCTTACTGTCTTTGTTTTCTTTATTGGTTTTTTATAGGGATTCAACGTTATTTAATTTTTCAAGAATAAGAAGAAATGAAAATGTTTTCTTTGAGGGCTTAGCAGTTATATTATTTTTAAGAAATTTTACTAGAGAATCAAGAAATTGAATGTTCTTTACAATTTGGCCTTTGATTTTGTTCTCTTGTAGTTTCTCCAGATGATTGTGTTCTATTTTTCAAAGATTTTCAGAAAGAAGAGAGCAAATATTAAAAAATTACCCTCCCTCAAAATTAATTTCACCTCTTTCTTTGGCTGTAGGTGCTATTGAAGTTTTTAGAACAATTTTACGTCCAATCACTTTAGGTTTGCGGCTTATGGCAAATGTGATAGGAGGTCATTTAATTCTTGAGTTTATGAGAGAGAGAAAAATAACTATAAGAGTGTTCTTTATGGCAAACTATGAGCTATTTGTTTGTTTTATACAAGCAATTATTTTCGTTCTTTTAATTTTTAATTATAATAAAGAGGCAGCTAATACTTTATAAGTTAAAGAGCAGGATTGTCTTCAGGTACGAACTGAAAGGAGTTTAACTAATTATTTCTTGGTGATCTATTATATTTCAAAATATTTCTTCTACTTTTTGAGACTATGATTGGCTTAATGATTATATCTTTTGTATTTTGACTTTTATTTTATTTTTTGTTGGGGGATTTTTGTGGGGCCTTATGAGAGAAAAAGGAATTTTTTTAAATTTCTATGAACACTCTTCTCTAGAATTTGTGTGGACAATTTTTCCTGCTATTATTTTAATTTTTATTGGTTTCCCTAGAATTTCTATACTTTATTGTCATAACGTAGATTTCTCTAGGGATGTCTCTGTTAAAGTAACGGGACACCAATGATATTGGTCTTATGATTACACTGATTTCCCCAATGTTGAGTTTGATAGATTTATGGTGCCAACCAATAGGCTAAATTATGGAGAATTTCGTCTTTTAGAGGTTGATAATCGTGTTGTTGTTCCTGGTTTACAGTATTTACGTTTTGTTATTACATCTGGAGATGTGCTTCATTCATGGGCTCTTCCATCTATAGCAACAAAAGTAGATGCTTGCCCTGGACGTTTAAATTTTGTATTTTTCAAGCCTCAAAGATTCGGCTTATTTTATGGACAATGTAGTGAAATTTGTGGGGCAAATCATAGATTTATACCAATTTGTGTAGAATCAACCTCTCCCTCTTTATTTGGGAGATGATTAGAAACATTTTAGGACTTAAGGTGTATTGCATTTAAAACTTTCTATTTTAAGGTTAAAGTCTTACTATAAAGTATAAATTGTACAGAAGATTTTGATTCTTCAAGTTATTAGTAAATTGTAAGAATGTTTATTATTTTTATTATTGGTCTTTTCTTAAGTACAATTTTAATTTTTATTGCAGGTAGGCACTCTTATTGATACAATTCGGGTCAAAAGCTTGCTCCACTAGAAAGAGGCTTTTTTGCTTTTTTTCAAGATTTTTCTTTGTTTAGACTCCAGTTTTTCAGATTTTTGATTATTTTTATTATTTTTGACATTGAGGTTATTTTAATTTCTGCTATTATTATATTAGAAAGGTATTCAAAAAGTTTTCTAGTTCTTGTCTTTTTTCTTTTAAGAACTTTAATTTTAGAGTTTTTTTTGGGTAAGATTGTTTGAGAGTTTTGTCAATAAAGTACTAGATGTATTTTTCTTTTGTAAAGAAAAGGATATTTGACTAAAATAAGGGGGGTCGTATATTTTTTATAAAAATACTGTGCCTTGTTTGTACATAAATAGGTACAAAATTTGAATAAAACACTGTTCTTTGAGAACGTCAAAAGGTAAAACTATAGGTGATTTTATATGAAAAAAATTTTCGTATATATAGACAGACCTCTTTAAGTGTCCCAAACATTAATTTTTAGGATTGTTTTGCTTAAATATTGGAGATTTGTTAAAAATGTGAAGGTGTGCCATGTGAGTGAAGAATTTTTTACAAAAAAAGTAAGGTAAAATTTTTTAAATAAACAGCGCCTTTTAAGAACGCCAAAAGGTAAAACTATAGGTGATTTTATATGAAAAAAATTTTCGTATATATAGAGAGCCTTCACTAGGTCCCTTGTCAGGTGCTTGTGTGAAATTTGCTGGGTTTTGTTAATAACTCAATACCAAATTACGCTAAGATAGCCTCTAACTTACAATTAGAAAATATTTTTGGAATTATAGTTAGAAATAGTATGTTAAAATTTTTATGTAAAAACAGTGTTTGAATTTTTTATAATTGTCATGTGTGAATGAAAAAGACAGATAAGATAAACAACAAAAGTTTTATATAAAAATATTAATGATCAGACAGAGAAAACAACACCAAATTACGCTAAGATAGCCTCTAATTGAAAATTAGATTGTATTTTTGGAATTATAAGTATATTTAAACTATTAGAAATTTTAAAGGAACAAAATTTTTGGAATTATTTTTGATCAAATTTTTATTTTATTTTTATAATTATTGCCCTTTGGTATTTATTTATTTTTATGTTAAATTTTTTTATTTTATTAGGAAACAAAATTCTTTTTTTCTGTGTAAAAGATCCTTTTCTTATTCATTTACTAAACAATTTAAATTTATATGTCTTTATATTTTCAGTATTTTATTTATTTTTAGATATTTTTAAACAATATATTATTTTTAGTCTTGGAATTTTTATAGATGAAGTGCCCACTCTTCCTTCTACAAAAAAAATTAAAGCAGAAACTGTAGAAGGTCTTGGAAGTGAGATTAGAGAAGAAAAAGGAAAAATACCAGTAGAAAGAAAATATTTTAAGGCTTCTGTTTTTGTCTTGGGAATTTTAGTGGGTGTAACTCTTTTATTTTTTTGTCTTCACTATTGAAGAGAAGGAGAAGGCCTCGGAAACGATAACACGGAAGTTAGAACAGCTCATTCATTCGAAAGAAATTTTGAACAAACACAGTCTGATACAAGAACTTCATTTGATAGCTCTTTTAGAAGACACTTTAATACTAGTGTATTTACTGTTGAAAGAGATTTAATGTTAACAGAATCTTTTAATGACTCTGTATCTGAAGATTTTAATGCTAACTTTCATACTCCTTGAAATTGTGATACCATCTTATTATTTACAATAACAATATTTATAGAACTAAATTATATGAAAATAGCTTTAGAAATAGATTCAGCTGACTGTAGCTCTAGTATAGATATTTCTCCTTTTATAAGGTATTTTGATGTGCAAATTGATAAATTAGAAGAATACTGTTTTATTTATAAAAAAGAAACTACTTTACAAAACTTATTAAATATAAAAAAATACAACTAAACCCATGCCCAAATAGAGCCCCAGGCCACTGATTTTAACTCAGTACAGATGTTTTGGAATTTTATCCGGTTTAGCTGTTTTTAACTTTATTGTTTGGCAACTTTTACATATTTCATGTTGACTTTTTATAATTATTTGTTTTTGGTTTGTAGTGATTTTAATACCAGTTTTTAATGAGATTATGATATATCTTTACGTTAAACATCCGCTTTTTGCTCATTTTGTAAATAACTTAAGATTTTATATGTTTTTTATTTCAATAGTTTTTTGTTTTTTGTGTGTTCTTAAAGTAGCTTTTGTGAGTCTGTTTTTGAGTTGCAGTGGCAAAGAAGAAAATGTTTTGTCATCTGTAGAAAATATTGAAGAGGTCCTTGAATATCTCAAAGAAGAAAACAGACAATCAAATACTTTAAAATATGTCGCCATTGGAGCTGGTATTGTGGTAGTTGCATTGGTTGTTTTAGTGGGATTTTATTGGTGAGGTTCTACTGTTTATGAAAGTGACTCTTTATCTGATTTAAGAGAAACTCATTCTTCAGAAAGAATTTTTGAAAACACACAGTCTGACATAACACTTTCAACTGCACGTTCTCTTGAAGATAGATTAGTGTATAGGCTAGCCATTGAACCATCTGTGGAATTAGTAACAAGAGTTTCAGATATTGAACTTCATTCAACAAAAGAAACTCCAGTATTGGGTATTTCTAATCATAATTTTAAAAGATACGAAAGTGAAACTTCCCTTTTTAAAGACTTTACAACTTGGGTAAAAGCTCCTTGAAATTTGATTCAAGAGCACCATGACATTCCTAGAACTTCTGCTTTACCTGTAGTTAATAATAGACATGTTACAACAATAGAGAGATGGAACTCAACTAATTTTTGTGGTGAAATTTTTAGTAAATTAAAGTTTTATGATGAAATTGTAGACCCTAAAACTAGTTTTTGACAAACTTATTTTGATGCCCCCCAAGAGGCTAAGGAAAGATTGTATATTCATAATATAATATTAGAAACTTTTGAAGCTCATGTAAATGAGGCTAAGGACTTAGGTTTTGAAAATTGAATAATTCCTAAGAATATTTCTCTGGCACATCCTATAGAAAATACAACCCTAGAGCGCAGTTTTTTGGATCAAGAAAAGATTAGGGAGCTTTTTAAAGGATGTTGACATTGGGAGCCAGTTGACCAAGAAGCTTTTAGTTCAATTTCTTTGGGAAATTGTGTAGGATTTAAAGTTTTTCACCCCTGTTTACATGTTTTTTTTACTCAGGATTTTGAATTTTTTCGGATTTATATGACTGTAAGTGGAAGTATTTTTATATTACCATGAGAAGAGCTTATACATAAAACTCAGTATGAGCCTGCTTCTTTTGATTATTCTTCACCCTACTATCCTACTTTTAAAAATTAAATCACCGAACAGAGCTAGCATAGCTTCTGATTTACACTCAGAAGGGGTTTTCGGAATATTTGTTGTTTCTGTCTGATCATGTTTATTTTTTTATTTTGTTTATGTTCTATTTTGATTGGTATTAATTTTAGGCTTTTGATTATATTTATATTTTTATATTCTTTATATTTTAATTTGATTGATGTTGATTGTGAGCTTCTGGTTTATTATTGCTCATCTTAGATCTTTTTTATATGATCTTTGGGTTTTTCGAGTTTATGAATTTAATTATGCGTTTGCATGTTTTACTAAAGACACTTTAAATAAACAAATATTATTTGCAATTTTATTTTTCGTTAGTTGTGTTTGGAGTCTGATTCTTGTTCATTTATTACTAATAAAATATTGTAAAGAAATATTGGATTGTGAATACTATTCATGGTATGATATTTTTGTATTTTTTTCAAAAATTATTGAATTTCTGGGTAATACTAGAGGTAGAGTTTGGTCATTTATTTTTATTGTATTAGTAAGTTTTGCTAGACCTATTTTTGCTATTTATCATGTGATTCATGTAGAAGATTCTTTTTTAGAAAAAGCACCTGTTCTTGAAACAATCGAAAAGAAAAAACCTCTTAAAAAGACGACCAAAAAAGAGACTCCAGCTAAAAAATTTGATGAAAGTAAAAAAGAAGACTCTAATGATGATAAAAATTCTAAGTCTATTGATCCTGATGCGGCGGCTCGAGAAAGTGCTAAGTCTGTCAATACTGATGTGGCTTGACAAAAAATAATAAAACAACAATGGGGAGAAGCATTGGTTAATGGAGAAATCTCTCTTGATAAGTATGATGAGCTAATGGACAGTTTAGAACCCATTCGCAAATAGAGTTGAGATCTCTTTTTTAAACAAACCCCCGAACAAAACACAATGTGTGTCTGATTTACACTCAGAAGGATTTTTTGGTATGATTGTTATTTATTCTTTTTATTTTTATCTTTTTGTTTATTTCCTTTATACTTCAATTTGACTAGTGTTAATTTTGGGGTTTTGATGGGCTATTGTTTTTTTGGAGCCTACTTTAAATGCGTTTTCAGTTCATATTTTTATTAAATATCCTTTATTTTCACGTTATATTCAATATCAAAGATTTTATGAATTGTTTCTTTTGATTATATTTTGTTTTTTTTATGTTTTGGGTTTAGTTCTTGTAAATTTACTAGTAATGTACTATTGTGGAAAAGAATTAGAATCTGTCACTCCTATAACTGTTGAAAAAATTAGTGAGACTGTAGTTGAAAAAGAAAGAAGAGAGAAAAGCAAAGTGAGATATGTTATTATTAGATTGTTAAGTCTTGTTATAGTGGCAGGGCTCATTTTTGTTGGGTATTCTTTGTTCTATAGGGAAGGCTCTTTTCCAGATTATGGGAGAAAAGATAATGATGGGGGTTCTATGCTTCTTGATACTGATGTAGTTATTAAACTTATAATAAAAAAAGAAATAGATAAAGACTTGGCCGAAGGAAAAATCTCCCATGAGTTTTATGATAAAGTAATGGTAGATTTAGAATCTTGAATTAAAGAAAAGATTGCTAAAACTTTTTAAACAAACCCCCGAACAAAACACAATGTGTGTCTGATTTACACTCAGAAGGATTTTTTGGTATACTATATTATACTGTGCTTGACCTTGATCCCTTTGACATATATTATTTTCTTAAAACAATCCTACATATTATTTGTTGGTTTATTTTTAGATTTACTGTATGGCCTTTGAGGATGTTTCTTTGGCGTCTTTGTTCTTGGACTTTTTATTTATGTGTATTTAAGTATTCTTGATTTGCTCGTTTTTTAATAAGTCCTACTCTGACTTTTGTACTTTCTATTAATTGGTAATTTAAAATGTTATCCGAATTAAGCTAAATATAGCATCTGATTTACACTCAGAAGGATTTTTTTTGGTATTATCGTTGTTTGTTCTCTTTGTTCTTATCTGTTTATTTATCTCCTTTATACTTCATTTTGACTAATGTTAATTTGAGGGTTTTGATGGGCTATTATTTTTTTGGAGCCTGCTTTAAATGCATTTTCAGTTCACATTCTTATTGAATATCCTTTATTTTTACGTTATGTTCAACATCCAGGGTTCTATGGATTCTTTTTTTTAATTTTATTTTGTCTTTTTAATATTTTAAATTTAATTATTATACATTTACTAGTAATATACAGTTGTGAAGAAGAATTGGATTCTCCGCAATTATTTGAATCTACTGCTCCTACAACTATTGAAAAAGTTAGTGAGATTTCGGTTGAGGAAGAAAGGGGAGAAAAAAGCAAAGTATTAAAATATGTTATTGTTGGGTTGGTAAGTGCTGTTGTGGTGGCAGGGCTTATTTTTGCTGGGTATTGTTGGTTTTATAGAGATAGTTATTCTTCAGATTCTAGAAGGGAAGATGGTGATTTAAATTCAACAAATTCTTCAAATACGCTTGTTGCTAGTCCTCAGGCTCCTATTAAGAATCCAACTAGAAGAGGTGCTCCTCAAACTTGGGTTGCAGAGACAAGTCTTAATATAGAATCAAATAAACCAAGAACATCTAAAGAATTAATTAATCTTAACAAATCTAGGACTCCTAGGAAACTAGTTAATTTTGATTCTACTGGTGAAGATTTTAATATTAAAACTCCTAACACTGTTTCATTTAACTTCAAAGACCAATTTTTTGATCCAGCTTCTTTATGTAAAACTAAGACTCTTAATCTTAATTCTGAACTGTGGAAAACGCTGAGTAAGTCTCCTTTTTTAGGAAGAAATGTTGACACTACTCATCCTTTAATAAATGAGTTTCAGAGTTTTATTACAAAAAGAAACCGTGAAAGTCTGTGTTGTAAAAGTTATATACTTCCTTTTTATGATTATTATCCTGTCTTGGGTTTAAAAGTTGATCGTTTATATTTAAATTCAGATTTAGCACATAGTTTAATAAAAAACCAGTGATTCTGAAGAATCTTACCCAGAGAGCGGCCCTCTGTATTTATGTTAGAGAAACTTGGTCGTTGTGTTGATTACAAAATCTTTTTTCCATGTCCTGGAATTTTTTTTATACAAGATTTTGAATATTATCGGGTATTTGTATCCTTAAAAGGACACCTCTACATTTTACCCTGAGAAGATTTAATAAATAAAACCCAAAATGACAGAATATAATTAAACTTAGAGACTATAGATCATAGATCTCTCTTTTGTTAAAGGAGTGAGAAGTCTCAGAAAAATCTTCAAAGAGAATTTGAAAAACTTCTAATTTTTCTTTGGTTTTACCTTCTCTTTGCGTTTTAGTTTACATAGAATGTTGGATTCATACTCCAAAGGATTGTCGCACTACTAAAGTGTTTATACATTTTTTATTTACAATAAAAAGAAATTGTAGTTAAAGAAAAAATTCTCAGAATATCTCATTGTCTATGAGAAAGATACTTCTTTATTTTAAAATCCTCTTGTTTTAGGAAAAATCTTCTATCAGACATTTGTCTAAAAAAGAATCCTGTTGTATTCTTTTTTGTTTAATTAAAAAAGAAAATTTTGTAAGAAATTTGGTAACAGGAGATTTCTTTTATTTATTTCTATGGGCCTCCCATAAAAAACAACAAAGCAAAATAAAAGCTAAAGAAAAGTATTAGATTGAAGTTTACTACTCTCTTTTTTACTAAATTTTTTATTATTAAGACTTAGAATCTTTTTGATTTTATTAGTAAGTTTAAAAATAATTTTAAGAAATTTAAAGCTCATTAGTGTTTTTTATAGACATTTCTTATTTTTTATAAGTATCCTTTGCCCGGTGATTTAAACGGCGGTTTCTTAAAGTAGCGTAATAATTTGTTGGTTTATTGCTTTACTGTATGAGAAGGAGTTAATGAGTGTTTTTTTTATAATTAGCTAAAATTTTAATTTTTTAGAAAGTAAAAAAATAAAATAATTAGAAGATAGGCCTTTGGAAACCTGTATACTTGTGTATTTTCTTTGGGGTAAAGAGAATTAAAATTTCTTTAACTTTTTAAAACAAAAAGGTTTCTCCAGAGCTAACAGAATATGATAAGCATTTTCTTAATCTTACCTCGTTGTTGAATTATAATATGAGATTATCAGAAATTTTCTTTAAAAAGTCTGTTCCGACTTTGAAGATTTGCGTTATTTGAGTTTAGGACGGAGTAATCTAGTCTGGTCTCTATCTTTTACTTCTTTAAAAGAGAAATAGTATGAAAAGAAATTTCTCTATTTTTAATTTTAATATTGTACAATTTTTGTATCTCTTTTAGTCTTTGAATTATTAGAGTAATGCTTTTTTGTTTCTCAGATTTTTCAATTTGTTTAATTTGAGCTAGTTTAATTTTTATAACTTTTAGAATTATCCCCTTTCCATTTTTAAACTTAGAAGAAGAATCTTCTTCTGGATATTTAAAATATGTTCTTTTTCAAGAAGCTTTTTCTATTCTTTTGTGTATTTTTTTATATTTTTTTTGTAGTTTTTTAGTTTTTCTTTTAAGATTTTTAAAATTGGCTATAGCACCCTTTAGTGGTTGAATTGAACCCCTTCTGAAAGAAATTAAAAGTGGGTTTTCTTGAATTATTACAATACCAAAAGTATTACCAGCTTTTTTATTATTTTCTATAATTATTCCAAACACTCCCCTTTTTACAATAATTTCTTGTTTTTTTTGTATTATAAAACTATTGATTTTGAAGAATCTCAAGTCAATTATGTTGTATATTGGTAATTTTTCTATCTTGTTTTGTTTTATTTGTAGAGACTATTCTCTAATTTGTTGCTCTATTTGATTTGTGTATTATATTACTATTTCCTTTTTTTTACTAAGGTCCCAGACAAGTGTTAATTCTAGTTCTTTATCTCTTTTTTTCTGAATAAGATCTCTTCCTCCCTCACCAATCTTTTTTTTAAAGTTTTATTTATTAAGCTTTATAGGAGTATTGAGAAATAAGCTTATTCTTAGATTCTTTATTTTTAGAATTCTCTTATTTTATCTTATTTGAGATCTGACTAGAAAGAATAAAATTAGAGGATCTTTTGTGTTTTATGAAGACTTGGGTTCTTTAATTTATATAATTTTAATATCTGTACTTCTTTTCTTTATTTTTTAACCATGAAAAGCTCCAGGAGCATTTGATTTTTACTCAAAAAGGTAATTATGGAAGTCTTTAGTTACATTATTATATGTTTTGATCTAATACTGACATAGTATTTATATATCGCTATAGGAGGAAAAATTTGGTGCCAGAGTCATCGGTTACACCAAAATCCTAAAAAAATTTTTTAACTAGAACCTACTTGTCTTCAAGTAAAATATAAGACAACTATTTAATACAGGGATTAGATACCCCTTTATAAAAAATATAGATTTTAACTAAAATAACTAGGAGGTAAATTCTTTTCTAGGGGAACTTGCCAATTAATACGATAGTCCTCGTTCTAGAAAAATTAATTTTTGTGTATTGCCGTTTGTTCTTTCACAAAGAAGTCTTTCAAAAGCTTTTTGCTTAACAGGTCAAAATACAATGTATGTTTTTCTTTAGGTGAGTTACTTATTTATTTAAAAATAGGACTTAAAAGTAATTAAAAAAGAAATGAAAATTTTGAATTTAAATACTTATCATCCGTCACCACCTTTGGTGTAAGTCGTAGCAAAGTAAAAATACTGGAAGGTATTTTTAACTCTTTGGCAGATAAAGTGCATAAGATTTAAGATCTTAATATTTAGAGTTATTATTTTGGCTTTTTCTCATACAAATTTGTTTAAATTTTATGGGTAACATTTTAACAAAATAATTTATAAAAACAATATATACAAAACTGCTTAGTACTATAATATAGTACTGCTGATACTAATGTATCTATGATACATTAAATTAGGAATCTCTAAGAGATTCCTAATGAAATCTCTTTAAAAAAATTCTGAAGGAATTTTTTTAAAGTTATTAGGACACCTCTCAGGTCACCACCTGTGGTGTGGTGGTGACCAATGGGTGTCCGACTAGAATAGAAAAAATTTTGCAAGAAAATTTTTTAGGAATGTTATTAGGACACCTCTCAGGTCACCACCTGTGGTGTGGTGGTGACCAATGGGTGTCCGACTAGAATAGAAAAAATTTTGCAAGAAAATTTTTTAGGAATGTTATTAGGACACCTCTCAGGTCACCACCTGTGGTGTGGTGGTGACCAATGGGTGTCCGACTAGAATAGAAAAAATTTATGAGTAAAATTTTCGACAAAATAATTTATAAAAAATTTTTAGAGGACCCCTCGGGTCACCACCTGAGGTGGGGTGGTGACCCACAAGGGTCCGTGTGACATAAAAAAGAAAAAAAATTTCATGAGTAAAACTTTCGACAAAATAATTTATAAAAAATTTTTAGAGGACCCCCTCGGGTCACCACCTGAGGTGGGGTGGTGACCCACAAGGGTCCGTGTGACATAAAAAAGAAAAAAATTTCATGAGTAAAATTTTTGACAAAATAATTTATAAAA
>Ga0209607_1001402_pt1 | contig 20207 bp, 19 predicted proteins | sample AD_UKC117_MetaG_FD_184413 | JGI IMG/M metagenome (GOLD analysis project Ga0209607, IMG submission 184413) | Active sludge microbial communities of municipal wastewater-treating anaerobic digesters from Hong Kong - AD_UKC117_MetaG (SPAdes)... | ecosystem: Engineered > Bioreactor > Anaerobic >... | reverse complement strand
TTTCTGACACGGAAGCCCGCGTGGTGTATCGCCACGTTGACGGCGAGGTCCAACTCGTCCAGCGGCGGCTCGGCGAACAGGTCACCTGGCACCTCGAGGCCCCGGCGGGATTCCCGGCGGACTCGCTCGCGGCCCTCGCGGGGCGGGTGCGGTAGTTCACCACAGGCCGGGGCGGCGGCAGGGGACGCACCTCGCTTGCAACGGAAACTCGCCGCTGCGCGGCTCGGACAACCGTTGCCGCGCTCGGTGGCCCCTGCCGCCGCCCGTCATGATTCCAGCGGCTCGACGGAACTCTCCTGAGCGCCTATCGTAGTGCGGCACCATCCCTCACCCACGTTGGAGATCACCCATGGCTGGCGTGCGCGTACTCGTCGGGACCCGCAAGGGCGCCTTCATCCTCACCGCCGATGAGGCGCGGCGCGACTGGACCGTCGACGGTCCGCACTTTCCGGGCTGGGAGATCTACCACGTCGCCGCCTCGCCGGCCGACCCGAACCGGCTCTACGCCTCGCAGTCGAGCGGCTGGTTCGGCCAGCTCATCCAGCGCTCCGACGATGGCGGGGCGACCTGGAATCCGGTCGACAACACCTTCGCCTACGACGGCGAGACCGGCACCCACCAGTTCTACGACGGCACGCCGCATCCGTGGGAGTTCAAGCGGGTCTGGCACCTCGAACCGTCACCGACCGACCCCGATGTCGTGTACGCCGGCGTCGAGGACGCGGCGATCTTCCGGACCACCGACGGGGGGAAGTCCTGGGTGGAGCTGCCGGGGTTGCGCACCCATCCCACCGGGCCGAAGTGGGCGCCCGGTGCCGGCGGGATGTGCCTGCACACCATCCTGATCGATCCCTCCAACCCGGACCGGCTCTACGCCGCGATCTCCGCGGCCGGTGCCTTCCGCAGCGATGATGCCGGCGCGACCTGGCGGCCGATCAACAACGGCCTGCACTCGCTCTACATCCCCGACCCGACGGCGGAGGTCGGGCACTGCGTGCATCGCCTCGCGATGCACCCGTCGCACCCGCAGCGGCTGTTCATGCAGAAGCACTGGGACGTGATGCGCAGCGACGACGGTGGCGAGAACTGGCACGAGATCAGCGGCGACCTGCCGTCCGACTTCGGCTTCCCGATCGCGGTGCATGCGCATGAACCGGAGACGGTGTACGTGGTGCCGATCAAGAGCGACGCCGAGCACTATCCGCCGGACGGGAAGCTGCGGGTGTACCGCAGCCGGGGAGGGAGCACGGCGTGGGAGGCGCTCACCGAGGGGCTGCCGCAGGAGGATTGTTACGTGAACGTGCTCCGCGATGCGATGGCCGTCGACACCCTCGACCAGTGCGGCATCTACTTCGGCACCACTGGCGGACAGGTCTACGCCTCGGCCGATGGCGGCGACCACTGGCAGGCGATCGTTCGTGACCTGCCGGCGGTCCTGTCGGTCGAGGTGCAGACGCTGCGATGATCCGGGTCGAGTTGCCGGCGCCGCTCAGGGCGCTCGCGAGAGTGGATGGCGAGCTGCAGTTCGACCTCGCGGCGCCGGTGACCCAACGCGCGGTGGTCGATGCCATCGAGGCGCGCTTCCCGATGCTGCGCGGCACGATCCGCGACCAGCAGAGCGGGCGCCGACGTCCCTTCGTCCGCTTCTATGCGCTGCAGGACGACCTCTCACACGAGGATCCCGACGCGCCGCTGCCGGATCCGGTGGCGTCCGGCGCGGAGCCCTACCTCATCATCGGGGCGATGTCGGGGGGTTAGCCCGTGCCCTGCTTCCGCGTCCCGCGCAGCATCACCTTGTCGCTCTCGAGGCGGACCTCGAACCCGGTCGCCTTCCCGTCGGCGAACTGGAACTCGAACGTCATCCACTTCTGCACCTCGAACAGCTCGCCATCGACTTCCATGCCGAGGGTGAACCACTCGTCGGTCAGCGGGATCAGGATCTGCTGGTCGGTGATCGGGTAGAAGAACAGGTCCCACTCGGCGCGCAGCATGCCGTCGCGGTGGAAGATCACCAGCGAGGTGTCGAGGTCCTCCGGGGCCTCCTCGTCCGCCATCGCCCAGGTCACCTCGTACTCGCCAGCGAACTTCCCGGCGGCCCCGGCGGGGAACGCCATCGGCAGGGACGGCTCGACCGCGATGTCGAGCGTGCCGACGCGATTGGCCCAGCGCAGCTCGGCGGTGACGCCGGTGCTGCGCGGCGTGTCGAACGTCCAGATGAGGGCATCGGTCGCCTCGCCGAGTCGCATCGGCGTCCGGAACTGGATGTCCTCGGCATCGACCGTCGGGAACGGCATGTGGAACAGCGTGGTGTCGGTCTTGAGCGCGGTGAGCCACTGCTCGGCGGTGTCGACCACCATCCACATCGAGTACGCACCGGCCGGCACGGCGACCCCGTTGATCGTCACGTCCTTGCTGACGCGGAGCAGCGTGGCGTCGTTGGCGCCGGGCGTCCAGACCTCGCCGGTCGGGATCCACCAGCCGTTGAAGAGCGAGTCGGGCTGCCGTCCACGGAGTCGCGGCCTGGCGTAGTCTAGCGAGATCGTCGTGCCGTCGATCACCTGCGAGACGGTGGCGCGCTCGCTGGCCATGATCTGGCCGGGGGCGGGGAGCGCGATCAGGACAGTGGCGCTCGCGAGGAATGCGCAGCGGAGCAATAGCATCGAGGTGGCCCGGAGTGGAGGTCCCTCAAGCTACCATCCGCACCCGCTGGCCACGAGGCCAGTGCGGCCCGCTGCAGTCGGAGGCTCCCGCCCACCGCCCCGGCGCGGGGGCCATGGTGCAGGGGGCATCCGTTCGTGCGGGGGGACGCAGGTCGGCGCCGCCTAGGGTGCGCCGGCATCACCACCAGCCGGTGTCGCGCGGCGATCCTCGAGTGCTGCGAGGACCCGTGCCGGGGTGATCGGGAGATCGCGGACGCGCGCACCGCACGCTGCATGCACCGCATTCGCGAGGGCGGGCAGGCAGGGGGGATACGGGGGCTCCCCGGCACCGGTCGGCGGCGCGCCGCTCGGCATGATGACCACCTCGACCTCCGGTGCGGCATCATGTCGGAGGATCGGATAGTCGTCGAAGTTGCCGTGCCGGACCTCTCCCTCGACGATCCGGACCTCGCCGTACAGCGCCGCGCTGAGGCCATCGATCACGCCACCCTCGACCTGCGCCCGCACCCCGTCCGGATGGACCGCGAATCCGCAATCGATCGCGGACCAGACGCGTGGCACGTCGATCGTCCCGCGGTCGGGATCCACGTGCGCCTCGACCACGTGGGCACAGTAGGATCCGAAGGTGAACCAGGCAGCAAGTCCGCGGCCGACACCGGCTTCCGACGTCGAAAGCCCCCCGGCGGTGGCGACGGCGGCCTCCAACACCCCGAGCATGCGCGCCGGGTCGAAGTCGTCCTCGTCGTCGTGCGACCGGATCGCCTGCCCTGCGAGCAGGGCGCGCCGGTAGGCCAGCGGATCCTGACCGGCCGTGAGCGCCAGCTCGTCCAGGAACGACTCGACCACGAACGCCAGTGCGTTGTTTCCCGGCGCCCGGAGCGGTCCCCGGTCGATCGGCGACTCCAGCACCGTGTACGTCAGACGGTGGCCCTCGAGGAAACTCCACGGCCAGGTCGGCGCGAGGAACTCCGACCGCCCCGGATGCTCGTTCGCGCGGAACGCGTAGCGGGACGTGCCGACCTGATGGTGGTCCCACGTCGCCGGGCGACCGTCGAGGCCGAGGGTGGCGACCAGGCGATGCAGGCTGAGCGGTCGATAGAACCCGTGCCGGATGTCGTCCTCACGGGTCCAGAACACCTGGACCGGCCCCTCCACCTGGCGGGCGACCTCCACCGCCTCCAGGACGAAGTCCTGGCTGAGTCGGCGACCGAAGCCTCCCCCGATGGCCGTGAGGTGGAGCGTGACGGACTCAGGTTCCAGTTCCAGTTGCCGCGCGACCGCTCCGCGCGCCCCCGCGGGGGCCTGGGTCGGCGCCCAGAGCTCGCAGCCGTCCGGTCGCACCTCGACGGTGCAGACCGGGGGTTCCATCGGGACGTGCAGCAGCAACGGCACGCTGTAGTCCGCAGTCACCACCCGCGCGCCGGCGCCTGGGCGAGAGCCGGCGACGGAGTAGTCCAGCCCGTCGCGGGCCAGCAACGCGGCCCCCCGCGCGCGCATCTCCGCGGTATCGACCGACACGTTGGGACCGAGCTCCCACTCGACCTCGAGCGCATCGCGGCCCTGCATCGCGGCCCAGGTGGAGGAGGCGACCACCGCCACGCCTCCGTCGGCATAGGGACGCTCCTGGCGCCCGATCGGTGCGACCACCACCACATCGATCACTCCCGGGGTGGCGCGCGTCGCCGCGGCGTCGATGGCGCGTGGCACGGCACCGTAGACCGGTGGTCGCAGCAGCACGGCATGCCGCATCCCGGGCAGTGCGACGTCCACGCCGTACACGCGCTGACCGTGCGTGATGCCCTCCACGCCCACCGCACGCTGGTCCCGGCCGAGCAGCCTGAAGGCGCTCGGATCGGTGAGGGACACCGCACTGCGATCGGTCGGCACCACCGTGGCGGCCGTCGGGAGCACGAGTTCGAGCGCGACGCGGCGCCGACCCTCGCTCGACCGGACGTATCCCCCATCGATCCGGCAGGAGGCGGGCGAGACGTCGAGGTGCGCCGCAGCGGCAACCTGCACCGCCTCGCGGACGGCGGCTCCGAGCTGGCGAAACGGCAGCCAGTGCGACCGCACGCTCCAGCTCCCCCCGGCGAAGGGCCGCGGCCCCATGTCCTCCCCGAACGAGGCGGGAACCACGCGAACCGAGTCCCACGGAATCCCGAGCTCCTCGGCGATCAGCATGGACAGTGCGGTGTTCACCCCCTGCCCGATCTCGGGGACCGGGACGTGGACGACGACACTCCCGTCAGCGTGCATCGTCAGCACCGCGTCCATGTCCACCGCGAGGGGCGGCCGACCCTCGCCGCGCGGGGCGCACGCTGCACCGGACCAGGCAAGGAACGACCCGCCCACCACGGCCGCCCCGACCGAGAGAAAGCTCCGGCGATCGAGATCCCGGGTCACCCGACCTCCTGGCCGCTGGCGCGCCGGATCGCCCGCTCGATCCGCTGGTACGTTCCGCAGCGACAGAGGTTTCCCGTCATCCGCTCGCGCACCATGGCGCGATCGGGCCGGGGCACCTCGCGCAGGAGGGCGACGGCCGTCATCAACTGGCCCACCTGGCAGTACCCGCACTGCGGGACATTCTCCGCCGCCCAGGCCTCCCGCAGCCGTTCGAGTTCGCGGTCCCTTACCCCCTCGAGCGACTCGACATGTCGATCGCCGACATCGCCGACCCGCACCTGGCATGAGCGGGTCGGGGTCCCGTCAAGGTGGACCGTGCACGCACCGCACAGGCCGCGACCGCAGCCGTACTTCGTCGCCCGCAGCCCGAGCTCGTCGCGCAGGGCCCAGAGCAGCGGCATGGTCGGATCGACATCCAGGCGATGGCGCTCGCGATTGATCCGCAGGGTGATCATCGGCGACTCCCGGGGATGGGCGACCTCCCGGCATCGCGCGTGGCGAGGGGGATCGCGGTGAGGATGGCCAGGGCGAGTTCGGGGATCGTGCGACCGGGGCGCGCACCGAGGGGCACGCGCACCCGCCGGGCAAGGGGCTCGGGCACCCCGGCCGCGCACAGCTCAGCTCGCAGGGCAGCGCGCCGACGCGCGGACCCCAGCGCCCCGACGAACGGCACCTCCGCCCGGAGGGCCGCGGCGAGCCCCGCCACGTCGAGGCGCGGGTGCTGAGCCAGGGCACAGACAGCGTCAGCCGAGTGGATCGCCGCGGCGGCGTCCGCCGCGTCGGGCCAGCACGCGAGGTGCCGGACCCCCGGCGGCGCGGGGGTGCATCCCGCGGCCGCACGCGGGTCGCAGACCGTCACCGTAACGTCCAGCAGCGCCGCAGATTGTGCCACCAGCATGGCGACGGCTCCGGCCCCGATCAGGACCAGATTGGTGGCGGGGGGCAGCCATTCGATCAGGTGATGGTCACACAGCATGATCCGCGAGGCGGGCGTCGGCTGGCCATCCGATGCACGCCACGCCGTGATGCGCGAGGGTGCCGCCGCATCGCGGACGCCCCGCCGCACGTACCGCGTTCCGGCGATGCGCGCCTGCAGGAGATCCTGCGGCGGTGCGGCCTCCAGCAGGACGGTGAGGACCGCCGCACATCCCGATGGCAGGCCATCGATGCGACTCGTGTCCGGGTCGGTCCGGAACCGGAGCAGCCGACCGGCGGCGCCCTGGATGGGCTGCACCGCCAGCGCGGCGACGATCGCCTCGTCCGCGCATCCTCCGGCAATCGCCCCGATCACCTCGCCGTCCTCGGCGAGGTAGAGCTCCGCACCGGGCCACTGCATCGAGGCCCCGTCGACCTCGACGAGCAGGGCGCGGCGCACCCGCCGACCCTTGCGCCTCGCGCGTGCGAGGGCGAGGCGGACCCCTTCCCCCGGTCGCATCAGCGGCGCACCAGGTCGGCCGGAACGTCAACGTCGCGGCCGTCATGCGGCAGCTGGAGCACCCGACCGTGCCCGGGCGGAATCCGCAGTCCGCGGTCGCCCGCGAGGCCGTGCAACGCCCGCGCGGCCTCGCGACCGAGCAGCACCGGCGGCCCCGGCGCGGCACTCCGGGCGGCGCGCGGGCGGACGATGCCGCAGGGACGTCGCCACCAGGACGCGAGCATGCGCTGGAGCGTCCTGGTCTCCACCCAGGGCATGTCGCCAAGGCAGACCAGGAGGGCCACGCCGCGGTGGGAACGCGCCGCGACGCGCAGGGAATCGCCCAGCCCGGCCTGTCGTACCACGAGGATGTGCACCGGCCACCGTCGAGCCAGGGCGATCCGTCCCTCGTGCGCCGGACCCACCACCACGGTTGGCTGCGCGACGCCCCGCAGCCGGGCGAGCGCCGTCACGGTCGCCAGGACATGATCGAGGAGGGGGCGCCCCTCCGTCCGTGCAAGCAGCTTGTCGCTCCCGAACCGGCTCGCACTCCCCGCGGCTAGCACGATCGGTTGCACCGTTTCCCGCGACACGCCGGGCACCTCAGGACCCTCGGGGCGGACGCGGCTCGAGCCGTCGGGCCGCGGCACCCGGGACGGCGAGAAGGAGGTCGCCCGTCCCCGTCGGCACGAGCGAGGCCGCGATGCGGTCGCCACCGCGCGCCAGGATCACGAGACGACCGCCAGGATCGAAGCCGACCGGCAGGAGAATCGGCGCGGGCGGTGCCCAGGGCTGGGTGGCCCGCAGGCGCACGCCGCCATCGGACCACCGGAACGACATCGGCAGCGAGGTCGTCCGGAACCCCAACCTGGCCGTGACCGTGACGTGCTCGCCGTCGCGCACCGCACCGAGCAACTCGTATCGATGCAACAGGCCGAAGCGGGTCCGCAGGTCGTCCCACTCCTCCTCGAACGCAGGCACCCACTCGGCCCCCTCCGGCGTCAGCGCCGTCGCGTACGCACCCGGGATCCGGTCCGAGAGCCCGCGCAACAGTCGCTCCGTGCTGGCAAGCGCGCGAGCCGCGGTGTCGGGCTCGGCGGCGGCGGCGAACAGTGCGACCGCGTCCTGGCCCTCCGCCATCGCCCAGAGGTAGGCACCATCGGTGACGAGGCGGAGCCGGGCGCTCGACCCCACGGCCCACTCCCCCACGCTGGTGCGAAGGTCATCCGGATCCCCGACGCGAACTGCCGGCACGCCCGACGTCTCCGCAGTGCCGGTCGCGAGGGCGACGAGGTCGGCCTGCACCCACTGGCGCATCGACAACCCCTGCGCGTCGGTGCTGTTGCTGGTGATGAACAGCCGGAGGTCGCGTCGGGGATACCGCAGGACGACCGCGTTGTAGCCAAGCTCGGTATCGCCGCCATGCTCGATGACGGGACCCAGCTCGGGGTCCTCGAGGAAGAAGAGCCCGGCGCCGTACGACTCCTCATCGTTGATCGGGGCCAGGGGCCGCAGGGCGATGCCGCGCGTCGCAGGACCCAGCAGGTCGCCGTTCCGCAGGGCACGGTCGAACGCGGCAAGGTCGGCCGCGGTCGAGAAGACATCGCCGCCACCGAACACGCGCCAGTTGAGCGGCCAGGACTGGGGCGCCCCCGTCGCGCGGATTCCCTGATACGCCGTGGCGACCTCCGCCTGTCGCACCGGCATGCCACTCCAGGCCGCGGAGTGGCGCATCCCCGCCGGCTCGAACACCGCCTGCTCGAGCCAGGCCGCGTAAGGCATCCCGGCGGCCCGTTCGACCACGGCGGCGAGCAGGTTGTAGCCATCCGACGAATACGCCCACGCCTCCCCGGGTGCCCCCACCAGGGGATCGGCGAGTCGCGCCGCGATCACCGCCTCGCGCGATGGCGACGCGAAGTCGTCGGTGTGCCCCCCGCGCAGTCCCGCGCGATGCGTCAGGATCTGCTCCAGGGTGATGTCGGCCTTCTCCGCCGGGACACCATCGAGATGGTCGCCGAGCCGATCCTGGAGCCGTAGCGCGCCACGATCGACGAGCGCCAGCAACGCGACACCGAGGATCTGCTTGGAGACCGACGCCACGCCGAGCGGCGTGTCACGCCGCATCGGGCGTCGCGAGGCGCGGTCGGCGAACCCGAAGGCCCCATCGAGCAGGATCGAGTCCCCTTGCGCCACGACGACCTGACCGCTGAACCCGAGGGCGGCGCGCTGCGTGACGAGCGCCGCCATGCGCTGACCGACCCCAGGTGTCGCCACCGCGATCTCGGTCGCCACCTGTCCGACCGCGACACCACACACCAGCGTCCCGAGGACTGCGGCACGACCGACGGCCCCGGCCCCCATCATCGGGCCAGCACCATCGCGCCGAGCGGCAACAGCGCGTCAAAGGTCGTGTTCGCCTCCGCATTGCTGACCCAGATCACGACGGCATCGTCCTCGTGGAACCACTGGAACAGCGCCCAGAATCCGCGCAGGGATCCCACCGCCGCCACGTAGGCGACCTCCCCGCGGCCCTCGACGGGCCCGGTCTCCGAGAGCCACCCCATGCCGTAGGGCGTCGGCTGGCCGTCGGTCCGGATCACGGCCGTCTGCGCGAGCGCGAGCAGGGAATCGGAAACGACCCGACCGGCACGCAGTGCCAGCGCGAACCGGGCGAGGTCGTCCACGGAGGTGTAGATGCCACCCGCACCGACCGTGCTGGATTCGTAGTCATGCGGCACGAAACCCCCGTCCGCATCGCGATACCCGATGGCACGCGCACTCGGCCTGGCGTCCGGGGTCTCGGCCACCGTCGTGGCCGCCATCCCCAGGGGCGTGAAGAACGCCTCCCGCAGGAACCCGGCGTACGCTTGCCCACTTGCCCGGGCCACCACCTCGGCGAGCAGGACATAGGCGCTGTTGCTGTAGGAGTTGTTCGAACCGGGGACGAACAGGAGGCTGTCCACCTCGTCGAGCAACGCGTGCACGTCCGACGTCGTCCAGCGTCGCTCGGTCCCCCCGATGTCATAGTGGTCGACGATCCCACTCGTGTGCGTGAGCATCTGCCGCAGGGTCACGTCCGCCGCGTACTCCGGGGCACTTGGCAGCACCGCACCGAGCGTGGTGTCGAGCGCGAGCGTTCCCTCGTCCACGAGCCGAAGGACAGCCAGCGCCGTGAACATCTTGGCAACCGATGCGACATAGCTCGGCGTGCCCGGAGTGAACGGTGTCCGACGCGACAGATCGGCCAGACCGTGGCCCGAGCGGTGCACGATGCTGTCCCCCCGGATCAGCACCATGGCCAACCCGGGCGTCGCGCGACCGGCGAGCGATTCCCCGAGCGAGGTGACTTCGGGGAGGGTGGGAGCCTGCGCGGGTACCGAGCGTGCGAATGGCGGCATCACCAGGCTCAGGAGCGCGAACAGGAGCGGAGTCCAGGCCGGCACGCGCGCTGCGAAAAAAATCGCACTCATGGGCGTGCCTGCAGGCAACAGGGTGCAGACGGGTCGACTCATGTGGTCTCGGGAAGGATGCGTGGCCGGGGATCGGCCGAGCGCGCGTGAGAGAGGCGCTCGCGATCGCCGGGGCGCCGCAGTGCCAGCACGGCATCGGCGAATGACTCGCGGGCGTCGCGCCGTTGCAGCGCGAACCGCGACCTGGTGGCATCGAGCAGGCTGGCGAGGGCGGCATCAACGCCGCCAAGCTGGGTGGCGGCCTCGAGGATCGCGGGGAGCTGGCACTCCTGCAGCCCGCGCCACTCGACGAGTGCCTGCAGGTACGCGAGACCCGCATGACGACCGGTCGCCTGCCGCGCCTCCGACACGACCGCCTCCACCCCACCGGCACGCAACAGCTCGGGGATGCGTGCGCGAGCGGCGAACCCGGTGTGCCGGTCCAGCTCGATCAGGTGACCTGCCAGCCAGCGCGGCGGAGTCCGCTGGTCCGCGCCCTCGACGGTGTACACGACGACTCCACCGCGCCGCGCCACCACGAGATCGCGCGGAGTCGGTCCGTCGACGTGCATGCGGAGGGTGTCGGCATCGGTCGCGAGCTCGACCCGACCGGTGATCAGATCCAGGCGGACCTGACCCACACTCTGCCAGATCACGCGGCACCCATCGCCCTGCCATCGAACGTCCCAGACCGATGCCCCGCGAGGCCCGGGTCTCGTCCGATCCAGGTGCGGCGCATCGGACTGCCAGGCGCAGCCGCTCGCGACCCCTGGCCGAGGCTGCCACCCCGCTCGCGCCAGGGTGGCGACCGCCACGGCGAGGAGCGGTGCCACGAGCATCGCGCGCCAGGTCGTCCCGTGCGCCATCGCCGGGAGGGCGCCGTCGCGCAGGACCCGTCGCATCCGGTCGCGGAGTGCGCTGCCGGCGCGTCGGAACGCGAGTGCGGCCGCCGGTGGCTGCGCCACCAGCGGGCGCACCGTGGCGACCACGCTCTCGACGTATTCGGGGGCACTGATGCCGCGCGCCACGACCCACGCATCGGCAGCGGCCTCCTGCTCCGCCCGCAACCGCCGGGCGAGCAGGTGCGCCACCGGATTGCACCAGGCGATCGCACACGCGACCCGGGCCACCAGCAGCGCCAGCATGTCCCCGTTGCGGACGTGAGCCAATTCGTGCCCGAGGATCGCCCTGGCCTGCTCGGCGGTCCAACGGTCGGCGTGGTCGGGCAGCAGGATGACCGGTCGCCGGACCCCGAACGCCATCGGGACGTCCACGTCGGGGCGCACCAGCACGCGCACGGGACGCCCACGTGTCTCGTCCCGCTGGAGCCAGGCAAGGGCCGCCCGGCAGGTGGCATTCGGCCCCCGGCCGTCGCGGAACGTGCGCCGCAGGGAGGCGTGCTGCACCACCACACGCACCATCAGGATGCTCGCGCCCAGGAGCCAGACGCCGCCGAGGATCAGCAGCAGGAGGTGCGCGATGTCGACGGACGCTGTCGCACCCGCGACGTCGATCGCCGACTCCAGCGGCGCCCCCCCGAGCGTCAGCGGCTCGATGGGCACGACGACCGGCAACTCGCTGGGACCCGGCAGGGCGCGCCACCGCATCGCGGGGGCCTTGATCTGGATCAGCCAGATCAGCGGCTGCGCCAGCATCGCGGCCACCAGCATCGGCCGGCGCAGGTGGGCGCGACGGCCGTGGAGGAGCGCACACACCGCAAGCACGGCGAGACCGAACAGCGCGCCGCGCGTCACCGCCTCGACGGCGATCCGCCCGTAGAAGTCCGGCGGGCCCAGCACCGCGAACGGATTCACCGGCCGCCCCGGCGCGCGGCGCGCGCCTCGGCCAGGATCTCGTCGAGCTCCTCGGCATCAGGTGGCCGCTCGGAGAGACTCAGCAGCGCCACCATTGCCTCGCGCGTATCGCCCCGGAACAGCCGGTCCACGAGCGACCCGAGGGCGGTCTGCTTCGCCTGGTTCGCGGGGATGCACGGTTCGTAGATGTAGCGACGCCCCTCGACCGTGTGCCGAAGCAACTGCTTGCGCTCGAGCAGGTCGAGCTGCTTGCGCACGCTGGAGTACCCCGGCGGGTCGGCCAGCGCGGCGCGGACGTCCGCCGCGGAGGCCCGGCCCAACCGGTAGACCGCCTCCATCAGTTCCGACTCGCGGCGCGTGAGGCGCACCGGCACGGCACCCGCAGACTTGGACAGCGCGGTAGTGTGCGATATTTTTCGCATTGCGGAACCTATCCCGAAGGCCGATCGCACGTCAAGCGGTTCGCCGTGCCCCTCCTGCCGTCACCGACTGGCCCCCCAAGGAGCCCCTGCATGCCCAGACATTCCCTCGCCCTGTGTGCCGTCCTCGGACTGACCACGACCCTCGCCGCCCAGCAATCGACCGCCGAGCGGGCACGTGGCCTCGTCGAGACGGTCCTGGCCGGCGACGTGGCGAGGTGGCGGGCCTATGCCGACAGCGCGGTCGCTCCCTCCGCCGGTGGAGCAGACCTGATGGCTCGCCTCGGCGACGCCATTGGCGGCGGGTCGGTGCTCGACACGCAGCTGCTGTCGGATTCGACAGCTGCCGTGACCGTCGCCGCCGGCGTCTCCGGGGTGCGCTATCGCGTCGAGGTGGCGGTGGCCGACGGCCGGATCACCTCCGTCGATCGGCCCCGGTTGGCCGGGCCGCCGCTCGCGCGCGCCACGGCGGAGGAACTCGCGGGGCTCGTGGCGCGACTCGCGGCAGCAGACCGGTTCAGCGGCCGCGTCCTGGTCGCAACCCCTGACTCGGTGCTGGTCGACCTCGCCGCAGGGGAGGCGAGCAAGGAGTTCGCAGTCCCGATAACCTCCCGCACCCGGATGGCGCTCGGTTCGATCAACAAGATGTTCACCGCCGTTGCCGTGCTGCAGCTGGTCGAGGCAGGGCAGCTCGCCCTGTCCGATCCGATCGGACGACACCTCGAGGGAATCCTGCGCGACAGTGTGGCGCAACGGATCACCGTGCAACAGCTCCTCACCCACACGTCCGGGTTGGGTGACTTCCTCTTCACCCCGGAGATGCTGACCGAGCCGCGGACCAGGTTCCGCTCGATCGCGGATTACCTGCCGCGTCTCGCGGATGCGACACCGCGCTTCGCCCCCGGCACGGCCTGGGCCTACAGCAACACCGGCTTCCTCCTCCTCGGCGCGCTGGTCGAACAGGCAAGTGGCGCGGACTATGACAGCTACATACGCGACCACGTCTTCCTCCCGGCGGGGATGGTCGACTCGGATCCGGTCGAACTCGACCTGGTCCCGGAGCAGGTGGCGAGCGGCTACGATAGGGAGTACGTCGATGGTGTCGGGCGGTGGCGGAGTGATCGCTATCGCCAGGTGATCCGGGTCACGCCGGCCGGGGGCGGGTACAGCACCCCGGCCGATCTGCGACGCTTCGTGTCCGCCCTTCGGTCGGGACGCCTGCTGCCGCCGGCGCGCCTCGCAGAGATGCTCAGCCCCAAGCCGGAGCTCGGTTCGCCGCGCTACGGATTCGGCGTGGAGATGCTCGCCCCCGGGTGGGTCGGGCACACCGGCGGCGGGCCCGGCACCGAGAGCTTCGTCGGCTTCCGCCCGGACGACGGCACCGTGGTGATCGTGCTCGCCAACCAGCAGGGCGAGACCCGCCTCGTCACCTCCGCCGCGCTGCAGGTCGCGACGAGTCGCGGGTAGCCACGGGCGCAGGGCTCACCCGAGCACGGCCAGGGCGTCCACGATCCGCATGTCGCTCATCATGCCGAGGTAGGCCTCGAGCCAGGCCTTGTGGGCGGCACCGACGATGACGAGGACCCTGCCGCCCATCGCCTCGGCGCTCGCCTCGCGGATGTTGGCGGCCATGCGCAGGTTGCGCGCCTCCCAGCCCGCGACGCGCTTCCGACCGATCTCGGCACCCTGGGCGTGGTCGATCATGCCCAGCCACTCGACGTCGCTGCGCAGGACGGCCAGCGCCGGATCGTTGAGGAGGCGATAGGCCTCGAGTGCTTCCGCGGCCGTCGCCATTCGGCGCGTCAGGCTGTCCAGCCGCACCAGCTTCGGCTCGGCGGTGAACCGCGTGCCGATCGCCGGGAAGAGTTGCTTGGCGAAGACCTCGAATTCGGCCTCGGACAGCGTGGACTCGCCCTGGGAGTCCATCGCGTGGACCCGGGCCAAGCCGAGGCGGCTGGCCAGCACCGTGGCGATCAGGTTGCTCTCGTTGCGCTGGTCGAGCAGGCGATCGAGCAGGTTGCGCAGGTCGCGGCGGACGCCATCCCCGGTGATGCGTTCGTCGGGGGAGAGCGACCGCCACTGCACGAGGGCGGAGTAGGGGTCGCCCGCCGTGGCGAACAGCGCGGCGAGGTGTCGCCGATCTGCCGGGGTGGGAGCGACCGGCCACTCGTCGAGTCGGGTGCGCGCGGCGCGCGCCGCCTCCGCGGTTCCCAAGCCGGTGCCCAGGCGGCCCGCCACGCCCGCGAGCATGCTCACGCGTCCGTAGCGCAGGGCGGTCTCGCCGCGGTACGCGCGCTGGTCCCAACCGGCCTCGAGGGTCATCCCGTCGATGTTCTCGATCGCGATGAGATCCGGATCCCATGCAGCGAGGCGATCAAGAATCGGCGCCAGCGTCGCGGGATTCCACGAGGCGTCAAGGCCGCTGAGGTGCGTCGTCCCGAGCACGAGCACCTCGGTCGCCGGGCCCGCGACGCGGGACTGGTAGCCGCGGGGATCGAAACCGGTCTGGGCCCTGAGCGGCGTGGCGAGGACCGTGAGCGTCATCAGGAATGGGAACGTGCGAGTGGACATCTGGTGGCCTGCCTGACGTGACCTCGAGGAATCGTCATGGACGAACCGACGACGTGCGCCGGGGCGTGCGAACCGTGACGCATCCACCCCGCGATCGGTTTCCCCGACGTCGACTGCTGCTCAGGCGTCGGGCGCCACCCCCAACCCATGTCCGCCGACCGGCTCGGTCGTCACGTGCTGCTCGAACCCCGCGATCAACGGCCGGCCGCGCGCGATCGCGTCGCGCACCGCCGGCAGCGCGAGCGACGCCTGGTGACTCGCCGGTGAGTCCCACACCTCGGTGATCCAGATCGCGTCGGCGTCCGCCGGGTCGCGCGCCACGACATAGCTGAGGCAGCCGGGCATCCCGGCGACGCCCTCCAGCAGGATCGCGATGAGGGCGTCGCGCTGGCCCGGCACCGCGCGCATCTTGCCGATCAGTCCGTGCATCGTGTCCCTTCCTCGAATTCGTGAAGTGTCAGCTCGCCTCGCGTCGCTCTACCACGCGCCCGCGCAGGATGACCGCCTCGATCTGCCGAAGCGCCGCAAGGCCCCGCGTCGGATCAGCGGCCAGCAGCACCAGGTCCGCTCGGCGCCCCGGGGCAAGGAGCGGCCCCGGCTCGCCGCGGTAGCGCGCGGGCGCCGTGGTCGCCGTGCGCAGCGCCTCGACGGGCGTGAGGCCGGCCTCGACGAACAGCTCGAGTTCATCGTGCAGACTGGCCCCGGGGATCACCCACGGCTCATCGCTCGCATCGGTCCCGGCCAGCAGCGGCACACCAGCCCGGTGCATCTCCCCCACGAGTCCGAGCTGGCGGCGATACACCGCGAGGCCGGCCTCCCGCTGGGCGGTGGACCACTCGCCCTGCGCCGCCACCCACCCCTCGCGGACCGCGGCGGGAACGCCCCGCAGCCGCGGATCACGCGTGAGCGGGTCCCCCGGCGGGAGGAAGGCACCACGCAGCTGGACGAGGGTGGGCACCTGCCACACGCCGGCAGTCGCCAATGTGTCAAACAGGGCGACGCAGTGCCCCGCATCGTAGTTCGCGAGCGCGCCGGCCAGCCGTCCATCGACCAGCAGGCCCATCGCATCCCGACTGGTATCGGCGGCGACCCAGTCCAGCGTGCCGGGAATGCACGACTCCAGCACCAGGGTGAGGTGCTCGATCGTGCGCTGGCCCGCCGACGCCACCTCCCCGGGCGAGAGGCGCAGCGGCACGTGCCCCTCGAGCGGGATCCCGAGCAGGCGCGCCTCATCTGCCAGCGCGTGGTAGCTCTCGGGGTCGAGCCGGTCATAGACCTTGAGGAACCGGTAGCCCGCGCGGTGGAACGTTCGCGCGCTCGCCCGCGCCGCTTCGGGTGTGGCCACCTCGACACCGAAAGAGAGCACCGGCGGCACGCCGTCGAGTGGCGGGGAGCCCCACCAGACCGTCGGGGCGAGGGTGTCGGTGCGGAGACGCGCGCGCCACGCGGTGCCCGAGTCTGCAAAGGTGCCCGCGTCCCGAATCCCGGTCACCCCGTACGCCACGTAGCCGGGATGATGCCACGCGGCCCGACCGTCGCGGTGCGCGTGGGTATGCATGTCCCAGAGCCCCGGGATGAGATACCGGCCATGCCCCTCGAGACGCAGTGTCCCCGCCGGAACCGCGACCGCGCCGCTCGGCCCGATCGCGGCGATGGTATCGCCGATGATCAGGATCGTCTGATCCGGCCGCACCACTCCCGCCTCGAGGTCGACGACATTGACACCGAGAATGGCGATGCCTGGGGAAACACTCGCCGGATCGCACGCAGCCACGAGCAGCGCGACCGTCGTCGCGCACAGGACGTCGAGCAGGGATCTCCTCGACGGCCGCCGCGGCCCGGACCGAATGCCCGTTCGCACCCTCACCCCGCCCTGAGCGCGGCCTGGATTTTCAGCACCGTGGCCCAGTTCCGCGTGGTGACGCCCTTCCCTGCCTTGCCGAGCATCGCCTCGCCCACCGCGCTCTGGAGGATCCCCGCCGGGCAGTGGAGGTAGCCGGCATGCGGCGTGAGCATCAGCCGTTCCGGTGCCCGCGCGAGCGCGACCAGTGGTTCGAGGGCCGCGACGGCCGCCCTGTCGGGGCCGAAGGCGACGAGGACCCGCGAGTGCTGGTCCTCGGGCGGCCGCATCGGCGCCGTGGCGATGATCGTGTCGAGCTCGGCGGCCGACTTGACGATCACCGGCGTCACCACGCCGAAGGTTGCCTCGACCGCGGAGGCAATCGCGGCGGCCAGCCGCGCACCGGAGCGCGCGCGAGTGGTGAACACGCCGTTGCCGCTGTTGAGGAGGGTCGCGACCCCGGTGTGCCCCATCTCCTCGAGCATCGCGCGGAACGCCGCCATCGGGACCCGCTTGCCCGTGCCGACATTCACACCGCGGAGGAGGACGACGAATCGGGCCATGGGGGTGTGGGGTGCAAGGAGTGAGTGGTGACTGGGAACCGGGGAAGGTAGCCCGGCCAGCGGCGCCCTGCGGCGCGCCACTCGATGAGCCGCTCCGGGGGCCGGCCGCGCGTGTCTCGGGACCCCCAGACCGGAGCCACTGATGACCAGTGCCGCGACGCCCCTCACCGACCAGATCACGCCGACCGAGGCGGTCCTCCTCTTCAGCGACCGCCTGGTCGACTCCCATCCCAAGCCCCGGCTCGACGAGTACACCGTGCCCACCTCGGGGGCGGGCGTCTTCGGGCTCGACGTCGTCGAGGTCGCCGTCGAGACCCTGGTGGCGTCCCTCCTCGCGAGTGGGGTCGAGGCCACGGTCGAGGAGCGGCGCGCCTGGTTCTTCTGGACCTCCTCCCGCCTGCACCTGCGCCGCACCGGCCCGGGCCGGAGGTGGCCGGAGGGGTCGCCCGAAGCCCGCCTCCTCGTCTGGCTGGAGGCCCAGCCCGGACAGGCGGGCGGGCTGACGGAGGCGCTGATCGAGCTCTTCATGCCGACCCCGATGCAGAACGTCTGGGGCCTCGCCTACTCGGCCTTGCATGCCGGCCTCGTCCAGCGCGGCTACCTGGAGTGCACCCGCCGCACGATGCTCGGCATCACCCTGCGCGACCACTTCGCCCTCCCCCCGTCCCAGCGGACCGAGGTGCTCCATGCGGCGGCCGACCTGACCAGCGGGACCCACCTCGGGGCGCGGGATCGCCTCGATCCGGCGGTCCGCCTCGCGGCGGAACGGTCGTGGCGGGCGGCCTACGTGGCCCAGGACGTCGACGTCGGGGTCTGAGGAAGCGAGCCGATCCGGGAGAAGGCCCGCGCGACGCCACGGAACGCTCGCGCGGGCTCGAAGACCCCTCGCGCGGACTCGCAGACCGCTCGCGCGGAAAATCAGGCGTCCGCGCGGGAATTGAGACCACTCGCGCGGAAAATCAGGCGCCTGCGCAGAAAATCAGGCGCCCGCGCGGCTTTTCAGACCGCTCGCGCGGAGTTTGAGACCGCTCGCGCAGGTTTTCAGGCGCCCGCGCGAAGTTCGAGACCACTCGCGCGGAAAATCAGGCGCCCGCGCGGAAATTCAGACCGCCCGCGCGGGATTGCAGACCGCTCGCGCGAACTTTCAGCCGCTCGCGCGGAGAATCGGACCACCCGCGCTGATCTTCAGGCGCCCGCGCGGGATCGCGGACCGCTCGCGCGGATTCTCAGGCGCCTTCGCGGGATCACAGACTGCTCGCGCGGACCGGCGGCCGCCTACTCCCCGGCGGACAGCTGCCCCGCCGCCTCCGCCCCAGCCGGGAGCCGCCCCCGGGCGGCCGTGCCGTGGGTCAGCACCCCCGTCAGGGCGCCGAGGCCGCCGAAGAAACCGAGCTCGGCAAGTGCCGGGGTGAACGGGAAGCCGAACGTCAGGGCGGCGCCCGCCTGGTAGAGCAGCATGGCGCCCACGGCCCCGAGTGCGCCGAGGAGGATCGACCGACCGAGCGTCAGTCGCCATCCGGGCCGCCGACCCGCCACGGCGATCCCGAGCCCGAACGCGACCCCGAGCGTGGCACCCACCACGCCGAACAGGAACGCGGGGAGCAGCAGCGAGCGCCCCATCCGGGCGTCCGTGAAGAGGCGAACGGCCACGAAGAGCAGGAGGCCTCCCATCGCCCAGAACGCGCCCCAGGTCAGCGCGATCACGAGGATCGCGCGAAGCTTGCGGAACAGTGCCACGGTCTGACCCCCTCGATGGATGACGACCCGCGCGGGGCCAAGGCAGATCCTTCGACTTCGCTCAGCACAGGCCGTCCAGGATGAGGAAGCGGCCGCGTCGCGCTTCTCGCTTCTCGCTTCACGCTTCTCGCTTCACACCCACACGTCATTCGGCGCCGTCCGCTCGCCCCCGGCATCGCCGGTGTTGACCACGCCGCGCGGCTCGATCAGCAGCACCTGGCACTCGGCGGCGGCGATCGGCTTGTGCTCGACGCCCGCGGGGACCACGCAGAGTTCACCCGGGCCGACGGTCACCGTCCCATCGCGGAACGCGATCTGCAGCGTCCCCTGCACCACCAGGAACGTCTCGTCGGTGTCGGGGTGCGCGTGCCAGATGAACTCGCCCTCGAGCTTCGCGAGCTTGAACTGGTAGTCGTTCATCTCGGCGACCACCCGCGGCGACCACCGCTCGTCAAACGCAGCAAATTTCCGGCCAAGCGAGATCACGGGCGGTGGCATCGGGTCATTCCTTCGGGAGGGAGTCGCGGCCGAGCACGGCGAGGTCATGCGCACCGGCGCCCTCGTCGATCAGCGTCCGCAGCCGCGCCGCGAGGGCGGGCAGGATCGCGAGTGGGGCATCGCCCGCCGCCGCCTGCATGAACTCGACATCCTTGAGCGCCATCGTCAGCTCGAAGCCGGGTTCGTAGGCGCGCGCCATCATCGCCCGGCCCCGCCCGACCGCCACCCGACTCGGTTCGAAGTAGTCCAGCAAGCCGAGCACCGCCTCGCCGTCGATTCCGCCGCCCTTCCCGATCGCGAAGGCATCGGCCATCACGCCGCAGATGCCGAGGATGATCGCGTTGCCCGCGAGCTTGAGGGTCGCCGCGGCGTCGGGACGCTCGCCGACGTACTCGACCCGACCGGCCTGCAGCTCGAGCGCGGGCCGCACCGACTCGTACAGCGCGCGCGGTCCCGCGACGAGGATCGTCCCGAGTCCCTGACGCGCCGAGGCCGGGCCGATGAACACCGGGCAGTGCAGGTAGCGCACCCCCTCGGCGATGAGCCGCGTCGCCCGCTCGGCGGTCGTTGCCGGGAGCGTGGTGGTGTGATCGACGAGGATCGCGCCCTCGGCGAGGCCGGGTCGCAGCGCGGCGATCACCTCCTCGACCACCGCATCATCGCGAAGGACGAGGTGGATCCGCGCGGCGCCCTCGACCGCCTGCGCCGGCGTCTCCGCGACCGTGGCGCCGAACGGTTCGAGGGCCCGCGCCTTGGCGAGGGTGCGATTCCAGACGGTGACAGCCTCGCCACGGCCGCAGGCCGCCTCGACGAAACCACTGCCCAGGAGTCCGGTGCCG
>Ga0209607_1001396_pt1 | contig 20239 bp, 19 predicted proteins | sample AD_UKC117_MetaG_FD_184413 | JGI IMG/M metagenome (GOLD analysis project Ga0209607, IMG submission 184413) | Active sludge microbial communities of municipal wastewater-treating anaerobic digesters from Hong Kong - AD_UKC117_MetaG (SPAdes)... | ecosystem: Engineered > Bioreactor > Anaerobic >... | reverse complement strand
GCCCACCAGCAGCGCCGCGCCGGTCGTCGAGCGGTGCAAATCCTGCTTGATGTAGTACTTGGCCGGAAATTCGGTGACGATGGTGTGACCATAGGCGGCCATCATCGCATCTTGTTGGGCCGCCAGCGCTTCGGCGGCGGCCTTGTTTGTCTCGGCGTCCTGGTCGGCGCGGTAGAGCACGCGATCACGAAAAACAAAGGAGATGGAGTCGATCCAGGCGTTGTGGTAGTCGATCATAAAATCGGCCGTTTCCTGAACGTGGGCAAAGAGGCGCGTAAAGGCCATTTCTACCGAGGAGGGCGCTTCTTCGTCGGGGTCTTGGGGTTTGGCCGGTTTGCCGTCCGGCCACATGCGGTTGGGATTTTTGGGCAGGTGGTAGGGCACGTATTCTTTGGTCCTCAGCCCGGCCGGGCTGAGGGCAGGCAGGGCCACAATCGTGCCGCGAAGCTGGTTGACCAACTGCTGGTTGATGAGCTTATAAAGCACGGTGGGGCCGGTATGCTCCGGGCCGTGAATGCCGGCCGTCAGCCAGATGCAGGGGCCGTCTTCTTTGCCCTGGGCGATGATCACCGGCAAATAATCTTCATGGCCGGTGGGATGGGTGATGGCGTCCCACTCGCCATACTGGATGGTTCCGGGCCGGGCAACGGCCGTGCCCAACGTGATGCGCTTTACCATAGGGCTTCTCCTTAAGCGAGAGCTAGAGGAAGAGCAAGAGCGAGAGGAAGAAGAAAAGCGACCACTCTAGCTCTAGCTCCCGCTCTAGCTGCTTTTCAGCACTTCGCGCGCGGCGTTGTAGCCCGGCGCGCCGGTGACGCCGCCGCCGGGGTGCGTGCCCGCGCCGCACAAATACAAATTCGCGATGGGCGTGTGATACTGCCCCCAGGCCGACACCGGTCGCATCACCAAAAGCTGCTCCAGCCCCATCTGCCCGTGGTGGATGCTGCCTTCCGTCAAACTGTAGGTTTGCTCCCAGTCCAGCGGGGTGAGGAGCTGGCGATTGGAGATTAGAGACCGGAGATTGGGGGCGTAGGGGGCGAGGGTGTCGAGGATGAGGTCGCCCAGCGCTTCACGTTCGCTCGTCCAGTCGCCGTCGCGCAGGCAATAGGGGGCATACTGCATGGTGATGGTCATGATGTGCTGCCCGGCGGGGGCCAGCGTGGGATCGGTGAGAGTGGGGATGACGGCGTCGAGGAAGGGCTGGGCGGAGATACGGCCGTATTTGGCATCGTCGGCCGCTTTTTCCAGGTAGGTCAGGCTGGGCGCGATACGAATCCGGCCGGTGAGCTGCGCTACGTCCGTCTGGCCGACAAATTCCGGCAGGCCGGACAGCGCCAGATTCAGTTTGGCCGTGCAGCCGCGGTAGATGATGTTGCGCACGGCCTTCATGAAACGCGGCTCCAACTTTTGCGGGCCGACCAGATCGAAGAACGTGCGGCGCGGGTCGGCGTTGGACACAATCACGCGGGCGCCGATTTCCGTGCCGTCGGCCAGGAGGACGCCGGTGGCCTGCCCGTCGTCGTTGACCTGGATGCGGGCGACGGCCGTGCCGGTGCGAATCTCTGCGCCAAACTGCTGCGCGGCGCTCGCTAGAGATGCAGAAAGCTGACCGACGCCGCCGAGTGGGGAACGGCCGTTCAGCCAGCCGTTGATGTGTTGATAAAACAGCATCAACGTCGTTCCCGCCGCGCGCGGCCCTAACTGGTTGCCAGTGACAGCGTCCGCGCCAATCGCCCCTTTCAGGGCCTCGCTCTCGAACCAGTCGTCGAGGTATTCTTGCGCGGCCAGCGGCAAGACGCGCATAAATTCCATCATCTCCTGGCCGCCCAGACGTTTGAGCTGCCAGCCCACCTTGCCCCAGCCGGCGTCGCCCAGGCCCAGAGCCATGAGGTCGGGCGGCGTTTGCAGCATCATGCCCTGCAAGACGGCAGCGAAGCGGTTCACCTGCCGCACAAACGCCGGGTAACGTTCCGCGTCACGCGGGCTGAAACGGGCGATTTCGGCTGCAGTTTGGGCTTCGTCGCGCCAAAGAGTGAGCGGGTGTGTGAGTGAGGGGGTGAAAACGGCCACCGGGCTTTGGCGAAATTCCAGGCCGTGCATCTTCAAAAACAGGTCTTTGACAATGGTCTCCTGGAACATACCGGCGTCTGGCGCGCCAATGTTCATTTTGAAACCGGGCCACACTTCTTCGGTGGCGGCTGCCCCGCCCAGCACGTCACGGGCCTCTAATACCAGTACTTTTTGCCCGGCTTTGGCGAGGTAAACGGCCGTTACCAATCCATTGTGCCCGCCGCCAATAACAATGACATCGTAAGCTGTCATCCAGCCGCCTCCTTTGGTTGATGGGTCTTATGCGTCGCCGGCCGGTGCGCCGTCGCCAGCAGAAAGCCGATGAAAATCAGGATGCTGCCCAGCAGCTCGCTCAGATACAGGTAAGTGGGCTGGCCCAGCCGGGCAAATGTGCCGCCCAGCGCCGGCGACAGGCCGCCCAGTGCGATGAAGATGTTGCCCCACATGCGATTGAGCAAAATGCGCTTGCGCCAAAATATCCAGGCAGAATAAACTGCGCCGCCGATAAGGGTGATGGTGCCGTAGATGTTGAATAACGGGGTCAGCAAGCGCACGCCGCCCGACGGCAGAATAGCTTTATACTGCCCGGTCAGGCTCTCGCCCAGGATGAAGGCAGACTCGTTAAGCGGGGTGAGAAATATCCAGATCAGACCGATGGCGGAGCCGATAATGACAAAGGCAAGGGTGACCTGGGGCCACGGCCGTTTCCGCACCAACAGAAACACCGTCCCCTGCCCCAACCAGGCCGCCACGACCAGCGCGCCCGCCCAGTACCACAGGCGGAAGAAAAACGCGCTCCAGGTCAGGGCCAGGATGGCTTCGCCGAGCACGCCCAGCGTGTAGAAGCTGAGACCAATGCCCCAGATAAGCAGGTGAGTACCCCGGCGATGGCTGTACCGGTAGAACACAACGGCCGTAAAAATAAGGGTGATCACGGCCGTTACCGCAGGAATTAAAAAGTCAACTGTCAAAATGAAAAACTCCTTCGCGTAAGTTTGTTTTAGGGATTTCGGGAGCTGATGCGTGAAGTCTCTCTGCTCACGAATCACGTATCACACATCAGTGACGCCAACCCCTCAACACTCAAAGACCTTTTACTTTTCCTTCAACATCTCCAGCGCCGCCAACTGCCCCGGCGCGCCCATGATGCCGCCACCGGGATGCGTGCCAGAGCCGCACTGCCAATAACCTTTGATGGGCGTGCGGTATTTGGCCCAACCGGCCGCCGGGCGCAAGAAAAACAACTGCGACAAACTCAACTCGCCGTGAAAAATATTGCCTTGCGAGATGCCGATCATCTCCTCAATGTCAACGGGCGTCAGCACCTGGCGGTGGAGGATGATGTCTTTGAGGTTGGGCATGTACTGCGACAAGGTATCGACCACCGCGTCGCCGAACGCTTCGCGTTTGGCATCGGTCCAGCCGCCGTTGAGTTCATACGGGGCGTACTGCACAAAGCAGGACATGACGTGCTTGCCGGGCGGGGCCATGTCGGGGTCGATGACGGAGGGGAGGATGCAGTCGATATACGGCCGTTTACTAAACTCGCCATACTTCGCGTCATCAAAGGCCCGCTCGATGTAGTCGATGCTGGGGCTGATGGAGATGGCCCCGGCCAGGTGGCGGCCCGGACCCGGCATACAGGTCAGGTCGGGCAGCGCGTCTAGAGCCAGATTGACTTTGCCCGACGAGCCGCGCACGTTAAATTTTCGGATGGAATCGACCAGATCGACCGGCAGTTGGTTCGGATCGACCAGCTTGAGGAAGGTCAGCTTGGGGTCCAGGCTGGAAGCAACCATGTCGGCATAAATCTCGTCGCCGTTTTCCAGGGCCACGCCGACGGCACGGCCGTTTTTCACCATCACCTGGGCCACCGGCGCGTTGCAGCGAATCTCCGCGCCCAACGCTTCCGCCGAGCGGGCGATGGCGTCGGCGATGCCGCCCGTGCCACCCTTGGCGAAGCCCCAGGCGCGAAACGCGCCGTCAATCTCGCCCATGTAGTGGTGGAGCAGCACGTAGGCCGTGCCCGGCGAGCGCGGCCCCAGATAAGTGCCGATGATGCCGCTGGCCGACATCGTGCCCTTCAGCGGATCGGACTCAAACCACTGGTCGAGGAAATCGGCGGCGCTCATGGTCATGAGCTTGGCCAAGAGGAACAATTGCTCTTCACCCAGGTTCAGGAAATGGCGGGCCATGTCCAGCAGGCTCAGCCAATCCTTGGGATTGAGCGTGGTGGGATCGGGCGGGACCATGCTGAGGATGTATTTGACGGCTTTGGCCATGAAGTACATGTTACGGCCGTATTCGTCATACGCCCCGGCATCCCGTTCTGAGTGGCGGGCGATGTCGCGCAGGCTGCGGTAATGGTCGCCGTCGCGGTAGAGGTAGTCGCCGTTGGCCAGCGGCGTCAGCGTGCTCTCCAGCGGCAGCACGGTCAGGCCGTGGCGCGAAAGCTGTAAATCGCGCACGATGTCCGGCCGCAGCAGGCTGACCACGTAGGAGAAGACGGTGAACTTGAAGCCGGGATACAGCTCCTCGGTGACGCTGGCCCCGCCGACCAGATACCGCTTTTCCACCACCAGCACTTTTTTACCGGCTTTGGCCAGGTACGCGGCCGTTATCAGCCCATTGTGCCCGCCGCCGATGATAATTGCGTCGTATTTATTGGTTGTCATAGGTTTTTTCAGAGGAGACTGGAGACTGCATATTCGCCCAGTCTCCAGTCTCTAATCTCTACTCTCTCTTCCGCTCTGGATTGAAAAAGGGCGTTTCCACAATCGTCGCCTTTACCTGCTGGCGCTTGTACTCGACAGTGACTTCCATCTGAATTTGACTGCCGACGGCCGCGTAGGGCGTCAGCACCGTGCCGATGGCGATGTACTGCTTGAGGATGGGCGAGAAGGTCTGGCTGGTGGCCTGGCCGATTTGCTTGCCATTTTTGTAGAGGGGAACGGCCGTTCTCGATGCCCGTCCAGTTACATGCGGTGGCAAATCTTCTTGCGCGAACAGCCGCTCCAGGTCGGGCCAATCAATGTGCAGTCCGACAAACGCCCATTCCGAACCGCGCGCTCTTTCCGTGCGCAGCGCCTTGCGGCCGATGAAATCTGCACCGTCCAGGGCCACCGTCCAGCCCAGCCCCAATTCATACGGCGACGATTTTTGCGCTTCGATAACCGCGTGGTGGGAGGATTTGTAATCCACCTCGATGAGCAGCAGCCCGGCTTCGATGCGGGCGATGTCCAGGGCGACCATGCCGGCCGGTAACGCGCCGTAGCGGCTGCCGCCTACGTCCATCAGGCAGTCCCACATGCGCTCGGCGTATTCCGGGCGCACCCACAGCTCGTAGCCCAGGTCGCCGGTGTAGCCGGTGCGCGAAATGGTCACCGGAAAATCGTCCAGCGTGCCGTGGGCGAAGCGAAAATAGCGCAGTTTGTCGAAGTTGATGTCGTGGACGAGTTCTTTGAGGATGGCGCGGCTGTTGGGGCCTTGCAGCGAGAGCGCGGCCAGATCGGCCGACACGTCGACCACGCGGGCGTCCAATCCATAACCCACGTCCTGGAACCAGCGCAGGTTGGGGTCGGCGGCGGTGATGCGGAAATGGTTTTGCGCCAGCCGGTGGACCGTGCCGTCGTCGATGACCTGGCCGTCCTCGTCGCACCAGGGCGTGTAGAGCACCTGCCCCACGCGGCATTTGCTCACGTCACGGGTGACGATGCGATCCACCAGCCGGGCGGCGTCTGGGCCGCTGATTTCGTATTTGAACAGCGGCGACACATCAATGAGGGCTGCGCTGTTGCGAATGGCGTAATACTCGCGTTCGTGGGAAGGCTCGTAGACGCTGGCGGAAAGGTAACCCGACCAGGTGCGCCATTCGTAGCTCTCGCAAGCGGCCGCTGTGCGGGTGTGGAAAGGTGTTGGAATCGGCATAGGCAATCTCCTGATTAGGGGATAGGGGATTGGAGACTGGAGACTAGAGACTGGCCAGTCGTCAATCTCCAGTCTCCAGTCTCTAGTCTCTGTTCTCCACGTCCGGCGCATGGCCCAAATGGACAGAAATGCGCCGGGCGGCGGCGGCGATGAGGGGGCCAATCTCGGCGATACGGCCGTCGCCCAACCGCGTTTTGGGTCCGGCCAGACTGATGGCGGCGACGACACGGCCGTCGAAATCCAGCAGCGGCGCGCCGACGGCCACCAGCCCAATTTCTAGCTCTTCGTCGGCCACGGCGTATCCGCGGGCGCGGGTCTGGGCAAAATCGGCGAATAATGCGGCGTGATCGGGCAGGGTGTGGGGGGTTAATGAAGGCCAGTGTGGGGGCAAAACGGCCGTTGCCTCCGCCTCGCCCAGCGCCGCCAGCATCGCTTTGCCGGTGGATGTGGCAACCGCCGGCCAGCGCGTGCCGATGGCCTGCCCGCCGCTCATCACCCGGTCGCCGGTCACTTCATCCAGAATGAGCACTTCCGCGCCGGTAAGCAGTTCCAACGCGGCCGTTTCTTTGGCGGCCGCGGCCAGGGCGCGCAGCTCCGGCTGGCACAAGGCGCGCAAGTCGTTAGCCCGTAAGGCATAGCCGCCCAAGGTGATGCTGCCCAGGCCGAGCCGGTAAGTTTCGGTTTCGGGATGGCGTTCTAGCAGTTCTTCGCTTTCCAGGGCGGTGAGCAGCCGGTAGGTGGTGGTTTTGTTCAGACCTACAGCGCCGGCCAGTTCGGCGAGGCCCCATTCGGGCCGGGCGTCGGTGAACACTTTAAGCAGGGAAATGGCGCGCTGTACGGCTTGTGTGCCGCGGTAGGGCTGTGTTTTGCTCATGAACCTTGCCTGCTTCTGATGTTGCATTTCATAATATGAAATCAAATTTCAAAAAGTCGCCCAAAATTGTAACATTGATTGGGTATTTTGCCAGAAGAAGAAAGGCGCGGAAAACAAAAACGGCCGTTTCCGGAAAATCTCGGAAACGGCCGTCAGACTGTTAACGGATAGCTAACTTATTTAAGCCGGGTTTACCAGCGATCGCCGCCGCGGGAGTTGCTGTTGCGATTGCCGCCGCCGTAGCTGTTACGCCCACCGCCGCCACGATTGCCGCCGCCGCCCGAACGCTCTTCGCGCGGTTTGGCTTCGTTCACTTTCAGATCACGGCCGTCAACTTCCTGACCATCCAACGCTTTGATGGCTGCATTGGCGGCTGAAGTCTCCATTTCAACAAAACAAAATCCACGAAAACGACCCGTGTCCCGGTCATTGATCATGGCAACCGATTCGACTTTGCCGAACTCTGAAAATAGTTCACGAACTGAATCTTCAGTGGCATTAAACGACAAATTTCCAACATACATTTTTTTCGACAACTGTTTCTTTCTCCAAAATTGTTCCCGTTCACACCCCGGATCTGTCCGGACGAACGTGGAAATCACAAAGTTACCATGAGCATACGCGTATTCCTGGATAATACAAGCACAAACTCTTTTCCCGAGGCATACACTCATAAACCGGATTCGTACATCCGGCGGCAATTGGTTTGGGCAGTATGACTAAAATATCAAGGTCATCTCTCGGGCACTTTTTTGGCAATTCCGGGGTTGACGCGCCCGCGCCAACCTGTTAACATGCTTGACATGAAGATGCACCTTGCGAATGGCTTTTATTTTTATTTTTTTACCAACCCGCTCCGGCCGCACCAGGCTGAGGAGGTTGTTTTGCGGTAGGTAAAAGCCAGGCAAACAAACGAACTCAACGAGACGCGGCCCCCACAGGCCGCGTCTTTTTTGTTTCTTGGGCAATAGTTATCGTCAATGAGGAGAATTTGTATGAACAACGGCCGTATCCCCTCCCACTTATCCCCGCAGCCCCTGTGCCGTGGCGTGCGCGGTGCCACCACCGTCAAAGAAAACAGCGCCGAAGCCATCCTCTTCGCCACGCGTGAACTACTGTACACGATGGTCCAGGTCAATGGTATTGACCCCGATATGGTCGCCAGCGCCTACTTCACCACCACCGAAGACGTGACAGCCATCTATCCTGCGGTGGCCGCCCGCCAGTTAGGCTGGTTCGACGTACCCTTGCTGTGCGGCCACGAAATGAATGTGCCCGACGGCCTGCCGCGCTGCATCCGCATTTTGCTCCATTGGAATACCAGCAAAACACCCCAGGAAATCATTCACGTTTATTTACACGAAGCCACGACACTGCGCCCGGACAAGGAAGACGTGCCTCCTGTCCCGGCTGAAGAAATTGAAATGGTGATGCAATTAGCCGTCAGCCGCTAGCCGGCAGTTTTTAGCCGCAGGCAAAAGTGCGGCAGCGCCCGGCAAACGAACTTCGGGAAACCACTTAAAACTCACAGCTAACAACTTAAAGCACTTAAAAAGGAAGGGAAGAAAAATGATTGTTGTGATGGAACCCACAGCTTCAAGAGATCAGGTAGACGCCATTATCGAACGGGTAGAGGCCGTAGGCTGCAAAACCCACCCCATCATTGGTGCGGAACGCACCGTCATTGGCGTGATTGGCGACGGCCGTGTCATCGACGCGCGCCAGATTGGCCGCATGAAAGGGGTGGAAAGCGTCATGCCCATCTCCAAGCCCTACAAAGGGGCCAGCCGCGAATTCAAACCGGAAGACACCATCATCCGGGTGGGCGATGTGACCATTGGCGGCAAAGATCTGGTGATGATGGCCGGGCCGTGCTCGGTGGAAGGGCGCACCCATCTCATCGAGGTAGCCCACGCCTGCAAGGAAGCCGGCGCGCACATTTTGCGCGGCGGCGCGTACAAACCGCGCAGTTCGCCCTACTCCTTCCAGGGATTGGGTGAAGAAGGGCTGCGCTATCTGGCAGAAGCGCGCGAAGCCACCGGCATGCCGGTCATTACCGAGGTGATGGAGCCGGCGCTGGTGCCGTTGGTCTGTGAATACGCCGACATCTTGCAGGTGGGCGCGCGCAACATGCAAAATTACGCCTTGCTCAACGCCATCGGCAAATCGGGCCATCCGGTGCTGCTCAAGCGCAGCTTCAGCGGCACGATTGAAGAGTGGCTGATGAGCGCCGAATACATCCTGAGCCACAGCAACAACAACGTGATGTTGTGCGAGCGCGGCATCCGCGCCAACGAGACGGAAACGCGCAATACGCTGGATATCAGCGCCGTGCCGGTGATTAAGCACCTGTCGCACCTGCCGATCATCGTGGATCCCAGCCACGCCACGGGCAAATGGGAGTATGTGGGAGCCACGTCGAAGGCGGCGGTGGCCGCCGGGGCGGATGGGGTAATTTTGGAAGTGCATCCGAAACCGGACGAGGCATGGTCCGACGGCCGTCAATCCCTGAAACCAGAAAAATACGCCGCGCTGGTACAGGAAATGCGCGCCGTAGCCGAGGCCGTCGGCCGCAGCATCCCGTCCAACCAGGTTTACGCCGGGCTGAATGGGCATGGGAAACGGCCGTTGCTGGTCCCCACGCCCTAATCCAACAAAACCCTGATCGACTATGCATCCTAATTACCTAACTGAGATAATTTTTTACCTAACTTAGCAAACTTTTTACCTAAGTTAGGTAACTCACTTACCTAACTTAGGTAAGTTTTTGTCTCGGTTAGATAATTTTTTACCTAAGTTAGGTAATTGGCGAACCTGCCCGGAAAACAAAACAGCCCCCGCTCAGATCGGCGAGGGCTGCCAGGGCCAGACGGCCGTTTCCTCTAATCGGTAATGGGATCATCCGGGTGCGCGGCCAGCCACTCGGCCAATAAGGTCTCGGTGGACTTGCGCATGTTGCGGTGATTGATCACCTTATCAGCCGTCCACAGCGCGGAGTCGTTTAGACGGGAAACCATGCTGCGGTCGGGGCGCAGGCTCAGGCCCACGGCCCCGCCCACCTTCATCTGCGGCGTGATGTTGAGCAGGCCGTCCAGTTTCACCGTCTCGCCGCTTTGCAAAGCCCTCACGATCTCGCGCATCAGCTTGCGAAAAATGCCATACATTTCATCCTCGTCAAACGTCGTCGACTGCCGGGCGATGCGCGCCGCCAGCGCCGCCAGGTCGGCAACGCCCTGCGACTTGATCTTGGGGCGAAGCTGGCTGATTACCCCTAATTTCTTGGCCATGTTTTGTCCTCCATGATGGTGTGTGTGATGGGAAAGCGTGCGGCTGAGAAACCGGCTCCCACTGACATTAATTAACCCTTCAGGGTCAACGACCTATTTTACCCCATAAGCCAAATCCGGCGTCGCGCCGTTCTTCGCGGCGGCGGTGCTGCTCGTGGATTTCTTGGACGTGGGCGGCTTTTTCTTGGACGGCCGTTTCCAACCAAATCTTCCCGTTTTCGGCCGTCGCCACGCTGCCCGCGCCGTAAGCCCCCGTCGCCGTGTCATCGTCCCAGGGCGGATTGGCCGCCAACGAGCCGCCTTCAATCCAGTCCATGTAATAATTCTCCGTGGTGATGAAGTCCGTCTCATCCACCACCCGCTCCATGTGAGTCAGGTCGGGCCGCAAATGAAGGATCATCGCCGTTTCCAACTCCCCGGCGTGGCCCATGCCACCGCGCGCCGAGCGGCGATATTTCTCGATGGCCGCCGCGCCCAGCTTGCCCGACGTATGCAGCCAGGCAGTGGCACAAAACATACGCCGGTGGCGCTCCCCGGCATACTTGATGGTGTTGACCAGAAACGAGACGTTGCCACCGTGGCCGCTCATCAAATACAGCTTGCAAAAGCCGCGCCCGGCCAGCACGTCAATCACCCCCAGCCAGAAATCCTCGAAGGCGCGGCCGCCGCAGTTGAGGGTGCCGGCAAACGCCTGCCGGTGGGTGCTGACGCCGTAGGGAAAGACGGGCAAAGAGGTGGCGAGGTGGGGATGGGAAACGGCCGTTTCCCGCCCAATATGCCCGATGATCAGCGTATCCGTCGCCAGCGGCAGGTGGAACCCGTGCTGCTCCGTATGCCCGATGGGGATCAGCACCACCTTGTCCAGCGCCTCCGGCTCCGGCAGCAAGGGTTCAGGAATGAATTGGGAAGTGTGTGGCAAGGCGATGCGCTGCGCGCCCAACCCCAAATCCACCGCCTGCGGCGTCAGGGCAACCACCCGCGAAAAGCCATCATCGCGCAAACTGTCCAGCAAATTGGCCACCAATTGGCCCAACAGCGCTTCCGGCACAGCCAGCCCGCTGCCCCGCCAGCCAAACGGAATCGGCGGCAGAAGCCCGGCCCGCGATGGATTACCCAAAGCGCTGGCCAATTTCGCCAGATCATAGCCCTCTCCCAACGGAATAATGAGCGGCGTATCGCGCGGCAGGGCGGCGACGTCCGGCCAGGTCAATTCCTCGTAGCGAAAAAAATCAGTTGTCGTGGGCATATACAAGCTCCTTCTGCTTATGCTAAAATGGCAAACTTAGCTTTCTGGTTCGTGAATACAATTGGACAAATCTGGTAAGGTGGGACATGCGAGACGATCATATTCTTTCTGTTACACGCTGGGTGGCCGGGCTGGTTGTGCCTATCCTGGTGCTGGCTTTCATTATCCTCTACTTCCTGCCACAGCGCACCGGCGATTTCTTCGCCTGGACCATCAAACCAACGATGACGCCCATGATGATGGGCGCGGGTTATCTCGCCGGGGCCTATTTCTTTTTGCGGGTGGTGCTGGCGAAAAAATGGCACCACGTCGCCCTGGGCTTTCCGGCGGTGACCGCTTTCGTCTGGTTCATGGCCTTCGCTACGATTTTACATTGGGACAAGTTCAATCACAGCCACCCCGCCTTCATCGCCTGGCTGATTTTGTACGCCGTCACCCCGTTCCTCATCCCCGCGCTGTGGTGGTTTAACCGCAAAACCGACCCCGGCCTGCCGGACACGCCGGACGCCGTGATCGCTCCGGCGATCCGCGCCCTCATGGGCGTGATTGGCGTCATCAACCTGGGCAACGCCGTGGTGATGATGCTGTTCCCGGCGCTGTTCATTCCCATCTGGCCCTGGACGTTATCGCCGCTGACGGCGCGGGTGGTGGCCGGCTGGTTTGCGCTGCCCGGCGTGGTCGCTTTGGGCGTGGCCGCCGATTCGCGCTGGAGCGCGGCGCGCATCACGCTGCAAAGCCAGATGTTTGGCATTGGGCTCATTCTGGTGGCGGTGGCCCGCGCCTGGGGGGAATTTGACACGACCAAACCGGCGACCTGGGTATTTGTAGGTGGTCTGACGGCACTGCTGCTGGTGGTGGCGGGGGTGTATGCGTGGGAAACGGCCGTTACCCCCAAGCCGCCGCCCACCTGAACAACGCTTTATCGCTTCGTGTCATGCTGAGGTCTTCCGAAGCATCCCATATTTCCAGGATAACCAGAGCCTTCGGGATGCTTCGCTGCGCTCAGCATGACAATTTCTTTGCGCCTAATCATACAAATTCACCCCGGCCAGTTCCCGCTCCCGCCGTGCCACATAATCGTGCAGGGAGTCAGCAACGGCCGTATCCAATTCCGGCGCTTCATACTGCGCCAGCAGCTCCTGCCAAATCGCGTTCGCCCGGCGGGCCGCATCCCAACTGCCCGCCGCTTCCCAGGTATCAAAATTTAGCCGGTCGCTGAGCGCCGTGGGGAAAAAGGCGGTAGCAAACCGCGCCTGCGTGTGGGCCGTGCCAAAATGATGGCCGCCCGATCCCACTTCGGCGATGGATTCCAAGGCCAGCGTGTCGTCGTCGATGGCAAACCCGGCCAGAAAATGCTGGAACATCGCCAGATTTTCGGCGTCGATGATGAACTTCTCAAACGAGGCTGTCAGACCGCCGTCCAGCCAGCCGGCGGCGTGCATGAGCAAATTGCTGTGGGCCATCACCGCCGGCCAGAGGTTCCACATCGATTCATAAGCGGCCTGGGCGTCGGGAGTTTTGGCAGTGGTCAGGCCGCCGCTGGCGCGGTAGGGCAGCCGGTAAAAGCGGGCCAACTGTGCCCCGGCGATGATCGCCCAGGCTCCTTCCGGCGTGCCAAAGGCGGGACTGCCGCTTTTCATGTCCACGTTGGTCGTAAAGCCGCCGTAGACGACCGGCGCGCCGGGACGCACGAGCTGGGTCAGGGCGACGCCGGCCAGGGCTTCGGCGTTTTGTTGGGCCAGGGCCGCGGCCAACGTCACCGGACTCATGGCCCCGGCCAGAATGAAGGGGGTGATAAAGCAAACCTGCCCGGCGCGGGCGTAGGTGATGAGGCCGCCCAGCATGCGCTCGTCGTAGGTGAGCGGGCTGTTGACGTTAATGACGTCGCCGATGACCGGATCGCCGTCCAGACTGCCAAACACGAGGCGGGCCATCTCTAAATTGTCGGCGGTGATGATACGGCCGTGTGCCGCTTCCATCACCGCTTTGTCCGAATGGGTGAAAGCTACCAGCAGGCGGCGCAGGTGGCGGCTGGAGACGGGCACGTCGTGGGCGGCTACCTGCTCCCAACTGGAGAAATGAATCGTGTTGATGAGGTGGGAGAGTTTGACGAAGTTGGTGAAGTCGGCGAGGGTGCCAGGGCGACGGCCGTGATCCAGATCCATCGCATACACCATCCCCCCATTCGGCCCAAGAGCCAGGGCATTGCCACCGATGTGGACGCTGCGTTCCGGGTTGCGGGCGCGCCAGGTGAAGGCGGCCGGGGCGTGGGCGATGGCCTCCAGCAGCAAGCCGCGATCAATCCAGACGTGGCGGGCAGCACGGTCCACTTTGGCTCCTGCTTGCTGCCAGATGGCCAGCGCCTCGTCGTCCAGAAAATCCAGGCCGACGTTCTCCAGAATGTGCAGCGAGGCGTCGTGGATTTGCTGAATCAGGTCGGGGGTCAGGATTTCGGCCGGCGGGAACGGGTTGCGCGGCTGGCGGAAGGGGGTGGTGAGGAGGGGGGATTGTGGCTGCGGCCGTTGCCGTTCGCTTCGTCTGGGTTTAGTACGCATATCGAGTGCTTCTTAACAACAATGATTTTTACGGATTGACAACCAATAGTCACTCATCTGTCCCCGGCCTGTCAAAACTGCTTCAGAAGGCACTCCATCTGACCATAATTTCCTTGTTTGATTTAACAGTCGTAGTTTTATAACAAGCGGCGAAAGATCACCCAAAAAGTGCTCAAAATAAAAATCACTGATTAAGTAATACCATGCCATCATCCACTGAAATTCAGCATCGGTATTGTCAGAGAGTATCAACCTTTCAGCCAATTTCAATATATTTCTCTCTGTTACTGTATTTAGGCCTTTGCCACCTCCCCAAGAATTTGTACCAGGGATACCGCTGTAACAACCTGGTTCAGAAACCCCATACCATTGAATAAAGACAGCCCTTTTCAAAGCCTCATTGTTTCCCTCTTGTGCAAGTAAAGCATAGTTTTGATGAATTTGATAATATTGGCCAAATACATTGGCCTCCATTAACTGATTTGTTCTTTGTTCCATTGGACCAAATGATCTATGAATTTGATCAATAAGCTGCTCTTCCCAAGTTGTTAGTTCATCAATTGTTAAACTCATGCCGGCACCAGATAACAATCCAAAAACACTTCCAGACAACGCTGGTAATCCATTTCCGTCTCATGCTTAATTAAATCCTGCGGATCGTTGGCGTAGGTCTTGAATTCAAACAAATACTCGGCGCGGCAATCGATATTCAAACCAACACCAAATCTGTCTGCCCAAAATCATCGCCCACACAAAGCAGCGGCAACCCGGCCAACTTTGCTGTGGCGTAGGCCATGCAATCGCCAAAATTCAACTGGGCCGGGTGTCGTCCTTTACCAAATTTGAGCCAGGCGGAAACGGCCGTTTCATAATGCGCTTCTGTAAATGGCACAACGAACATATTGGCTTCCTTCAAAAACCGGGTCAGCAAGCCGCGCGCATCTTGATCCAGCCGCGCCGACAGCACAATAGCGCATTCAACCAGCGTTGGCGCGCTAATTCCCACTTCACCGGCATCGGCCAGTTTACTGATCAGCGCTTCAAATCCCGGTTCTTGGAAGAAAATGGCCACAATTGCCGATGAATCTACAATCATACACCCAACTCTCCCACGCCAAGAATCGCCTCCTCTTCCGCTTTGCTGAGTCTGGTTCCCAACTGGTCGGGTGGAATTTGCGGCCAGATTTCCTCACCCAAAAACGTGTTTAGCCAATTGTCGTCTTGGGTCACCATGAAACGCAAGGCCAACCGCTGCTGCCTCTCTTCCAATGCTTTGCGCACAGCTTCCGTTTTGGATTCGCCGGTCATTTTCACGACGCTGTCCAATAATTTCTCAACTTCTTGATTTTTGATGTTTAATGCCATAACAAAAACCTCCACATGATGACATTTTACACCATCTGCCGTTTTTCTTCAATTTTTCTTTATTTCTTTAATTTCCACTGAAGTTATTGCGGCACCAGATACCAATCCATAAACACTTCCAACCGGCGCTGGTAATCCATTTCCGTCTCATGCTTCAAGAAGCCGTGCGGCTCATCGGCGTAGGTCTTGTACTCAAACGTCTTCCCGGCGCGGCGCATCGCCTCCGCCCAGATTTCCGACGACTCCGGCGGCACAATGTCGTCCAGCAGGCCGTGCAGCAGCAGGACGGGCTTTTGCATGGCCTCGATTTCCAGGATGGGCGAGGCGGCTTGATACACCGGCCAATTGCTCGCGGGATGGCCCACCTGCATCTCCGTGTAGAGCCGCGTCTCTCGCTCGCACAGCGCCCAGGAGGAGTACAACTCAGCGTCGCCATACTTGCTGACGCCGCAGGCAAACAGGTAATCGGGGTCGCGGGCCAGGCAGCAGGCGACCATATAGCCGCCGTAGCTGGAGCCGAAAATGCCGATTTTGCCCGGGTTAATCCAGTCCAGCGTGCGCAGGTAACGCGCGCCGTAGAGACAGTCTTGCGTGTCGCCGACGCCCCAATTGTCGTAGTTGGCGTGCTCAAATTCGATGCCATAGCCGGTGCTGCCGCGAAAGTTGGGGGCGATGAAGGTGTAACCCTTGGCGACCAGATACTGGGCCAGCGGATCCCAGATAAACTGCCACTGGTCGGTCGGGCCGCCGTGCGGGCGCAGGATGGCCGCGCCGTTGGGCTTCGGTGGTTTGTAGAGGAAGGCGTGGATTTCCAGGCCGTCGTAGCTTGGGTAGCTGATCACCTCCGGTGTGACCTGCGGCAGGCAGGCCAGAGCGGGCGGGTTGGAAAAGGTCAGTTGGGTCAGCGCACCACCAGCCACGGCCACCCGGTAAAGGTCGGGCGGGTTGGTTGCGTCTTCGTACTCGACGGTGAGATACGCGCCATCGGGCGACCAGCAGGGGCGCGTATAGACGCCGTGGCCGGTGCGCAAATCGGTGATGGCGCCGGTGTCGGCGTTGATGAGGGCTAAATCTAAGGCGCCGCCGCGGTTGATGGTCACGGCGAGAGTACGGCCGTCCGGCGACCAACTAAATTCCCCCACGTCATACCCCAGTTGGGTCAACGGCCGTTCGCCGGAGCCATCCGGCCGGATCAGCCATACCTCGTTGAAGTTGGGCCGCTGCGAGAGGAGGGCAATCCATTCACCGTCAGGCGACCAGCGAGGGAACCAGCTTTTTTGTTTGGGCGAGCCCGTCAGTGTGCGCACCTGTCCCGTTTCCACTTCCACCAGGCGCACATCCAGGCGGTTGAGGTCGTTGAGGGGGCGGTGGACATAGGCGATGAAACGGCCGTCGGGCGACGGCTGCGCGCCAAAATCATCACCATCGTCGCCAGTGGTCAGGGGACGGGGCCAGCTTCCGTCACGGTCGGTGAGCAGCAGGTTGGCGCACTCGTCGCGCGTCACGCCGATGATGAGCCGGTTGCTGTCCGGCATCCAGACTGGCGCGTAGGCCGCATCGGTGAAGTCGGTGAGCTTTTTAGCCAGCCCTGAGCCGTCGGCCGGAGCAATGTGAACGTGGCCGTTCATGGTGAAAGCGAGGAAACGGCCGTCCGGCGACCACTGCGGCGCGCTGTCCATCCAGTACACGGTCGGTTTGCGCCCCACGGTGATGCGACGGGGCCAGCCGCCGCCGGCCGGAATAGTGTAAATGTTGGTCTCGCCATCGCGCTGCCAGCAGAAAGCCAGCGTCTGCCCGTTCGGCGACAGGCGGTGGTGGTGGATCGGGTTGACGGAGTTGATCAGCTCCAGGCTCCACCCTTTTGGTGGTTTGAGATCGGGGCGCGGGAGAGCAGGACGGCCGTTGCGTTCGTATTTTTCTTCGACCTTGATGTGGTTTGTCATGAATTTCCTTTCCTAACAAAAAGAATCTTGAGCTTTTCAATATTGAATGGCCGCTCCGGCAACCAGCCGGAAATCAATTATCCATTTCTCAAACAATGTTATTCCTGGAGGAACAAGTTTGCCTGCTACACCTTCAACATTTACTTTTCCGGTTCCAGTAGTGAAGAAACTCTGGTTTCGTACGCTTTTTGCACTACCTTCCCCTCGATGAGCAAGGAAGTTTCTTATAGGACGGAGATCCTCTGCCGGCGAATTGGTTGCCCCAATAGCTGCTGCAAACGTCGAGAAGTTGGGAATATTCAATAATTGTGCAGCTTGTATACACTCCTGTGACCGTGCCCACTTAGGTTCATACCGGCGAGGTCTAGAGTAACTACGCAATAGGAGAGGAATGACATCAGATATTTTTCTAATACCTGGTGCAGTGGGCAAACGATAACCATTAGCTGTATATGGCCTACCACCTGCAGAAAGAACTACGATTTCCCGACTAAAACGTGCCCAAGCGTCGTGAAGACGGATTACAGACATCTCGGCGGTGAGGCGCGCTGGCTTATCAACGCTACTGGCCGAAAGCCGATTTATTGCTTCGTCAAACTCGAGAAGTAACCAATCTGTCTCTTTAACAAACTTGCCATAGGTGATTGAGAGATAGTATCCTGCCATGTTTGATAGACAAGCTACGGGATAAGAGCGTCATAATAAACAGGAAAGCGCACACGGCGACTTGCAATTCGTTGCGTTGAACTTTTGGACGCGCGCCAAAAATCCTCATATCCTACTTTTGGCTCCTCATTGTCAATAATTGAAGCTAGTTCTAGAAGTTTTAATCGAGCCGCTTCAAAATCAGTCAAAGCAAGATCGTTTCTTTCTGGCATATTGCTTCCCATCGCACCATGAGGAATCCCAATCATAACATGAGCAACAGCAGCAAAAAGCATTAAGAAATGAGGCGAATTAAGAATTGGTGTTCCTAGAAGATCATCAGCAAAATTTAAGACGATAAATTCAACAACTGAATTCACGTGGTTAATTACAGGATCCTCAGCGTCGAAATTGCTATCGTATTTTTGATATAACGCCGTTATCTTGGATTGTCCTCCATCTACAACACCGTCTAACAGAATACCAAACATTTCAGCCATTAATGAATCATCAAGCATCCTTACTCTCTGTCGAACGCTTACAATTTTGTACCTGTCCCACAAAATAAGCCATCGCCTAGATGTATTTCTCACGGCCCACTTGAATTCACCCTGGTATTTGGCATGGCGTTTTTCTGCAGGATTCAGACTCACTGAATAGGAATTCAACCTGGAAAAAACCTCTAACACATCATCATCATTCGCATTAAGAAGTTGACCCACAGAAATCGGGTAGCTAATAAATATTTCTTGATATTCTGGGTCAAGTGAAGAATATTTTAGTCCAGAAAACTCACCTGCACGTCTGTTCAGAGCAAATCTGTTGTTTGCAAAATCAATGATAGCTCTCAAACGTTGCTGCCCATCCACAACTTCTCTGAAAGATTTTTGTGTAGTAACATCGACTGTTGTTCGGAGGTAGATTTTAGGTATGGGCAATTGTCTTAGAATAGTATCTATCAGATAAGATCGTGCGGCAGGTGACCATACACTTCCCCTTTGAAAATCGGGATTTAAAACAAGTTTTTTCTCGTTATACCATTCAAGAAAATCCGAAACTCGATATTGTTCAAGAATTGCTGCCATATTTACCATCCATACGAGATTTTGTTTGCTTACTAAACTTCCAGCTATTATGTCACTAAGTAAGAGCCCACACAAACTCCTACTCCACCAAATGGCACGCCACCCAATGCCCCGGCTGCGCTTCGCGCCATTCCGGCACAAGCTCGCTGCACTGCGGCGCGGCGATGGGGCAGCGCGTATGGAAGCGGCAGCCGGACGGCGGATCGATCGGGCTGGGCACGTCGCCCGTCAGGATGATGCGCTGACGCTGGCGGGCAGCCTTTGGGTCGGGGATGGGCACGGCCGAGAGCAGCGCCTGGGTGTAAGGATGGAGCGGATTTTCGTACAGCTCATCTTTCTCGGCCAGTTCCATCATCACGCCCAGGTACATCACGGCCACGCGGTTGCAAATGTGGCGCACCATGCTCAGGTCGTGGGCGATGAAGAGGTAGGTCAGGCCCAACTGCTCCTGCAAATCCTCCAGCAGGTTGACCACCTGCGCCTGGATGGACACGTCCAGGGCGGAAATCGGCTCGTCGCAGACGATGAAGGCCGGGTCGGAGGCCAGGGCGCGGGCGATGCCGATGCGCTGGCGCTGGCCGCCGGAAAATTCGTGGGGAAAGCGGTTGCGGTAACGGCCGTTTAACCCCACCAACTCCAGCAATTCCACCACCCGCTCATCGCGTGCTTTCTCATTCGGCAGCAGCTTGTGCACGCGCAGCGGCTCGGCCACAATCGCGTTCACCGTCCAACGCGGGTTCAGCGAGGCGAACGGGTCCTGAAAAATCATCTGCGCTTTGCGCCGCAAGGCCAGCCAATCATCCCCTTTGGCGTTCACCACATCCAGCCCGGCGATCTCAATATCGCCCTCGGTGACCGGATAAAGGCCCAGCAGCGTGCGGCCGACGGTGCTTTTGCCGCAGCCGCTCTCGCCCACCAGCCCCAAGGTCTCGCCGGCGGCGATGTCGAACGTCACGCCATCCACCGCCTTCACCGCGCCTACTTCCCGCTGAAAAATGATGCCTTTATGGATGGGAAAGTGCTTCTTGAGATTGGTGACGCGGACCAGCGGGGTAGCGCCATTCGGCTTAGCTCCATTGTCGGTGGCGCTCATCGGGGTTCTCCTGTGTTGACGTTGACCCAGCAGGCGGCTTTGTGCTGCGGGGCAAGTTCCAGCAACGGCGGCATGTCGGCGCGGCAGCGCTCGATGACGAAGGGGCAGCGCGGGGCGAAGGGGCAGCCGTGCGGTTTGACCAGCAGGTT
>Ga0209607_1001395_pt1 | contig 20240 bp, 20 predicted proteins | sample AD_UKC117_MetaG_FD_184413 | JGI IMG/M metagenome (GOLD analysis project Ga0209607, IMG submission 184413) | Active sludge microbial communities of municipal wastewater-treating anaerobic digesters from Hong Kong - AD_UKC117_MetaG (SPAdes)... | ecosystem: Engineered > Bioreactor > Anaerobic >... | reverse complement strand
GGTCCAGCCCGGCAAAGGCACCCCCCGCTCGTATGCGCCGGTGGCGAGGATCAGCCGCCGCGGCCGGATGAGCCAGCTCGTGCCTTTGGCCACGACGCCGATCTCGCCCGCGCCGAAGGCGCCCCAGACCAGCGCTTCCCTGATGATCCGTACCGGCAGCGCCTCGACCCGTCGCACCAGCTCGAGGCCGGCCCGGAACTGCGCGTCGGTGGCACCGCCGGTGAAGCGATGGCTCGAGGCGAGAGGCTTGAAGTACTGGCCGCCGAGGCTCGCCCGCTCGTCGACCAGCACCACCTCCGCCCCGGCAGACGATGCCGCCTCGGCCGCGGCGAGCCCGGCGGGCCCGCCGCCAATGACCAGGATGTCCGGCGCCAGCTCGGCCCGCGCCCTGGTTTCGGGCTCGGCGGCGGCGGCGAGGTCCACGGCGTAGCTTTGGCGTCGCACCTCGAGCCCGGCCGTCACCGGCGTCAGGCAGGCGCGCTCGGCCGGCCTGCCGTCGACTTGGACCAGGCATTCCTGGCAGACCCCCATGCCGCAGAACTGGCTGCGCCGTTCACCCGCCCTGGTGCCGCGCCAGTCGACGATGCCGGCGGCCGTGAGCGCTGCGGCGAGGCTCTCGCCCGCGAGCCCCTCCACCCGCCGGCCCTCGAAGGTGAAGGCGACGGGCTCGCCGGCCTGCTCGATGCCGGCGGTCTCGACCCGCCGGCCGCTCAAGCCAGCCCCGCATCGACGGTCAGCATCTGCCCGGTCATGCCGGCCGATTGCGGCCCGAGGAGATGGAGCACGGTCCGCGCCACATCGTCCTCCGTCACCATGCGGCCGAGCGCCGTCTCCCCGGCATGCCGGCGCAAGGCCTCCTCGACCGCGAGGCCGCCAGCGGCCGCCCGGCTCGTCATCCGCTCGACCAGGGCCGCCGTCGCCACCGGCCCCGGGGCCACCGCATTGACGCGGATGCCGTGCCGGCCGAGGTCGAGCGCCGTGGCGCGAACGATGCCGAGCACCGCGTGCTTGCTCGCCGTGTAGGCGCATTGCCGGGGATGCGCCCGCGCCGCGTTCATCGACGCCATGGCGACGATGGCCCCGCCGCCGGCGGCCCGGAGCGCCGGCACCGCATGCTTGAGCGTGGCGGCCACGCCCCTGACGTTGACCGCGAAGACCCGGTCCCATTCGTCGAGGTCGAGCGCCTCCGTCTCCCGCCAGGGCGGCACGATGCCGGCATTGGCGACGACGAGATCGAGCCCGCCGAAGCGCTCGACCGCCGCCGCAACTCCGCGGGCGAGATCGGCCTCGAGGGCAACGTCGCCGGTGACGACGACGAAGCCCGTCGGCGGCTTGTGCGCCACCCGGTCGAAGGCGACGCCCCTGGCCCCGGCCGTCGCCAGCAGCTCCGCGATCCGCCGGCCGAAGCCGGTGGCGGCACCGGTGACCAGCGCCGTCCGGCCGGTGAAGTCCTGCCCCATTCCCGCATCCCCTTGCCCGGCGGGCCGCCGCTTGACAGCCACCGCCCCGCCTCCGCAGAAGAGCACAAGCGTGCGCTCTGCGAACACCAAGCTAGACGAGGGCAGCCACTTGGAAAAGATCGCGCCACGGCCGATCGCGGTGATCGGCGCCGGCAGCATCGGCACCGCTTTCGCCATCGTGTTCGGCCGGGCCGGCCATGCCGTGCGGCTTTACGATGCGGATCCCGCCCGTCTCGATCCGGCCGCGAGCCTGATCGAGGCCCGGCTCGCCGACCTCGCCGCCTTCGACCTGCTGGACGAGCCGACTGCCGTCATCGCCAGCCGCATCGCCGGCACGGCCGACCTCGCCGAGGCGCTGGCCGGTGCCGTCTATGTCCAGGAATGCGCGCCCGAGGACGCGGCCCTCAAGCGCGGCCTCTTCGCCGAGCTCGACCGGCTGGCACCGCCCGGGGCCGTGCTCGCCAGCGCCTCCTCCGCCATCCCGATCTCGACCGTCGCCGCCGATCTCGCGGGCCGCGCGCGCTGCCTCGTCGTCCATCCGGGCAACCCGCCCTACCTCTTGCCCGTAGCGGAGCTCGTCCCGGCGCCCTTCACCGCCAGCGCAACTGTGGATGCGGCAGCCGCCCTCCTCGAGGCGGCCGGCATGGTGCCGGTGCGGCTCGAGAAGGAGGCCGAGGGCTTCGTCTTCAACCGGCTGCAGGGCGCCGTGCTGCGCGAGGCCTATTGCCTGGTGCGCGACGGCGTCGCCTCGGTCGAGGCCGTAGATGCCGTGATGCGCGCCGGGCTCGGCCGGCGCTGGGCGGTGATCGGGCCGTTCGAGACGGCCGACCTCAACATCCGGGGCGGCATCGAGGCGCACAGCCGGCGCATGGGCCCGGCCTATGCGCGGATGGGGGCCGAGCGCGGCCAGGACGACCCCTGGACGCCCGAGCTCGTGGCCAGGGTGGCGGCCGAGCGCCGGGCCCGCCTGCCGCTCGACGCCTGGGAGGCGCGCACCGCCTGGCGCGACCGGGCGCTGATGGCGCTCGAGCGCTGCCGCCGGTCCCGGCCCGACCTGTTCGAGCCGGGCTGACCACGGGCGTGGCCGGATCGGCGCTCCTCGAGAGCGACACCGTCGTCGTCGGCGGCGGCATCGTCGGGCTCTGCCTCGCCTGGTTCCTCGCCACGGAAGGGGTCGAGGTGGCGGTCCTCGACGACGGCAGCGACGCCGGCACCACGGCCAATGCCGGCAGCCTGCATGTGCAGATCCAGAGCCGCCTCATCCGCCGCTTCCCCGAGCTCTTGCCGGGCGTCGAGGCGGCCCTGCCGATGTACCCCTTGGCCGTCCGCCACTGGCAGCGCCTGACCGGGCTGCTCCCCATCGACATCGATCTTCGCCTGACCGGCGGGCTCATGGTCGCCGAGGACGACGAGCAGCTCGATTTCCTGCGCGCCAAGGCGGCGCGCGAGCGCGCCCTCGGCCTCGAGGTCGAGATCCTCGAACGTCGGGCTCTCGACCGGATCGCCCCCTATCTCGGCCCGGCCGTGGTGGGTGCCGAGCGCTGCGCCAGCGAGGGCAAGGTCGATCCGCTCGCCGCCAACACCGCCATCGCGGCCGCGACCCGGGCCGCCGGCGTCGCCCTGCAGCGCGGCACCCGCGTCCTCGGCATCACGCCGGATGGCGCCGGCTATGCCCTTCGGACCACCGCCGGCATGGTCCGGGCGGGGCGGCTGGTGATCGCCGCCGGTGCCGGCACGGGCGCCCTGCTGGCACCGCTCGGCGTGGCAGTGCCGACCGCGGCCGAGCCTTTGCACATGAACGTCACCGAGCCCGCGGCGCCGCTGATCGGCCACCTGGTCCAGCATGCCGAGCGGATGATCACGATGAAGCAGCTCGCCACGGGCCAGCTCGTGATCGGCGGCGGCTGGCCGGCGCGGGCCGGCAAGGGCGGCCGGCCGCCCGAGGTGCTGCGCACCAGCCTCGCCGGCAATCTCGGCCTCGCGGTGCATATCGTGCCGGAGGTGGCGCGCGCCCGGCTGCTCCGCTCCTGGGCCGGGATCAACACGACGACCGACGGCCGCTCGGTGCTCGGCCCGGTCCCCGGGCGACCCGGCCTCTACGTGGCGCTGCCGGGCGACGCCGGCTACACGCTCGGCCCGCTCGTCGCCCGCCTCGTCGCCGACCACATGCTCGGCCGGCGGCCGGAGCTCGACCTCGAGGCCTACACCGCCGACCGGTTCCGCACCAAGGCACCAGCCTTCTGACCATCCGCTAATCGGGCATGGCCATGGCCATCTGCTGGGCCGCCTCCAGGAGGACGGGGAGGAAGCGCTCGCGCATGGTCGCGGCGTCCACCCGCCCGGAGGGTGCGCCGATGGCGAGCGCCGCGACCGTCCGCCCGGCGCGGTCCCTGAGCGGCACCGCGATCGAGCAGAGCCCGGGCTCCAGCTCCTGGTCGACCAGCGACCAGCCCTGGAGCCGCGCCTCGAGAATGGCGTCGCGCAGCTTCACCCGGCTCGTCACCGTCCGGGCATTCAGCTTCTCGGGCGAGATCCGGGCGAGATAGGCGTCGAGCGCCGCATCGTCCTGGGCCGCCAGCAGCACCCGCCCCATCGAGGTGACATAGGCCGGCAGGCGGCCGCCGATGGTGGCGGCGATGTTCACCACGCGCTTGGCGCTGCTGCGCGCCACATAGACGATCTCGTCGCCGTCGAGCACCGCCACCGAGCAGCTCTCGTTGAGCCTGGCCGAGACATCGGCCATCACCGGTTGCGCGACCTCGACGATGCTCAAGGACGCGATCACCGAATAGCCGAGCTCGAGCACCTTCGGGCGGAGCTGGAAGAGCTTGCCGTCGGTCGCCGCATAGCCCTCGCGCACCAGGGTCAGGAGGAACCGCCGCACGGCGGCGCGCGGCAGGTCGGTCTCGGCCGCCACCTCGCTCAGCGTCATCCGGGGCCTGGCACGGGTGAAGGAGCGGATCACCTCGAGCCCGCGCGCCAGCGAGTTGACGAAATCCCGATCGTCGCCGTTCTCCGCCATGCCCCTCGCCGATCCTTCCACGTCTTTGCCGTTGCGCACGGCCATCCTCCCCCCGATAATTGCGAACGCTTGTTCGCAAAGCAAATCGCTGCGAGCGCCAATCCAGGGAGGAGCCACAGGATGACAATCGTCGGAACGCCGTTCAGTCGCCGCCGCATGCTCGCCGGCACGTCGGCCATGGGCCTCGCCGCTGCCCTGCCGCTGCGCCCGGCGCACGCCCAGGACGTGACGATCCGCTGGTGGTCGCCGCAGGCCTCGCCCGAGCAGCTCGCCGCCTACGAGTTCCAGATCGCCGCCTTCGAGGCCCTCCATCCCGGCGTCAAGGTCGTCTTCGAGAAGACCTCCGACGAGGGCTACGCGCCACAGCTCGCCGCCGCCTTCGCCAGCGGCGAGGTGCCCAACGTCGTCACCCACCTGCCCTCCTTCGCGGTTTCGAACTACTGGGTCAACGGCCTGCTCGAGCCTTTCAACGAGGTCATCGAGGCGATCGGGACGGAGAAATTCTATCCCGACGCCAACCGCATCTACGAGGTCGACCCCGGCCAGTACGCCGGCACCGGCATCGGCAACAGCGCCGCCAACATGCTCTGGGTGCGCAAGGACCTGATGGAGAAGGCCGGCATCGCCGACATCCCGGTGACCTGGGACGAGCTGCGGGCCGCCTGCCAGGCCATGCAGGGCGGCGGCATCTACGGCGCGCCCCTGCCCTTTGGCGCCAACAGCATGACCTCCTTGACCATCATCGGCTTCATCCACCTCGGCGGCGGGCAGATCTTCACACCCGATCTCGAGGTGGCGCTCGACAGCGACGAGACGAGAAGCACGCTCGAGTTCTACAAGTCGATGCGCGAGCTTTGCCCGCCCGGCGCCACCGGCTACAGCTGGGGCGAGAGCCTGACCGCCTTCGTCAGCGGCGCCACGGCGACCGGCATCTACACCGGCCGCGTGCTGCAGAACGTCACCACGCAGAACCCGGGCATCGCCGATGCCATCACCTGCGCCACCTACCCGCGCATCAGCACCGACGTGCCACCCTGGACCTTCAACGACTTCCCGAGCGTCTTCATCCCCAAGGCCGCGCCAAACATGGCCGAGAGCAAGGCCTTCGCCGCCTTCCTCTTCGAGCCCGAAGGCTACATCAAGCAGCTCCTGGCGGCCCCCGGCCACGTCCTGCCGGTGCTGAGGACCATCGCCCCCATGCCGCAATACCAGGAGAACCCGATCATCCAGAAATACTCGGCCGAGGTCGAGCTCATGGCCGAGGCCGCCGCTGCCGGCAACAATCTCGGCTGGGAGAGCGCCGACCACAAGCCGAACCCCAAGGCCGGCGAGATCGTCAACAGCAACGTGCTGGCCGAGATGGTGCAGCGCGTTTGCCTCAATGACGAAGATATTGCGACTGTGGTCGGGGAAACCGCCAGCCGTATCGACGACATCATGAAAGCCTGATACGTACGTCCGTACCGAGCATGCCCGAGGCGCCCGTCCGGGAGGGTCGTTCCCTTCTCAGCCGACCCTCGCTGGACGCCCGCCGGGGCATGCTCGGGGCCTTCCGGTCATCCAGCTCGTCCTCCTGCCTGACCTTGCTCGTACCGAGCCCAGCCTCGACGGCATGCTGCCTCGGGCTATCGTCGGGCGTCGATCGGTCCGCTCCGGCTCTTTGCTGTTGCACACGCGGAACGTCACTCCGATAACTGCGAACAGTTGTTCGCAAACGAGGCTGCCGCGATCGAGTAGCCCGGGAGGAGACAGGCAATGACCATCGTCGAGGCGTCGACCACCCGCCGCCGGATGCTCGCCGGCAGCTCTGCCCTTGGCCTCGCTGCCGCCCTTCCATTCGGCCGGGCTCGCGCCCAGGACACGACCGTTCGCTGGTGGGCGGCGCAGGCCTCGCCCGAGCAGGTGGCCGCCTACGAGCTCCAGATCGGCGCGTTCGAGGCCGCCCATCCGGGCGTCAAGGTGGTCTTCGAGAAGACCTCCGACGAGGGCTACGCGCCGCAGCTCGCCGCCGCCTTCGCCAGCGGCGAGCTGCCCGACATCGTCACCCATCTACCGTCCTTCGCCGTTTCCAACTACTGGCGCAATGGTCTGCTGGAGCCCTTCAACGAGGTCATCGAGGCCATCGGGCCGGAGAAGTTCTATCCCGGCCAGAACCGCATCTACGAGATCGACAAGGGCCAGTATGCCGGCACCGGCATCGGCAACGCTGCCGCCAACATGCTCTGGGTCCGCACCGATCTCATGGAGCAGGCCGGCATCGCCGACATCCCGGTGACCTGGGACGAGCTCAGGGCCGCGTGCCAGGCGATGCAGGGCGGCGGCGTTTACGGGGCACCGCTGCCGTTCGCCCGCAACGGCATGACGAGTCTGACGATCATCGGCTTCATCCATCTCGCCGGCGGGCAGGTCTTCTCGCCCGATCTCGAGGTGGCGCTGGAGAGCGACGAGACGCTGAACGCGCTCGAGTTCTACAAGTCGATGCGCGAGCTCTGCCCGCCCGGTGCCACGGGCTACAGCTGGGGCGAGAGCCTGGGTGCCTTCGTCAGCGGCGCCAGTGCCACCGCCATCTATGCGGGACGTGTCCTGCAGAACGTGGTGACCCAGAACCCCGCCATCGCCGATGCCATCACCTGCGCCACCTACCCGCGGGTCTCGACCGACGTCGAGCCCTGGACGTTCAACGGCTTCCCGAGCGTCTTCATTCCCAAGGACGCGCCCAACAAGGCCGAAGCGAAGCTGTTCGCCGCCTTCCTCTTCGAGCCCGAAGGCTACATCAGGCAACTGCATGGCGCGCCCGGTCATCTGCTGCCGGTCCTGCGGACGATCGGCCAGGATCCGCGCTATCTGGATAACCCGATCATCCAGCGCTATCCCGAGGAGGTGGAGCTGATGTCGGAGGCGGCCGCCGCGGGGTACAATCTCGGTTGGGAATCGCCCGCCCATCAACCGAACGCCAAGGCCGGCGAGGTCGTCAACAGCCTCGTGCTCGCCGAGATGGTGCAGCGCGTCTGCGTCAACGGCGAGGATGCGCGCTCGGTCGTCGGCGAGACGGCGCAGCGCATCGACGAGATCATGAAGGGCTGACGCCGGTCACCCTGGCAATATCCTTCGGCCGAGCTGCTTGGAGACTGCGGTGAAGATCATCGACTTTCGGATGCGCCCGCCGCTCGGGAGCTTCCTGCAATCGCGCATCTATGCGGCTGCCGACAACCGCAACCGCTACACACGCTCGCTCGGCTTCGAGCCGCCGGCCTCGGCGGAGCGGCAGTCGATCGATCTCCTGCTCGAGGAGATGGGCGCCGCGGGCATCGCCAGGGGCGTGGTCGTGGGCCGCAACTCCCCGACGCTCGGCGTCATCCCGAACGACGACGTCGTCGCCATGTGCGCCCGTTACCCCGATCGCTTCGTGCCGGTGGGCTCGATCGACCCGACCAACCGCAAGGCGGCGATGCAGGCGATCGACGAGGCGGTGGCGCTCGGTGTGAAGGCCATCAACATCGAGCCGGGCGTCGCGGCACCGCCTTTGCACTCGGACGACCGCCGCCTGTACCCGATCTACGCCCACTGCGAGGACCAGGGCATCGTGCTCATCGTCATGAGCGGCGGCGCTGCCGGACCCGATATCAGCTACACCGCGCCCGAGCACATCGACCGCGTGCTGGGCGATTTCCCGACGCTGAAGATCGTCGCCTCGCACGGCAACTGGCCCTGGGTGCAGGAGATCATCCACGTGGCCTTCCGCCGCGCCAATCTCTACCTCTCGCCGGACATGTACCTGCACGGCCTGCCCGGCACGGCGGACTACGTGACCGCCATCAACGGCTTCCTCGCCGACCGCTTCCTTTTCGGCACCGCCTATCCGTTCTGCCCGCTCGACGACTATCTGGCCCGCTTTTTGGCCCTGCCCATCAGGGAATCGGTGCTCGAGCGCGTGCTCCACGACAACGCCGCAGCCCTGCTCGGCCTCGACTGAGCAACCGGACGATGGCCAGCGCCACGCCTGCGCGACGTCTCTCCCTCGATACCCAGTACAGCATCCTGGGCTTGCTGCTGATCGCGCCCACCGTCCTCGTCTTCACGGCGGTCATCGTCTATCCCTTGCTCTCCGCCATCTATCTCAGCCTCTTCTCGATCTACACGCCGACCCTGCAGGGCGAATGGGTGGGCCTTGCCAACTACCAGCGCCTCCTGGCGAAAGGCGAGTTCTGGATCTCGCTCAGGAACACCCTGGTCTGGACGGCCGGCACGCTCACGCTGCAGATCGTCCTCGGCGTCGCCATGGCGCTGGTCCTGAACCAGAGCCTCCTCTTCCGCCCGCTCGCCCGCAGCCTCGTGCTCTTCCCCTACTTCGTCTCGACCGTGGTCGCCGTCCTCGTCTGGCGCTGGGTCTTCAACGACCTCTACGGCATCCTCAACCACACGCTGATGCGTGTCGGCGTGCTCGACATGCCGCTCGACTGGCTGGGCTCGATGCCGAACGCCATGCTCAGCATCATCCTCGTCGGCGCCTGGAAGTACTTCCCGTTCGTCGTGATCGCTGTGCTCGCGAGGCTCCAGTCGATCCCCGACGCGCTCTACGAGGCGGCCGAGATCGACGGCGCCGGGCCCATCGCCCGCTTCCTCGACATCACCCTGCCGCAGCTCCGCGACGTGCTCGTCGTCATCGTCATGCTGCGCGCCATCTGGGACTTCAAGGAGTTCGACCTGATCTATCTTTTGACCGGCGGCGGCCCGGTCATCTCGACCCAGACCCTGTCGCTCATGGTCTACAAGGAGGCCTTCGCGCTCAACCAGATGGGCGGCGCGTCGGCCGTCGCCGTCCTCATGATGCTGGTCATGCTGGTCTTCATGATCCTCTATCTGCGCCGCACGGCCAGAGGCGAGGGCAATTCCTGATGCGCCGGACCTCGCTTCCCGGCCGGATCGCCTTCAATCTCCTGGCATGGACGCTCGTCCTCCTGGTCGCCTTCCCGCTCATCTGGATGATCCTGACCTCGGTCAAGCCGCAGACCGAGCTCTTCCGCATTCCGCCGAGCTTCTGGCCGACCGAGATCACCTTCGAGCACTACCGCCGGCTCCTGGTCGAGACGCCCTTCCTCACCTACATGCGCAACTCGATCTTCCTCGCCCTCGGCACCACGCTCCTCGTCATCACGCTCGCCACGCTCGGCGCCCACAGCCTCGTCCGCTTTCGCTACCCGGGCCGCGAGCGGCTGGCCCAGCTCGTCCTCTTCACCTACCTCCTGCCATCGGTCGTGCTGATCATCCCGCTCTATCTGCTGATGGTGAAGATCGGCATCTCCAACACGCTCTGGAGCCTGATCCTCGCCTACACCACCTTCGCCCTGCCCTACGCCCTCTGGCTGCTCCGCTCCTTCATGGCCGGCATTCCCGACGACCTCGAGGCCGCGGCGCTGGTCGACGGCGCCAGCCGCATGGAAGCCTTCATCGACGTCATCCTCCCCCAGGCGCTCCCCGGCATCATCTCGACCGCCCTCTTCACCGCCATCCTCGCCTGGAACGAGTATCTCTACGCGCTGGTGCTGGTGAACACCGACAGCGCCAGGCCGCTCACGACCGGCGTCATGACCATGCTGATCTCCGCCTTCAACATCGAATGGTCCCTTTTGATGGCCGCTTCCGTCATGATGAGCCTGCCCTTGATCGTCGCCTTCGCCTTCCTGCAGAAATACCTGACCCGCGGCTTCGGCGCGGGCGGCGTGAAAGGCTAGAGCCCTGTCCGAGGTCGTCTTCGAAGGTGTACGAAAGGCGTTCGGTGCCGCGGTCGCCGTCGAGAGCCTCGACCTGCGAATCGAATCCGGCGAGTTCGTCAGCCTGCTCGGCCCCTCCGGCTGCGGCAAGACCACGTCCTTGCGCATGCTCGCCGGGCTCGAGGTGCCGACCTCCGGCACGATCCGTATCGGCGATCGCGTGGTCAACGACATCGCCCCGGGCAAGCGCGACATCGCCATGGTCTTCCAGTCCTATGCGCTCTACCCGCACATGACTGTGGCGCAGAACATTGAATATCCCCTGAAGAAGCGCCGCATCCCGAAGCCCGAGCGCGGCCCCAAGGTGGCGGAGGTGGCGAAGCTCCTGCATCTCGAGGACTACCTGGCGAGGAAGCCCCGGCAGCTCTCCGGCGGCCAGCAGCAGCGCGTGGCGCTGGGCCGGGCCCTCGTGCGCGATCCTGCGGTCTTCCTCCTCGACGAGCCGCTTTCCAACCTCGACGCCAAGCTCCGGGCGCACATGCGCGCCGAGCTCATCGAGCTGCACCAGCGCATCGGCCGGACCATGGTCTACGTCACCCACGACCAGCTCGAGGCGATGACCATGTCCGACCGCATCGCCGTCCTGGCGAATGGCCGGCTGCAGCAGCTCGACACGCCGGCCATGATCTACCGCCAGCCGGCCAACCGCTTCGTCGCCGGCTTCATCGGCACCCCGTCGATGAACCTGGTCGAGGGCCGCCTCGAGCATGGCGCCTTCGTCGCCGGCGAGTGGCGGCTGTCGGTCGAAGGGCTCGCGCTCGACCGCCCGACCGGGGCCGTCACGCTCGGCATCCGCCCCGAGGACATCCTCATCGACCCGGCGGGCCAGCCGGCCCGCGTCAAGCTGGTCGAGCCCACCGGCCACGAGGCGATCGTCCAGCTCGAGATCGCCGGCCACCAGCTCACCGGCCGGGTCGGCGCCGAGATCGCGCTTCGGGCCGGCGAGCCGCTCGGCCTCTCGTTCCGCACCGCCAATCTGCATCTCTTCGCCGGTGAAGACGGCCGGCGCCTCAACAAGGAAAGCTGAACCCATGGATCGCAACAGCGTTGCCTGGTCCGGTGCCATGCCGGCCGTCATCACCCCGTTCGATGCGAAGGGTGCCATCGACACGAAAGCCTTCACCGCCAATCTCGAGCGGCAGTTCGACCACGGCGCCACGGGTGCGGTCGTCGCCGGCTGCACCGGCGAGTTCTGGACGCTGACGCTGGCCGAACGCGCCACCCTCTTCAGGCTCGCGGTCGAGGTGGCCCAGGGCCGGACCATCCTCGCCGGCACGGGTGCCATCCTCGCCGCAGACGCCATCGCCTCGGCGCGGGCCGCTGCCGATGCCGGCTGCGACGGCGTGCTCGTCCTGCCGCCCTATTTCGTGAAGCTCACCGACGACGAGATCTTCGGCCACATCGAGACCGTCGCCGCCGCCAGCCCGCTGCCGGTCTGCCTCTACAACATCCCGGGCAATGCCGTGAACGCCATCCCCCCGGCCCTGGCCGCACGCCTAGCCGACGTCGACAAGGTGGTGGCGATCAAGGAGAGCTCGGGCGACTGGAACAATTTCTACGGCACCCATCTCGCCGTCGCCGATCGCCTGCGGGTCTTCTGCGGCCCCTCCTCCGTCTTCGGCGTGCCCGCCGTCGAGCTGGGGGCCGACGGGGTGATCGACTGCTTTCCCAATGTCTGGCTGCCGGGCGGGATCGCCCTCTTCGAAGCCGCAAAGGACCCCGCCCGCCGCGCCGAGGCCGCTGCCCTCCAGGCGACGGGCCGCCGCCTCACCGACCTCTTCACCACCGGCGGCCGCACGCTCTACCCCGCCACCAAGGCCGCCATGGAGATGCTCGGCTGGCAGGCCGGCGAGCCCCGCGCACCGCTCCGCCGTCTCGAAGGCGAGCCCTTGGCCGGCCTCGAGCGCGGCCTCGTCGAGCTCGGCCTCCTGAACAAGAAGGCAGCCTGAGCCATGGATCTCGGCATCAAGGGCCGCAAGGCCATCGTCAGCGCCGCCAGCAAGGGCCTCGGCCGCGCCTGCGCCCTCTCGCTTGCCGAGGCCGGCTGCGACCTCTGGCTGATGGCCCGAACCAAGGAGGCGCTGGAGGAGGCGGCCCACGCCATCGCCGAAGGGACCGGCGTGCAGGCACAGGCCATCGCCGGCGACTTCACTGCCGAGGACGACCGGGCGAAGCTGCTGGCCGCCTGTCCCGCCCCCGACATCCTCGTCAACAACCCGGGCGTGCGCCAGACACCAACACCGTTTGCGGACATTACCAAGGACGAGTGGCGCCACTGGTTCGAGGCGCACTGCTTTTCCTCGCTCGACCTCATCCAGCGCTGCGCGCCCGGAATGGCCGAGCGCGGCTTCGGCCGGATCGTCAACATGTCGGTGAGCTTCATCAAGTTCCCGCAGGTCAATTTCGCCCACAGCCACGCGGCACGCCTCGCCCTCTCGGGTGCCGTGGCCTCGATGACCCGCGACCTGATCGGCAAGAACGTCACGATCAACACGGTCTGCCCCGGCCTCTTCGACACCGACGCGCTGCACACCAACCTCCACGGCCACGCCAAGCGCGGCAACACCACCTACGAGGCCATCGTCCAGGATCGCCTCGAGGGCTGCCCCGCCGGCCGCTTCGCCGACCCGAAGGAATGCGGCGACCTCGTCGCCTTCCTCTGCAGCGCGCAGGCCGGCTTCATGACCGGCCAGAACATCGTCAACGACGGCGGCGTCTATCAGGGCCTCTTCTGAGATGCCGGCCCTCCTGCCCGCCGATGGCCGGGTCGTCATGATCTCGGGTGCCTCGCGCGGCATCGGGGCCGCCATCGCCGACCGCCTGCTGACCGACGGCTACAGCCTCTCGCTCGGCATGCGCACCCCTACGCCGCCGACCGACCCCGAGCGCATCCTGACCCACCGCTTCGACGCGCTCGACCCACCCACAGCAGGAGCCTGGGTCGAGGCCACGCTGCAGCGCTTCGGCCGGCTCGACGCCCTCGTCAACAATGCCGGCATCTTCAGGACCGTGACCTTCGAGGAAGGCAGCGAGGACGACCTCGACGAGCTCTGGGCGGTCAACGTCAAGGGCCCCTTCCGCCTGACCAGGGCCGCCCTCCCCCACCTCAGGGCCGCCGCCAACGGCCGCGTCGTCAACATCTGCTCGACCGACGGCAAGCGCGTGCGCGACCGCTCCGCCTCGCTCGGCTACGTCATGAGCAAGCACGCGCTGGTCGCCATGACCCACGCCACCCGCTTCGCCGGCTGGGACGACCAGCTCCGCGCCACCGCGCTGTGCCCAGGCGCCGTCGAGACCGAACTCGTCCAGAACGTCCCGGGCGCCGTCCCCGGCCCCGGCCGCATCGAGCCCGAAACCATCGCCGAAACCGTCAGCCTCCTCCTCAGCCTCCCCGACAACGCCAGCGTCGCCGAGCTGGTGGTCAACACGAGGCTCGAATCGATGCTCTGAGGGGAGTCCGGCCAGAGCCGGCGCACGCCACATGCGAGGCGCCAAACGCAGCCTTGATCATATATTGACAACATATTGTCATTATGACCACATGTTGTCTCATGAGCACGCACACCCCCGAAGCGGCCGTCCTGACCGCGCTGATCCTCGAGGCCTTCCGTCTGAACGGCCGGCTTCTGGCGGACGGTGACCGGCTGACCGGCGATCTCGGCCTGTCGAGCGCCAGATGGCAGGTCATGGGTGCCATCGAGGCCGTACCTCTCCCGGTCGCCCAGATTGCGCGGGACATGGGGCTGACGCGGCAGGCCGTGCAGCGCCTGGCCAACGCCCTCGCCGACGAGGGTCTCGTCACGTTCGAGCTGAATCCCAATCACCGGCGCGCCAAGCTCGTGCACCTGACCGACCGCGGCCGCCTGGCGTTGAACGAGGTCAACCGCCGGCAGGTCGAATGGTCGAACAGGCTCGCTGCAGGCTTGGCCATCGAAACAATCGAGGCGGCGCTCGCCCTGATGCACACCCTTCGCCAGCGACTCGAGGCGGATCACACCGAGGAGGCCTGAAGCCATGCTCAAGCTCGTCAAGGCGCTGCATCTGCTCGGTGCCATGCTCTTCTTCGGCAGCATTCTCGCCCACGTCACGACCGGACTCATCCCGGGCGCCGAGGACGACCCGCAAACGGCGCTCGTCATCCGCCAGGCGATCGCCATCGCGACGAGCTACCTGACCATGCCGGGCCTCATCCTGCTGCTCGTCACCGGCACTTCCATGATCGTCAAGGCCAGGCTGCCGATCTTCAGGCTACGCTGGCTGACGCTGCATGCGCTCTTTGGTCTCCTGATCGCGCTGAACGCCGCCCTCGTGCTCTACCCGACGGGTCGAGAAGCCCTCGAGGTCGCAACGCAAGTGGCCGCTGGCCTCCTGCCAATCGACCAGCTCCATGCGCTCGGAGCCCGCGAAGCCACCTTTGGGCCGGTGAACGTGCTGCTCTGCCTCGCCACGGTGCTCGTCGCCGTGATCCGGCCCCGTCTCGGCAAGGCAAGAGCCTGAGAACCCGCCATGGACCCCTACCCGCTCCTCAAATTCGGCCATGTCCTGGGCTTCATCCTGCTCGGCGGCGGGCTGCTAGCGGTCTTCGTCTCCGAGCTTCGCGCCTACCGGACATCCGACCTCACGGTCTTCACGGAGGCCTCGCACTACACCGCCCTCTTCTACGACAGCCTCGCCGTCCCGGGCGCCGTGCTCGTCGGCGTCTCGGGCTTCTTCCTCGTGTACATGCTCGGCCTCGGCTTTTTCGAGGAGCCCTGGCTCGTCGGCATGTGGGGTCTCTTTCTGTTCGAGCTCATCGAGGGAAACACTGTGACCCGGATCCAGTTCACGAGGACACGGCGCCGCTCGCGCGCGGCACTGGCCGAGGGTCGCCCGCTCACCGATGATCTGCGCGACGAGGCGCGGAGCACGGCGGGCCAGGTCGCGCACTTCCTCGACCTCCCGCTGTTCACCGTGATCGTCTATTGCGGCACTGTCCGCCCCGGCGCCTGGAGCGAGGTCGGCGTCGCCATCATGCTCGCCCTCCTCGCCGCCACAGCCCTCACCTTCGCCGTGCCCCGTCTCGCCCGGCGCGCCACCGGCGCACATCAACGGGAGTGACCGCCCTGTTCGCAAGTCGACAGGTCTGGACCTGCGGACAGGATGGACGTGGCCACTGCCGGTGCCGTCAAGGGTCGAGCCCGAACACCTCGACCGGCTCGACCAGCCCCTTGAGCGACCGCCGGCCGGCCGGCACGAGTGGTCTCCCGGCATGGGCCGCCGTCGCGGCATCGAGCCAGATGCCGCCGGCGGGCACGGCGTCGGCGAGGCGGGCGGCGATGTTTACCGTGCGGCCGAAGCAGTCGCCGTCGCGGCCGATCACCGGGCCGGTGGCGATGCCGGCGCGGGCCGGCGGCAGGCCGTGGCCGGGTGCCCCGGCGATGATGGCGAGCGCCGCCGCGACCGCGTCCTCGGGCCGGCGGAAATGCAGCATCGCACCATCGCCGAGCAGCTTCACCAGCCGCCCCGCGTGATGGAGCGCTGCCTCCTGGGCGAGCTCGAGGAAGCGGCTGCCGAGCATCGCCGCCCGGGCGTCGCCTTCGGCCTCGGTCAGGGCCGTGAAGCCGGAAAGATCGATGAAGACGATGGTCCGGTCGGCCGCTGCCGGCCGCACGATGCCCTGCTCGGCCAGGCTCTCGTCGAGCCGTGCCATGGCATTGTCGAAGACCGCCTGCTCGAGCAGCCGCCGCAGAATCAGGAAGACCGCGCGATAGCCGAGCCGTTGCAGCCGCGGGCGCAGGGGTGCCGTCTTCGCCAGCAGCTCGCGCCGCTGCATGCCCGAGGCGAGCAGCGGCTCCTCGACGTTCTCCCGGAAGAGATCGCGCTGCGCCTCGACGATCTGCCTGATGCCGAGCGCGAAGACACGGAGCATGCGCAGGATCGCCGCCTCGCCAATGCCTTCCTGTCGCGCCCTGGCGACGAGGGCCAAAAGCTCGCGGTCGTCCTCGCGGATCGGATCGCCGGGTGCCGCCGCCGGCAGGCCCAGCGCCCGCCCGATCCGACTTGCCTCGTCCGCATCGAGGCCGATCGCAGCCAGCGCCTCGCCATGGGTCAGGCCGGTCAGCGCCGGCGCGTCGGCGATCATGTCGCCGGCGAAGTCGACCGAGATCTGCCCCGCCCGTGCCGCTGCCTCGAGCTGCGCCCGGCCGAGGCCGGAGCCCAGGAGCGCCATGACCAGGCGCACGCGCGAGATGTCACCATGGGCGAAGCGCCCGCCCGGATCCGGGCGGATCAGGCCGAGCCCCACCAGCCAGTCGAGCTCGGCCGCCGGGCAGGACGCCAGCTTCGCGAGCTCGGCGCGTGTCAGTCCTGCCGCTGCCCGCCCGGCGCTGCCCGTCTCTTCATTGCCATCCATCGAGGAATCTCCCGCAGCGGCGCACGGCAGGCGTTCCCTCCGGCTCCGCCGCCCGCTATGCCGAGCGCATGACGACCCTCTGGCTCGGCCTCGTCCTCCTCGGCGGCATTCTGCTCGGCATCCAGCCGACGCTCAATGCCGGTCTGGCGCGTCATCTCGGCCATCCGCTCAGCGCCTCGCTCGTCTCCTTCGGCACCGCCACCGTGCTGCTGCTCGCCGTCGCCATGGCGCTCCGCCCGCCCGTGCCGGCGCTCGCCGATCTTCGCCTGGTGCCGCCCTGGCTCTGGCTCGGCGGCGCCATGGGTGCGGCCTTCGTCACCATCGCCCTCATGGCCACGCCCCGCCTGGGTGCCGCCCCGGTGGTGGCGCTCGTCATCTGCGGCCAGCTCGCGGCCGCCCTGGTGATCGACAGCTTCGGCCTGATGGGCCTCACGCCCCGCCCGTTCGACTGGACCAAGCTCCTGGGTGCTCTTTGCCTCGTCGCCGGCGCCATCCTCATCCGGTGGCGCTGAGGACCTCCGGTCCGTCCAGGATTGCGGGGTCGAGCGGTCGGGCCGGGTTGCCGACGACCGTGGTGCAGGGCGCCACGTCGCGAACCACCACCGCCCCCATGCCGACCACGGCGCCCTTGCCGATGACCAGCGGCCGCCCGGGCGCACCCTGGCGGATGACCGCACCGGCGCCGACATAGGCGTGATCGTCGATCCGCACATTGCCGTTGCAGCTCACTCGCGGCCCGAACGTGACGAAGTCGCCGATGACGCAGTCATGCGCGACATAGGAATAGATGTTGCAGTGAAAGAACCGGCCGATCGTCACGTTGTCGGTGATCATCGTCCGGCCACAGATGATCGCCCCGTCGCCGATGGTCACGGATGGAAAGATCTCCGCATCGCCGGCGACCAGCGTCTGCGCCAGACCACCTGCGTCGAGGCAGGCCAGCGCCAGCTCCTCGCGAATGCGCGACTCCGCGATCGCCACGTTGAAGAGCCTGTCCCTGCCATCCGCGGCGAGGAACTCCTTCAAGGAGAGCACGGGCCGCCCGCCGATCTCGGCCAGCACGGGCCGCGATTCCACGAACACGACCTCCGCCTCGCCACCGGGCATGAACACCCCCTGCCCGAGGACGCAGGCCTCGAGCAGCGGCATGACCTCTCGCCCGAATCCGCCGGCGCCGATCAGGCCGCAGAGCCTTCCTTTGGTTGGGCGCATCCACCAGCCATTTTTGCGAGGGCTGCCGGATGGTCGTATTGCCTGCCGCCACCCGGTATGGCCACCTCGGTACGCACCGGCCGGTTGGCTGGCAAGGCAGCATTGGTCGCGAAATGTAACGATCGCTCGACCGGCGAACCGTGTCCGGCGACTCAGGCGGCCTCGCCCCGCCGCTCCCGCTTCTTGACGTACGCCCGCCACGTCATCGCCCAGCGCTCGGGATCCTCCAGCCCGTCGTATTTGACCTGGTGGATCGTCTGGTTGTGTGGCGCCGACTTGACCAGCTCCGGCGTGCTGTAGGCCTCCTCGCTGATCCGCTCGATCACCGCGACCCAGTAGTCGAGATCCTCCTTCGACCAGAGCTCGCCCGCCTCGGGGGTGAAGGGCTCGGGCACCAGCCAGGGCTCGTGGCTGAGCCAGAAGGCATCGACGCCGAAATCGACCATGCGGTTCTGCACGTCCAGCGTGCCGACGCCCGTCTCCTCCTTCAGTGGCCCGAGGCTCCAGCGGGTCATCTCCATCCGCGGTGCGGTGAGCTGCGGGTGCGACTTGCTCAGCCCCCTGATCCTGCCGAGCTTCGCGTCCATGTAGTTGTTGGCGAGCACCGAGAGATCCGCGGCCTCGGCGATGCCGTCGCTGCCCATCGCACAGGTCCAGGCATAGGCCTTCATGAGCTGCGGCACGTTGCCCCAGAACTCGCGCACCTTGCCGACACTGTCGGGCCGGTCGTGGTCGAGCCGAAAGCGCCCCGCCTCCTCGACGACGATCGGCCTCGGCAGGAACCTCGCGAGCTCCTTCGTGCAGCCATAGGCGCCGACCGACGGCCCGTTGCCGCCCTTGGGTGCGCCGAAGGTCTTGTGCAGCATGAACATGCAGGCATCGAAGCCGAGCTCGGCCGCCCGGACCCGGCCCATCACCCCGTTGAAGTTGGCGTGGTCCCAAAAGCACAGGCCGCCGGCTGCGTGGACGATCTCTATCCATTCGACGATCTCGGGGTTGTAGATGCCCATGTCGTCGGGATTGCCGATCATCAGCGCCGCCGTGCGGTCGGAGACCGCGGCCTTGAGCGCGTCGAGGGAGGGGTAGCCATTCTCCTCGATCATCAGCGTGATCACCTCGAACCCGGCCGCCGCCGCGGTCGCCGGGTTGCAGGGATGCGACTGGATGCTGGTGATGATCTGGTTGCGCTGCGCCAGCTCGCCCCGCGACGCATGGTAGGCGCGGGTGACGCAGCAATTGGTGTAGCCGGCATGCGCCCCGCCGCCCGCCTGGAAGACGAACTGGTCCATGCCCGAGAGCTCGCGGAGCTGCCGGTCGAGGCCGTGGACGATGGCGAGCACCCCCTGCAGCGTGTCCTCGTCCTGCAGCGGGTGCAGGGCCGCGATCTCCGGCCGCCAGGCCAGCGCCTCGCCCAGCGCCGGGTTGTACTTCATCGTGCAGGTGCCGAAGAGGCTGATCCCCATCATGCCGAGCGTTTCCTGGCTCAGATGGAGGAAATGCCGGAGCACGTCGTGCTCGCTCATCTCCGGCAGCGCCGGCGGTGCTGTCCGCGCCATGCCGGCCGGCAGAAGGGCCGCGATGTCGCCCACCGCGTCGGCCACCGCCGGCTCGGGCGCTGTGAAGACCTGGCCCCGCCGGCCGGGGCTGCTCATCTCCATGATCACCGGCTCGTCCCAGACCGGGGCCTGGTAGCGACGCAGCTTCGTGTCGTTCCCGCTCATCGCACCACCTCCTCTAGCGTTTCGGCGAGCCGGTCGATATCGGCCTGGTTGTGGATCTCGGTGACGCAGTAGAGGGCAGCCTGGCCGAGCTCCGGGAAATCGGCCGAGAGATCCTTGCCGCCGAAGATGCCGTGGGCGCGCAGCGCCGCATTTATCTCGTGGACGGTCTTGCCGGTGCCCGTGAAGTCGACCACGAACTCCTTGAAGAAGCCGCTCCGCCATCTGATCGCCGCACCCGGCACCCGCGCCAGCCGCTTGGCTGCGTAGTGCGCCCGGGCGATGATCAGCTCACCCACCTCGCGGAAGCCTGCGGGGCCCATCAGGCCCATGTAGACCGCGTTGGCGATGCCCCAGAGATAGACCGAGTTCCCGGTCCAGTCCCGGCCCTTCTCGCGGCTGCCGTAGGAGCTCTGGTGGAAGAGCGAGAGGGCGAAGCCGCGCTCGCCCGGCTGCACGGTCTCGGCGATGCTGGCGAAGAGAGTGGGATACTCCCGGGCGATCCGCTCCTCGTCGCGGCTGGCGATGAAGCCGCCGACCCCGCCGCCGCAGTTCATCGGAATGCCCAGCGTCTGCAGCGTGCCGACGACGATATCCGCACCATAGGCGCCGGGCGGGGCGACGATGCCGAGCGAGATCGGATCGACGCCGACGATGACCATGGCC
>Ga0209607_1001391_pt1 | contig 20281 bp, 13 predicted proteins | sample AD_UKC117_MetaG_FD_184413 | JGI IMG/M metagenome (GOLD analysis project Ga0209607, IMG submission 184413) | Active sludge microbial communities of municipal wastewater-treating anaerobic digesters from Hong Kong - AD_UKC117_MetaG (SPAdes)... | ecosystem: Engineered > Bioreactor > Anaerobic >... | reverse complement strand
AGATCATCATTGATACAAAGTATTATCAGGAAACACTGGCAGAACGATTTGAGAAGAAGCGCGTAAAATCAGCGAATCTCTATCAGCTATTTAGCTACCTCCTCAACCAGCGAGATGGGACAAATAAAACTATGAATGCTACAGGGATCCTATTATATCCAAAAGTAGACGAGGACTACGATTTAGAGTATAAATATGATACTCATAAAATATATATAAAGACCATCGACCTTGATCAGCATTGGGTTAAGATAGCTGAGAGGTTGGATGGGATAGTGGATGGCATTGAAAATTATGACTAGTCTAAAAGGTAATTATTACCTTTGGATTTTAAGAACAAACACATGGGACATGAACGAATAGGATTCTTGCCTACAACAAAACCTTGGACTAAAGTAGTTGAGCAGGTATCTTCTTTTTCTGGTAAAGAAGAGGAGATTTCGAGAGTTGCTAAAACTACCCTCGACAATGTACAAAGTCGTTTTAAATACATTGAGAATGATGGTGGGGTGATATCAGCGTTTCATTTCCTCGTACTTTATGCACTTGCTGGGAGATCTGAAGATCCGATAGCTTTTCTGGCAAAATATGGCATCAATCTTTCACAAAGACCTTCAATAATTGAGATTTCCAAAGAGGTTAGTAAGATAATTACAGATAACATCCATTCAAAAGAATATGCAGCACTTGCAAAAAGTTCCGCTATAGATGCAATATCTGAATGGCAGCTAAAACACAGCATAGTCCAATCATCCCTTTTTAGTACTGATATAAACAAGGAACAATGGAAGAAAGCCTCATATGGATCAGGATTTTGCGAGATTGCACGACTATTCTTTGCCAGTTTTACTGAGCGATATTTAAAATATTTCTTAGAGCGAGCTGCATCAAGCACAATAAACTCTGTATATGAGAGGGAGCTTTTTAATGATAGGCTTGAATCTCACGTGAATGACATATCCAGACATGCTTTCGATACAGCAAAAATCACCCAATCATTTGCAGCAGGTTGGTTCAATAAGAATACTAAGGAAGGTGTTCCGACGGAGAGGATGACTAAAAATTTCCTTCGTAAGGCGTTTTCTAAAATGAGATCCGAAATATTAATTCAGGGTGAAGTTATTAATGGATGAGAGGAATGAACATATTATCCTGTGTAATGGAGTTCAATTACCTGCTAAAAGAGGTCGGAGAAAAAGTATCCCTACAATTAGTTTAAACCATTGCTCAGAAAGCAATAAGGAAAATAACGTTGAGATAAATCTTCCAGATTTTGTTACATCTCTGAATTATCTCCCTGATAGGATTAAAGACTTGTTAGAAATAGCAGGATACATATATGCTGCGGATAGGAAAACTTCCAGGGGAAATCCTAAATCGGTGGAGTATCAATCTTGGAGTCGTTTAATGCATTTTCATATCCCAGTAAGGGATTTAAACTTTTGGCAGCAGGAGAATGTTAAAATGTCATTACAGGATTCTTTGGTATTTATGACAGGAGATAAAGAATACCAATTCCATTTTTACCAGCAGGCTGAGCATTTTCCAATGTCTCTTTTTGATAAGGAAGAGTTCCAGGTTGTTCCTGAAAACCCAACAAGTATAATACTATTTTCTGGAGGTTTAGATTCATTATCTGGTACAATAGAACGATTAACTGAATCAAAAGACGACATTTGTTTGATAAGCCACATATCACAACAACCAAGCACTTCTCTTACTCAAAAGAATATCGTTAAACGTCTGCAATCAGACTTTCCTGATAGAGTAAAACACTTCAGGTTTTCCTGCCATTTAAAAGGAAGCCATGCAGTGGAAGAAACTCAAAGAACAAGATCATTCCTATTTGCTTCGATTGCATATGCTCTTAGTTACGCTTATAAACAAGGATCATTTTACTTTTATGAAAATGGAGTGACATCACTAAATTTTCCCAAAAGACAAGATATGATCAATTCCCGATCAAGTAGGACAACTCATCCAAGGACCCTTGGATTACTTAAGAGATTTTATTACCATTTTTATTTGGAGGAGGTAGAGATCCTCCATCCTTATCTGTGGAATACTAAAACAGAGGTTGTAGAAAAGATTAGTGCAAAGGGATTCTCAAATCTTATAGATAGTTCAACATCATGTAGCAGTACTTTCCATAATACGTCAGATTATACCCATTGTGGAAGGTGTTCTCAATGTATAGATAGGCGGTTTGCAATGTATTCGGCTAATACGGAGGATTGGGATACAAAAGGTATTTATGAATTTGATTTTACAACCGATAGTATCAATGATCAAAAGACCAGGATTGGCATAATCGATTATATTAGACTTGCCGCAGGATTTAAAAGACATAGTATTGATAGCTTCTATATGGAGTATTCTGAGCAGCTTGCAGATTTGGATGATTTCATAGAGGGTGATGATGAAATCGAAAAAGTATCTAAAATTTATAATCTATGTCACAGTCATGGAATTCAAGTGGAGTTAGCTATTAAGAAAATTATACAAAAGCACTTTGATATTTCGGCTGATATTATCCCAAATTCATTTGTAGAATTACTTGGTAAAAAAGAATATCTCAAAATGCCTGTGGAACTTTTTGTCAATAATATCTGTCCCGAGATTACTAACTTTGTTAGGACTGTTTTTAAAAAGAATAAACCTATTAATGAGGATGATTTCAATGATAAATTGAATGGATTCTTTGAAAAAGAGGGTGATAATTATGCCCGAGAATACCCAATGGTAAGATTTGCCTTGGGATTTGTCAAACCAGATCATTCCTTTGACCATTATAATCTTTTCATTGAATCTAAATATTTACGAGATAATACTCCTCCTAGCAAGGCTTCCGAAGGAATATCTGCTGACCTAAATAAATATCCTATCGATAAGTTTAAATTGTTTATTGTTTATGATCCTTATGGAAGCATTTCAAATGATGATATTTACCGAAAGGAATTCGAAAATATAGGATATTGTAAGATTCTCATCGTTAGATAATTTTATTATCTCGAGGTTGTATACAAAAGACTAACAATTTATTAGATAGGCTCTCCCAAAAACTCCACTATCATCCATACTTCCCTTGGTATAAACCTCCTAAATGAATTGCCTTGCCTTAGCATAGAATTAATAGGTATGAGCCACCTTGAAAATGTTCTTCTTTCCACTTTGTAAAGTTCAGATAGCCGAATTATGGAGTTGTGATAAAGTGGGTCAATTCCATTCATTGGGTCCGGGATACCAAGATACTCAACAATAATCCAAATCTCCCTCCATGTCAATGTATTTCTGTACGGATCATTTATTTTAATTTGGTCACGGATGGGTTCGATTAGCAAAGAGAACGTTTCCCGTTTCATTTTATACACTTTAGCCAGTTGCGTGTAGTTGTTGTGAAGGTAAGGATTGATAATCTTTGAAACTGTCTTCATAGGTTGGTTTTAGTTCGACATCTGGGTGAATTGGTAAATGGATAATGCTGCAGAGATGATATTGCTGTAGGGCTTAGAAAGAATCAAACTCTGGGAATCCTCGTCCTTCTTAAATTCTGTAATCCGGTTATCATGGAACCATTTTGAGAGAGATCCTTTCGTGATAAAATCTGCTGGTATCAGGTTTGAGAAGGTAATGATCCAACGGTCATCCTCTTTTTTTAGCTTGTACAAACCTTTAAACACATCCAGGAATTCAGTGAACCGCTCAATGGTGCTTTTGGGTTTGGTTTCATGTTCTTCCTTGAAATTGGTGTATTGTTGTATCAACTCCTGGAAGCTTTCTTTGCTGCCGGTTGGTTTGTCTGGGTGTAATTTTTTGGATAATACCCTGAACCGTTTTTTGGCTTCCTCTTCGGTTTTGCATCCTAAAAAATAGTTGATCTGTTTCATTTACTTGTTTTAATTTTATTAAAAATTGAATGTTTCTATCAATTCTGAAAATTGAGAATGGTTTGGGTTTAAGTTAGGCTTGGCATAAATCCTTGCTAGCCGGATCTTATTGTTGTAACGGTAAGCCAAGGCCCGAAGCATTTGAAGCCCAAAATCGGGTTTGTCATAATAGCCATAAAACACAGCCACCCTATCACCTCTTTTATCAAGGTAAGTTTCTTTGATGCCCGAACCTTCCCTGAGGTACATCACCAATCGATATACCGATTTATTTTTACTGGATTCCCTACGAAAATTATATTTAGCTGCTTTCACTCGTACAGATTTTGCTGGTTAAGGGTTTGGGTATTGTAGTATCCCTGGTCCAATACACAGGTATTGAATATATCCAGGAACTTCTTGTTTTTTAGTTTGCCTAGTCGCTGGGTGCATTGTTTGTAGCGTTCAAAGCCTGGATCAGCATTATAGTAGCGAAATAGTTGTGCGACCAGTTTTTTATGTGAGTTCCACTCCTTGTTTTGCTTTTGCTGGTGTTTATGTTTCGGGAGCCAGTTTTTGAAGGCATTGTAAAATCCTCCTCTGAAATGGGGGTCAAAGAAGTATTCAGGTCGGGCGATCTGCCATTCGATTTTTCTTCGGGTGTATTCATGGATGATCTGGATGGTGGTTGCAAACTCGTTGTAGGCCTGGGAGATTCTTTTATCGCGGTTGTTTTTGGCAAATTCCAGGAAAAAGCCCGCAATATATCTTTTTGCTGCTTGCTCCTGCAGGGGATCAAATTCCCTGTTTTCATAGAGCAGCGAGCGCACAAAGCTCCAGGCTAAATCGGTGAACGAAAAAACCAGTGAAAGCGCGCCGGCCGCAACATTTTCTTTTGATTGCTGCCGGATTTTTTGCTGATAGTCTTGATTTTGCTCTGCCCCATGCCTTACGTTTGTTTGCTCTGGGGTTTTGTTATCCGGGTTTCCGACGCAGGAGGAATCTTTTAAATCATTGTTGATAACGGAAAGCTTTTGGGGGCGTTTGCTTTTTGTGTGCAGGGAGTTATCAACAATACCTTTGCTTAGTATATTATTATTATATGTATCTGGGGTTATCTCTACATGGGGGCAAACTGTCCGGATGATCCCTTCAGGGAAATCTGAAAATGAAGGTCTTAATGCGTTGAAGTATTTCAGGGTGATGGAGCTGATGGGTGATTCGGGATACCTTAGTACATGCTGTTTTAGGAGCAATTCATTCAGTTCTTTTTTTGGTCTTGCTACCAGGAATTCAGGGTTGATTTTAAGGATAAATGAGGTGTTTGATCCCCGGAAGATCTTTTCCTGCAAAAACCCGACTGCTAACAGCTTATTAACATGTCGGCGGGATGATCGGGCACACATGCCGGTCATGGTGGCAATGGCCACATTATTCATGGCAAAGGTTGGATCTTTGATGATTCTTCCTCTCTCTATTTGCCTAAGGTGGGTGTAGTAGGCTTTAATGATGCTGATGGTCGTGAGTATATGGGTATTCTTTATCGATAAGCTTTTGATGGTTTCCTGTACCTGTACTTTGTTTTTCTTATGGATTTCGTATTGCTCGTTCAGGAATTCAGGGTTGTGCAGTTCCTGGTTGTAATCTTTTGCATATTGCCTGAACCGTTTTTCGGTCTGGTTGATATCCAGTTCGAGGTATAGTACCCGATCCGTTTTATGATCGGATCGGGTATGCCTGTTTATGGTTTTCTCTTGTCTTTGCATGCTTTATTTTGCTTTTTCTTGTTTGTACAAAAAAGGAGAAGGGGATCAGGCTTTTGCCTTTTCCCCTTCTGAACCTTTCGTTTGTTTACTTTTTATTTCGATCAGGTGCTCTAGTTTTATTGTTTTCTCCGGAGGGTCCTTTTTAACAACTATAAATTTTGGCAGGTAATATTTGTTTTGCTGTATGGATGTGGATTGGTAAATCATACTTATATCAGGATAACTTTTACAATTGAAATAATCATTAATCGATATCATTCTAATTAAATATTGCTTATTTTAAATATACTTTATTTTGTTTTTTCTTGTTTTTTATTGCTTTATCTTATACTTTTGAATTCACTTGGACGCAGACTTTATATTATATTGATTTATTTAATAAAAACGCACATTCTATAACCTTTTAATATGCTTAAAAGAACGAGTAAAAGAGTGCAAATATATAAACTACCCGTCTTTCTTGTATATTTATAATATACTTAATTATTAACTCAAACAATGCTTTATGACATTTGCTCAACGACTTAGATTGTTAATAAAATCAAAAAACATCTCACAAGCTGAATTAGCCAGGAAGCTTCAGGTTACCCGCGGAGGGGTCAATTTTTGGCTGACCGACAGGCAGAAACCAGGATTTAAGCAGTTGATGATGCTATTTGAAATTTTTCCTGAGATTAGTGCAGATTGGTTGCTATTGGGTCGCGGAAAGATGGACGTCGCCTTGAATAATAGTTTAGACGAAACTGCATTCTTAAGAAAACAATTGATTGAACAAGCCGAAACTATCAAGCTTTACAAAAGTCTGATTGAGGAAAAAGATAAGCGGCTGGATTTATTGGAGAAGCTCCACACTACCTCTCACGCCACTACAAAATCCTGATTATTGCGTTATCAATAATGAAGCTCCATCCACAACATTTTTCTCAAAACTTTCGAGGTATATTTGTGTGGTTTTAACATTTTCATGACCCAGGGCTTCGCTTATAACATCGATAGGAACATTCATCAACCTGCCAATACTGGCCCAGGAGTGGCGTGCAACGTACGAAGTTATATTTCCTTCTATATCTAATTCACCCGCCATTTTTCCAAGCCGTTTATTGTGGATCTTTAGTGCATTTACTATATCATTCCTTTGATCAGCGGCAGTTTTTCTTTTAATTATCGGGAAAATAAAATCCTTTTTCTTTTTCCCTTTTAGATAAATATCCAGAATAGCCTGCGCTTTATCGGATATTGCTATAGAATAAAATTTCTTCGTTTTACGCCGATAATATTCAATCCTCCCGTTAACAATATTTTTGGGAGTTAAATATGCCATATCAGTATAATTAATACCAATCATGTAAAACGAAAAGAGAAATAAATTCCTTGGATGGTAATAATAGGAGCCCCTTCGTGGATTAAACATTTCAATTTTTTGGATGTCTTCCTTTTTAATCGCACGTTTGGCGGTTTTCATTTTTTTGATGGTGTAGGAATCGAAAGGATACCATTCACGTTTGGCTACATTTTCTTTGATTGCCCTGTTGAAAATAGCCCTGATGGTTCGCATATAAACACCAAGCGCATTTACAGAATTCCCTTTAGAGAAATGGGCTGTTTCAAGCATTTTCAGGAATTCATAGTTTAAAGATTGAAAGTAAAAATCTTTATAATTATTATTCTTTAGTACAAAATTCAATGCAGTTTGATATGCCGTAGCGTTTCCGAGTCTGTTAGCAGCTTTCAGTTCTTTTATAATTTTTTCGGTAAAAAGCTTAAAAGTGACATTTTCACTTTTATTAATCAACATGGCCTTAATCTGTTGAACTGTCAAATAATCTGCACGACCTTCATCATAAAGTTCAGTAATAAGTCTTCTTGCCTTTAATTTTTGGCTAAGTAAATAATCATTTACCCTGTTTATATCTCTGTAAATTTTGCACTTTTCATCGATTTGCTCGGTTGTTTTATCCCAATCAGTTTCAGGAATACTTACATTAAGTGATACGTATGCAATTTTTCTGTTGTGGGTAATTCGAAGATTGACACTCTTCGTTTTATCAGGGCGTTCATATTGACGTAAAACCAGACTTACTCTTGTGGATCCCATAATCTCAATTATTTATCAATTTTTTCGATTTGTAAACACATTTGTAAACAAAATTACAATAAAAAAACAAAAATAAACAAATTAAAACTATGTAAAACAAGCAAAGCACAAACGCCAAAAAAAGCCATAACAAACAAAAAACCAGCCTTTTATATCTTAAAAGACTGGTTTCCATTTTTGTGATCCCGAGAGGAGTCGAACCCCTAACCTTCTGATCCGTAGTCAGACGCTCTATCCAATTGAGCTACGGGACCAATTATATTTCAGAATGTTGATTTTGGATTTTTGACCTAATAAATCATTACTCCAAAAGCGGGTGCAAATTTATGAAAAAAACTTCCGTTTACACAATGCTTTTTAATGAAATAATTTATCTTATCATTCAAGCATGCCAATTTTATCAAAAATAATATTTGATTACATTTTTAAAACGAACAAGAATGCATTGATTTTTGAAATCAAAAGTTATAATTGCCTTATTTTTATCAAAATTTCGATAAATAATAATCATGATTAGTAAAACAACTTTATTGTTCGCTGTATTTGCTTTTATATTATTTTCCTGCACAAAACAACCGGTACACATTGTGTGCGTGGGCGATAGCATTACTGCGGGTTACGGGTTAAAATTGGAGAATAAAACAGCTTATCCTTTTATATTAAATGAGCTGTTAGGACCTGATTACGAAGTCCTCAATTTTGGGAGAAGTGCTACTACGATGTCTCAGGCAGGTGATTTTCCATTTTGGATCACCAAGGAGTTTTCGAACGTGTTTGCTGCACAACCAAACATCATCACCATTAAATTGGGGACCAATGATACGAAACCTCAAAACTGGAATATAAAAACCTATTTGGACTCATACCAGGCCATGATCGATACTTTTCGAACAATAAAATCCCACCCAAAAATATTTCTTTGCAATCCGGTTCCTGTTTACCAGGACCGTTGGGGAATCAATGATTCAACCTTGGTTTATGGCGTAATTCCGGCCATTCAGGAACTTGCCGATAGAAATAAATTGTACGTTATCGATCTTTATACCGGAATGCAAAATCAGGCAGCTAATTTTCCAGATGGCGTTCACCCCAATGAAAAAGGGATGCAACAAATGGCTAAATTAATTGCCGCAGCTCTAAAACAGGATTAAGAGAATTTTCTAAAAATATTTATTTCAAATCTACATTTTTAGATAATGTTTAGATTTGCCATCCTCAAATTCAAACAACTATTATTTATATGCAGCAAGAGCAAATTGAACCTAAATTTACGATACCTGACTCCGTTAAGCAATTGATTGATAAATATTATAAGTCGAGTCCGGTTGCCTACCATTATTACTACACGCATTGTATTAAAGTAACTGAATTGGCACTTGAAATCGCTGAGCGTAAAAAAGACTACCAAATGGACCACGATGTAATAATTGCATGTGGTATGCTTCATGATATTGGCATTATTAAAACCAATGCTCCGGATATTGGCTGTTTTGGAGAATATCCCTACATCTCACATATCTATCTGGGCCGTGAAATGCTTGAGCAGGAAGGATTTGCAGACATTGCCCCCATTTGTGAGAGGCATGTGGGAACCGGCTTATCAAAGGAAGACATCATAAAAAGTAACTTTCCCCTGCCACATCGGGATATGTTACCCATTACCCTGGAAGAAAAGCTGATTTGCTACGCCGATAAATTCTACTCCAAGTCTGAAAAACATTTAACAACTCCAAGATCACTGGAGGAGATCCGAAAAAAGGTTGTAAAATACGGTGAAGATAAACTGGGCGATTTCGATGCCTTACACGAATTATTCAATTAAATACATCAGGGATAAAAACCAAACGGGAGTCTAAATCTGGCCGATTTCAACTCCCGTTCGCTATTCAATTACCGTAGTAGTTGTTAGCGCCAGGTTACGTTTATTTTGATTTGCTCTTTACTTTGATCATCTTGCGTTGATCGTTTCCTGAGCCTGGAATCAGTGCCATATTTCCTTTGCAGGTAATATTTTCCTGACCCGCAGCCTGGTCGTCCACTTTTTCCGGTCTCCGTGTGGATTGCGGTAAAAGATCAGAATCAGATTAATCCGTTACCGGAACAGTGACTGATTCTCTGACCCGTTCAAGCTGATTTACAAGGGTTCCAATCCGAGGATTTTCACACCTGTAGACCTGAATCGACCCTACAATATCCTTTCGGATTTTGTTTCTCGAACCACTCGATTTCAAGGTAGGATTTTCGTTTGTGGGTAACCTAATACCCGGTTTTCGAAATTCCCGGACTCCTTACTTGGATAGCCGTTTCCAGCTTTCCTTTCTTTAGTCCCTGACGTTCCAGACTCAATCTTTTATACCTTGCCTGGTGAATCAAAAGTAGTGCATTTGAACCCCCTGAGTCAAGTTTTTCAAGACATAGATTTGAACACAATTTACACAGTGTTTATTAACATTTTGTTAATTACCCCTGGAAGCCAGTCCGGAGTTGAGAATTTCTATCTTTTTTGAGATTGAATTGCCCAGGTTATCAACAATGGTAAGGGTATGCCACCCCACCTCCGGTCGAATTTCCATTTGATGGGCTACCGTGGTTTCACCCAAAAAACTATCGTCCAAATGCCAGTATACCTTGGCGTTTTGCTGACTATGCGCAATTTCAATTATAACGGCCTCTGGCTTGCCAGCCAGGTTTACCGGGATGAACATCCTTGAACCGGGTCCGGGATAAACAAACTCCATGGGAGTTCCTTCAGTGCTCTTACAACTTTCCGAAAATTCAGGCAGGGGTTTATATAGGGGATTCTTCTTTCGGTAATACCACTCCATTACCGGGGGCAAAACAAACCAGGACTTGTGTATCATTTCTCCGGGATCAATACAAGCATCGGTAACCTGATGTGTAGCTGTAGGATCGAGATGGACAAGCTGATGATAAGGACAGGTTGAGGATTTAAGGCCGCTTGCAGGTATAAACAACGTGTCGGTTTCATCACAAAACTGTCCGGCCCTGTGCCCGCTTTGCCTGCAAATTACAGCCTTGCTCCACTCATCATAGGGTTTGTCAAACCACTCTGATTTGGGTAATAAATTAAAAATATCAAACATCAATGGTGCTGCACAACTAACTCCGGTTAATCCAGGTCGTCCTTCGCCATCGGCATTACCAACCCATACAACCACTACATAATCGCGGGTTACGCCTACGGCCCATGCATCACGGAAGCCAAAACTGGTTCCTGTTTTCCAGGCAATTTTTTCGCTTGATGTAAATGATTCCCAACCAGATAACTCCTCCGGCCTATTTACTTTTCGCATGGCATCAAAGGCAAACCAAATGGATGCTGCAGATAAAGAGCCTGTTTTTTGTAAATGCTGGTCTGCTTTCTGATTATTTCCTTCTTTGGTAAAATTGGGGGCGTGAATATCAGCGGGGTCATATCTTGAACTCAATTCATAAAAATGGTTCAAGGTCCGGCTCATACTGCTGTACATGGTGGCCAGTTCAAACATACTTACTTCTGCACCGCCAAGGATCAGCGACAAACCATAATGGTCCGCAGATTTGTTGAGACTTGACATGCCCATTTCCCTGAGTTTATTCCTGAACCTGGCAACTCCATATTGCTGAAGCATTTTTACAGCCGGCACATTCAGCGACTGGTAAAGGGCCTTTTGAGCGGGGACGGCACCCGAATAACTTTTATCAAAATTTAAAGGTCGAAATCCACCGATTTGCGTTGGCACATCCGCAATCAAAGTATTGGGTAAGATAAGCCCATCATCCAGCATAGCCGCATATAGCAGGGGTTTTAAAATGCTGCCCGTGCTTCGTTGGGCAGTTACCATATCCACATCCTCTCCATGCTCAGGGCCTGCTGAAGGAGCATTGCCCACCCATGCTTTTACTTCGCCGGATTCAGTTGCAACAACAAGAGCCGCTGCATTATAAATTTTGTTGAATGAGAGCACCTTTTGATGCCGGTCAACCAGGCTTGTAATTTCGTCCTGAAGATTGACATCCAAGGTCGTTTTAATCCGCTCGCCTTTATGGACAGCCAAAAAGTTTGTCAGTAAATGGGGCGCTTTCTGATCAAGGGAAGGAGGTTTATTCGGGAGTGATTCTGCCAGGGATAACTCGTAATTGGTTTCATCAATTATTCCCTTTTCAAATAAAACCGAAAGCAAACGATTTCGCTTCTCCAATAATTGCTGTTGGTTCTTTCCGGGATAAATCAATGACGGGGCATTTGGGAGTACCGCCAGCATAGCCGACTCAGCCCATGAAAGCTGCCCGGGAGGCCGGCCATAATATCGCCACGAAGCGGCATCCAACCCAACCACATTCCCTCCAAAAGGTGCATAGGCTGCATATAAAGCAAGGATTTCACTTTTGGAATATCTCAACTCAAGACGTAAGGCAAGCACCATCTCCATCAACTTTTCACTCACGGTTCGTGGTTTACCTTTTCGCGAAAGCCGGATTACCTGTATACTCAAAGTGCTGCCACCGCTTACGACCTCCCCTTGCTTTATATTTTGGACGATAGCCCTGAGCAAGGAACCCAAATTTACTCCCGGATGGCTCATGAAATATTGATCTTCAAAAGCAATGATACAGGTTTTGAATTTCTCGGGAACGTCCGGGTTTAAAGGGAATCGCCATTGTCCGTCATCAGCGATTTTGGCAGATAAAAGTCTTCCTGACTGGTCTTCCAACACAGTTGAAGCAGGATCATCAAACAGCGGCTCCGGCAGACTAAACCAAAAGCCAACCAACAAAAGCAGTAAAATTATAAGGCTGATCCACCTCACTTTTCTGTTTTTACTTAACCGTTTGATGATCCTGAAAAATCTCATTTCAATGTTTTATTAATCATTCACCTGGTTTTACCACTTCAACCCATTGACCCGGAACGCGGGCAAAAATAGAATTGTCGTACATCGCTTCACAACTTACGGCAGGCAAATAAAAGCGGCCCTGGTATGCAGCATTCAGCATAACCACATACGTGTTTTTGTCACCAATACCGAAGTGAGTATAAACCCTGTCGTCGCGAATATCCCGATACTCAGGGATACTTTTTTCATGCGCTGTTGAATAATCCGCAAGGCGTGTATTGATGATCTCCCATCCTGAAGGGAATACCTGCGCTAAGGCCATGTTGGAGTAATAGCCGTACAAACGGGGATTAGTAACTTCTACCTCAGCAATAAAATCAGTTCCCTGCTCTATTTTTGAAGGATCGAGGATGGCACCCGAAAGTGTTTTGTATGTGACTTTGATTTTCAGCTTTTTCTCGGCTGCGGTTTCATCACCCGTAAGCGGGGTTCCTTCAAGCAATAACCTGGCATATAATACAGATTCTCCATTATTATTCACAGATACATCTCCGGGTGCGGTTGATGTGAAATCAATTTCATGCTGAGAGACCGGCAACTTTGATTTTACCTGCTCTCCTGCACCATTGATTTTATAGTTGAAGTCCATCTCATTGCCTGTGAGTTTTGATGCACCGGCAAATTTAGCCAGGGCAGTCAGAGCAAATGCGGTTGATTGCGTTGAATACCAGTGTTCGCTGCTCAACTGTTTCGACAAGGCCAGAACGATAGGTGCAGCCTTATCTTTTTCGCCCATAACCACAAGTGTTTCGAGGATCATCGCTTTATCGCGCATAGCAGAACCAAAACACACATTCATCAGATCTTCTTCCTTCACATCAAAGTCCAATTCATGGATCAATTCTCTGGCAACTTCGGGCTGGCCTGCCAAAGCGTATGCTGCTGCCAATCGCCAGCGGGCTATACTTGAAAGGCCTTTTTGCTCACGCATACGATTCATACTACTCAAATCAGGAGCACCTGCCAGGGCAAGGGTATAAAGCCTATAAGCTTGCTGCAAGTGAGAGTAATAGTAATAGTTGGGATAATCCTTATTATAATAAACCCAATTCCCGGCCATCTCTTTCTGGTATTTGATCCAGCGGCTTTTAAACCCCGAAGGCAGCGTATAACCTTTCTTTTCGGCTTCCAGCATAAAATGCCCTGCGTAACTCGAAAGCCAGTCGTTGGCGCTGATGGCTGACGGCCAGTATCTGAAACCACCATTGCTGTGCTGCATGCGATATAACTTCTCGATGGCAAATTTGATATTGTCGGAAATGCGGTGCTGCATGCGGGGATCGAGCTCCATCACATCATCCAGGTAAAGTTGCGGAAAAGCCGCCGAGGTGGTTTGCTCACCGCAACCATAAGGATATTTTACAAGGTATTTCAATCTTCGTCCAAAATCAACCGGAGGGATACTGGAAACCTCAAGCATGCCAGTGTTTGTTCCTTCCATACCTACAGGAGTATAGGCTTGTTGCCAGGTATCCCCGGGCTGAATGATCGTTTCGTAATAATTGGTTTCCGGCGGATTGGGATTCCTTACCTGAATTTCAATATCGTAAGTGGCTTTTTCCTTGCCCGAAGTCGCTACAATGGACACTTTTCCTACGCCCACTTTCTCGGGGACTTTGAGGTTAAATTCAATTACATCATCACCCGGCTTATCAAAGCTCAATGATTTATCGGAACTACCCTCCGGGATCAATAGCTCGTTTGTTTCAATTTTCACCTGCACATTTTTAACTTTATCCTCCATGGCAAAAACTGTAACCGGAAGTTTAACTGTTTCACCAGGTCCCAATACACGGGGCAGGGTTCCCAGGATCATCAGCGGATTTTTAACCGGTGTAGTCTTTTCGGCAGTTCCATAAGCGCCCTTATCACCGGCAATGACCATGGTTCGTACCGATCCGACATACCTTGGCATTTGGAGGGTATGTTCATGCACTTCTCCTTTTTCCAGTTCGAAAGGCCCTAAAAACATCACTACGGGTTTAAATCGGTTGGCTTTTGCTTCTGTCTTTTTCAATTCACTACCGTCCCCGCCAATGGCAAACAGTTGCTCAAGCTTGCCGCCATAAGCTCCCAGTACGTAATCAAACATATCCCAGGTTTTTACACCAAGTGCCTCTTTAGCATAAAAGTCACTCCAGGGATCGGGGGTTTTAAAGCGGGTCAAATCCAGGAGGCCATCATCTACCACTGCAATGGTGTAAGTCATGGGCTGGTTTTTCGCTTCAGAAATTTTAATCGTAAAAGGTTTTTCCGGAGCAAGCTCATCGGGCATTTCAATTTGGGGATTGATTCGTGTTGCCGGATCCTCCACCGAAATCGACTGAACACCATACATGCGAATCGGGAGGTCGTTGGCAGTTTGTGCATGCGGCTGGATATAGGTCAAATGCACATAAATATTAGGCGTCATTTCTTCGGTAACCTCAAATGAAAACTTCGTTTCGGTTTTTCCCGGTTCGGGGGTCACCCAATAAGCATCCTTGATTTGGGAACCATTTTCAATGGAAACGAGTGCCCTGCCCTGTCCGGCCGAGGGAAAGGTGAGGGTGGCTTTTTCACCAACGTTGTAAGTCTCCTTATCGGTAGTAAAAGTCATCACTTTAGCACCTTCGGGTTGTGAGCGGTTGCCACGACTTACCCACTCGGGCCAATCGGCATAAAACACCTCGGAAGTGCTGTGTCCACCTTCCGGATCTTTGATCTCAACAATATAACGTCCCCAATCTGGGTAATTGATCTTGAACTTGAAACTCCCTTTACCATTTGTAGTTGAAATATCGGCCTTCTGAACAAGATTTTTATAGTCGGTACGGATATAACTCCCATGGTTATACCAGGAAACATCCCACCACCATCGCCATGAAATCTGGTAAATGGCAGCCTGAAGGTCCTTCATTGAAACAGGTTTGCCATTCTCATCCAATGTAACCACATCAATGGTATAGGTTGAATCGGTGACATATTTATTCCAGCGCCTCCCCGATTCAGGCAATTTCACCCCAACAAAGGTTTGATATGGTGCATATTTCATTGCAAAGAAATCGGTGCTGAAATCACCGCCCTCCTCAAAAGCCCTTACCATAAAGTTGGCGTTGAGCATACCCGGAGCTCTGTTAAAACTTCCCAAATCAGCCTTCACTGATGCTACGCCGTTATCATCAAGTTTATCATCAAACAAAGTAACTTCATCGGCATAAAAAGTCTTTGTTCGGTCGTCGAACGTATAATCCTTATATCCCTCAAAACGCGTGGCGATAGGATTTAGCGTAACCATTACCCGGGCTTTCAGGTTTTTGGCAACAGCTCCATGCAGCCATTTCACAGTTAATTTACCGGGTGTGTTCCGGGTGGCATAGCTGAGCATGTCGCGGTCGAAATCGAGGTTTAACTTTAACCGGTTTGGCTTAACAGTTTCAATGCGGATGTTTTTATAAAAGCTGGCCGAACCAACGCTTACTTTTGCAGTCCAGATGCCTGTTGGGGCTTCATCAGAAGTTGTCGTGGTAAAATTGTAAAAGCCGTTCAGCCCCTGGGTTTTCACAATCCGTTTTATCAACTGACCTTGTGGATTTTTAAGCTCAAAGGTTACCGGATGACCGGCAGGCAGGTTTTGATTTTTATCTTCCAAAATAAAATTAAGAAACAGTGTATCGCCCGGACGCCAAACGCCACGCTCACCGTATAAAAATCCCTTAACGCCTTCCTGAACTACCTTTCCACTCACATCAAACATACTCAGCGACAGAGAACTCCCATCATCCAGGCGGAGATAACCTTTTTCATTACCGTTATTTGCCACCAGCAACCAGGGCTTTTTATTTAGCGGAATATCAGCCATACCATTGGCATTGGTGCTTGCCTCACCAATTTTTTGCTGCTGGTAATTGAATATCTCCACCCTGATCCCCGAAAGTGGCTCAGTGGTCCGTATATCGGTAACAGCCACTTTCAGTTGGCCATCTTCGCCGGCTTTGGCTATTATTCCAATATTGCTCGCCAAAACATTGCGGCTTACCCACTGATCGCTGTTGTAATACGACACATGGCACGGGTTATCACGCTCGCGCCAATCATAACCCGGCGGATAATAATAGTGATAATAATAACCTCCACGGTCCCAGTCTTCGCTGTAGGAATTGCTTTCCTCGGCATGCACATTTTCCACATTATCCGTTTTTTCTTCTCCGCAATTGAACAGGGAGTAAGCTTTTTTGAAGGAGATCTCAACCTGGTACATGGCTCCGGGATCATCCTTGATAAGCTCAGCCAGATCGATACTGTAGGCATTCCAACTGCCGGCATCCAACGCAGGATTTACGTTGAGATCAATCTTTTTTGTAAGAAGGGGTCGTGCAACACGTTTGATCTCATTATTCCCATCGATTTGGTTTACCTGTAAAAACTGGGAAATATTGTTTTCAAAAATTTTAATGATCCGGATATCAACTGCCGAAAGGTTCACGGCTTCAAAAGGGAAGATAAGGCCATCTGAACCGGGTAATATCACTCCCTTTCCGATCATTCGCACAGCAGGCTTAATATCCTCAAATGAAAGATTCATGAAGAAGGCCTTGTTCATTTTAGATCCAAGCAGGTTTTTAATTCCTGTCTCAACTCTGACGGTTTCACTGCCCGAGATCCGTTTTTCGGGAAATGCCTTAACGGTGTTGTTTTTGATTTCAAATTTCAATTTCATATCGCCATCCACATGCACAATGCCGTCAAGATTCTGACTCTCCATCAACGGATCGGAAAACTGCAACTGAATATATTGCTCTGGCTGCTGAATTACATTCACTTCCACTACTTTAAAATCGCCAGGTGCAGGGATGCGCGTGGTATCGGTGCCGGTAATATCAAGGTTTAGCAGATCACCATCCCAGCTTATAACAACAGGCTCAATGGGGTCGGTACGCAACACACTGTCCACTATAAAATCGAACTTTTTAGTGTATCCCTTCATTACCCAGCGAATGGGAAGTTCCAGTTTACCCTGCCGCGCTCTCAGCAGCTTCATTACATCCGGCTCATCCATTACATCGGCAGTAGTTACGAAGCCATTGATAAAATAATGGGCAAGATCTTTATTGTCATATAATCCGAAACCGGTTTTGCTCACTGAAAAAGATTGCGCGATGATCGAAAACTGAAAATCGAAACTTGCAAGGTCCTTTTCCACTTCCATCACTTTTCCAAGCGCAAAACTGCCTTCATATTGTTGTTTTGATAGCAGTGGTTCATCCGGAACGAACCGGATAGTGCGGATATCATCGAGATAGGTCTCGCCCGAAATTTTGGGGTCGAATTTAAACAGATCCATTTCCAGCATATCGCCCGAATTGACATCAGGGAGGTTAACATCATGCTGAAGTTTGATCACAATAGCAGCATGAGAGGAGATAACACCGGTGGTGTAAGCGTAGATATAATTCCCGAATTCAGGGTTGAATTGCTGAGGTTTTGTCGATTGACGCTGGTTGCATGAAAACAGCAGTGCCAGCCCAACGAGCATAATAAGCCCGTTAAAGAAATTGATTCTCTTCATGAAAGGTTAGATTTAAAGTTGGCAACAAAAGGGTGTACTTTTTCTAAACTTTAAAAGTAAAAATTCTATTGCGTGAAAAGCAGGAAATATTTTTTTTGAGGCTAAAATGGTTTAATTCTAAATAAGAAAGAAGCTTTAGGAGCAGGTTATAATTTAGTAAACCTTTTCCCCTGCTGTGTAAGTGGAAACAACCTTAGCTTCCGGGATTGCGGAAATATCGACATTCATCAAATCAACACCCATCACCACAAAATCAGCAAACTTTCCGGCTTCTATACTTCCTTTTAAATCCTCTTCAAAAGAAGCTTTAGCCGCCCAGATGGTCATCCCTTTCAGGCCTTCATCGCGGCTCAGGGCATTTTCCATTTGGAAACCGTTTTCAGGCCAGCCTTCCAGGTCCTTGCGGGCAACGGCAGCATAAAAGGTGTACATGGGATTGATGCTTTCGATGGGGAAATCGGTACCCAGAGGCAGCCAGCCGTTTGCATCCAGCAACTGCTTGTAGGCATAAGCTCCTTTGATCCGCTCAGGTCCTACCCGTTCATCGGCCCAATACATATCGGAGGTGGCATGGGTAGGCTGTACGGAGGGAATTACATTGAATTTAGCAAAGAGCTGAAAATCGTCGGGATGAACAACCTGGGCGTGTTCAATCCGCCAGCGAAGATCGTTTTTACCTTCTAGGTATTTTGCATAGACATTCAAAATAAAGCGGTTTCCTTCATCTCCAATGGCGTGGGTATTCACCTGGTAGCCATATTTAAGCGCCAAACTACACATCGAATCATAATACATTTCGGGATGCATAAATAATCCGACATTTCCGGGATCATCAGAATAGGGTTCGATCATTCGTGCTCCCCTTGAACCGAGTGCACCGTCCGCATACAATTTAATTGACCGGACATTGAGATAATCTGTCTGATAAGGTCCAGTTTTTACATAATGCTCCAGGTTTTCTTTATAAGGAGTTAGCATGGCATAGATGCGCATTTTAAGTTCACCCTGCTTTTGCATGGAATCGATCAGTTCCACCACATTTCGGCTCAGACCTGCATCCGAAACAGATGTTAACCCTACGGCAAAACAGTTTTCCTGGGCTTTCAGCAAAGCATCACGGTTGAAGGATTCGTCTGGCTCAGGGATAATGTCTGACACCAAATCCATCGCATTATCGATCAATACACCGGTAGGTTCACCCCGGGCAATAATGATGTCACCGCCATCCACCTGAGTGCTCGATTCAATTCCAGCTAGTTCAAGTGCTTTGGAGTTAACAATAGCTGCATGCCCGTCAATGCGGATCAGATAAACCGGCACATCGGGAAATGCTTCATCCAATAAGTCTTTGGTGGGAAATTCCATTATTTCCCAGTCGTTTTGATCCCAGCCACGACCTTCGAGCCATTCGGAAGGATAATTCCCATAATGTTCTTTTAAGCGTTCAACCACTTCCTCAAAAGACTTTGTCCCGACCAGGTCGGCCCGTTTGATCAGGTTGGTGCCATAGCCATAAAAATGGCAATGTGCATCGTTAAAACCGGGATATATAAATTGTCCATCAGCATCTACCACCTGCTCCGATTGGTAATTTCCTAAAATGGCTGCATTGGTTCCTACTGCTACAAATTTCCCATCTTTCACAGCAAAAGCCTGTTGTGTTGAGAAAGCATCATCTACGGTGTAAACGGTTGCATTGTGAATAATCAGGTCGACCTGTTGTTTAGGGGATTGACAAGCTGCCATAAGCGCTATGGATAAAATTGTGAATATACGTTTCATTGGATTAGTTGAGAAAGGAACAAAATTAGTGAATTCTGCTTAATTTTGCAGTAGGTACCAACAGCCCGATCTGTCGCCGTGACAACCGCAAGGTTCGTCAGGGAGGAAAGTCGGGACAACACAGAGCGCCGTACTTCCTAACGGGAAGGATGTCCTGAATTGAGCTTGCTCAACTTCAGGGGAGACAGCAAGTGCCACAGAAAATAACTACCCGCCTGGCTGCGGTCAGGGGGGAAAAGGTGAAAATGTGGGGTAAGAGCCCACGCTCTGAAGTAGTGATACTTCAGGGGGGTAAACCTTACGGGTTGAAAGGCCATGTATACCGG
>Ga0209607_1001378_pt1 | contig 20381 bp, 17 predicted proteins | sample AD_UKC117_MetaG_FD_184413 | JGI IMG/M metagenome (GOLD analysis project Ga0209607, IMG submission 184413) | Active sludge microbial communities of municipal wastewater-treating anaerobic digesters from Hong Kong - AD_UKC117_MetaG (SPAdes)... | ecosystem: Engineered > Bioreactor > Anaerobic >... | reverse complement strand
TCGGAAGGGGTGTGGGCGAGCCGGGACGGGAAGGGTAGGGAGATTCCGCTCGCGGCCGAGCTGATGCGCAAGGCGGGCCGCGAGCCGCAGGTCGATGCCCACGGTAATATCCAGCTTTCCGGCGGCGCGTTGGCCGACGAACTGGCCGATGTCGTGCAAAAGCGGCTGGGCATCAAGCGGGTGCGCGCGGATACCTTCGGTTATTTGCAGCGTTCGTTTCCGGGGGTGGTATCCAGCGTGGATGCCCGCGAAGCGCGCGAGGTGGGCGAGAAGGCGGCCCATTACGCCTGTGGGCACCACACGAGCGGTTCGGTGGTGATCAAGCGCGTCGGGGATTACGCGGCCAAGTACGAACTGGCCGATCTGAACGAGATCGCCGCCCAGACCCGGCATATGCCCGACGCGTTCATCAACGCCGAGGGCAACGGAGTGACCGAGGCATTCCGTGGCTATTTGCGGCCGCTGCTCGGCGACGATCTGCCTTGCCTGGAGCGGTTGTGGGCGCCGATGGTCAAGCTGAGCGATTGATCCGGTTCGATTCCCGTCGCCTGTTGGCCTAGCGGCGCAGGTAGGCCAGTTCCTTGGGCAGGGGGATGTTGTTGCCGAAACAATCCTCGCCGTAGCCAGATTGGGCCAACAACAGCAGGTCGCTCAAGACCCGTTTGTCGCCGGTGAACGCAATGGTCAGGTCGGTCTTGATATCGATCTGGCCGGTGGCCAGCAAGTGGGCGATTTCGGTGGTGATGTTTTCCAGCAGAATTCCGGCCCGATCGAATTCGTTCGATAATTGCAGCGGCTGTTGATAGAGAAAGAGCTTGCCCTGTTCGGCCAGCTTGAGCACCACATCCAGGATGACGGTTTGGATTTGTCGGTCGTTCAGGTTGCCGGCCGGTAACGGAAAGTAACCGATTTCCAGAATCAACCAGCGCCTTTTTTTGGCGTTGATCTTTTCGTTGGCCCTGAAAATATCCATGGGCAAACTGGCGTCGTAGGATTGATCGTCCAACTCCATGCGTATGTCGCTGCCGTAATGGCGCACGATTTTCGCGATCAGAGTAGCCGGTCGGACATGTAGTCCTCTGTAGCAAGGAACAGGTACCGTAACCCTTCCCACTTCGGCATACCGTCTGAGCATGGTGTACGACAGGGATTGTCCCTGATTGAGGTAAAGCCCCGCAAAGGCGATTGCATAATTCATCAGCATGGTCAGCAGGGTTTGGGGTGCGATGACTGGCTTACGCCGCAATGAAGAGTCGCCTGTGTCTATATTGAGATGACGTTCGTAGTAGTGGACCAGCTGGGTGGCGATTTCCAATAGGTGATAGACCACGCTGACATGGCCACGCAAGATCGGCAAGCCCGCATCCATGCCTTCGACTTCGGTCTCGGAGACATGGGTGTCGTAAAGAGATTGAAGGCTGTGAAAGCGGAATTTCAAAAAGCGTAGATTGTCCTCGCTGACGGGGTCCGGGAAACAGGTGGAATAATCCGCTGGATCGGTCTTCTTGACGATGTTGAGGAGCTCGCTCTCGGCGGCCAGATTCAGATAGGCGGTGGCGAGTTGGGTGACGGTTTCGGCGGCACTCTTAACTTTGCGCATAGCCCGGTCCCGCGCCAGGCGACCGGCGGGAAGGTGCTCGATGAATTGTTCCATTGCGCTGTCGTCGACCGGAACCGCCAGGTTCAGCCGAGCAGCCTGCACGAGAATCCCATGGGTTGCCGTGGCTAGGATTTCGCGGGTGAGTTCCAGCGATTGGGCGGTGCTTGCGGCGAAGTCCCGATCGATGGGCAACAGTTGGTAGGACGGCAGGGAGTACTTGATGTGGAGCAGTTCGTAACAGACATCGGCAAATAGCTTGATCGTGGCGGTCAGCGATCGAAACCGGGACCAGCGGCGGTTGTTGCGCGCGCCATACGCATCGAGGAATTCTTCAAGTTGAATGGATTGAGATAATAACTCGCCTATAAAAATGCGGGTGACATAGCTGGAATTCGGGCTGCTCGTCGAAAATAGCCGCGCTAGTTGCAGCAAACGACGGGCGCGTTTGCCGATAAGGTGAGTGAACTCATGGTCGTTGATGGTGCCCGCCGCCGCCAACGGCTTCGGGTCTTTTCCAAGGGTCATGACGGTATCTCGTTGGCTCCGCCAATCTGGCCAAGGCGTCGAACCGATGAATCCAGTCGGAAGAATAGCTCAAATGCCACCACTTATCATGATGGCCACCGGATAAAACGACGACCTGATTGGTAAAGGGTATCCAGAGCGAATGGGCGATAGATTCTCCACGTCTCGGCCCAAGATCGAGCGTGGCGACTTGATAACCTGATTAATAACAGGGTCTTAATTTGTGTCCAGTTGACATGACAAACCAGAATCTTCCATAAAGCATTTTTTATATCATCATATTTCAACATGACAACGAGAATAATTGACATATGCGGAAGTTGAGCTTTACTTTCCAGCGTCCGTTCGCGCGCTGCCACCAAAGTACGCGCGGATATACAAGGTAGGAGACTTCGGCAACACAGTCGGGGACAGGCCCGAGCCAACGCACAACTACCGTAACTACATAAAATCCGAGGAGTAACTGATGGCTCTTAAAGAAGTCGTGATTGTCAGCGCCGCTCGTACGGCGATCGGTAAATTCATGGGCAGCCTCAAGGACGTATCGGCTCGCGATCTGGCGATAACCGCGGCCAAGGGTGCGATCGAGCGGTCCGGCGTTCCAGCCGACAAGATCGACGAAATCTGCATGGGCCAACTATACACTGGGATGCAGGGCTCCCTGCCGGCCCGCCAAGTGAGCATGCGGGTTGGCTTGCCCGCCTACAGCAGCGCTGTGTCGGTCAACCAGAACTGCACGTCCGGTATGCGTGCGCTGGAGATCGCTTGCCACAACATCATGCTGGGCCAGACCGAGATCGGCCTAGCGGTTGGCGTGGAGAGCATGACCAACGCCCCCTACCTGCTGCCCAAGGGCCGCATGGGCTACCGGATGGGGCAGGGCAACATCGAAGACAGCATGATCCATGATGGTCTGTTCGACGAACTGGTGCCCGGTCACATGGCCATGACGGCGGAAAACGTCGCGACCAAGTACGGCATCACCCGCCAGGAATGCGACGAACTGGCGTTGATCAGCCACACTCGTTGCACCACGGCCACCAAGGAAGGCATTTTCAAGCGCGAGATCGTGCCGGTCGAACTCAAGTCCAAGAAGGGTCCGACCTTCTTCGAGGCCGACGAGAATTTCATCCCGGACGCCAGCCTGGAGAGCATGGGTAAACTGAAGCCGGCCTTCAAGAAAGATGGCGTGGTTACCGCCGCCAATGCTTCCAGCATCAACGATGGCGCCAGCGCGGTGGTGATCATGTCGTTGGACAAGGCCAAGGAATTGGGCATCAAGCCCTTGATGAAGCTGGTCGGCATCTGCAACGCCGGCATTGAACCGGAAGTCATGGGGTTGGGTCCGGCAGTGGCGATTCCGAAGTGCCTCAAGCAGGCCGGTTTGAAGTTCGAAGACATCGATTACTGGGAAGTCAACGAAGCCTTTGCCGCGCAGTGGTTGGGCGTGGGGCGGATGCTGAAAGAGCAGGGGATGAGCCTGACTCCGGATAACTGCAACTTCAATGGTTCCGGTATTGCCCTGGGTCATCCGGTTGGCTCGACCGGCCTGCGTATCGTGGTTAGCCTGTACTACGAGCTGGAGCGGCAAGGCAAGAGCACGGGTGGCGCTTCCTTGTGCGTCGGCACGGGCCCATCGATGGCTTCGCTGTGGACCCGCGACGTCTAAGTTAAGCTGAGTTTTTGATCGATCCGGGCGGCCTGAAAAGGCCGCCTTATCGAAATCCGAAATTTATATCATCATCTCACGAAATTGCAACCCACAACGATATAATCCACGACAGCCAAATACCCAAACAGGATCATCAAACCTTTATGCTGGACCCCAAACTACTCAGAAGCGAACCGAAACAAACCGCCGCCAAACTGGCCCGGCGGGGCTATACACTGGACGTAGAGTCCATCGGCGCCTTGGAAACCCAGCGCAAGAATCTACAAGTTCGAACACAGGAACTACAAAACGAGCGCAATACTCGCTCCAAGACCATCGGCCGCGCCAAAGCCAGCGGACAAGACATCCAACCGCTACTCAATGAGATCGCCTCCCTCGGCGACAACCTCAAACAAGCCGAAAGCGAACTGGACGCCATCCAACTCCAGCTACTCGCTCTCCAACTGGAAATTCCCAACACACCGCACGACAGCACCCCAAGCGGTAGTCGCGACTCCGACAACGTCGAAATCCGACGCTGGGGAGAGCCCCACCAACTGCCATTCGAACCACGCGACCATGTGGACCTGGGCGCGGAGGGTGGTCTGGACTTCGAAGCGGCAGCCAAACTAACCGGAGCCCGCTTCGTGGTCATCCAAGGCCAGCTAGCTCGACTACACCGGGCACTGACCCAATTCATGCTCGACCTGCACACCCAGGAACACAGCTATCGAGAAGTTTACGTACCCTACCTAGTCAACGCCGACAGCCTACGCGGCACCGGACAACTGCCAAAATTCGAATCCGACCTGTTCAAACTGAGCGGCGACCTAAGCTACTACCTCATCCCCACCGCAGAAGTCCCCGTCACCAACCTGACGCGTGGCGATATCCTCGAAGCCAACCGCCTCCCACTGCGCTATGTCGCGCACACCCCTTGCTTCCGCAGCGAGGCGGGTTCCTACGGCAAGGACGTACGCGGCATGATCCGCCAACACCAGTTCGAAAAAGTGGAGCTGGTGCAGATCGTTCGCCCCGAGGACTCCTACACGGCGCTGGAAGCACTGACCAACCACGCCGAAACCGTATTGCAACGGCTGGAGCTCCCTTACCGAGTAATGGCCCTTTGCACGGGCGACATCGGCTTCGCCTCGGCCAAAACCTACGACCTGGAAGTCTGGCTACCCGGCCAGCAAAAATATCGGGAAATCTCCTCGTGCAGTAATTTCGAGGATTTTCAGGCCCGACGACTACAAGCCCGCTGGCGCAATCCCGCCACGGGAAAACCAGAGCTGGTTCACACGCTTAACGGCTCCGGCCTGGCGGTGGGCAGAACCCTGGTGGCGGTGATCGAGAACTACCAAGACGAGCGAGGCCACATTCAAGTTCCCGAGGCGCTCAAACCCTACCTGAAAGGACTGGACATCATCATCCCCGACGGGCACTGAGTCGCCAGAACCGCAGATTCAATAACACGGCGGCCACGGTCAGACCCACGATCAAACCCAGCCACGGACCGGCTGGTCCCAATCCCACGCGAACTCCCAGACAGGCCAACGGAAAGGCCAGCAACCAATAAGCAACCAGCACGATCACCAAGGGCAGCCGGGTGTCCTTAAGACCGCGCAGCGCGCCAAGAGCCCCCACCTGCAAACCATCGGAAATCTGAAACAGCGCGGCCAGTCGCAACAAACCCGCCGCCACCGCCACCACCGCCGCATCGTCGGTATAGAAACACGCTATCGTTCGATGAGCACTGAAGATCAGTATCGCCATGACCGCCATGAACAACCCGGACAGGGTGATGCCAATCAGACCGCTGTATCGGGCCGCGCGTGGATCGCCCACGCCCATGGCATGTCCCACCCGCACGGTGGTGGCCATACTCAAGCCCAATGGGATCATGAAAGTCATGGCCGCCACGTTCAAAGCCACCTGATGCGCGGCGGCCGCCACCGCGCCGAGCCGGCCCAGCAACAGGGCAACGGTGGCGAAAATGGCGGTTTCCAAAAACAACCCGATGCCAATCGGCAATCCCAAAACCAGCAACGGCCGCAATTCCCGCCAGCATGGCCAATTCCATTGTCGAAACAAACCATAGTGGCGATAGCGGGTATCCAAACACATCATGACGACCATACCCACCAGCATCGTCCACATGCCGAGAGCGGTTGCGATCCCACAGCCCAACGCACCCATGGGCGGAAAACCCCAACGACCGAAAATCAATGCGTAGTTGGCCAAAACGTTGACCACCAACCCAAGCAGACTGATCAGCAGGACCGGACGGGTTCGAGCGATCCCTTCACTAAACAAGCGCAGGCCCATATAGACGAAGATCGGTGGCATTCCCCAGGACAGCGCCCGCAAGTAATCACCGGCGATGGGCACGATGGCCGGTTCGATGCCTAACAAGGTCAATCCCGCCTCCATCCGCCGCAACATCGCCCAGCAAAACAAACCCAAGGCCGCGCCCAGCCATAGCGCCTGCCGAACCAGCGGCGCAATCGCGGCGATGCGGCCGGCACCGTTGAGTTGGGCCACGGAGGGGCTCAACGCCATCAGGATACCCAGCGCGAACAAGAACAGGGCGTGCCACAATCCGGTCCCGATGGCGACCGCGGCGAGTTCGATCGGCCCAACCCGACCCATCATGACGGTATCGAAAAACCCCATCGCCGTCTGTACCAACTGCGCGGCCATCAGCGGGCCGCCGATCCGAAGCAGAGCGGCAAGTTCGCCGCGCAAGCGGAGACTGAAAAGCGACGATGGCCAGCGGCTCATGATGACGCGGTCCGGCTTGTGGATGTACTAGCGCTGCCGTCGGGCAATGGTAGTATGGCGTCCCGCCGGGAAAAGAGGCTCTGGCTACTCCATCTAGGTGCAAACAACGCCATGATCATTATTTTGGATCCAAACATTACGGAGATCTCCGAAGAGTATCGGACGACGCTCGACCATCTGTCCCAGATGCCAGGCATCACCATGCGCGTTCACAAGGTGCAGGGTGCACAACAGACGCTCACCGAGATTTACCTGATCGGCGACACCAAGACCTTGTCGGCCGAAGACCTTCATGCCTTGCCGGGGGTGGAACGAGTCATCCGGGTATCCGAAGAGTACCGTATTCTGGGCCGGCACCAGGACGAACAACGCACCAACGGCTTCGAATACAACGGCATTCGCTTCGCTCAGGATACCCTGAATATTTTTGCCGGGCTGTGCGCCGTGGATACCCCCGAACATGTGGAACAGATGCTCGTGGCCCTGCGGGACCACGGGCAGACCTGCACACGAATGGGAGCCTACAAACCTCGCACCAATCCCTATTCCTTCCAGGGACATGGCAAGGACTGTCTACCGTACGTATTCGATCTGGCGGGCAAATACGGCATCAAGGTCATCGCCATGGAGATCACCCACGAGGATCATCTGGCGGAAATCCATGAAAGCCTGGAGCAGGCCGGACGACCCACTGGGGTCATGGTGCAAATCGGCACGCGCAACACGCAGAATTTCGAGCTACTGAAAGCGGTCGGGCGTCAGCAAGAATTTCCGGTGCTGTTCAAACGGGGGTTCGGCATCACCCTGAACGAGTCGCTCAACGCCGCCGAGTATCTGGCCAGCGAGGGCAATTCGCGGGTGGTGTTCTGTCTGCGCGGAGTGAAAACCAACATGGGCGACCCGCACCGCAACCTGGTGGATTTCAGTCAAGTACCGGTGATCAAGCGACTGACCCGCATGCCGGTGTGCGTCGATCCCTCGCATTCGGTCGGTTCGCGCGAGCATGCACCGGACGGGATTTTGGATCTGATGCACGCCGCCGCGCAGGGCGTGGTGGCCGGCGCCAACATGGTGCTGGTGGATTTCCATCCGGAACCAGCCAAGGCGCTGGTGGATGGCCCGCAAGCCCTGTTATTGAGCGAACTGGGCTGGTTCCTTGACGATCTTGCCTTGGCGCGGGAATGCTACGAGAAGCGACTGGCGCTCAGCCGCCGCCGGTACGGTCAGCACTGAAGTTCCTATCGACGAAGCAAGACATCCCGTGCCTGATTGATCCGCGCGGCCAGATCACTGGAACCGCCCTGATCGGGGTGAACCCGCTGGATCAGACGACGGTAGGCGGCCTGGATTTCGTCGCGGCCGGCACCGGATTGCAGGCCGAGGACCCGATAGGCTTCGGCCCGATCCATATGATCGTTTGCCGTGGCTTGCGTCCGATCCTTCCGCTCGGTGTCCGCCTGGTTGCGCCAACCCGCATCGACATGGCGATCCAGATAGGCTTCCAACACTGCCGTCGACTGCGGATCAGGCTGGCATTCCCGCCAGAGTTCCAACAATTCCGGTCGAGTGAGATCTTGCAGGGATCGGCCGGCAAAGCGGCCTTCGCGAACCGTGCCGGTCATGACGCCGGAGACATGATCGAGCGTCATGACCAGAAAACGGGTAGTAACAGTGGACTGGTTCGGGCTGGCCTGACCGGTTGCGGTGGAGGAGGGGGAGGGGAGCTGCAACCAGCGAAGCAGCAATGGCGCCAGAACGGCCAGCAAGGGCATGGCAATCTCGGCACCGCCACGCACGGTCAGCAGCATCAGAAAACCGGCGATCCCAGCCGCCGCCAACAGGCGCGGCAAGCGGGCACTCGAACCCGAGCGGCGCAACTTGCGAACCAACAGATACAGGCTGATCAGGACAGCCGCGACCAGCAACACCCGAATCAGCATCGGTTTGCTCAGAGTTGGCGGGTCAGTTGTCGCACCAGACCGCCGTGGCGACGGCCGAATTCCTCCAGCGCCGCGCGACCACCCGTGGCATAGACCGCCACGGCGGTGAGCAACTCGCGTAATTGCCGGGCGCTACCCTTGTCGAAGGTGCAATAGGCGCCACGAGTCAGCCGAGCGATTTCCCGGAAACCCAGCGTGGCATCGGGGTCGTCACCCTCCTGGAAGACAAAGGCCGGTACTCCCAACAACCCGAGCTGACCAGCCTGATGGCAAAGCGGGTCCACGGCTTCTTCGAGACAGTCGCCGACTAGCACCAGGGCGTTGACCCGATGCAGCCGGGTTTCGCGAGTGGCGTGTTCCAGCACCCGACCGATCTGGGTCAAGCCACCCCGGCATTGCACCGAAGTCATGCGCCGTTGCAGGTCGGCGGCCTGGCTCAGCCACGGCTCGGCCTGGAATTCGCCATAACCCCGGTACCAGACCAGTTGCACGGCCAGCCCGCCGATATCCGTCGTGGCCGCGAACATGTCTCCCTGCAACTGGCAGGCTCGATCCCAGGTCGGCTGGCGGCTGGCGGTGGCATCCAGGGCGAAGATCAAGCGGCCGCTCGGTTTCGCGGCGACGGGAGTGCGAGCCGCTTTTTGCAGGAATTGCACAACCTCGCTGTCCGACGAGGTCGTAAGCCGGTTGGCCATTCGCCGCTACTTCTGCAACACGTAAGTACCCGGCGCCTCGCAAATCGGGTATAGCCCTTTTTCCGGCATGCCCATCGGCGGCGGCGAGACTTGATGCGCCGCCGAATGCTTGGTCAGCCACGCTTCCCAAGCCGGCCACCAGGAGCCTTCCTGCTTGGGTATGGTGGCCTGCCAGGTATCCGGGTCTATGTAGCGATCCTGATCGTTGCGGGTAGCCATCTGAAAGCTGCGCCGGTGGTGACCGGGCTCGCTGACGATACCGGCATTGTGCCCGCCGCTGGTCAGCAGGAAGGTGACTTCGTCGGCGTCCGCCAGCAGGTTGATCTTGTAGACAGACCGCCAGGGCGCGACGTGATCCTGTTCGGTGGCGACCGTGAAGATCGGCGCGCGAATGTCGGTAATGGCGATGGTGCGGCCATTGACCTTGTAGTGGCCCGTGGCGAGTTCGTTGCCGAGAAAGATATGTCGCAGGTATTCGGAATGCATGCGGAACGGCATCCGGGTCTGATCGGCATTCCAAGCCATCAGATCGTTGAGCGACTGACGACGCCCCAGAAGGTAGTCATGGACCAGTCGCGACCAGATCAAATCGTTGGAGCGTAGCATCTGGAAGGCACCCACCATTTGGTCCGCATCTAAATAGCCCTGATCCCACATCATGTCTTCCAGGAAGGAGACCTGACTTTCGTTGATGAACAACAGCAGTTCGCCCGCCTCGGTGAAATCGGTTTGCGCCGCGAATAGGGTCATGGTCTTGAGGCGGTGATCGCTGTCGCGAGCCATGGCGGCGGCGGTGATGGTCAGCAAGGTGCCACCGAGACAATAGCCGACCGAGTGGACCTTGCGTCCAGGCAAAATCGCCGAGATGGCGTCCAGCGCCGCCATCACGCCGTGCTGCCGGTAGTCGTCCATGCCGATATCGCGATCTGCGGCGGTCGGGTTCTTCCAGGAGATCATGAAAACCGTGTGCCCCTTTTCCACCAGATATTTGACCATGGAGTTGTGCGGCGACAGGTCAAGAATGTAGTACTTCATGATCCAGGCCGGCACCACCAAAACCGGTTCGGCATGTACCTCGGCGGTCGTTGGTCGATACTGGATCAGTTCGATCAAGTGGTTTCGGAAGATCACCTTGCCTGGGGTGATGCCCACATCACGGCCGACCACGAATTGCTCCGCTTCGCCGCCCAACTGTTTACTGGCTATCGCCGTTTCCATATCGGCCATGAAATTGGTCCAACCGCGCACCAGGTTTTGGCCACCTTCTTCCATGGTAGCCTTGAGGATCTCCGGGTTGGTGAGCGGCGAGTTGGAGGGCGAGAACATGTCGAGGATTTGCCGCGTCACGAAGGAGACGATCGCTTCGTCCTGTTTGTTAACGCCACGAACATGAGTGGTGGCGTTGTGCCACCACTGCTGAGTCAATAGAAACGACTGCGAGATGAGGTTATATGGCCATTGCCGCCAGCTCTCGCTATCGAAACGGTGATCTTGGGGCAAGGGCTCAATGGAGGGCGGGATCTCGGGATTCTGGCTGGCCTTGAACGCGTACAGCGCCAGTCGCACCATCTTGCGAACCGCCTTTTCGTTCAGCAGCGCCTGTTTGCCCGGAGAAAGACCCAAGTGCATCAGCCAGTCGAGGTAGGCCATGGCCAGTACCGCTGGCGATGTCCCGGCGGTGCCGCGCGCGAGGTTGGCGTTGACCATCCGGTCGATGGTTTCGGGAATGTGGGTACCGAGCAAGGAGCGCTCAATACCGTAGGCGCGGTGCGCCGAGGATTTTTGGCCGGACGGACCGAGCCAGGAACGAATCGGCTGTTTGGGTGCGGGTTCGATCTTGGGGGTGGTCGACTGCTCGGGCGTCGCTGCTTGGACGGGAGCGGCCGGAACGGTCTGTTTGGAGTCTGGCATGATTGCATACCTCACGGATACGAGGATCGCGCGGTGCCGGACAGCGATGGAATCGGCAGGTCTGCCGTTGCTCGCACCGCTCCCACAGTGTAACGCAAACCCAGCCCGGCGTGTGGTGTGCCGATGATGTTAGGTAAACGGCTGCCGTACAAGGGTCTATATTATTACAGTGGGTATCTGCCCGGAAAAGTGACGCCGTGCCTTATCTTCCCATGGCTTCCATTCAGACACCCATTGAGCGTTCATCGATACCGAAAGCAACAACAACGACTCAGTTCGGTGTTCGGCGACCGTTGACCCTACGGTTAGATAGGGAGACTTGCCGTGATGAGGAGGAACCATGTTGGACGAGACGACCGCGCATGCAGAGCATATTTTGTCTGTGGTGCAGGGCACCAGGACCGAATCTTCACTGGAGGCCAGTATTGCCCGTTCCTGGATCCGCTGCGTCAACAATTACGGCCTTGACGCCGTTCATTCTCATCAGACCCAGGTACTCGAACAGATTCGTTTGCGCGAACACCAGCAACGCCTGGATGACTTTCTGGAAATCGCCCGGATTGAAATGAATAGCCTCTATCAGCGGATCGCCGGCTCGGGCTTTGCGGTGATCCTGACCGATGGCGATGGCGTGATCGTCAACTGGATCTGCGATGCTAATTTGAGCAGACCTTTCAAGCAGGTGGGTCTGTGGCCAGGCGCCATCTGGGACGAAGAAAACGAGGGAACCAACGGTATTGGCACCGCCCTGATCGAACAGCGTGCCCTGACCGTTCACCGCAATGAGCACTTCCTTAGCCGGCATATCCAATTGACCTGCTCGGCGGCGCCGATTTTCGGTCCGCGGAACCAGTTATTGGCGGTGCTGGATATCTCCTCGGTCAGTTCCCAGGATTCCAGACAAAGCCAGTTTCATACCCTCGCGCTGGCCGCGCTGAGCGCCCGAATGATCGAACACGGGTTTTTTCTACGGGTGTTTCGCCAGCAATGGATTCTACGTTTCCACCACCAACCGGAATTCATTGGCGGGAGCAACGAGGGCCTACTGGCTTTCGATGATGGCGGCTGCATCCTGGCCGCTAACCAGAGTGCGGCGGATCAGCTCCGACAACCGCGCCATCAACTGGTCGGCCAGCGTATCGACCGCCTTTTCGCCATCGCCTTGGAGACTCTGCTCGGCCACGCCAGCGGCCAGCCCAGAACATTGTGGCCCATCGTCGACAAGACCGGCCATCGGTTTTTTACGCTGTTGTATGGCACAGAACGACGGTCGCCCAAGAGCGGCTTGCGCTTGGCGGCGGCGGAAACCGAGCCTTTGCTCCCGCCGCTGAAAACCCTGGAGGGTTTGGCCGGGAGAGACCCGCTGATGGCGTACAACGTCGATTGCGTTCGGAGGGTCATGAACAAGCGCGTCAATATTCTGCTGACTGGCGAAACCGGTACCGGCAAGGAGGCTTTCACCAAGGCGATTCACGATGCCAGCGCACGCGCCGACAAACCTTTCGTCGCCGTGAATTGCGCCTCGATCCCGGAAACCTTGATCGAAAGCGAATTGTTTGGCTACAAATACGGAGCATTTACCGGCGCACGCCAGGAAGGCCGGCGTGGCAAGATTCTGCAAGCCCATGGTGGCACTCTGTTTCTGGACGAGATCGGCGATATGCCACCGCCTTTGCAAACCCGGTTACTGCGGGTTCTGGAAGAAAAGGAGGTGCTACCGCTCGGCAGCGATACGCCGGTGCCGGTGGATGTCTTCCTGATCAGCGCCACGCATCGCAATCTGCGGGAACATATGGCCACTGGGGCATTTCGGGAAGATCTCTTTTATCGGTTGAATGGTCTGGAATTACGCTTGCCCGCCTTGCGCGAGCGCAGCGATCGGCTGTTGCTGATCCGCAGCCTGCTGGCGGCGGAAAGCGACGGTATGAGCGTGCGTATCGCCGAAGACGCGCTGATGGCGCTGAACGCCTATTCGTGGCCGGGCAATATCCGTCAATTGCGCAATGTGCTGCGCACGGCGGTGGCGCTGTGCGATGAGCAGTGTATCCAGCTCGAAAATCTGCCGGCGGAGATTACCGGTCTGACGCCGCATGACCCAACGTGGCGCGCTTTGCGTTATGGCGCGGCGATACCGAGCAACATGGCCACGGGCGGTCTCGCGCACGCGGAGCGGGAAGCGCTGTTAAACCAACTGGATCGTCATGGTTGGAATATCACCAATACCGCCGCGCACTTGGGTTTCAGTCGCAACACGCTATACCGCAAGATGCGCAAGCATGGCATTCAGCCACGTGAATACCCGACGCCATAAAACGGGTCAGCGCGGCTTTAATCGCGTCGATGATTCCCGCAGCGTCATTCACGCGCCATGGGTCAAAAGACCCAATCGCTCCAATTGCGCGACCGCTTTGACCAGTGTCTCGCCGGTTGATGGCGGCATTTCCCGAGATGTCAGGAAATCATCCAGCGTTTCCCGCAATGAGCGACAGCCATCCAGACCGTTCACGAACTCGACCGCTCGATGGGAATACAGGAAATACAGGCGGCGGTTGTCGTAACGGTACACCAGACCGCCGAAGCGCTCCGGGCGGATCGCCACCCCCGGAGCCAGCCGGTAGCAGGTGGCAAGTTCGACCGTTGTGTTCATTTCAGCATTCTCCCCGCATCGATATTGAGTTTCTGCCCGGTCACGTAGCGCGCTTCACCCGAGACCAGCCATAAGGCCGCCTTGGCGACATCTTCCACGTCGATCAGTTTGACCGGCAAGGCGTTGCCGTGGCGGATGAATTCGACCAAATCCTCCGTCGCCATGTCTGCAGCCTGGGCCATACCGGTGATGATGTCGGTATCGACGGCGGTGGGATGCAGCGTGTTGACGGTAATGTGGTGCGGCGCGAGTTCATGCGCCAGCGAATTGGCCAGTCCGACGACGCCCCATTTCGACGCGCAATAATGGGCCATGCCCGGTTCGCCGCGCAGACCGGCGACCGACGAGGTCATGACGATGCTGCCGCCCGTTCCCTGAGCCAACATCCGTGGGACGACGTATTTCACCGCCAGCCAATAGCCCTTGAGATTGACGTCGAGCATCATGTCCCACCATTCCTCGGTGATGTCCCAGGTCAGGGCCATGTCGGCGATGCCGGCATTGCAGACCAGGATGTCAATGTGCCCGAAAGTCGCTATCGTCTTCTCGACGGCGGCGGCCATCGCCGCGCTGTCGCGGACATCGGCGACTAGCTCCAACGCCTGGCGTCCGCATCCCCGCACCTGTCGGACGGTTTCCTCCAGGTCGCTGCGCATCGCCAGCGAATAGCGCGGATAGGGAAGATCGCGGCAGATGTCCAGCGCCGCGATATCGGCCCCCTCGCGGGCCATCAGCACGGCGTGCGCCCGGCCTTGGCCGCGCGCCGCGCCGGTAATGAAAGCGACTTTGCCTTCCAGTTTGCCCATTTGCCCCGCCTTTCCCGGTTTAATGAACCACGACAATCAGTTGGCTGACCGGCCCTTGCAGGTATCGGTCAGCGCCGATCTCAATAAACGCCGCACATGCCGTCGATGCTGACCTCCTCGATCAGCAATTCTTCCGTAACCTCCGGCAGTTCCACCGGAGGTTCGGGATGTCGGGCCACCACCTCGGGAATCGGTGTGATCTCCGGGACGGGCGCCGCGTGGAGAGTGGACGTTTCGGGGCGTTGCTCGACAGGAATGAACATCGGGATGATCTCCTTCAGGTTGACGATGCACAGGGATACGACAACGGTAAAACGCGGCGGGGATTGATCATGATCGATTATCTCCGCCAGATCAGGCGCGGCAGCAGCGGACGCAAGGTGCGCCGTTGCCGACAGCCGCGCCAGAGTCCCACTTGATACGCGGCCAGTTCCAGGCCATACAGGCCGATAAAGACTGGTAGGGACAATTGGGGTCGCAACCGCCGGTGATCGGCCAGCGGCGCGATGATGAGCAGCAGGAGGATGGCGGGCAGCTCAGACGGCTGTATCCCACCGATAACGAGCAGCGGCAGGCTGTAATAACGGACGGTATTGGCGCTCAGGTGATATAGCGCCGCCGCATGTTCGCGGCCCAGCGCGACGGCGACTCGACCGATGGACAGCGTGACCCCGACGCGCCGCAGCTCCCGCTGTTTTTTCGTCAGTTCCGCGCTGAACAGGCTCAGGGCAACCGCCGCTGGTCCCAGTCCCCAGAATCCAAACCATGGCGTGAGCATCACGCTCAGCAGCAACAACAGGCTGACGCGCGGCAGGTGCATCACTCGCCGACCTTCGGGATAGCGTTGCTGCAAATCCGCTTCGGAGGAACCGTAATCGGCGCGGCGGCGCAACCAGTCGCCCCAGCGCACGCGATGGTCGTGCACGACTCGGCCGGCGGGGACGTACCAGGCACGATGCTCGTTTCGCAAAGTGCGCCAGATGAAATCCACGTCTTCGCCGACCCGCAGCGTTGCGTCGAAGCCGCCATGCGCCAGCAGCACATCACGCCGCACCAATAGATTGCAGGTCGGCAGATAGGACACGGCGGCATTCGGAGTGACTTCCGCTTCCATCGCGCCCATATCCAACGGCGAGCGCACCGCTTCGAACGCGGCCACCGCGCCCCGCGCTGGCGGGGCGACGACCCGACCACCGATCATGGCGACCGACGGGTCGTCCAGATAGGGCAGCAAGCCGCGCAGCCAATCGGGTTCGGCCACGCAGTCGTTGTCGATGAACGCCAGCACCGTACCGCTCGCCATGGTCGCCGCCAGATTGCGGGCAGCGGATTGGCCGATGTTGCGTTTCTGGCGTAACAACCGGATCGGCAAATCGTGCAACGCTTCGGCCAACGGTGGCGTGGAGGCATCGTCCACCACGATGATTTCACGGCGGTCAGCGGGATAATCCAGCGCCAACAAGGAGCGCACGCAGCGACGCGTGGCCTCGGCGCGACCGTGCGCCGGGACGATGATCGAAACTGCCGGCCAGACGGCCACCTCCGCCGGATGGCGGATCAACAATCGGCGGCGCAACAGCCTGTCCAGAAATGCGGTGATAGCCGCCGGCGTCATGCCGGGAACGCTGGCCACTAGCTCAGCGACACTGCGAGGTTGCCGCAACGCGCCGAGCAACGTTGTGGCCTGCCGATTCAGGCGCAGCGCCAGCAACGGGCGCAAGCACAGCAACAGACCGCCCCGCTCGTCGGCCACGACGGACAGATTGGGTTGCAAGGCATAGCGCGCCGGTTGGGCTGGCGGTGGGGTAGGCAACGAGGCGATGGCGGCACCGCCGGTATCGCCTCGCCTTTCCGCCCATTTCACGCTGGGTTGGGTTGCAGGAGCCATTGTCGCCACGCCACCTCGTAACACACAACTTGTGCCGCCAGATAACATTCGCCCCGGCTCGCGTTCGCCGAGCGAGGATCGCCCACCACGCCGGTCGCCGTCAGCGCCTGTGTCCCGTTTGCGACCAAGGTTGCCAATGCCGCGTCCATATCGCCGGTATGGCCGGGCGCGGCTCGATCCATGCGCACCTGTTCCGGGTGCAGACGCAGCAGTTCCGAGGTTTCCCATTCGCCAGCGTGCAAGCCGAGGGCGTTGAACGGCAAACCCGCCTCGGCGGCGATGGCCAACACCGCCTCGCCGCAGATCGCCATGGCGTCGGGAATCCACACCGCCAACATCGGCAATTCCTGGCGCAAGCGGGTTTCCGCCAACGCCAGCGCCCGCCCGTTGCCGCCATGCGCCGACAACACCATCAAGCGCCGCACACCCCAATCGATCATGCGCCGGGCGCAGTCCACGATCACCGCCGCCAGCGTTTCCGCTTCCAGACTCAACAGGCCGGCAAACCCGCCGTGCTCGTCGGAACAGCCAATGGGGATCACCGGAGTAACCAATGCCGGCAAGCGTTCCGCCAGGCGCTCGGCCAACGCCGCCGCTCGGTGAGTATCGGTGCCCAAGGGCAAATGCGGGCCGTGTTGCTCGGTTGCGCCCAGCGGCAGAATCACCGTCGTAATGCCAGCGGCGACGGCTTGCGCCACATTCGGCCAGCTCGATTCGGCCAATCGCCGGGTGTTCAAGTCGGCTGTTCCAGGAAACCGCGTTGGCACAAGAACGCGATGATGGCGTCGGCCTGCTGTTCCGGCGTACCACTTTCCAGGATTTTCCCCGCCTTGCCGGCAACTCCGGCGGACATGATCTGGGCGACCCGGTCCTGCACCGATCCGCCGACATCCGGGGTAAACATCATCCGCGCCCGTGGACGCGGCGGCATGACTTCATGCAAGGTCATCGCCGGGAAGTGCAAGTCCTGTGGTGACAAACCCAATTCCTCCAGTCCGTACAGCGGAATCGGGGTGTGTTTGACCCGCATCAAGTTCGGCAGGCTGGCTTGGCGCAGATGCACCAGACCGGTTTCCAATCCCAGAATCGCCGGCAGGGTGACTTCGCTTTCGGCCCGCGCCCCGCGCGCCAGCCGCCGCCGCGCCCGCAATCGTCCCGACTGGATCTCGAACTGGGTGACATCGGTGACAACCGGCCAGTCCAGATGCTCGGCCAACAGCGCCGGCACGGTGCCCGATCCGCGATCCACGCTATGCCCGCCGCACAACACCAGATCGGGGAGCGCCTTGACCCGCAGCGCCGCCGCCAGCAGCATCGTGGTCACGATGGGTTTGAGGCTGCCGAGCGCGTCATCCCACACGCGCAGCGCCGCATCGGCGCCCGCCGCCAGCGCGTCTTGTAACAAGCGATCCGCCTCGACCGGCCCCACGCTGAACACGGTCACGGCGCCATCGGGCGGTCGCAGCCGCAGCGCCAGCTCCAGCGCGCTCTCGTCGGCGGGATTCATCATGTACAGCACGCGACCGGTATCGATCATCCCGGTCAGCGGATCGACCTCGATGGTGCTGGGGTCGGGGACGTATTTGAGACAAACCGCGATACGCATGAGTCAACCCTCTAGGACTCCCGGAACGTGACCCCGTAACCGCCATCGGGATAGGACCAGCGAATGGCGCCTTCCTGGTTGCAAGCGATATAACAGGTACCGCATTCGAAGCATTGTTCGTAGTTGAACAAAATGCCGCCGTCGTCCAGCGGGACGAACAGGTTGGCCGGACAGACGTAGACGCAGGCATGAACCGAGCAATCGTTGCGGCAGATTTCCGAGTTCACGACGATATGCGGGGTCGCGCCCACTCGGAAGCGTACCGTGCGCATCTTCTCTTCATGGGTGGTCATCACCATAGATAAGCCCTCGCCACCTGGTAGACATCGCGGAGCAATTGCCCCGGCTTGATCGAAGACTGACGGACCATCCGGTAGGCCAGTGGCAGAATCTTCCGCTTGGGCGCACCGTCCACCCGAAAGATTTGTTCCATGCCTTGCGCGACCATTTCGGGATAAAGATTTTGCAGGCGCGGCCCGTTGACGAAGGATGGCGCATGACGATAGGCGCGAAAATCGGTGGAAACGTGGCGCTGCTTCAGGTTTTTTTGATAAACCGAGAGGGTGCGAGCGGAGAAATTTCCCTTTTGGCAGGCGAGGATCGCGGTTTCCGCCGCCGCCAAACCGGATTGCATCGCGTAGTTCATGCCTTCCAGATACAGGCCGGCGGCCAGACAGAAACCCGCCGCGTCGCCGGCGACCAGCATCCCGTCGGTGTACAGCTTCGGTTTCATCGCCCAGCCGCTTTCGGGAATCAGGTGGGCCGAGTACTCGCGCAGTTTGCCGCCGCGCACCAGCGGCGCGACCGCCGGATGCGCCTTGAACCGCTCCAGCAGTTCGTAGGGACGCTTGCGTCGTTCGACCAGCGACGATACTTGGCCGATCACGCCCAGCGACAGCGAATCCCGGTTGGTGTAGAGAAACGCCCCGCCGTGGACATCCTCGGTAATCGCACCGAGATATTCGTAAGCGATCCCGTCGTTGTCGGTGAGATGAAAGCGATCCTGAATGATCGCCGGATCCAGCCCGAGCACTTCCTTGACCCCCAGCGACAGTTCATGTGGGTGAAATTCGCGTTGCAAACCCGCTTTCTTCGCCAGGAAGGAATTGACTCCATCGCAAGCGATCACCACCTTTCCGTAAATTTCGCCCTGTTCGCGGCGCACGCGAACCCCGACGATGCGGCCGTTTTCCCGCAGCACGTCATCGACGACCGCCGAGGTCAACACGAAGGCGCCCGCCGCCTCGGCCTGCGCCGCCAACCAACGGTCGAACTTGGGCCGCAATACCGTAAAACCGTTGTAGGGGGCGGTGGCAAAACCGGGACCGGCGCAACGGAAGTCGAGCGCCACGGCGGTGGTCGGCGACATGAAGGCGATGTCGCGGCGGCAAACAGGACGTTCCACCGGCGCTTGTTCCCACCAGTTGGGAATCAGTTCGTTGAGAATGGCGCTGCCGTAAAACACCGCGCCGGAGACGTTTTTCGCACCGGGATACTCACCGCGCTCCAGCAGCAGCACCTTGAGGCCGGCGCGGGCGGCGAGCAAGGTGGCGGCGCTGCCGGCTGGTCCCGCGCCGACGACGATGACATCGAACTGTTGGTTGGCGGGATGCGAGGTCATGGCGTCATCTCCAAAGTCCGATGGGCGACGGAGGAATCGGTCGGCGCGGTCGATTCGCTGCGGTTCTCGACGTTGATCGCGGTCAGCGCCTGCAATTTGTCGAGCAAGATCGGCAGAATTTGATGCAGGTCGCCGACGATGCCCAGATCCGCCCGTTTGAGCATCGGCGCGGTGCGATCGTTGTTGACGGCAATCACGGTCTCGCTGGCGGTGATACCCGATAGATGCTGGCCTGCGCCGGACACGCCGAACGCCATGTACAACTTGGGGGCGACGATCTGACCGGTCGAACCGATGAAGCGTTCGGCCGCCAGCCAGCCACGATCCGCCGCGACCCGGGTGCCGCCCAATGCCGCGCCGATGTGGTCGGCCAATTGCTTCACCAGTGCCATGCCGTCCGGCCCGCCGATGCCGAAACCGCCGGAGACGATCCGTTCGGCCTCGTTCAAGGCCACGGTTCGGGGGTCGGCGGACAAGGTCCGCAAAGTCCGGTCGCGGAAACTGGCGGGATCGAGCGCCGGATGTACGACGGAGATTTTGGCGGTGCGACCGGGCCGGGGCGCATCCACCCCCCGCACGCCGGGCGTGAGCATGGCGCAGATCAAGGTGGCATAGGGCCAAATCAGTCGTTCCTGACAGGCCCCGCCGTGGGTGTGACGGATCACTTCCGGGTAACCGTCGCCGACGATGCCGATGCGCATACAGCA
>Ga0209607_1001374_pt1 | contig 20407 bp, 20 predicted proteins | sample AD_UKC117_MetaG_FD_184413 | JGI IMG/M metagenome (GOLD analysis project Ga0209607, IMG submission 184413) | Active sludge microbial communities of municipal wastewater-treating anaerobic digesters from Hong Kong - AD_UKC117_MetaG (SPAdes)... | ecosystem: Engineered > Bioreactor > Anaerobic >... | reverse complement strand
CTGGCGCAGATGGGCGGAACACGGCTAAGGGGCATCGGTCTGGATCGAGCGACCGTCCCACTCACGGGGAAGGCAGCGGTCTACAACCTACGTCGCCTGTGCAGTCTCAAGGCATGCGGTGTGGTCGCTTTCTAACGCCCAAGTGCAATCCCGGTACGACCGGGATGGTGATTTCGGGCGGGGATGAACCCTTCGGGTCGGGGCACAAACCAAAGATATTGTGAGGCTCATGCCTCAGGCACCTTGCTTTGCCCATTTTGCCGGCTTCATGTCCGGTTTTTCGAGGTGCCCCGTAGGGATATTCGGTCTGGGAATATTTGTAGAGGTAATGCAGATAGCTGTGGCTGGGCGTAGCGTCGAGATAGAAGTAATACTCCTTCACGTCCTCGCCGTGGTTGCCCTGGTTGCCGGTGAGACCGAACGCCCGCTCTTTCAAAATCGGGTCGCGGCCATTCCACAGGGCGAGCGCGAAACACAGCCGCTGTTGCTCGTCGCAGAGGCCGCCCAGACCGTCCTCGTTCCAGCGGTAGACACGAGAACGGGATTGGTCATGGTCGAGATGCTCCCAGGCTTCGCCGTGAGCGCTGTAGTCCTCGCGCACCGTGCCCCAGGCCCGCTCTGCGAGATACGGTCCCCACAGCCGCCAATTTTCCTGACCTTCGTGCTGTCGCTCCAAACGCAAGCGCTCGGGGTTGTCGATGGGAATCGTGGCTTTCATGGGGGTTTCTCCAGAATTAGGGTTGCAAGTGCTGGGAAGTTATTCGTGACCGACGAGCTATTACGCCATTTCTAGAGAAAATACCTTTCCAGGGAATGAAATGGCTCCATCGATCAAGTGTTCGCCAACCGAATCAGCAACACCTATGCCACTGGAGAAATAAAAAATAACTTATTGATAATTAATAATATAAATCTGGAATACTGAACTTTGGTCGAAGACGAGGGCTGCGAAATATCATGGAGCCGCTAAATGCAGTGGCTTTGGCCTCAGTACGGTACAAAAAACAGTTCCGGTCGGGTTTTAACCGTAACTGATTAGGTGTGCCTCCCGCATCGCTGCGGTTTTATACGGTAGCGTATTGCACGCTAAGTCACCCCGATAGATTGAACCCTAGACGCATCTGATTACCCACAAATCCCAACTTATTGTTAAGACGTAATTTTTCATCGAGCGGTAGGCAGGTGGCATGAGTTGGGCACAGGCCGAGTTTCACGATTTGGAGTTGGGGGATGCACGGCGGACCCAGCGGTTGATCAAGTTAGTTGGTGGACGATCTGTCGGCCCGGCCGACCGGGAGCATCCCGCAGGCCTGCGGGGGCTGGTAGGAGCTGCCGCGATTAAAGGGTTCCGCCAGGGCGGTGGTACTCAGGCTCAGGCCGGAAGCGATAACTAACAGTGTGGTCGTGATGGTCTTGTTCATGGAATAACTCCTCATAGGCGTTGCTAAATAGAGATCACATCGATTGCAATCTCTATTTAGCAACGTCCATGCCAGCGCCGATAATAATATCATTTATGATATTATCAAATAGTTAAAAAGAGCTATCTAAATGATGATGGCTTGGAGGCACAATGGATTCCGCGATATATCGCAAGGCCGCCGAATAGCGCGGCGGATGATCATCGCTTGCGCAATGACCCTTGATGATTCAGTTTTTCGGCGGACAATAAGCTCGCCTTGCGAGGGGATATGAACGGATGGAGATGTGCGAAAACCATCGGTCGGGAACCGATGGTGGAGGGAATAAAGGCGGGCTGGACTTAGACGGGCGATTTAGGTTTGCGGATGTTCAGTTTTTGCATTCGAGAACGCAAGGTGCTGGGATTGAGATCCAGAATGGCCGCCGCGCCCTGTTCGCCCTCGATGACCCAGCGGGTACGCTCCAACACTTGGAGGATATAGGCGCGTTCCATGGCTTCAAGCGAGCCCACCGGTTCCAGCGCCACCGGCCCGGCGGTGTCCGGTGCTTCCAAGCGCGGGTCCAGCGCGTTGCCAATTTCCAATAGGGGACCCCGGGCGAGAATGGTCGCCCGTTCGATCACGTTTTGCAGCTCCCGGATGTTGCCGGGCCAGGCATAGCGCAGCAGTTGTCCGCACGCTTGGGGCGAGAGATCGTGAATCGTCTTGCCCATTTTCTTGGCGAACTGGTCCAGAAAATAGCGCGCCAGCAGCGGGATATCGGTCGGACGCTCGCACAAGGACGGCAGCCGGATGGGAAACACGTTCAACCGATAATAGAGGTCGGCGCGGAACTGACTGTCCTTGACCATCCGGACCAGATCGCGATTGGTGGCGGCCACCAGCCGGACGTTGACCTTCAAGGTCTGGGTGCCGCCGACCCGCTCGAATTCCTGATCCTGCAACACCCGCAGCAACTTGGCTTGGGTGCTGGCGGTCAGCTCGCCGACTTCGTCCAGGAACAGGGTGCCGCCATCGGCCAACTCGAAACGACCCTTGCGCTGAGTGGTGGCACCGGTGAACGCGCCCTTTTCATGGCCGAACAACTCGCTTTCCACCAATTCACCAGGCAGGGCGGCGCAGTTGACGTTGACGAACAATTTGTCGCGGCGCGGGCTGAGATCGTGAATCATGCGGGCGATGACGCTCTTGCCGGTGCCGGTCTCCCCGGTCAGCAACACGGTGGAGTCGGTGCCGGCCACCGGCTCGGCGTGGGCAAACACCTCCCGCATGGCCGGCGAGTCGCCGACGATGTGACCAGGGGTTTGCCGGGTCTTGATCTCCTCGTGCAGGTAGAGGTTTTCCAACTGCAACTGCTTGAGGGTTTCCTCGGAATGCCAGCGCTCGGTCACGTCGCGCAGGATCAGGGTGTAAAAGTGCTGGCCGCCGAGCTCCAGCGGCGACAGCGTGGCTTCCACCAGGAATTCCTCGCCGTCGCCGCGCCGGGCCGTCAAGCCTTCCGGCGCCCACAGTTGCCGGGAATTGACCGTGGCGGGCTGGACCGCCAGGCAATAGCCCTTGAGCAGGTTGCCAAAGCGCTTGGAGAGAAACGGTTCGAACGATTGACCGATGACGTCCGCCGCCTGGCAGCGGAACACTTTCTCAGCGGCCGGATTGAACAGGGTAACGCGCTGTTCGGCGTCGAGGGTGACGATGGCGTCCATGGCGCTGGCGAGCACGCTGGCCAGCCGTTCCTCGCTTTGACGCAGGGCCTGTTCGGCCCGCTTGCGCTCCAGTTCCACCCGGGCGCGGGCCGCGAAAATCTTCAGCAGCGCCATGCCGCGAAATTCCTTGACCAGGGGCTGATCGTGGAAGATGGCCAAGTGCCCCATCATCTCGTTGCCTGATTCGGACACCAAGGGCACGCCGAAGTAGCTCTCGATGCCCATGTCCCGGAGTTCCGGATGATGAGGGAACGTCTCGTAAACCTTGTGGGTGTAATAGACCGTTTCGCCGCGTATAACCACTTCGCAAGGGGTGCCGTCCAGATCGAATTCGATGTTGTCGATGAACTGGCCGTCGAACCAGAACGCCAGGGTACGTACCCGGGTCTTGTTTTCCAGCAACTCGCTCACGAAGGCGTAACGCACATGCAGCGTCAGAGCCAACTCCCGCACCAGCGCGTAAAAGAAATCCGTGCCGGTGGCGGTGGCGGTTCCTTCGACGATGGCATGCAGGGCCAGGTGCATGGAATCGTCATGTCCGGCGGCTGTATTAAGACCGGGCTCGTCCCCCAAGGCGATGGATTCACTCAAGGATTGCGCGACTGTTCCATTCATACACACACCCTCACAGATACTCTCGGACCCTGCCGAATCCAGAAAACTTGGGCACGGCCACGAGCCGCGTCAATGGGCCATGCCCCAAAGCGTTTCGAGCCGTTGATCCCGGCCCGGCCGCAGGAATAACGATAGAACTTATAACGCACGGGATTCTTCCGGTAAGTGTTGCTCAACTTTCCAAACGCGGGCCGCAACCACTCCCACGCCCGCAACGACCGCGGCTTCCCGATCACGGCCGCTGCCATCGATTCCCCGCGACCTTTCCCAATCGTCCGGGGGGTGTTGCTCCATCCTCTCGGTCAGCGCTGAACGCGCCGCCTGATCGTTGGCTTCGTGCGTTTCGGTTGGCTACCACAGCCCTTCCTTGACATAGCGCTTGCTCAGCAGCGCGGCTTGCAGGAGGATGGCCTTGAGCAGAGCATGCTGCATCCGCTCAATTTCGTGATGATCGTTGCCACCGGTGGCAAGGAATGGGCGCACCGTCACCGCCAACGGAAAAGCCAGGGCAACGATGTAGCGAAATCGGAGCAACGGTGGTTCTGGGTGCTCCGGTGAATTCGCATCGACTTGCCGGAGCCAGGGAGGCTCTTGTGGAAACAGACAGGTTTCGAACAACCACTGTCGGAACCAGCGACGTAAGGTGGCGGAATCGTCGGTTGTTTCCTTCCGCCAGCGCTCGCCGTGCAATACGGCCAGCTCGGTGGCCAAGGCCGGGTAGGCCGCCACCATGCCGAGCAGCCGGTCCAGATAATCGTCGGTCTGCCCCTTCAGAATCCGCCAGACCTTGCGCAGCGCGCGCGCGTCGTCCGCCGAAAAAAGGCCGATGTGCCAGAGCAGATCGATGTCGTCTTGATCGGGAAACCAAGGTGGAGCGGCCACGGCAACCGCTTCGCCGTCGGGGGCCTGGGCCAAATGGCTCATGGTGGCTTAATCCTCCTCGGTATGATGGGTAAGGTCGGTCAACGGCGGATCCATCGATCGATCAGATGATCCAGGGACAGCTTGCCGGGACCGTGGCAAAGCGTGATCAGCAGCAGCAAACCCCACACCTGATGTTGCGCCAAGCCAGCGTCGTTCAAGTCCGGATAGGACAGGACCGCCACGATGTTGAACACGAACAGCACCAGCGCGGCGTAGCGCGTTCCCAGACCTGTCCCGCTTCAGTCGGAATAGGAGTTTTCCTCGATATGAGTGAGTAGTAACTCCTGGAGGAAAACATGACGAAGAAAATCCGACGGAAATTCATGCCGCAAGAGAAAGTAGCGATCCTGAAGCAGCATTTGCTGGAAGGGAAAGCGGTATCGGACGTTTGTGATGCCCACGGCCTGAACCCGAATGTGTTTTACCGCTGGCAGAAGGAATTCTTCGAGAACGGTGCAGCGGCCTTCGAGAAGACAGACAAACGCACCGAGCAGGCAGCGCAACGGCGCCACGCCGAATTGGAAGCCAAGCTGGCCAAGAAGGACACGGTGATTGCCCAGATCATGGAGGACCTGATTGCCGAAAAAAACGGAGGTGGGGGGCGTTGAACGGTGTTTGGGTACAACCGGACCTGCGGGACCAAATTGTTGATTTCGTCCGCGAGCGAGCGGCTCAAACGGGTCTGTCCGTATCACGGTTGGTGGCCTGGATCGGGATCAGTGCGAGCAAGTTCTTCGCGTGGAAACGGCGTTACGGCAAGGTCAATGAACACAATGCCTGGGTGCCTCGGGATCATTGGCTGGAAGCCTGGGAGAAGCAGGCGATCATTGATTTCTACCAAGCGCACCCGGATGACGGGTATCGGCGCGTGACTTACATGATGATGGATGCCGATCGCGTGGCGGCCAGTCCCAGTTCGGTCTACCGTGTGTTGAGTCAGGCCGGGGTTTTACGCCGCTGGGAAGCCAAGCCGAGCAAGAAGGGAACCGGCTTTGTACAACCCTTGCGACCACATGCCCATTGGCCTATCGACGTGGCCTACCTGAACCTGTCAGGCACCTTCTATTATCTGTGCAGCATCCTGGACGGCTACAGTCGATACATCGTGCATCACGAAATCCGGGAACCGATGACCGAGCAGGATGTGGAGATCATCGTGCAGCGGGCGCTGGAGGCGTTTCCAGACGCCAGGCCGCGCATCATCTCAGACAATGGGCCGCAGTTTGTGGCCAAGGATTTCAAAGCCTTCATTCGGATCAAGGGTATGGATCATGTTCGGACTTCGCCTTACTATCCGCAGAGCAACGGCAAGCTGGAGCGGTGGCATAAGAGCCTGAAGTCCGAATGCATTCGCCCGAAGACGCCGCTCGATCTCGACGAGGCCCGGCGGCTGGTATCGGACTACGTCGATGATTACAACCCGCATCGCTTGCACAGTGCCATCGGCTACATTGCCCCGGCTGACCAGCTGGCAGGCAAGGCCTCTGAGATACTGGCAAACCGTGAATGCAAGCTCGCGGAAGCCCGGCAACGACGCGCAGAAAATCGGCAGCGACAATCGCAACAACCACTCCTGGTTGGCAACAAGGTTGTCTCTTAACGATGAACCGGAAAACTCCAATTCACGCTGAACCAAGACAGACCCAGAAACAGGAACACCGGTAGCAGCAATTCCGTCGCCGTACCCATGTAAGCCGCCAACGCGGACGGCAGCAAAGGTACGTGGTACTCGTACTCGAACAGCGTGAAGGTGGTCTCGGTTGGCAGCAGACTCAGCGGATAGCTGAAACTGTGTCCGAACAGCGTAAAGCTGCCGCTCACCGTCTTGGTCAGCCCAGAGCTGAAGAAGGCGGCGGCGACCCAGTAGCGGGCTAGAAAATCGGCGACCGGGGTCAATAGATCCGCAGTCTTGTGAAACAAAGCGTTAGCCTTGCACAACACAGGTCCGGTTTTCGTCCACCAAGAACGCTGAGCTGGGGAATTGGCGAATGCGTCGGCGGTCATCATGATGGTTTCCTTGGTCAGGTGGAAAAATGATCATTGGGTAGTTCGAAGGCGGTCACGACACCGCGCGCGACATGGCTGCCAAAGTGGGCCGGTAAGTCGAAATCCGGTTGCGCGGCCATGGCCCGTTCGCAGGCGCCGGTAAAGTCACAGCCTTCGGCGAAGGCGCGCAGCAGGTTGAATTCCCCGTCCCGCAGGGGCTGAAATTCGATGTCCAGGGTCTCGCGCCGGAACACCAGCAGCTTGATGCCGCCCTCGGATAAATCGATAGGCGAAGTCTCGCTGGCGTCTTCCTGGTTGCCCTGCCAGATCCGTAGGATAGGAAAAGGCGATTCCAGCAGGCGCGCGGCGGGGTGCAACTGAAAGCGCAGTGCTCCTTGTCGTTCGGCCGGCACGCTCGCCAACGCTCTTGGGTCCAGCGGCGCGTGGCGGGCGGCATGAAAAACCTGGTGATAACTCCACTCCAACCGGGCGACATCAGGCAGATATACCAACTCGGCGGCCGGTTCGAACGCGCGCAGAAACGCCGGGAAAAAACCGCCGTACTCGTGCAGATCGCCCAAGCGGGACGGATGGCGGGCGATGTATTCGGCGGCGGCGTAGCGGAAGAACCCCTCGCCCACCAGCTTGCTCACCACCGGGTAGACCGCTTCCAGCGCACCGGTCAGGCCCAGCCGGGTATTGTTTCGGTAGACCTGCAAGCGCCGTGCGCCGGACAAACCCGCCGCGCGGATGTGGTGTTCGAAGCCACTGCCGTCGCTGTCCAACACCGCCGCAGCGAAGCGTCGTTGCAATTCATGCAGCGCGAGCATGGCGTTCCTCCAGGATGGCGTCCGCTTGTTGGGCCTCGCCCACCAGCACCGCCAATTCGGGCAAATCGCTGTCCCATTCGATCAGGGTGGGAATGGGGCCAAAGCGTTGCACCGCCTGGCGATAGAGTGTCCAAACCGCCGGATGGACAGGCCGATTGTGGGTGTCGATCAGGATCTCGCCATCCTCGAAACGGTTGACCGTGAATCCAGCCAGATGGATTTCCTGGACGGCGTGGCGAGGAATCCCCCGCAGGTAAGCACCGGGGTCGAAGCCGTGATTGCGAGCGCTGACGTAGATGTTGTTGACATCTAGCAACACCCCGCAACCAGCGCGTTCGACCAATTCGGCCAAGAAATCCCATTCCGGAATCGACGATTCCTCGTATTGCAGATAGCTGGAGATGTTCTCGATCAGGATTTGCCGGCCAAGCAGGTCTTGCACCTGGGAGACCCGTGCAACCAGGTGATAGAGCGCTTCTCGTGTGTAGGGTAGCGGCAGCAGATCGTTCAGATAACGCCCCCCGACCGAACCCCAGGACAGATGCTCCGACACCAACGCCGGTTCGAACCGCTCGATCAGATGCTTGAGCTTGGCCAAATGCGGCTTGTCCAGCGGATCGGTCGAGCCGATCGACAGGCCGACACCGTGCAGGCTGAGGGGGTAATGAACCCGGATGCGCTCCAGATAATCCAGCGGCTTGCCGCCCGCTCCGAAATAATTTTCGCTGTGTACTTCCAGCCAGCCCACCGGTGGCCGAGTTTCCAGTATCGCGTCGTAGTGCTCGGCCCGCAGGCCGATTCCGGCGCGAACCGGAATCGAACTGGGACCAAGCCGGGATGTTGCCGGCTTGGCGCTCATCGGGGATATCCTTAGGCCGTTGGCTTCAGGCTACCGCCGACAATCTTCTCGCAACTGCCCTTGGGCACATAGATCCAGGAATCCCCCTGACCGTCCTTGCTGGCCTGGCCGGCACAGGCATGGGCATTGGTCTGGCAATCGTTCTTGCCGGCCTTGACGACGCCATAACACTTCTCGGCGCCTTTCTGTTCGGGCACCGGCTGACTGCTCGCCTGGTTGGCGACGGCAACCAAACCGAGGGCGAAAACACTGGCCAGGGCGGAATTCACGAGGGTTTTGCTGTTCATGACACGAAGCTCCTTTAGGGTTAAACGGATGAGCAAGAGAAGGGATGTGCCACTCACTGGATGCCCCGGATTCGTTTTGGGATTTCAACCAGTGGCGGCGACCCGCTTGATCTGTTTCAAACCCCGTGCCAAGCTCGAAAATTCTATTTTAATAGATATACATCAATATCTTATGTGATATCGATGATTGGATGCCTGGCGAGAGGGTTTTCCTGAGCCGTGTTATTTCATGGCCGCCGCGATATGACGTGGCCTCCATTCGCGGCGAGCTTGGAGAAAAACAGCAGGTAGGATGCCCACGAAAACCACGGGTTATTCAGGGGCGAGGTGAAACTTACGGACAGTGGGGAGCGGGAATACTCTGGCTGCAAGGCTTCATTGCAGTGGGGCGGGTTTTCGCATAATACGTAAAACGTCATTTATCACCCGCAGTCGCGACAATTCCATTGATTTCGGGATAATCACCTCACCTTGGCACTCGCGCCGTTGAGCTTGCCGACATCCGCCGCTTTCACCCAAATCAGCTACCACCCCCGGAGGGGTGGTTTGATGAAGGCCCCCGGAGGGGGCCAATGGTGCCATGAAAGGGCCTAAAGACCCTTCAACCGGAGTTGCTCCAGCCGTTTTTCTTCGGCTTCTTGATCACGGATGTACTGGAGAATCGTTTGCTCGTTGAACCGCCCCGGGTTTTGTGGAGGCTTCGATTCTTGAGAGAATGAGGCCATGCCAAGCAAGAAACCCACCCCGAAGTATTCACCGGAAGTCCGGGAACGCGCGGTGCGTATGGTGCAAGAGCACCGTGGCGAGTATCCCTCGCTGTGGGTGGCCATCGAGTCGATAGCCCCGAAGATCGGCTGCGTTCCGCAAACGCTGCACGAATGGGTGCGCAAGCACGAGGTCGATACCGGCCTGCGCGATGGCGTGACGACTGAGGAACGCGAGCGCCTCAAGGCGTTGGAGCGCGAGGTCAAGGAACTGCGCAAGGCCAATGAGATTCTGAAGCTGGCGAGCGCGTTTTTCGCCATAGATGGTCGCCCCCGTTTGCCAAGCCATCACTTCATCGCGGCGAGACGGAAAGACTGCGGTCATAGATCCGGACTTTGATGAGGCCGTCGCCTCGGTCCCTGATGGAATATGCGGATCGAATCCTGGACAGGCGGTCGCGCTCAAGGCGCCTGGGCAAAAGCAGGTTGATTCGATCCTGGTCTGACCGATCTTGCCATCATGTCGTGATTGCCTACGCAATCGGTGGAGGAACTTCTATAGGACTTACGCATTGACAGGAGGTTGGAAATGTGGGTTGAGGTGTCCCAAGTTGGGGGCGAAGGCTTTAATAAACGCGGCAATCACCTCATTAAACAACTCACGCTGCAAACGATAACAATTACGAATCACATCGGTAGCCTGTAGTCGTTGCAATTGGACATAGCCACAGATCGCCGCAAAGAGATGGTTGCGAATGGCGGTGGGTTGTCGGACCTGAAAATGCTCGATGTGGCACACTTGTTTGAGCGTCCGATGATACTGCTCGATTTGCCAGTGTTGGTCGTGGAGCTTGAGGAAAGCAGGACGATCAAAAGCGACCCAATCCTCGTCGTTCGGCTGATACAAGGCATAATGGCGTGGTTGGTTTTTCAACTGCGTCCGAAACACTTTGACCGTACCGAATCCCCGGAGGTACACGAGCGAGCCGTCTTCGGGAATCGCCAGTTGTTGTACCTGGAGCCATTGGCCTTTTTCCACGGAAACCCGACGGTTGCTTTCCAGTGCAAACAGAAATCCCCGATGATGGTTTTTAATCATCTTGAGATTCGCGGTGCTACTGTACCAGCTATCGCCGGTGACCCAGGCTGGCTGGAGTCCCCAAGCGAGCACTTCCACGAGCATTTCCTGAAAATAATCGTTTTTGGTCTTGTTCGCGGTTTTGTCGTAAATTCGGTAATTGATCGGTTGATGGCGACCGTGCGGATCGGTGTAATACAACGTCATCAGATTGATCCCCTTCACGACACCATGATGTTTTCCCGACCAGAAATAACCCACGAAGGCCATCAGTTGGCCGTACGGTTTATCTAACACACTGTCGTCGACACTGACCGTGCCGCCCTTCAACGTCAAGCCGGAGCGGACTTCCTCGAACAAATCGCGGGGCGTGTAGTCTTCGCGGAGCAAAAACCGATTGACGCTGTCATGGCTGATCTCCATGACCTCCGCCAAGCGATTCCCCGTTGGCGAATGCGGCTCACCTAACAAAAAAGAAACATACATCGCCAAAGTGCAACGCGCTGTCGATGGGCGACTGATGACTCTCATCAACCGAAAACCTTCGTGGACCGAGTTCGTCTTTACCGACCACACCATACGATACTTGTCAATGCGTAAGTTCTAGTATGGATTAGGCGCTACCACCCAGATGTGCTCGTCCCCGCGCGTCAGCGTGGGGCCGGTTCGTTCAAACCGGATCTCATTGGCCATGGCGCCTTGGTCTTCCATCCATAGCCGGCTGTTGCTGGGTGATACAGTGAATCCCACCACCGCCATGATTGACGTCTTCGACATCGAGCGGGACGATCTTTCGGCCCGGAAACGCCTCTTGCAAAGCACGCCGCGCTTTTTCGTCCTTGGCTCGGATCGATTCCGGCCGCCCGGCCTTCCAGTAGGCGGGCATCAGCACCACGCCGTTGCTGACCAGGAAATTCAAATAGCTCGCGGCCAGGAGATACCGAATCGTATCCCCGGCCTTGATCCCGCGAAAATATGCCACATCGTGCTGGGCGGCTTTATAGCGAGCCAGTAGATGATCGGCGGCGGGGACCCGAAGGATGGTGAAGGGTTTGCCGTCCTGATCGGTGGCGGCGCTCAGGATTCGGTAGCTTTCTTCCAGTCGTTCGTAGGAGATGCGGGAGATGGGGCTGGCGTCCCGTTCCTCGGCCGATGCCTCGGCCAGCAGGATCGTGTTGGCGTCGGCGAAGCGACAGAATTCGTCGATGTGGCCGCCGGTCAATGTGGTGGTGAAGATCTTGCCCGGCAGCGAGCCGCGTGAGGATTTGTCGTCCTCGGCGGGACCGTTTTTCAACCAGATCACCTTCTTCTGGCCCAAAACTCTCAACAATTCCCGTTCGATTTCTTCCTTGGACTTGTGGGGATTTCTTTGCAGTTCAACCGATTCCACAACGATCAAGGTTCCCTTGCCGTTGAACTCGCGTCCACCGCCTTCGCTGACGAGATCGGTTTTTACCGTCGGCAACCGTAACTGGCGAGCAATGGCGCGATCCAGCCGTTCGACCTGCTTCGAGTAAGTATCCGAGGTGGGCAGTTCGCCGTAAGCGTTGTAGTTGAAGTCGGCGATTTTGAGCCTACCCCGGTCGCCTTTGAGAAAAATCGGCCCGCTATCCCGAATCCAGCGGTCGTTGCGCGGGACGATCAGGTAAGCGACCCGTTTGCCGGAAATTCCGTGCTTTCCGAGAATCCGTTTGACCTTGCGCCATTGGGTGCGGCTTTCGACGACGAGCTTGATCCTGACGAAAGGCGCCAGCGCCTTGATGATGCGCAAGACGACCCGATCAGTCGGTTCGCCGGCTCGATAATATTCATCGGTCCAGACGATCCAGACGAAGTCGTGCGGTTCAAATTCGGCCGGAACGTGGAACGCCTCCTCGTCGGCCGCCACTGCCCAACGCAACGACGACGGCGAGAAGCAAAACAGGACGATCAAGATCATGCCGGCCTTCACCCATTTAACCCGGTGCATCGGTTCTCCGCGACGATGACGGCAACCGGCATGCGGTGCGACGGGTTGGGTTTCCCAACCCGTTGGGACATTCCCACCCGGTTGGGAAATTCCGCCCCACCCACCGCCAGTCTGTGGCTCCGATCATGCGAATTATCAAATAAATAATTATATGAAACAATATATTGAAAATGTTTGTGCCAAGATTTTCCGACTTGGCAAACCGTTTGCCCTATCCAGGTCGCAATGATTGATCTTCATCGAATTCAATTCACTCGACCTGGAGGCATGACCATGAAAATCCTAAACCTAACCAAAACCACCCTCGCCCTGCTGGTGTCGCTGGCCGTTGTCAACACCAGCCAGGCTGGCGGGCCTACTAGGACGAACGGCCTGAGGCTGAATGGCCTTTCGCTCAATGGCACATCGCCCAACGGTGCTTCCCTCAAAGGGCCAACCCAGGACGGCATCAACGGTTTCGTGGTGCGCGATGTCGTGCTGCCCGATGATGGCCAGCGCGGCGATCGCGACGCGGTTTACCGCCGGCCTGGCCGTCCCCGCTAATCCTGCGCCCGATCCGACTTCACTAAAACTTTGGAGGCACAATCATGAAAACTTTGAACTTGACCAAAACCACCCTCGCCCTCGGCCTGCTGGCGTCGCTGGCCATTGTCAACAGCAGCCAGGCTGGTGGGTCCACATGGGGGAACGGCATGGATCTGAATGGCGTGCGGCTCAACGGCACATCACCAACCACGCTGGCCAGTAACGGCAGCAACGGCTTCGTGGTCAGCGACATCGTACTGCCCAATGACCGTAAGGGTAGTGACCGCAAAACAGTTTATCGTCGGCCCGGACGGCCCCGGTAACCCTATACCCGATCTGATGCGCGTTGCGACCGTCCCTCTCCCGCAACCGGGCAAGAGGGACCAAGTCTCTCCCATCAACGGAAACATCCCATGACCCGACACGTCCGCACTGGTCTGATCGCGTTGATGCTCGGTCTCTGCGGCGTTGTCCTCCACGCCAGAGGCGGTTGGCAACCAGCGATCCGTTCCGGGCACTCTGCCGATATCCCAGCCGTCGCCGTGCGGGGCACGAATTTCGAGGTCACCTTGCCGGATGGTCGCGTACTGACCGGTGCCGAGCTCAAGGGCGCGGTGCTGACTCTGGACGATGGCCAAGGAGGGGACTTAATCGTGCGGATCGACGCCGTGGAGCCGGACCTCAAGGACCCGTGGAACGAATTGTTGTTATATACCTTATCTACACCTGACCTGGCCACCGGCGGCTGGCGCAGCCTGTGTTCGCCCGATGCCGAGGGTGTCGCCAAGGGTTTTCCAGTGGCGGGACGGTGGACGGCCAGCGGCGCACATGTTGCGGCGGAAGGCACGTTTCTGATCACTTGCACGGTGGGCGCCATCGGCAAATGCGTCCGCTTCGGCTACCACCCTTGGCGCACCACGGCGGACGGTGTTTCGCTGTGGGACCATCATCAAGCCTGCGTGCGCATGGTGCGCGCCGACTACTGCGGCGATGGGCAAGGCCATACCCGCAACGGTACACCGATCAACCTCTACGACTGCGTCGGCGTTCAAGCTCCGGACCCAGTTCCCGCCATGCATTTCGAGGCGGCCTGGGCCAAGGACGGCGCGGCCTGCGTCCGCAAGACCCGACTGGCCGAGGTGTATTCCCTGGAAGCCCTGGCGGCGGCCTGCTCCCGCCTGCAAGATCGTCTGGGAGAGTATTGCTCCGAAAACGACGCGACCGCGCTGCTGTTCAACCGGTCGTATTGAGACCGTCACCCTTGGCATCGGTTAACGCTTGCGCTCGATGCCAAGCTTCTTCATCCGCGCCTCCAACGTGGTCGGTTTCAGACCCAGCAAACGGGCCGCGCCGTTTTCACCGCTGACCCGCCAGCCGGTAATCTCCAGCGTCTTGAGAATATGTTCGCGCTCCATTTCTTCCAGAGTCGTGACCGACGCCTTGCCGGGACCGGTTTCGGCGGCCGGTTCGCGTAACCAGTCCCCAAACTCCAGCGTCGTGCCCCGGCTTACGATTACCGCTCGCTCGATGACATGTTGTAACTCTCGCACGTTGCCCGGCCAGGAATAGGCTTGTAGCCGCGCCAGCGTCGCCAGCGGTACCGTTTCGATGCTCTTGCCGAGGCTGGCCGCATATTTCTGCACGAAGTGGCGTACCAGCAGGGGGGTATCTTCACGCCGATCCCGCAGGGCCGGCGAGTGGATGGGAAACACGTTTAACCGGTAATACAGATCAGGACGAAACTGCCCCTCACGACAGCGTTGCTCCAAATCCCGATGGGTCGCGGCGATTAGCCGCACGTCGGTCTTGAGCGTTTGCGTTCCCCCCACCCGCTCGAACTCGCCTTCCTGCAACACCCGTAGCAACTTGGCTTGCAGGTCCAGCGGCAATTCGCCCACCTCGTCGAGAAACAGCGTGCCGCCGTTGGCCAGTTCGAACCGGCCGAGCTTGCGCGCCAGCGCCCCAGTAAACGCACCTTTTTCGTGGCCGAACAGCTCGCTTTCGGCCAGATTCGCCGGGATCGTCGCGCAATTCAGCTTGATCAACGGTTTGGCCTGACGGGTACTGCGGTTGTGGATCGCCCGTGCGATCAATTCCTTGCCGGTGCCGGTTTCACCGGTCACCAGCACGGTGGCTTGGGTACCCGCCACGGTTTCCACCTCCCGAAGCACGGCGCGCAACGCCGTCGAGGCACCGACCATTTCCTCGAAATCATGCTCGGCCTGAATCTCGTCCTGCAAGTACAGGTTCAGGCCATGCAAGCGATTGAACGCCGCTTCTGCCTGCTTGCGGGCCGCGATGTCGCGCACGATCATCGTGTACAAGGGTTGTCCGGCGGTCGTCGCCCGCGACAGCGTCGCCTCGACCGGAAACGGTTCGCCGCCAGCGAGCAGCGCGTGCAATCCTTCCGGTACCCACAGCCGGGGTTCGCCCCGTAGCTGGTACTCGCGCACCACCCGTCGCAGCGGCTCCGACAGCAAGGAATCCACCGGCTGGCTCAGCGCTTCGGCGGCCGCACGGCCAAACACGACCTCGGCGGCGGGATTGAACAGCGTGACCAGGCCATCCGCGCCGAAAGTCAGAATCGCGTCCATCGCGCTGCTCAAAATGGCAGCCAGCCGCGCCTCACGTTCGGCCAGCTCGCGCTTGAGCCGTTGCACCATGAGATGGGTGTGAACGCGAGCTAGCACTTCCTCGTGCTGAAAGGGTTTGGTCACGTAATCCACCGCGCCCAGCCGCAAGCCCTTGACCTTGTCCATGGTGTCGCTCAGGGCGCTCATGAAGATGATGGGAATGTCGTGGGTGTCCGGCTGTTCCTTGAGCCGGCGGCAGGTTTCAAAGCCGTCGATGCCCGGCATCATCACGTCCAACAGGATCAGATCGGGTCGGGCATAGGCAGTTCGTTCCAGCGCGCTCTCGCCGTCCTCGGCGACCAGCACGGTATAGCCAGCCTCGCTCAACAATTCGTACAAGACGCCGAGATTGGCCGGCGTGTCGTCGACCATAAGGAGGATGGGCGTTGGAGAATGCGATTCAGTCATCAGGCTGGGGGCGAGTGATAAGTTTAAGTTTGAACCCTGTGGTCTGACTCCAGCGAGGAGGATCCGCCATGAAAGCCCGGTTCACAACTTTCGGCGTCATCGAGATCGCCAGCCGGCGATACGATCACGATGTGGTGATTGACGGCGGCCAAATCCGCAAACGGATTAAAAAGGTCTCCAAGGTCCACCGCGCCGCCTTCGGCCACATACCGTTGTCGCTCGAAGAAAACCTGCGGGGCGGCGATGCGAGTCGGCCCGGTGGGCTGGGCCTTCACCTCGGAGGAGGAGGTGCTGCACCAGGCCCGCCTGAGCGCCGCGATCACCCACGACCATCCCGAGGGGATCAAGGGCGCGCAGGCCACCGCCCTGGCGATATATCTGGCCCGGACCCGCACATTATACGCTGTCGTATCGACACTGAAGACTTCCACCGCCCTGGCGATATATCTGGCCTGGACTCGCACGGACAAAGCGACGATCCGCGCCCGCGTGCAGGCCGATTTCGGCTACGAGCTGGAGCGGACGGTCGACGCCATCCGCCCCGGCCATGCCTTCGATGTGTCCTGCCAAGGCACCGTTCCCGAAGCGCTGATCGCATTCTTGGACGCCGAGTCCTACGAAGATAGGTCCGCAACGCCGTATCGCTGGGCGGCGACAGCGATACCCTGGCCTGCATTGCCGGCGGCGTCGCCGAGGCCTTTCATGGCGGCGTCCCCGAGCCGATCCGCGCGGAAGTCCGGGCGCGCCTGACCTCCGACCTCTGGCATGTGGTCGAGGCGTTCGAGCGGCGCTACCGATAACATGGGGCGGCTCGGGTCCCGACCGCCACCCGGGCGGCGAGGGGACCGACCCTTTCATGATCATGATCACACCTTCGATTCATTTTGGGATGGCCGTCCATGTCCGCTGAAACGGTGCTCTCGATCGGTGCCCGGAAGCGTATATCAACCGGGAGCTGAGCTGGCTTGACTTTGCCCGGCGCGTGCATCACCCGGACCGTTTTCTTGGCGTGGGGATAGCGGACTTCCAGCAACACCGTTCGCCTTGCGCTGTTCGGCGATCGTGACGTGGCATTGTCCAGTCAAGGGTTCGCTACTCAAAGTCAACCAAGGTCGGTTGATGTAATAGAGTTCAAATTGAGAATTGCTGTTCTTCAGGCTGTCTAAATCATGGGGTCCACTTCAGGTGGATAGAGTTGACCGTCATGGGATTCTCATAACCGGCTGCCGGCTGGCCCACCGCGCCGTTCGCCGTGACCCTGTCGGCAACCCGGAAGCAGACGCCGCATCCCATCTCGCCCGAAACCGACCACCACATCCCTCGTTCGTTTCACTCCTGATCCCGAGGAGGGCATCCCATGAGCAACGTCGCTGAACTGTTGGGCGCCAATGCCGAATATTTGCTGAGGCACATCTGCACAACCATCCCCAAGGAAGCCCTGCACCTGCCTGGCCCGGATTTCGTGGACCGTATTTTTGCTTCGTCCGACCGTAACAACCGGGTATTGGTCAACCTACAGCGCCTGTTCGGTGGCGGTCGGTTGGCGGGCACCGGCTTTCTGAGCATCCTGCCGGTCGACCAGGGCATCGAGCATTCCGGCGGCGCCAGCTTCGCCAAGAACCCGATGTACTTCGATCCGGAAAATATCGTCAAGCTCGCGGTCGAGGGCGGCTGCAACGCGGTAGCCTCGACCTTCGGCGTGCTAGGCATGGTGGCCCGCAAGTACGCCCATAAAATCCCCTTCCTGGTCAAGATCAACCACAACGAACTGTTGACCTATCCCAACAAGGCCGACCAGATCCTGTGGGGTACCATCAGGGAAGCGCACGACATGGGATGTGCCGCTGTCGGCGCGACGATTTACTTCGGCTCGCCGGAAAGCGGACGGCAGATCGTCGAGGTCAGTCAGGCTTTCGCCTTGGCCCACGAACTGGGCATGGCCACCGTACTGTGGTGTTATTTGCGCAACAACGCCTTCAAGACCCAAGAAAAGGACTATCACGTTTCCGCTGATTTGACCGGTCAGGCCAACCATCTCGGTGTCACCATCGAAGCCGACATCATCAAGCAGAAACTGCCGGAGAACAACGGAGGTTATGAAGCGCTCAACATGGGAGGTTCCAGCTACGGCAAGTTCGACAAGCGAATCTACACTGACCTGGCCAGCGACCACCCGATCGATCTGTGCCGCTATCAAGTCGCCAACTGCTACATGGGCCGCGCCGGGTTGATCAACTCCGGCGGCGAGTCCAAGGGTGCGGGTGACCTGGAAGCGGCGGTGACCACGGCGGTGATCAACAAGCGCGCTGGTGGCATGGGCTTGATCTCTGGTCGCAAGGCCTTCCAGCGACCGATGCCGGAAGGTGTCGCCATTCTGAATGCCATTCAGGACGTGTATCTGGACGGTAGTGTGACCGTCGCTTGAGCGCGGCCTCCCAATCTTGGGACCGGTCCTCTTTTGTGTGTCAGCCGCGAGCCAGCCGAGCCACCAAACCGCTTCTGTTGGACTTTTGCTTGGCGGCACTGGGCTCAAATCGCTGTAAGTCGGATTAAGGGGGAAGGGAAGAAGAGAGATTGACCCATTGTTGCTTGAGTATCCTGGTGACTCTTTTGCTCCCAGATGATGCAAAAGGCGGCATGATTCTCAGCGTCACGTTGGGCGCAAAAGTCCCTTCCTCTCTCGCGCGGCCTGAAAAGCGCCATTACAGTGGCTTGAGTCCAGTACCCCGGTCGGTGCTGGCCCCGCGACAGGGCCTGCAAGCGAAAGCCGGCGGCCTTGGCGCGTGTTCGGCTGGAGTGGTTGCCGTCGGCGCCGTCGCTTGAGCCGTGGGCAAACTGTGGACATCGAGTTCTTCCCGGGGTTGGACCGGAGCCGGGCAAGGCGGTCCCGCGCTTGGCGCGATCCACCGGCGACGGCTCGGTTTGTTCGCCCCTTTTTTGACCGGCTTTTTGGAGCCGTCGAGGAGAACCTGATCTCGGTTGATCCCGTGCGGTGTTTGATGTCGTTCAGCCCACTGCCGCCAGGCGTGATGAAACACGTCCGGCGCCAGCCAAATTTTTCGCCACCGTTGGACCGTTTTGGAGGACGGAAACTCGGCCGGGTGCATGTTTCAGGGAATCCCTGTGACCCGCACGTACAGCAAAGCTATGGAAACCGTCGCCGAGGATTGCGATTGAGCTCGTCGAGCATATCTTCTTGCAAGCGCCTACCATCCTCGTTTCGCGGCTTTGGGTAGGCAAAATCGTCACGAAAGCCCGGCCCGCACGACCGCCGGCAACTCGCGGATTCGCTCAAAACAGCATTGAAGGGATTGATGCTCGATCACCGGCATATCCTTGGTGTCGACCACCTTTGTCGGCGTTCGGCCGGCATCCAGGTCGTCAATTTGTTGGCGCAGCAGCCAGCCTTGCAAACGAGATTGCACCTCGTCGAGCCGATCGCGCACGGTGGGGGTAACGACACCGGCCGAGCAGGCGGCGGCGAAGCGCTCCGGTGTTGAACTCGCCGCAATCCCGTGGCGGACGGCCAAGGCGCGCGCGGCGGCGGTTACCGGCAACAGCCCGTAACGCTTTAGATCCACGCGGGTCTCGGCGTCGGGTGGGATGTCGAGCGCCAGCGCCGGCTGGGCGAGCGCCTGGGCGAGCGCGCGGTTGCCGCTGGTTTTCTCGCCTAAGACGATGCGAAATTCCGCGTCGAGATCGACACTACCGTAGGCGAGATGCCCATCGAAAACCAGATCCGCATGCTCGGTATTCGCTCGATCTGGATACCGGCTCCAATCGCGCAAGCGATCACGCCACGTATCCAGACTGCCACGCCAAGCGGGATTCCGAGCCATCACGCCATCCGCGCAATAATGGACGCCGCTCTCATGGATGATCCGGGCAAGGTGTTCGCCAAAGCGGGCAAACCACCCATCGATGATGCCCGTCGGGTCGTCGCTCTCGTAGACCAGGGCATTATCCTGCTCCGCCGCCAGCAGACTTTCGCCGCGCCCTCCCGAGCCCAGCACCAGCAAGGCGTAAGGCACTGGCGGGCGGCCGGCGCCCGCGCGCTCCATCATCCGTTCCGCCAGGACGGCCGCCCGCCCGACCAGTTCACGCAACTCGAAACTCAACACCCGAGCGATTTCGACGGCATCGACGCCGTTGGCGAGCAGTTCCCGTGCCACCGTCGGTAACCGAGCGCGGGCACGAGCCAGGTTAGCGGCGTGAGTGGCCTCGGAAACCTCGTCGCCGAGCAGAATGGCTTGGTTCGCTCGTTCACCGAGCAAGGTGTTGGCCGACAGCGTGCCGACGACCCGGTTGGCCGAATCGGTGACGGCGAGATGGCGGATGTCGGCGCGCCGCATGCGGGCTAGAGCGCGATAGAGGAAAGCGTCTTCGGGGAGCGAAACGACGGTTTCGGTCATGATGCTTTCAATCCGTTGATCAACCGCGCCGCCCCCCTCACGAGCCAATGCGC
>Ga0209607_1001370_pt1 | contig 20487 bp, 19 predicted proteins | sample AD_UKC117_MetaG_FD_184413 | JGI IMG/M metagenome (GOLD analysis project Ga0209607, IMG submission 184413) | Active sludge microbial communities of municipal wastewater-treating anaerobic digesters from Hong Kong - AD_UKC117_MetaG (SPAdes)... | ecosystem: Engineered > Bioreactor > Anaerobic >... | reverse complement strand
CATAAAACCTGGGAAAGATTCCAGCTCATCCAGGAAAAAGGCTCAATAATGACATATTATCAAGCGGGTTTGGTTGATGCGGATATCAAAAAGAGCCGAGAATTCAGGCAAAAGGAATTCACCAGTCGAAAGCGAGGGATTGTGGGTAACAACATGTATCCCAATTTGTCGGAATCTCCTGTGTGTATCGACAAAGTCTATGAACGCAACATCCAAGAGCGACTGTTTCAAGGGCTGAAACAGAAAAAAGAAGCTCCGGATGAGGCTTTATCCTTAAACCAACCCGTTCAAATCAATGAATTAGCTGAAAAACTCAAGGCGGGGACTTCACTTAAGGAGCTAAGTTGTGCTATTTTCGAAGGCCGTACAAAGCTTACGCCACTGGCAGTTCACCCCGATGCCGAGTTGTTTGAACAGTTGAGACAAAAGTCTTGTGAAATCAGGGAAAAATCAGGCGAGTTGCCGACAGTGTTCTGTGCGAATTTTTCAAAATTAGCTGTTCACAAGCCCAGAACTGATTTTACCAAGGGCTTTTTCGAGGTAGGCGGGTTTAACGTGATTGCTCAGCACAGCTTTGAAACGGTCCAGGAAGCAGTCCAAAAGGCTATTGATTCAAAAGCCCGGATCGTGGTGATTTGTTCATCGGATGCACTATATCCGCAGGTTGTAGTTCCCTTTACCCGATTGATCAAAGAAAAAGATCACACGATTAAGGTTATCCTGGCGGGTAAACCGGAGAAAGAGCTGGAAGAAGACTATAGAAATGCCGGATTGGACGATTTTATATTCGTTAAAACGGATGTGTATCAGTTCCTCAAAAAAGCTCAGGATTGGGTAGTGGATCAAGGAGGTGAAGGACGTTAATCGTCCGGAGATGATGGCGAACAAACCTGATTTTACAAAGATAGCCTTTTCAACTCAAAACAAACCGGTTTCTTTCGAAGAATGGAAAGAATCAGCCGGTAACAAACTAGGGAAGCCGGTTGACGAGTATTGTTGGATGACCAACGAGCAGATTCAAGTATCACCCCTTTATCACTCAGGAGATTATCAGACCTTGGAGCATTTGAAATTTACCGCTGGCATTCCTCCTTTCTTAAGGGGGCCTTATGCCACCATGTATGTGATCAGACCTTGGACAATCAGACAATATGCCGGATTTTCAACGGCGCAGGAGAGTAACGCTTTCTATCGGAGAAACCTGGCAGCGGGACAAAAAGGTCTTTCGGTGGCTTTTGATTTGGCAACACATCGGGGCTATGACTCTGACCATGAGCGAGTTGTTGGGGATGTGGGAAAAGCAGGCGTCGCAGTTGACAGTATCCTTGACATGAAAACACTCTTTGACGGCATTCCACTGGGGGATATGTCTGTTTCCATGACGATGAACGGCGCTGTATTGCCTATCATGGCTTTCTACATCGTTGCTGCTCAAGAACAAGGGGTAGCGGAAAAAGACTTGAAAGGAACCATACAAAACGATATTTTGAAAGAGTATATGGTAAGAAATACCTATATTTATCCTCCTGAAATGTCCATGCGAATCATTGCAGATATCTTCAAATATACATCCGAAAGGATGCCCAAATTCAACAGTATCAGTATTTCCGGTTATCATATGCAGGAGGCAGGTGCTACCGCGGATATAGAACTGGGTTATACTTTAGCGGACGGGCTTGAATATGTCAGAACAGGGGTGAATGCGGGTATCGATATCGATGCTTTTGCACCCAGGCTTTCCTTCTTCTGGGGGATCGGTATGAACTATTTCATGGAAGTGGCAAAAATGAGAGCGGCAAGGCTTTTATGGTCGAAGATCATCAAAGACTTCAATCCAAAAGACCCCAAATCCATGTCTTTGAGAACTCATTCCCAGACTTCCGGCTGGAGTCTTCAAGAGCAGGATCCGTACAACAACGTTGCCAGGACCTGTATTGAAGCAATGGGAGCCGTATTGGGGCACACCCAGTCCCTTCATACCAATGCCTTGGACGAAGCCATTGCATTGCCGACTGATTTTTCGGCCAGAATTGCTAGAAATACGCAAATATTCTTGCAAACCGAAACCGGAATCTGCGATATTATCGATCCTTGGGGTGGTTCTTATTATCTGGAAAAATTGACAGACCAACTGGCACGCAAAGCCTGGTCGCACATTCAAGAGATTGAAGCGTTAGGCGGGATGGCAAAGGCCATTGAAACGGGTGTTCCGAAGATGAGAATCGAAGAAGCTGCAGCGAGAAGACAGGCAAAAATCGATTCAGCAGGCGAAGTCATTATCGGAACAAACAAGTACCGATTGGAGCAAGAAGAACCCATTGACATTTTAGAAGTGGATAACACGGCAGTTAGGGAATCCCAGATAAAGAGGTTGAAGAAATTGAAAAAAGAAAGAAATAACGAAGCCGTGAAAAAAGCCTTGAATGCTTTAACGCATGCAGCTCAAACCGGAGAAGGTAATTTGTTGGCATTATCTGTAGAAGCTGCCCGGGAAAGGTCAACGCTGGGAGAGATTTCGGATGCCATTGAAAAAGTTTCGGGGAGGCATAAGGCCATCATTAAATCCATATCCGGTGTTTACAGCAGCGAATATCAGGAACGTGAAGAGATAGAAAGAGTCAAACAAATGGCTGATGATTTCGAGGAAAAAGAAGGAAGGAGACCTCGCATACTGGTAGCCAAAATGGGACAGGATGGCCATGACAGGGGAGCCAAGGTTGTCGCAACGGCGTTTGCAGACATGGGTTTTGACGTGGATATCGGCCCTCTTTTCCAGACACCTCAAGAAACCGCTCTCCAGGCTGTCGAAAATGATGTGCATATTATTGGCATGAGCTCTTTGGCGGCCGGTCACAAAACATTGCTGCCCCAGCTGGTAGCCGAGCTGAAAAAACACAATCGTGAAGATATCATGATAGTTGTGGGCGGAGTCATTCCTGCACCCGATTATGCCTTTTTAAAAGAAAATGGCGCTTCACTGATCTTTGGACCGGGAACAGTTTTGCCGGTCGCTGCTCAAAAAGTTATTCAAGAATTGGAAGAGAGACTCGGATTCAACGATGAATGAATCATCTAAAAAGAGACCCGAATGGACTCCAGAAGACAACCGGGAAGAGTTCACCACATCGGTTATGGACGGAATTCACGCCAGCCACGACGGGTTTTACGGCAATCATCAAGAAAAACAGTCATACCATAGAAGAAAAAAACTGGATCTGAACGATTACTTTAAAGGTGTTTTGGAATGTGATCGAACCATTATGGCTCGTGCAATAACCCTGGTTGAGAGTCATTCATCAAAACATCGGGAAACAGCAGAGGAGTTGATTAAAAAAATACTTCCTCATGCTGGCAATTCTGTAAGAATAGGAATTACAGGAGTTCCCGGTGCCGGAAAAAGCACATTCATTGAAACATTGGGAAACCATTTGTGTGACCGGGGGCATAAGGTAGCTGTATTGGCAGTGGACCCGTCAAGTTCTTTAACCAAGGGAAGTATCCTTGGAGATAAAACACGGATGGAAAAATTGTCCACCCGGCCCGAAGCCTTTATTCGCCCGTCCCCTTCTGGGGGTGTTTTGGGAGGGGTGGCACGAAAGAGTCGTGAAACTATGATCATCTGTGAAGCAGCTGGGTTCGATGTCATCTTGGTGGAAACAGTGGGTGTTGGGCAAAGCGAGATCACGGTAAGGTCTATGGTTGATTTCTTTCTTTTGCTGACAATAACCGGAGCTGGAGATGAATTACAGGGGATGAAAAAAGGGATTATGGAATTGGCGGATGCCATCCTCATCAATAAAGCCGATGGTGAAAATATCAAAAAGGCCCAGACGACTCAATCGGAATTTAATCGGATTCTGCATTATCTTCAACCGGCAACGGTTGGGTGGCCTACTAAGGCTTACACCTGTTCGTCATTGAGCGGTGTTGGGATCCCTGAAATCTGGGATGTCATACAGCAGTTTTTGAAGCATACAAAAGACAATGGCTTTTTCATAGAAAGAAGGCATTCTCAAGCCATTGAGTGGATGAATGCCATGATAGAAGAATATTTAAAAAGGATTTTTCACGAAAATAAAGCCGTTGAAGCGGTCTATCATGTAGTGAGAGAATCTGTTAAAAGAGGAGATATAACGCCTGCAACCGGCGCTCAGAAATTGATCAATGCGTTTGAATCCAACTCACCAAATTGAAGGATGAAAAATGAAAACGAAATGAACCCGTTGTTTTTGTAAAAAAACAAACGGGTTCATTTTTTATATTTTATTAATTATTTATAGGTAAATATTTCACCTTTCAATGGTATAATATAATAACAATTATCTGTTCCGATACCGGATTCTTCTGAACCAAAAAACCAAAGAATCAAACAAAAAGAAAGGTGGTTGGTAAGATGAGTAGGAAATCGAAAGTGCTCTTGTTCGTTGTTTTAGCGATGTTTTTTCTTGTTTCTTTAGTTGGTGCAAAGATGACCATTACTTGGTGGATTAACCCTTGGCGAATTGCGCCTCCGGGATTTCCTGCGGACCAGGCTGCGGGAAGTGAAGATTTTCCAAAATGGATTTCTGAAGAATTTATGAAATTACATCCGGATGTTGAAGTTAAATACGTAGTCGTCGGAAACACAGAATATTCTCAAAAGATGGCAGCAGCCATTGCAACACGTACACAGCCGGACCTTTTTAAAGGACCTATTTGGGACAGCAGATGGGTAGAGGCCGGGTTGCTTGAACCAATCGATGATTATCTGACAGAAGAAGATTGGGAGGATTTTTACGAAATCGCTTTGGATGATTTTGAAGTGAACGGCAAACATTACGTTTTCCCTTGGTCTTTTGGAACGAATGGCATGGGAACATCCATGCTGCTTTACACCCCGGATTTTGAAAAGGCCGGAGTGGATTGGCGCAAGATAGTCGAAGAAGGATGGACGATGGAGGAATTTTTGGAGATCTGCAAAAAGCTCACCTGGGACAGTGATGGGGACGGAAAAACAGATCACTATGCCTTGAGTTTCGGTGCTAAGGATATTCACAATATCATGAATTTCATTTACGCCTACGGTGCAAAGCTCTCCAATGAAGATGAAACGGAAGTTTATATGAATTCTCCCCAAGCGGTGGAAGGACTCCAATTCCTGATCGATTTGGTTAAGAAATACGGTGTCGTTCCAAACGGTGTTGAGGGAATGGGCGTTTATGATGTCATCGGGAATTTTCACGCTCACAGAACCAGTATGGGTTTTGGCGGACCTTATGAGATCGGAAGAATTACCAGATACTACTTATCCCAGAAATGGGAATTCTCAGAACTTTTTGAACCTGTGATTGCTCCTTTCCCCCATGTGGAAGGCAAAGACCCCGTTGCTTATGCCGCCACAGGAGGTTTCATTGTCTTTAAGCAAGCGGATAAGGAAAAGAGAGATATGGTCATGGAGTTCGCCCGATTTTTAACCAACAAAGAAAATATGGCTTTGCTTGAATCGTTGAGTTATTTGACGTCAAGAAAATCAGTGAACGCCATGCTTTATGAGGGAGACGAATACATGAAAGCCCAGGTTGATGTTTTCGGTGACATCATGGGAGATTACGGAATGGAATTTTTCGGTTCCCAGTCCTTCCCTTGGTCAGAGATGGAGAAATATTTTACAGCCTCTCTGGAAGCAGCGTTTTCCGGAACAAAGACACCCCAACAGGCTCTTGACTATTTCAATGTGGAAGCCAATAAAATTCTTGAAAAAAGAAAATAAAAAAAGAGAACAACACTTTGAGGCCGATGGATTCCATCGGCCTTTTTCGAGGTGGATGATTTGAATCTATTAAAATCAATTTGGAAAAACAAGGCGGCTTACCTGTTTATCATGCCTCATTTCGCCTTGTTTTTAACCTTTTTCCTGATTCCCGTGGGCTGGGGGATGTATTTAAGCCTTTTTGACTATTCCGTTTTTTCTCAGGAGTTTATCGGATTTGATAATTACAAAGAAATTTTTAGCGATAATCTTTTTTGGAAGGCTCTTGGCAATACGTTCCTTTATACCTTCGGTGTCGTTCCACTGTGGTTAGGTAAAGCCCTTTTGGTGACGGTTTTAATATATCCATTCAGAAAAGGAATTCGAACGTTTTTCAAAGCCATGTTCTATCTTCCACATGTGAGTTCTACGGTTATAATCGCCATGATTTGGCTTTGGGTCTTTAACCCTAACTTTGGGTTATTGAACTTTTTTATGGAATCCGTTGGTTTAGATCCGGTGGTTTGGTTGGGAAACAAGGCAACGGCATTGCCTTCTTTGATCATGATGCAAGTCATCATGGGTGGTGGTTCGACGATTGTACTGCTATCTGCGGCCATGTCATCCATCCCTGAATATTTATTTGAAGCGGCTGAGATTGAAGGGGCTTCTTCTTGGCAAATATTCAGGAAGATTACCGTGCCTTTGTTAAAGCCCACAATATTATACTCATTGGTTATGGGTACCATTGCCAATTTTCAAACCTTCTCAAACATTTACATCATGACGGAAGGCGGTCCGGAATTTTCCACGCTTACGGTGGCTTATTTGGTTTATGAAACGGCCTTTAAGAATTATTACCTTGGGCTGGCTTCTGCAATGTCCATGATTATGTTTGTCATACTGGTAGCTCTTGCGCTCATTCAGTTCAAGTGGTTGAGTTCCAATGTGGAATATTAAAGGGGATGATTGTTGATGAACACGATGAAGATGAAAAGATTTTCTAAAAAGACGGTTTCCCTCATTATTCTCAGCATTTTAGCTTTATTGGCTTTCATCCCATTATATTGGATGGTCGTGACGGCGTTTAAGGAACCGACTTTGACCATGAAGTTTCCCCCCGAAATCTTTCCAAAAAATCCCACACTTCAGAATTTTGAGGCGTTGTTTAAAAGGAGAGATTTGTTCCGATGGACACTGAACAGTGTGATTGTAGCCGGAACCGTAACAATCACCCAAATTTTTCTGTGTGCCATGGCCGGTTATGCCATTGCCAAGAAACGATTTCCCGGAAGTAAGATCTTTTTCTGGATATATATCAGTTCCATGATGATTCCGAAACAGGTGACGATTGTTCCCCTATATATCATGGTGGCAAATTTTGGGATGGTAGATAGTTATGGCGGTTTAATACTACCCAGTATCGCAGCGCCTTTTGGTGTTTTTTTGATGCGTCAGTTCATGTTGTCATTGCCCAATGAGATTATTGATGCGGCTCGAATTGACGGTGCCGGGGAGTTCAGAACGTTTTGGAAGATCGTATTGCCCATGTCCAAACCGGCTTTGGCTGTATTGGGGATTTTTACCTTTGTGGGAGAATGGAACTCATTCCTTTGGCCTTTGATCGTCACCCAATCTTCCAAGATGAAAACACTGCAGGCAGGGTTGGCTTTGATTCAGGAAGAAGTCCCCATGGAATATGCCTACTTAATGGCAGGGGCGACCTTTGCAGCCATACCGATGATTATCGTATTCCTTTCATTCCAGAAATATTTCTTAAGAGGCGTTACGGTGGGGGCAGTGAAATAGGGAAAAGAAATAGTATTGAAAAACTTTGCAAAATGCCCCCCCTCTTTTGAGGGGGGGCATTTTGTTCCTGTTATAGCTCGGTCAACCTTTGTTTCAACTCTTCATATGAAGTAAAATGAATGGCGGTTAAACCAATGTCGGCGGCGGATTCAACGTTCTGTGTATCGTCATCGATAAAAACGGCTTCGCTGGGGAGGCACTGTTCTTTTTCCAGAATGGTTCTGTAAAAGGCCGGATTGGGTTTGGCAATGCCGATCAGGTTTGATGGATAAACCTTTTCAAATACATCGTAATCGCCGTTTTTTAAATGTTTCAGATAATGGGGGTCGATCGTGTTGGTGCCGGCAACGACTCTTGTTTCTTTACGGAGCTGGTTAACCAATTGATACATGTCTTCATTTCTTTGTGGTTGGAATAAGATTTCAAAATAGTCTTCTTTTACATCCATCCCGGACTCTTCAGAAAAACGTTGCCAAAACTCATCCATCTTCATTTCTCCCGATTGAATTTTCAGAAAATTCTCTGACTTGGCAAAATGAAAAAAATCCCCTTTTTCTAAATCCAGTTTCTTGCAAATCGCTTCTACCACATTGGTATTGGTGCACATCACGCCACCCATATCAAAGATAAACAATCTTTTTCTCATTTTCTTCTCCTTCTTTACGCTTTTTTCCATTACAATGGATAACACCCTTTCATCCTGACTGGATTCAAAGGAATCTGAGGATGTTTAAATGTATTTATATCATAACATCAAAAAAAAGATTAACATGAATGTTGTTTTATAGTCTTAATCGTGCTATTATTGCATTACCAAAATATACGGGAGGTGGAGAACCCATTTAGGGTTTTTTATGATTGACAAATTGTTAAAGAGAGAAGATTTCGCAGAGAAGATCTTTGACGGTGCCGTTCTCATGATCGGTGGTTTTCTGGGTGATGGAACCCCTGAGCTTCTCATCGATGAAATCGTGAAAGCGGGTAAAAAGAATTTAACGGTGATTGCCAACGATACGGCATTCCCCGGAAAGGGGATTGGCAAACTGATCTCAGCCGGGTTAGTCAAAAAGGCAATCGTTTCGCATATTGGAACAAATCCTGAAACGCAAAAAATGATGATTGATTCAACGATGGAAGTGGAACTTGTTCCACAAGGAACACTGGCGGAAAAGGTAAGAGCAGGCGGATTTGGCTTGGGCGGGATATTGACACCTACCGGATTGGGGACAGTTGTTGAGGATGACAAACAAAGATGTGTAGTTGACGGCAAGGAATACTTGATCGAACCGGCAATAAAGGCGGATATCGCTTTATTGAAGGCGAAAAAAGCCGATGAACTTGGCAATTTGACTTATAATTTGACAGCTCAGAATTTCAATCCCTTAATGGCTTTTGCAGCTCAGATGACCGTTGTTGAGGTGGAAGAGCTGGTACCCAGAGGCGGCATATCACCCAATGACGTTCGGACACCGCATGCTGTGATTGATTATATTGTGAAGGGGGATTGCCAATGATTACTGATAAGGTAAAAGTCAGGGAGATTATTGCAAAAAGGGTAGCACTTGAGCTTCATGATGGAGACATCGTTAATTTGGGAATTGGTATTCCCACATTAGTTGGCAATTATCTGCCGCAAGGTGTACATATCTTTTTACAATCGGAAAATGGCGTTCTGGGAATGGGAGGTGCCCCCAAGCTTGGTCATGAGAATAAGGACATGAACAACGCAGGAGGGATGCCGGCAGCTTTTCTTCCCGGTGCGGCAGCCTTTGATTCAGCAACCTCTTTCGGGCTGATCAGAGGGGGGCATGTAGCAGCAACTGTATTGGGAGCATTGCAAGTAGATGAGAAAGGGCATCTGGCTAACTGGATGATTCCAGGAAAACTGATCCCCGGAATGGGCGGTGCGATGGATTTGGTAACCGGAGCAAAAAAGGTGATTGTTTCCATGACACATCTGCAAAAAGACGGAAGTGCAAAAATCATTCCGGAATGTACACTTCCACTGACTTCAATCAGGAAAATTGATTTAATCGTCACGGAAGCAGCGGTGATTGAGGTGACGGATAACGGTTTGCTGTTGAAGGAGCTTGGCCCGGATACCACTTTGGAAGAGGTGATTCAGGCCACTTCTGCCAAATTGACCCTATCCGATGATTTGAAACCCATGCCAATACAGATGTCATAAAAAAATAGGACGCCATCTCAAGTCTGACAGGGGAAAGGATGTATTTGTAATCGCTTTAAAATACAACATGATATGATATAATTGAAATAGCTTGTTGATATGGTTTAGACTGATTTTAATAAATGCGAGGGTGGTTTTATGTTTAGCGATAAGAAGATTTCTGAATTCTTAAATCGATTATCTTCGGATAGTCCTACGCCGGGCGGCGGAACGGTTGCTGCACTTTCCGGGGCGTTAGCGGCATCTCTGGTGAGCATGGTTGCTTCTTTGACTGTCGGCAGAAAAAAATATGAAGGTTACGATTCCCTATATGAAGAAACCATCGGCAAGATGAAACAACTATCTGAACAGTTACAAGATTTGATGGATGAGGATGCAAAAGCCTTTGATATAGTCATGGAAGCACTCAAAATGCCGAAAAAAACGGAAGAAGAAAAGCAATTGCGTAAAGAAACACTTCAGGAAGCTTTCAAAAAGGCGACAAATACCCCCGTCATGACAGCTGAAGCGGTAGTAAAGTGTTCAGGGTATGCCATGAAAATGGTTAAGCACGGAAATAGAAATGCAGTTTCGGATGCTTATTGCGCTATCGAATTATGCCAGGCGGCTTTTAATATGGCAATGGAAAATGTGGATATTAATCTAAATTCCATTCAGGATGAAGCCTATGCCAAAAAAATAACAGTCAGATGTGAAGAGCTGCGTGAGCAGTTGAACAGAAATATCAAAGAATAACAGATTGATTGAAGGATGTGTTTTCAAATAGAGAATGGTTTTGAACTTCTTAATGGTGAAAAGAGCGGTGCCAGAAGAGGCCGATTAACGACCACCCATGGAACAATAGAAACGCCGGTTTTTATGCCCGTCGGAACGTCTGCGAATGTCAAAGGGGTTTTACCCGATCGGCTGCTTCAGTTGGAAGCTCAAATTATATTATCCAATACCTTTCACCTTTATCTCAGACCTGGACATGATCGTGTGAAGTCTTTTGGCGGTTTGCATGCTTTTATGAACTGGAAAAGGCCTATATTAACAGATAGTGGTGGGTTTCAAGTGTTTAGCCTTTCCAGGATTAACAAAATTTCCGATGAGGGGGTTGAATTCAGTTCGCCCATCGATGGTTCAAAACACTTTTTTACCCCGGAAAAAACGGTAGAGATTCAAGAGGCACTGGGATCGGACATTGCCATGGTGTTTGATGAATGTGCTGATCCCAATGCGGATGAATCCTATATCCGAGAATCGGTTAACCGAACTTTTAAATGGGCCAAACAATTTAAGCAGGCCCATACACGGCCCGACCAGATGGTTTTTGGTATTATTCAGGGCGGAACTTCTGAATATTTCAGAAAGGAAAGTGCCCGGCAGATCACTTCGATTCCATTTGACGGGTATGCCATCGGGGGGTTAAGTGTTGGCGAACCTTTTGATATAACCATCGGCACACTGGAAGTGACAACCCCGCATATGCCCGTGGATAAGCCACGATATTTGATGGGTGTAGGAACACCGGAGATGATTTTTAACAGTGTGGAACGAGGCGTGGATATGTTCGATTGTGTTTTACCCACCAGAAGTGCCAGGCATGCTACCCTTTACACTCGGGAGGGTAAAATAAGGATTAAAGGCGCCAGATACAAGGATGATCCCAATCCTGTCGACGAACAATGTGATTGTTACACTTGCCAACGTTTTTCAAGAGGTTATTTGAATCACCTTTACAATAAAAAAGAGATTACGGCAATGATCCTGGGGAGTATTCATAATCTTAGGTTTCTCACGAAAATGATGGGGGATATCAGAAAATCAATAGAAGAAGGAAGATTCAGGGAATTTAAGGAACAGTTCTTCAGTTTATATCGCTGAAGATTCCCACAATTGGGGGTGTCTTATTTGCTTAATAAAAAAGTGTGGTTATTCGTGGTTTTGAGTTGTTTGTTGATGACAGCTTTTTCTGTGGATCTTGACTATTGGTCTATGCAGGCTCCTTACGGGACAGGAGCTTGTTCAAGAGGTTCATTAAGTGTCTACACCAATCCAGCAGCATTGGTCTTGCAGGAAAAATGGGAAGCCAATTTTCTCTCAACCGTTTGGCAAAATGAGGCGGGAGAGGCGTACCGCATTTTTGGCGTCAATGTGGTCCAGCCGTTTCAAAACGGTTTTGCCGGTTCATTGGACATTTTGTACGGTGCACTGAGCGATCCTACTGAAGACGATCGCTATGCGTCGTTTGGGTACAGTTTGGCCGGAAAGCTTAACGATCTTGCATGGGGAGCCAGAGTTTTGGGAGGCAGATTCGACAAAAAAGATGACAAAGATGCCTATTATGGCTCAGCTAATTTTGGATTGATGTACACTGTAGCCGAGCATACTCATTTGATGGTCAATGCATGTGCTCCTCAGATTATCACATCTGATGCCAGCCTCTTTGAGAAGAATAGGCCAGAATCTTTTTGGGGTGGCGGCGGAATCATTTCCTCTACAGAAAATGCCAGGGCATATTTATCGCTACAAGGCTATACCGAAGAAAAAGATCCCAAGATGTCGACGAATTTTGGTGGCGGCTTTAAAGTTGGATTTTTCAATTTTGACTTGTCGTTATCGTTAATGAACGTGGAGATGGAGTGGGATGCCTCAGATATTCAGGCATACGGCAATGGAATGGTTTTATTGGATTTTGAGAACTTTTTACTGGGGATGTCAGCTTCGATTCCTCTGCATGGCTTTTCATTCAGTGAAACGAAATACAGTCTTTTTGTGACCGGGAGGTGGTGACGGATGAAAAAGACAATGGGATACACCCTGTTTTCTCTCTTTTTAATCCTTTTATTTGTTTCTATGGTTTCTTGCCTGGGACCGGGAATCATAACCGAAACGGGAGGGCAAGTACCAGGACCGGAACCAACACCGACTCCCACACCAACTTCCTGGTATATTCAAAATGTGTTTGCAGGGGATTGGAGTTATCAATTTTATTCGGATAATTCCGCTGTTCAAACCTATAAAGTGACCCATCAGGTGTTTAACAATGGGCAGTTATATATGAAATTCGTCAATATCAAAACGGGTTTTACGAATTTCAATGCCGATGGTGTAATCGATATGAACACCGGTGAATTTTTTGCCCAAGGCAGCATTGGAACAATCGGTGATGTAGATGGTGCAGTTGAGTTTCATGGCAAATTTGCCACTGATACCATAACCGACTATGTTGCCGATCAAGAAGAGTTTTTCTCGGAAGAAAAAACCCTTCATCATTACACGATTCAAACCATTCGTTATCAGCAATGAATATTGCTTTAATCCTCGCAGCAGGTAAAGGTCAGCGGTTTGATCGAAATATCCCCAAACAATTTGCAAGTTTGAATGGGAAGCCGGTTTTAGAATATTCACTGGACATTGTTGCAGAAATGGAACAAATAGATAGGATTGTGATTGTAACGCATCCCGACTACGAGCAGACGATCCGAGAGATAGGAAGAAAATACAGCAAGACCATTGCGATATGTGAGGGTGGTTCGACCAGGCAAGAATCTGTTTATAAGGGTTTAAAGCGAATAAAGGAAATGCGTTCTTTTTCAGATGCGTCAAATGTATTGATTCATGATAGTGCACGCCCGTTTGCAAAATTTGTTTTTCATAGAGTGATGGAAAAATTAAAGACTGAAAAAGCGGTAGTGCCTGTGATCAATACGAAGGATACGATTTATGTTATACAAAAGAATAAGATAGTGGATATTCCCTGCAGAGATTATTTGTTCAATGTTCAGACTCCGCAGGGATTTTCTTTTCCGTTGATTCTTGAAAGCCATGTCAAGGCTGCTCAGCAAAAATTATTGACCTTTACAGACGACGGTTCTTTATATACAGCCATTCAAAAGTGTCAGCCGTCTATCGTGGAAGGGGATCAAATGAATTTTAAAATTACCGATCAGAAGGATAGGATAATAGCGGAGTATTTTTTATCACATGAGAAAGAACAATTGAGATAATCAAAAAAGGTTGGTGAATGAGATGGTAAAAAACTATGTTCTGGATACAAATGTTCTCCTGCACGATCCCAATTCAATATTTGCTTTTGCTGATAATCATGTGATTATCCCACTGCCGGTTTTAGAAGAATTGGACAATTTTAAACGCAAACCTGGTCAATTAGGAGCAAACTGTCGTGAAGTTGTGAGGAATCTGGATCGACTCAGAGAGAGAGGAAACGTATTAGATGGCATCAACCTTGATGACGGTGGTACATTGCGTGTATTGGTCTATCACAAGAATAACTTTGAGATCCCGCCGTTTTTAAAAAGAGAGTTGAAGGATAACTGGATTTTACTGTATGCTTTGAGATTATCCAAGGAAGCCGATGATGGGCTTGAAACCATTTTGGTGACAAAGGATATAAATTTCAGGCTGAAAGCCGAAGCCATAGGCATCAACTCCCAAGATTATCTAAAGGACAAATCTGAGATCGAACAATACATGGGTTATTTGGAAATTGATAATGATCATGTTAAGCAAAGTGCCATCGATCACTTCGATTCGGGAGAAATGATTCCTTTGGATCTTTTGGAGCTGAACCCCAAAGCAGTTCATCCGAACATGTACATCAGTGTCAATGACCAACATTTTGGAAAAGTGAACAAAGAAAACAATGCGATTATCCCGTTGAAATTCAATTTTGAGTCGAAATTTTACAGTATCTTTCCCTTGAACAAAGAACAGTTGTTTGCATTGGATGCTATGATGGACGAAACGATTTCGCTGATTACACTGACCGGTCCTGCGGGAACGGGAAAAACCCTTATCGCGATAGCTGCCGGATTGAAGTTGTGCATGGAGGAAAAGACTTTCGAAAAGATGATTGTAACCAAGCCGATTGTGCCTATGGGCAATGACATCGGATTCATTCCCGGATCACCCGAAGAAAAATTAAGACCGTGGGTGCAACCCATCTTTGATAATCTGGAATTTCTCTTTGGGAAAAAGGGCATTAAAGCCGAAGAATACTTGAGAAAGAGGGACTTGCTTGAGATTGAAGTGCTAAGTTATATCCGGGGACGATCGATACCCGATCAGTTGATCATTATCGATGAAGCGCAAAACCTTACCCCACACGAGATCAAGACCATCATAACCCGAGTGGGAGAAAACAGCAAGATCATTTTGACAGGGGACCCTGAACAGATTGATCATCCCTATCTGGATGATATGAGTAACGGTTTGATGTATGCCGGATCACGATTTTACGGTCAAAAGATTGCCTCTCACATCCATCTGACTAAGGGAGAGAGATCCCAGCTTGCTTCTATAGGCGCTGCTATTTTGTAAAGAAAAATATGGTATAATTTGATAAACATGGAAAATTTGTGGAGGTGCCAATATGAGCAGCGAATTTGATCAATATCTAAGTACCTTTATTGATGAGACAAAAGAGTATATGAGCACCCTGAATGAACAGATGCTATTGTTGGAAAACGAACCCGATAATATGGAAGCCATTAATGAAATTTTCAGAACAATACATACGTTAAAAGGAATGTCAGGGACAATGGGCTTTTCAAATATGGCAAAGCTTTCGCACAGGATGGAGAATGTGTTCGATTTGATCAGAACAGAAAAGATTCACGTTACGCATGAAAACAGCGATCTGTTGTTTGCAGGTGTTGATTTATTGGAAAAAATGACGGACTCCATCACCGCCGGAGGAACGGATGAATCTGTGGATATTTCCCAGGTTGTTGCCCAGTACGAAAGGGTGATCAGTGGCGAGGGGATGGAAGAAGAACCGGTCGAAAAAACAAAAGAGACTGAACCGGAGCAAGACGATGAGACGGGAAGCGATTCGCCAATAGATATTCCCCAAGAAATACTGCATGTTTTAAAACAGGGAAAAGACACCGGATTTAAACCTTATTATGCCAAAATAAAATTAGAAGAAGGAACGCTCTTAAAAAGTGCAAGAATGTACATGGTGTTTCATAAATTAGAGGAACTTAACTCTGAGGTTCTTTACAGTAAACCAGACGTTGAGAAAATAGAAGATGAAGCCTTTGACAGAGAAGTAGAAATTATTTTCTTGTCGAAACTGACAGAGGCAAAACTGGTGCAGGCGATATCTTCAATTTCTGAGATTGAAAATGTCAAAATCTTCGTTTTAACCGTCAATACTACTTCCGGAGGTAAAAAAATGGATGAAAGGGAAAACAGCGAACAAGCCATTGAAAAGATCGAAAGTGAAGTAAAAAATACCCCGGTGATGAACAACAGTGATTTCATTCAAGAGGAGGAAGCTGAAGCCTCTAGGAGGCCACAATCCGCATCCTCAAAATTGACAAGAACCATCAGAGTCGATACCGAAAAATTGGATACATTAATGAACCTCATGGCAGAATTGGTGATTGCCAGAAGCAGAATTAACGAAACCTTGAAAAAGTATGAAATAAAGCAAGTAGATGAAAGTCTTGCGCAATTAAGCCGCAATACATCTGATCTTCAAAATATCGTGATGAAGATCAGAATGGTTCCGATTTCTTATGTTTTCAATCGATTCCCGCGAATGGTAAGGGATTTGGCGAGAAAGAACAATAAAGAAATACAATTGATTATCAGTGGGCAGGAAACGGAAGTTGACCGAACGGTTGTGGAAGAAATTGGTGATCCCCTGGTACACCTTTTAAGAAATGCCGTTGATCACGGTATTGAGTCCATGGAGGAAAGGATGAAATATGGAAAACCGTCCACGGGTATCGTCCGGTTGGATGCCAAACACGAGGGGAACAACGTTGTCATCGATGTACAGGATGACGGCAAAGGGCTTGACCGGGAAAAGATTATTGCAAAAGCCGTAGAACGGGGCCTCATAGACGAAATGTCTGCTGCCGGCTTGAACGACGAAGAAATCTTTTCATTCATCTTCATGCCCGGATTTTCGACAAATGATCAAGTGACCGATTTATCCGGACGGGGAGTGGGAATGGATGTGGTCAAAACATCCATCGAAAACCTGAACGGGAGTATATCAGTTGAAAGCGAAAAGGGAAAAGGAACAAAAGTAACGATCAGATTGCCACTTACCTTGGCAATTATCCAGGCATTGTTGGTAAAAGTTTCCAATCTTGTGTATGCCATCCCGATTGCCTCAATAGACAGCACACTGAATCTTCCTACTTCGGAGATACAAATTGTTCAATCCCGAGAAGTTGTGGTCATTCGTGGCGAAATCATTCCCATTGTATGGCTGAAGGAAGTCTTTCAGTTATCAGTTGATGATGAAAAAGAAAATATTCATGTTGTTATAGTAAAAGTGGGCAATAAGAAGTTTGGATTGGTTGTTGATGGTCTGCTGGGTCAAGATGATATCGTAATCAAATCACTGGGTAAATTGCTGAAAGACGTGAATGAATTTAGTGGTGCGGCGATATTGGGAGATGGAAGCATTTCTTTGATTTTGGAAATAGCCAACATTGTACATCAGAATGTATAAAACTGGGAGGTAATGATAAATGGGTAAGAGAGTTCTCATTGTCGATGATGCTGCATTTATGAGAATGATATTAAAAGACATCGTGACAAAAAACGGTTATGAAGTTGCAGGAGAAGCTGCCAATGGGTTAGAGGCAATTGAAAGGTATAAGGAATTAAAACCCGATGTGACAACAATGGATATTACCATGCCTGAGATGAACGGGATCGATGCCATCAAGAAAATCAAAGAGACAGATTCTGAAGCAAAAGTAATCGTTTGCAGCGCCATGGGACAACAGGCAATGGTTATCGATGCCATCCAGGCCGGGGCTAAGGATTTCATTGTCAAACCTTTTCAACATTCCAGAGTCATTGAGGCCTTAAATAAAGTAACCGGATAAGATTCATTCATATATGTCTACAAATACAACCGTGACAAATGGTATTCAGGCAGGAAATCTTTTTGAGGCTTTCTTGCCTTTTCTGTTAGCTGCAATCTTTTTATTTGCCGTTCTTTTTCTGGTTTACTGGTTGTTAAAAAACGGGAAGGGGATCAAAGCCAAAGGCGGTTTTTTTACATTATTGGCTTCTCAGGCCATTGATCAGTTTTCGAATATTCATTTGATCAAATATTCTAATCACTTTTATGTCATCATCACATCTCAAGGTGCCATCAAAGTGTTAGAGAAAATAGAAGATGAGAACGAAATAGAAGAATTAAACTTAAAATATGCTTCCTCGAGACACTCCGCTTTCAATAAGATACTGAATCGAAAGATATTTGAAGATCAATTGAACCGGTTGGATCAATACGATGGATAAAGGAAGGCGTTTTTACCTTGTTTATTAAGATAAAGATACCAATCATCATTCTTGTGATACTGCTGGCCTTTTGTATAACCGCTCCTTCGGCAGAGACTCAAATCCCTTTACCGTCTTTGGAACTGGGAATCGGCAGGGTTGAAAATCCCGATGATCTGGTAGTCACGCTTGAAATTATTCTTTTATTAACCATTATCTCCCTCGCTCCGTCCATTCTGATCATGTTTACTTCATTCACCAGGATCATCATCGTCATGGGGATATTACGAAATGCCATGGGAACAAGACAGTCCCCGCCTAATCAGGTCTTAATTGCTTTGTCCCTGTTTTTAACGATGTTTATCATGTGGCCGGTATTTATCGAAACCTGGGATGATGCCTACATTCCATATCGGGATCAACAAATAGGCTATGAAGAGATGTTCTCAAGAACGGGAGACATCTTTAAAGAATTCATGATCAGGCAGCTCAAGATTCACCACAACGAAGACAACGTGGACATGTTATTGGAAGCCACTAAAAGAGAACCGGTTAAGGAAATAGAAGATGCCGGACTAGAAATCATTATCCCCTCCTTTATCGTGGGTGAGTTGGAAATTGCTTTTAAAATGGGTGTGTTGCTGTATATTCCGTTTATCGTCATCGATATGGTAACAGCAAGTATACTGCTTGCCATGGGAATGATCATGATTCCGCCGGTACTGATTTCCATGCCTTTTAAAATACTGCTTTTTGTCATCATCAACGGATGGGATTTGTTAATAGGTGGTTTGATAAGAAGTTTTTAAAAAGGGGAGATTTTCAAGTGTATTTGATGGGAATTGATATTGGAACGCAGGGAACAAAGGCCATCATTATTTCTGAAAAAGGTGAACTTGTCTCAACCGGATTCAGAGAGCTTGCTGTTGAAACGCCAAAAGCTACATGGGCTCAGCAGCATCCGGATATTTGGGTAAAAGCGGTGTGTGAAACCATGAAAGAAACTCTTGAGAAGTCAGCTTTGAAGCCTCAGGAGATTGCTGCGATTGGGATCAGCGGTTTATACGGTGGGTCAGGAATTCCTGTGGACAAACAAAATGAACCGATTTATCCATGCCTCATCTGGATGGATAGACGGGCAAAAAAGCAAACCGAATGGGTTAAACAACAGATTGATGAAAATGAATTATTCAGTATAACCGGAAATAGTGTAGATTCATATTTTGGATTCACAAAAATGATGTGGATCCGAGAAAATGAACCCGAAATATGGCAACACACATACCAATTGATTACCCCAAAAGACTACGTCATCTACAAATTAACAGGTCAACAGTCCATCGATTTTTCCTCTGCCGGAAATATCGGAGGGGTTTTTGATATCAGCACGAAACAATGGTCGGATCACATGTGTCGGTTATTAAAGATTGAAAAAGAAAAACTGCCCGAAAAAATTATTCCTTCCAGTTCAATTGCCGGAAACTTAACAGAACACATTTCAGCTATAACCGGTCTCAAAGCAGGAACACCGGTTATTTCCGGGGGAATTGATGCAGCAGTCACACAATTCAGTGCCGGTGTTCTTGAAGAAGGAGAGCATGTTGCCATGGCGGGAACGTCAATGTGCTGGGGAACGGTTCACGACGGCAAACATTTGAATAAAGGATTAGTCAATTTCCCCTATGTAGTTTATGAGAATGAGAAAATATATTCTTTTGGTGGAAGTTCAACCAACGGAGCGATTGCAAGATGGTTCAGAGATGAGTTCGCCCCCATGGAAAAGGAAATTGAAAAAAGAACAGGGATAAACGCATTTACACTGTTGGATGAAGAAATCAAAGACGTGCCACCGGGAAGCGAAGGCCTAATCGCCTTACCATATTTTATGGGCGAAAGGTCTCCCATATGGGATCCCGATGCCCGTGGTGCGATAATCGGCCTTTCGTTGCATCATCAGCAAAAACACATCTATAAAGCATGGCTGGAAGCAGCAGCGTATTCTCTGAGACATAATATCGAACAGGCAAAAAAAGCCCGGATAAAATTAAACGATCATTGCATGATCACCGGGGGAGTGGCAAAATCAAAACCGTGGGTTCAAATATTCGCTGACGTAACCGGTTTTCATATGAAACTCATTCAAAACGAAGTAGAAGCCCCCTTGGGAGATGCCTTTTTAGCCGGATTAGGTGTGGGCATCTTTTCAAAGCCGGAAGAAATCAAAAATTTGATTGCATTTAAAGAGCCGGTGAAGGTGAACCCAAAACATCACACGATATATCAAAGATACTATCAGTATTATTTGCAATTTTATAACAACAACAAGACCTTAATGGCTAAGATGGCAGAGGAAAACTAACATGGGACGATCCTGGGATTATTATGATGATATTGCACATTTATACGATTCTCAATATGAAGAACCCTATTGGAAACTATACCAAATTTTGACCGAACGTCTGATTGAACGCTTGATAGACCGATACAAAATGCCTGCCAC